>Ga0315278_10000005_pt1 | contig 358887 bp, 300 predicted proteins | sample YL17G06_0_MG_FD_203880 | JGI IMG/M metagenome (GOLD analysis project Ga0315278, IMG submission 203880) | Sediment microbial communities from Yellowstone Lake, YNP, Wyoming, USA - YL17G06_0 | ecosystem: Environmental > Aquatic > Freshwater > Lake > Sediment | place: USA: Wyoming | collected... | reverse complement strand
CCGGGTCGTAGACGAAATCCTCGGAGACGTTGCCGAGGCGCCCATCGGCGTCCACGACGTTCACGGTCGTCTGGCGGGTGAGGTAGGCGCCTTGGTACTCCGCCCCGTACTCGTAGCGGGTGATGAAGACCGCGCCGCCCGCGCCGCCGGCCCACCGCGATCCGAGGCCGGCCTGATTATCCATCGGGCCCGTGCCACCCACGCGCCGCCGCTCGGTGACGTTGCCGTAGCCGTCATAGACGTAGGCCGTGACCTGGCGGGTCACGCCGTCCTCGACGACCCGGGTCTCGGCCACGGCCTTACCGTCGCGGGTGAGCTCCGAGACCCACTCCGCCGCGGTGACGAGGTCCCGCTTCTGCTTCTTGGCCACCTGGAGATGGTAGGCGGGGTCGTAAACATAGGTCGCCGCCCGGTCCTGGCACCGAGGGTCGCTCAAGGGGTAGGGGGAGCTCTGGAAGACAAGGTTCTTGAAAAGGTCATAACTTGTGACCTGGCAGGAGGACATGACCGCGCCAAGTCGGCCGGTGAAGGTTGTGGTTGTCTCCAGGGGCATGCCCGTGACCGGGTCGTAGGTGGTTTCGACGCGGTTGTTGACGCCGCCTCCGGCGGACGTGGTCAGCCAGTTGCGGTGGTTGGAGTTGTAGTAGTGGATGGTGGTCAGGCCGGCCTGGTCCAAGCGGGTCGTAGCGTAGGAACACGGGATCGGCGGGCTCGGGGCGCCGCCTGTTGCCGGGTAACCATCCGGTTCGTTGTAGTAGGAGAAGGCCAGGACGCCAACCTCACGCCCGTCCACAATGTCGGCTCGACGCGAGGTCCGGTAGTACTGCACGCTTCCGAGACCGTCGAGTCTCTTGGTCCCACGCTGGAAGGTGTACTCCGTCTCGGCTCCCGTGGGCCAGGCCACGGAGGTCAGATTGGCGCAGGTGTTGGTCGCCGTCTTCCCGGAGCCGTCATAGACCCAGAATTGGGTGCTGCCCAAGGTATACGAAAAGCCCACCATGCGGCCGGCGGGGTCGGTCACCCGCGAGAGGTAGTACTTGCCACTGTGGCCCGGGATGGGTGTCCGCTCGTAGACAACCTGACGCGCGCCGGTAGCGATAACCACCTTGGTATCTGAGTAGGTAATGTGAACGGTCCGGCCAATCGTGTCGACGACCTTCGCCAGTCTGGTCCGCCCCTGGGCGTCAGTGGCGTAGAAGTAGCGAATCTCGTTCCCGAACCTGTCCCGCGTGCCGATGACGCGGCCGGCCGCGGAGAAGAAGACCTCGCGACCATCCTTGTACCCCAAACGAAAGGCCGCGGCCTCGGCGCCGTTATCGTACCCGGCATAGGGGGAGAAAACCATGTCCCGCAGGGCGTACCCTTCAAGGCCGGTCCCGTCCACGTCGACCTTGTAGACCGTGCCGTCCTCGAGGTGCAGCCACTTGTCGTCGGCGTTGATGGCGCTGATCTCGACCCCCAGAAGGGCGAAGCCCCAGCCCTCGCCGAGGCAGTACCTGTCCTTGAGAAAGGCGCTCTTCTCCGCGGGGGTACCGCTGAAGGCCACGTTGGCGGTATCGTGGGTCGTGATGATCGTGTCCGGGTCACTCTGGTAGTAGACGTAGCCATTGAAAACCCAGCGCTCGGTGCCCACCGTGAAGCTACCCGTGATGGTCTGGTAGGCGGCGTATTCCTTCCAGTCGCTCCGGAGCCAGTAGTTGTCGCTCGACCGGAAGACCTCGTAGAAGGCCACGACAGCGTAGGCGAAGGTGTGGCTTCCGGTGGAGCCGGTCCAGGTCGCTAGGGCGTTGTCATCAAAGAGCTTGGCGGCCCCGCTTTCGTAGCGCACCCGCAGGGTGAGGTCAAAACCGTTGCGGCCGGGGAGGGAGAACTCGCTGCGGGTGACCGAGAGTTCTCCGGTTTCCGCGGCGATGTCCTCGAGGTAGCCGGATGACTCCTTGGTGAAAGGGGCGTTCAGGGCGATGTCGTAGGAGGCCGCGTTCTTATCCTCCTCCAACACTTCCATCAAGCTGCCAAGGGTATCGGCCCGAGCCGTGCCACCCCTGAGAGCCAGCAGGAAAACGACCACGGCCAGTGCGAACAGGGCTTTTCTCATGTCTAGGCCCCGCCCGTTCCCGCCGGAGCGTGCCGTTCGAGAATGCTCTCCCAGGAGGTCCCCGCCAGGCGTTCTCCGGCGATGGTCTCAGGATCGAGCCCCCGGGCCTTGGCTAGGCGGAGAACGTTGTCAATTTCGTGGGCGTTCAGCCCCAGCCCGCGCCAGCGATCCAGGACGTCCTGGTCCACTCCGTAGGTGGCCTTGAGCCTTTCCAAGATGATCTTCTGCTGGGCGGCCTCCATCTCGGCGGCCCGGTTAGCGGCCACCTGCTCAATGGAAAGGCCTGCCGTCGTCTGTCGCAAGACGGCTTCGGTGTCGAGGCCCATGGCCCGGGCGTAGGGCTGGGCCAGCTTGATATCCGCGAGCCGGTAGCCCAGCTTGAGTAGGCCCTGGCACTGGAGTAGTAGACCCGCCGGGTCAGGCGGGTGTAGGGAGTCCCATCGGTCGGCGACCGTCCCGCAAGCCAGATTATCATGGCCACTCGCAATCCCGGCATGGCTGATCGGGACCAGTGGAGGATTAGCCTCGTGGATGGTCAGGTGGCGCGCGAGGACTAGGCAGGCGCTCAGCGTTGCGGGTCCGTCCTCGTCCGGAGGCGAAGCCAGGGGCATTGAGGCGAGAACCGTTGCCAGGTGCGTCTACCCGGCTTTCGGATGGAACCCGGCCGCCAGGGCCATCTGAAGCATCGCGTCCAGCATTTCCCGCAGGGCGGGGCATTTGCAGTAGGCCAGATCCGGGTCCAGTCTGCCGAGGAGGTCGCGTCCATCGGTGGTCTTGCCCTAGCCGTACCTTGTGTGTTTCTTGTAGAGCCCGTTCAGAACAGCGCTCGGCGGTGTCGTGAAGTTGACCGTCTCGGGCTTTCCGGACGTCTTCGCCACGGCTGTCCGCATGGGTTCCGGGAACAAGGACGGATCACTGAGGAGCCAAGCCTCAGTCTCGTGCACGGCGAAGAACTGTCTAAAGCGCGGGTTACCTACCTCCGTCTCCATCTCCCGGATGGCCCAGGCGCGACGCTCCTCCGAAGTCTTGAGACGATGTGGGTACCACGTGGGACCATAGAGGTCCAGGAGGCCTACCACACCGACTATGTCTTTGCCGTCGGAGGCGCCGAAGAGGTCGTGAGCGAATTTGGCGTACTTCTTCCGGAAATGGTCCTTGCCCTTGAGCAATCGAGCCTTGACGCGAACCGGCCGGTCAAGCCGAAGGTCAAGCCACTTCTTGAGAAACTTGTGGACCGCCATCTGTTCCATCAGTCCTTCGACCAAGACCACAAACTTCATTCCAGGTCCTCTAACTCCCCAAGCTTGAACAGCTCGCCGAGGCTGTACTTGGAGAGCCAGTAGTCAAGGGACTCCCCTTCCGGGCGACGCAGTCTCGTCTCGCCATCTACCCACTGAGCCACCGTGACCGCCGGCCTTACGTCCCCGAAGGCGGCGAGAAGCTCGGGAGAGTGAGTAGTCAAGATGACCTGCGTACGCTTGGACGCATCGACGGCATACTCGGCTACGATGGGCAGCATCGAAGGGTGCAGCCCAGTCTCCGGCTCGTCGATGGCGATTAGAGACGGAGGGTCGGGAGTGGCCAGGACCGCGAGCAGGAAGAGATAGCGGAGAGTGCCGTCCGAGAGATCGGCGGCCGACTGCTCTCGGCGCAGGGTTTTCCAGCGCACTCGCAGTTGGACTCGTTGGTCAGCCGCTGGCGGAAAGACTAGTTTCTCGTAGTCGGGGCCGAAGGCGCTCGACATGGCCAGGTCAATGTGTCTTTCAAAGTCGCGGTCGGTCGCGTAGAGCGTGTGGAGCACCGCAATGAGGTTCTGGCCGTCGGGGTCTACCCTCTTCTCAAAGCGGGTGACCACGGGCTGACGCATGGGAGCATCTTGGTTAGTGTGCAAATCGTGATAGACCGCGATTGACCTCAGGTCCGCGACATAAGGCGGCAACCACTTGTTGTGGCCTAGCGGGCCCCCCACCGCCGAGAGCAGGGTCTCATCCGGCGGCACGGCATTCTCCGGCACCGTGAGTTGACGCTCTTTCTCGTTGAAGACCACGGCGTGATGCAGGCTGCGCTCAACGAACTTGAAGGGCTGAGGGCGTGTGCCCTCCCTGACTGCGAAGGAATTGGCCAGTAGTTCGCCGGTAATGTGGAAGGCGGTCTTTGCGAGGGGAGATAGCTCGAGGGCATACTCCTCGGGTCCTGCCTCGACCTGCGGGCCGGTCAGCTTGAACCCAAGCCGGTCGGCCCTGCCGTCCCACAGGAGGGCACTAAACCCACCCATGGACTGCACAAACTTGGCCAGGTTGCCTTCCGCCCCGGCCCTGATGAACTGAAGGAACCGAAGGAGGTTCGACTTTCCCGCCCCGTTGGGGCCGATGATCACATTGAGCGGGCCGGGCTCCCAGGTCACATGCTTGAGAGACTTGAAGCCCTCGATCTCAAGGCGGCAGATCCTCATGACCCGTTCCCCCTAGGAGGTCCATGGCGGCTAAGGAAGGCAGATGCCGTGCCCTTGGCTTACCACGACTGCCACGGGAATCCTTCACGGCATTCTCATCAGCTTCCACCCTGCATCATGACCTCCGGGTCCCCGCCGCAATCAGCCCTCTCCGCCCTCCGCCAACGCCGTGGTAAGCAGGGTCACGATCTCCCCGGCCGAGGGCACCCGGCCGCTGACCACGACCTTCTCGTTGACCACCAGACCAGGCGTGCGGAGGACTCCATAGGCCATGATGGCCGCGATGTCGGAGACTTTCTCCACGGTAGCCGGAACCCCAAGCGTGGCCACGGCCTCCTTGGCGTTTGCCTCAAGCTTCTGGCAGTTGGAGCAACCCGGACCAAGCACCTTCACGTTTAGCACGGTTGACCCTCCCTAGAGGTTTCAAGACTCGTCGAACTTAACTCATGCTTCGGGGGCATGATGCCCGTCAATGTACTGGACAATGGCCGGCCCGGACACCTTTCCGCCTGATGACAGGAGCTCCGACCCGACGAAGACCAGCGGAACTTGAGCCCCCTCGCCCACCTTGGCCAAGACCTCCGGAAACCCATCCAGTTCAGGGGCGAAGAGGTCGTAGTACTCCACTCGCACTCGATCGCCGAACCTGGCCCGAAGCTGGGTCGAGGCCTGACCAGCGACCTTCCTCCAAGCCTCGGTCACGCCCTCGGCGCAGGCGGTGGGCACGCCGATGATACGGACAACGATCTGCTCGACCACTCCTCACACCCCCTTTCCACCGCGGGATCCCGGCGCCGTGCGGTGGTTGTCCTTCGCCGCTGCCCGGATCCTCACCGTCTCGCCGGACCCCTGCCGCTTCTCCGAATCGCGTCGCCATCCGGCCTTCCCGCTAGCTCCCCAGGACCCTCTGGCCCAGTTCAATAAGGACATCTCGGCCGGAGATCTCCCGCGGCAGGAGGGGCACGGTAAGGATCGGCACACTGAAGCGCCGGCGCATCTCTCTGAGATACTTCTCCTGCATTTCCCGCCGGGCCCGGGCGTAGGCGGTCGTGCAGACCTCCTCGGGGAGGACCTGATTCGCGACGACCAGCCCCGGCTCAATACCCACGGTCCGGAGCTCGTCTATGGCTCTGGCGGCCTCGACTATCGGCGTGCTCTCGGGGTACATCACATAGGCAAACGTGCACTGAGCCGGGTCTTTCATCATCTCAATGACCTGCCCAAACCGCTTCTTGGCCACATCGTCGGCTGCCGCCGTGTCAACAGACGCGAAGACCTTGACCTCCAGTTGGGCGCTCCAGTCGACCGGCAGTTCCAGGAGGCGCAAGGTGTGGCCGGTGGGCGCCGTATCAAAGACAACGACGTCCCAACCGTCCTGGGCCGCATAGTCGATGAACTTGTCGAAGGCGGCCATTTCTTCGGTACAAGGGCTGTTAAGTTCCTCCTCCATGGCGGCCAGGGCCTCGGGCGACCGCCCTTTCCTGCGCGCGTCCTCCAGAATCCGCCCCCGGTAGGCCTCGGCGGCCGCCTTGGCGTCGATCTTGGTGACCCAGAGGCTTTCCAGACCGCGATACTCGGCCGGCTCATCGCTGACCGGAGTCTCGAGAACATCGCTGATGTGCTCGGCCGGGTCCGTAGTGAGAAGCAGGGTCCGGTACCCCTTTTGGGCCAGCCAGACGGCGGTGAGGCACGAGAGGACAGTCTTGCCCACTCCCCCTTTGCCGGCGAAGAAGAGCGTTCTCCGCCGGTCGCCCTCCGGCCTGATCCTGGCCAGAACCTCCTGGAGGCGGGCAGTCGCGGCCTGCCCAACCGAGCCGGTTCGGTCGGCGCGGTCGGCGGCGCGGCCGGCGGTCCCGTCGGCCATCCGGTGGCCCGTTTCGCCCTCGGCCTCCCCCAGCCGGTAGTCCCCCTGGCCCGAATGGAGCAAGCCGGCCACTCGCCTGAGGCGCGAGACTCCCTTGATCTCGCCGTCGAGGAGGTACATGGTTCTCGACGGGTAGGGCAGGTCGCTCCTTATCTCGGCCATGTGCGTCCGCTGCATCTTGGCCCTCTCGGCAAAGAATGGGTTCGCGGTTTCCTTCTCCGGAATCACGCCGTTGACGATCAGTTCAAAGCCGGAGATCCCGAGTTTCTTGAGTTCGGTTATTGAACGCTTGGTCTCGCGTATTGGCGAAGACTCCGGATGCACGACAAACGTGAAGGTGGTCAACTCGGGGTTGACCAGGGCCCGGATGGCCCGATCGTACTTGGCCTTTTGGTCCTGGATGGCGGCTGCCGGTCCGATGCAGGTCTGGCCCCCGCTCTGGACCGCGGTCTCGATCTGATGGCTCCACTCAGCCGGAAGCTCGAGCAGGCGCAAGGTGTGGCCGGTGGGGGCCGTGTCGAAGACAACGATGTCGAAGGACTCACTGCCGGTGGCGGGCTGGTCAATGAAGTCGGTGAAGCGGTCGAAGGCGGCCACCTCGGCCGTGCACGGGCTGTTCATCTGCTCTTCTATGACCTTGACCACCTCGGCCGGAAAAAGGGCCCGGAGGGGGGCGATGGCCTTCTCTTTGTACTCAGAGGTGGCCGTGTCCGGGTTTATCTCCATGGCCCAGAGGCCCGGCGCTCCGGCAATGGGGGTAACCTTGTGGCCAATGGGCTGCTCGAAGACATCGGCGAGGTTCGAGGCCGGGTCGGTCGTGACGATGAGCGTTCTTTGACCCTGGTCGGCGAGTTGGACCGCGGTGGCGCAGGCCATGCTGGTCTTTCCCACGCCACCCTTGCCGGAGAAGAAGAGGAACTTGGCTGCCATCAGGGGTGTCTCCTTTGGTAATGGTATTGGGGCCGGTCTGTCACTGACCCGGCCGGCGATTGTCCCGGGTTAGAAACTCAAGGAATTCGGCTAGACTCGGGTAAGCGCCGGTCTTGACGATGTTTCCATCTACGGCCGTGATGGGGAGAACCGCTATCTGTTTCTCACGGAGCAACCGGAACACGGCCGGGTTACTGACAAATGCCTGCGGGTTGGCGCTGAGCGAGTATCTCGCCGATGTCACTCCCTTAGACTTGAGGGTGATCAACGCCTCGCTGAGGTCGAGCAGGACGGGATCGGCCGTGGGTCCGCAGAGCCCCGTGGGACAGCAGAGCGGCGGATCGTAGATCTCGACCCGAGGCCTCTCCCCGCCCTGGTCCGGCCGGACGTTCACCGGCTGGTCTCTTTCGTTCACCCCTTGATCCATGTCCGGTTCTCCTTCCCGGTCAGATAGGTCCTTTCATCCGGCGGCTCGCCCGCTCTTGCTCCTTGAGCGCGAGATGCTCGCGAGGGCTGAAACGAAGGGCCCCATCCATAATGATCTTGGTGAAGTAGTCGCAGTCCGCGTCGCTGTCCAGCTTGATGGCCTCGGCCCCGAACTTCACACACGACGCCTCGCCCCGCTCGTCCGTTTCGAGAAGTCCACAGTTACGGCAACCGGGCATTGCCCGCCACCTCCGTGTCCGGTCCTCCAGTCTACAGCGCCTGCCAGAGAAGGTAGAGGCCCATGCCGAGAAGGACCACACCGCTCGCCTTCTTCAGCCGGTCGGCCCAGACGTCGCTAAGGACCAGACTACCGGCGCCGCCGGCCAGGGTCCCCGCGGCTAGAAGCAGAACGCCACGTCCCAGGGCGTAGACCAGCATCAACGTGGCCCCCGCGAGCGGGACCGCCCTGGCCGCCACCAGGCCCAGGATCGCGATCGTGATGGGTGTCGTGCAGGGGGACGACGTAAAGGCGAACGGGATGCCCAGAAGGAAGGCCCCGGCAAAACCCTTCCGGCTACCCCCGGTCATGGCCAGCCCCGGCAGGTTCAAAGGCAGAGCCCCGAGGAGTCCGAGACCCATCACCAGGCACACGGCGACGGCCACGTAGTTCATCACCTTGAACTGCGCGAACAGCCCGCCGGCCAAGGCCGCCACCACGCCGAGAACGCTCAGAGTCAGGCAAAGACCCAGAACAAAGCCGGCCGAGAGCCAGAAGGCCCGGGCTCGCCCGCGGCCGTAGCCTCCGACATAGGCCACCACGAGAGCCACGGTCGGCAAGCTACAGGGGCTGACCCCGCTGACCAGGCCGGCGACGAAGACGGCGAAGTGGGAGGCGAGGGACGAGTCCAGCGAACGGAGCCACTCCATGACCTTATCCTCCCAGGGCCGCGGCCAGACCGGCGCGGACTTCCTCAGTGGTGGTCAGCCCGGCCTTGAGCCACAGGCTCTCGCCGGTCGCGCTCACGAGAAGCAGGCTCGGTACGTTCTCCACTCCGTATTGGCCGGCCAGATCCCTCATGGCCCCCAGACTCTCGCTATCTTCCAGAGAGGTGTCGAGCCAGACGGCCGTCACCCGGGTGTCGTAATTGCCGAGGGCGGTTGAGACCTGCTGGTCGTAGTCGTCGAAGGCTCGCCGGGTGCTCTCGCAGCAGTCGCCCCCGTAAGTGAAGATGAAGACGGCGGGCTGTCCCGACGACAGAGCCTGCTCGATCTGGTCGGAGACGGAGATTGTCGCGGCCGGGGGGCGCAGGAGGGCCTTGACCACCACGATGGTGATAACGACGGCCACAACGGCCAGCAGAATCCACAATCTAGCGAAACGCTTGCTTGGTGTTGTTGCGGGCGGCAAGCTTACCTACCTCCAGGTCAGGCGCTCTTGGTTGAATCCGCGTCCTTGATGGCGGCTACGATCGCATCCGCCACACGGGTCACTTGTTCGGCGGGGATAAGGTCCATCGGATCCTTGGCGTCCAGGTGCTGACGGAACGGGATCTTCGTTATGTCAAGGTCCGTCGCCAAGGTAATTGACTTGGTGACGGCGAGACCGGCCGCGTCCGCTATTTTTCTTGCGCAGCCGGTGGCGCAACCATCGACAGTGATAACCCGCTTGGCGTTCCGAACCCGCTCGGTTATCGAAGAGGAACCCGCTGGTATACCCGCGAGACAGGCGATGCCGGCGCTACGTAGTCCAACCCTCCTGATTGCCTCCATGGCGCCGAGAGCGGTTAAGTACCCGGTGTTCGAAAACCCACCGAAGCAGACGAGCACAACTGCCTGGTGGTCGTCCGCCTGGCCTTGTTGTTGACTTTCTTCCATCATCTGACACCCCTCCTGTTCGTTGGCCGCCATTTCCCCGGGGCGTGGCGGGACAGACTTCGCTTCGCGCGCCACGGGCAGACTTGGCGTTCTCGATTGACACTGGGTGAGTCTGCGCTATATTCTAGCATAGTCACATAGCTATGTAGCAATAGGGAGACTGATTCTTCTATGATCGGTGAAGTTCTTGAGGGCCTTAAGGCTCTGGGCGACGAGACCCGGCTCAAGATCTTCAAGCTCGTCCAGAATCGAGAACTGTGTGTCTGCCAGATCGTGCCGGCGATTGGTCTGTCCCAACCTACGGTGTCGACCCATCTCGGCAAGCTCAAGCGGGCCGGACTAGTCAAGGAGCGGCGGACCAGACCCTGGTCCCACTACTCGGTCAACGAAGAGGGACTGGCCTGTTTCAGGCGCCAGCTCGACGCGCTCCTGGAGGCCAATCTCCTCGACCTGCCCGAGACCCGGGAACTGGCCGCTAAGCTGCCGCCGCCGCTGTGTGGCCGGGGAGGAAGCTAGACGCGATGTGGAAGGCCTTTGTCGACTGGCTCACCTACGGGGTCTTCGGTCTCCCGGCCGCCACCCGGCTCGGCGCCGCCGTCAACTTCTTCATCTACGACGTGGGGAAGGTCCTGGTCCTCCTGGCGGTGGTCATTTTCGCCGTGGCCATCATCCGAAGCTTCTTCCCCCCGGAGAAAACCAAGAAGGTTCTGGCTCGCGGTGGAGAGTACGTGGGCAACGTGCTGGCGGCCCTCCTCGGGATCGTGACCCCGTTCTGCTCGTGCTCCGCGGTGCCGCTCTTTATTGGCTTCTTGGAGGCCGGGGTGCCGCTGGGGGTGACCTTCTCGTTCCTCATTTCCTCACCGATGGTCAACGAGGTGGCTCTGATTCTCCTCTGGGGTCTCTTCGGCTGGAAGATAGCTCTCCTCTACATCTCCGCCGGTGTTTTGGTGGCCATCGCCGCCGGAATACTCCTGGGGCGGCTGCACCTGGAGGGCCTGGTCGAAGACTATGTGTGGAAGATCCAGGTTGGCCGGGCCGAGTCCCCCGAACTCTCCTGGCGCGACCGCCTGATCTACGCCAGGGGCTACATGGGGGACATCCTCCGCAAAGTCTGGCCCTACGTTGTCTTTGGGATCGGCGTGGGGGCCTTCATCCACGGTTACGCTCCAGAGAATCTGCTCGTCCGGGTCGCGGGCAAGGGAAACCCTCTCGCCGTTCCGATCGCCGTGCTCATCGGTGTGCCCCTTTACTCCAATGCGGCCGGAACCATCCCCATTGTCCAGGCCCTGATGGAGAAGGGGATGTCCACCGGCACGGCCCTGGCCTTCATGATGGCCGTGACGGCCCTGTCCTTGCCGGAAGCCATCATCCTGCGCCGGGTGCTGAAGCCCAAGCTCTTGGCGATCTACTTTGGCATCGGCGCCCTGACAATAATGCTGATCGGCTACGTTTTCAACTGGGTAATCCCCTGAGGAGGAGTATGGATTGACTTCACGCAACTCGCAACCCACTCATAGCCGGGCAACCGCCGGCCAGGCCGCTACCCCGGCCAGGCTGTCTCTGCTCGACCGGCTACTGACGGTCTGGATCCTGGTGGCCATGGCTCTTGGGGTGGGGCTCGGTTACGTTTTCCCCGGTGTGGCCACCCTACTCGAACGCCTCTCCATCGGCACGACCTCCATCCCCATCGCCGTGGGCCTCATCGTTATGATGTACCCGCCCCTGGCCAAGGTGCGCTACGACGAGCTCGGCAAGGTCTTCAGAAACGGGAAGGTCCTGACCCTGTCGCTGGTTCAGAACTGGATCATCGGCCCGGTTCTCATGTTCGCTCTGGCCATCATCTTTCTGCGTGGTTACCCGGAGTACATGGCCGGCCTCATTCTCATCGGTCTGGCCCGCTGCATCGCCATGGTCATCGTCTGGAACAGCCTGGCCAAGGGTGACAGCGAGTACGCGGCCGCCCTGGTGGCCTTCAACTCCCTCTTCCAGGTCTTCTTCTACTCCGTCTACGCCTACGTCTTCGTGACCGTCCTGCCCGGCTGGTTCGGGCTCGAGGGGGCCGTTGTCCGCGTCACCATCGGCGAGGTGGCCAAGAGTGTGGCCATCTACCTGGGCGTTCCCTTTCTGGCTGGTTTTCTGACCCGGACCCTGCTGGTCCCGGCTAAGGGTAAGGAATGGTACGAGAAGAAGTTCGTGCCTCGCATCAGCCCGCTGGCCCTGATCGCTCTGCTCTTCACCATCGTGGTCATGTTCTCGCTCAAGGGTAGCTACATCGTCCGCCTGCCTCTGGACGTGGTCCGAATCGCTATCCCGCTCGTCATCTACTTCGTGGTCATGTTCCTGGTTTCGTTCCACATGGGCCGTCGCCTGGGCGTCGGCTACGCCCAGACGACCAGTCTGGCCTTCACGGCGGCCTCGAACAACTTTGAGTTGGCCATCGCCGTGGCCGTGGCTGTCTTCGGGCTGAACTCCAACCAGGCTTTCGCCGCCGTCATCGGACCCCTGATCGAGGTTCCGGTCATGCTGGCCCTGGTCAACGTGGCCTTCGCCTTGCGTCGGCGGTGGTATGGGTCGGAGGGGGCCGGGTAGCGGCGGTACCGCCGGACTCAGTCGCGGTGGCGGAACCGAGGAGGGGCCGGTCGTCTGTCCCGGCCCTGACGTGGCCCCGGAGATACTACCTGTCAATCTCCTCCTTTCACTTCCCTAGTGGCCGGTCGCGGCGTATTCTATAGCATAATATGCACTTAGGTCTCGTAGGTCCGAACTTGACGCCCCGTGAGCGGTCGGCGGAGACCATGACCCAGCCAAGAGGGGATCGCCCATGACCTCGACCCAGCCGCCCGTCCGCGTCCCCGTCACCATGCTTACCCAGCACCCCGACTCCGCCTCCCGCTACGTCTCCATCCAGGACGAGCCGGCCGAGGCCATCCACGGCCTGCTTCCGCCTCCCGAGGGGCTGGGCCTGGACGAGGTTATGATCGACTTTGAGGGCAAGCTCACGCCCTACCACCAGCCGGCGCAGATTGTGATGGGCCTCCTGGAGCGGGGTCTGGTGCCCGGGCGAGACGTCTTCATCACCCCGCGCATCGCCAGCGCCAGCAAGGAAACGGTCTTTCGCCAGCTTATGGCCCTCATGTCCCTGATCGAAACCAACGTCCAGGCCGCCGATCGAGGCGCCGAGCAGGCCGTCCGCGAGGTCATCGTGCCGATGTGCGAGACGGCCCAAGAACTCCTGGCTGATCGCAAGCGGGTGGCCAGTGTGGTCGAGTTGGCCCACAAGGAGTTTGGCCTGCCCAACGAGCCCGACCTCATCCGGCTCATTCCCCTGGTGGAAGGGGTGCCCGAACTCCTCCAAATTGACGATCTTTTCGCTCCCTATCTAATTGAGACCGGGCTTGGCCGGACGGGCGGCGTCTTCCGCTATCTCCTGGGCCGGTCCGACCCGGCCCTCTCTTACGGCCTGGTCCCCGCCGTCCTGGCCGGCAAGGTCGCCCTGGCCAAGGCCGCCCGTGTGGGGGAGAGCCTCGGGGTCGAGATGGCCCCCATCTTCGGGGCCGGAGCTCTGCCCTTTCGTGGTCACGTCACCCTCGAAGGCCTGGATGGTGTTCTTGAGACCTTCCCGGGCCTCCGGACGGTGACCATTCAGTCGGCCCTACGCTATGACCACGGCGAGGAGGCGACGCGGGCCGTCGTGACCCGGCTGCGGGAGCAACTGGGGACAGGGGCCGTCGCCGGCCCCGATTCCGCGACCCGGTCACCCGCGTCAGGCCCGCCGGCCTTCACTCCGGCCGAACTCGACCAACTCTACAACTTCATCGCCATCTTCACCCGGCACTACCTGGAGACGTTTCTCGACATCATCGGCCTCGTCTGCCGCCTGTCGGACATCATGCCCAAGCAGCGCGACCGCTTGGCCCGCTTCAGCGCCGTCGGTTACGCCCGGGACATGGCTCGCCCGGACAAACTCGCGGCCCTGATTCCCGACCCGGAACTGGCCGCCGGTCTCCGCCGCTTCGACACCAGCCTCAAGATGTCGCTGCCTCGGGCCATCACCTACGCCGCCAGTCTCTATACCATCGGCCTGCCACCCGAGTTCATCGGCACCGGGCGGGGTTTGGCCGAGATCAGAAGGCGCTATGGCCGGGACGGCCTGGCCGCCCTCGAGCGCTACTACCCGAGCTTGCGCGGGGACCTGACCTACGCTGCCCGGTTCATGAACCTAAACGCGGCGCGAGCCTTCCTCACCCGGGAGGTCATGGAGGCCGTCACCGCCGACGTGCGCGCAGTTGGCGAGATCCTGGGGATCGCCCCGGGTCCGCGTTCGCCGGAGGACGAGTTCTACTTCACCCTGGTCGAAACGGTGAAGCCCATTCTCAAGCACTTCCTTGGTCTCGGGCGCGAGCTTCTCACCGACAACGCCGAGGAGGCCCGCTTGGTAACCGACTGGATCATCCGGATGGGCAAGTTGCGGGGGAGCCTGGGGTAGCGGGCGGGCCCGTCCCGCGCCAGGTCCATCCAACTTCCGGGCCTTCTTCCACGGCGCCCACCCTTCACCAGTTCTCCACCTGCCGCATACTCTGCCATCAGGTAGGAGAGGAGGTGGAAAGCTATGGCTAACCCTGATTACTCCCGCGAACCCTACGCCCCAACCTGGTCGGAAAGCGAGATAGGTCCGGCCCCTGGCCGGCCTGTTCCTTTCCTGGGTGACAGGGATCAGAGTAAGATCGCTGACGATCTTGAGGATCACCTTTCAGCTCTAGCTCCGGGGAAAGTTACGGCTCTGGGAGAGACGCCCGAGGCGGGCGCCTCGACCGTGGTCTCGCTGAACCAGCCGGCCACCGACGAACTCCTCGCCGATCTGGCCCGAGAGGCCGGAGACTTCACCCCTACGGTGCGCTGGCAGCGGGCCCTGAGTGGTTTCGCTGCCCGCCTCAGCCCGGCCCAGATCGCACGCCTGGCCGAGCACCCTGCCGTTCACCGGGTCAACCCGGACCGGCCGGCCCGGGTCCACCTCAGCGGGGCGACCTCCTGGACCGGAGTGCGGCAGGCCTGGAGCGACTGGGGTCTATGCGGCGACCGCGACGCCACTCCGTCGACCTACACGGCGGACGACGTGGTCATCGCTGTCCTGGACACCGGCATCGACACCGGGCACGCCGACCTGGCCGGCGGGAAGGTCATCGGCTGGCACGACGTCATCAACGGACTGCCGACTCCCTACGACGACTATGGTCACGGGACCTGGACCTCAAGCATCGCCGCCGGCGCCGGCGCGGCCGACCCCGACTTCACCGGAGTGGCCTACGGCGCGGCCCTCGTTGGCATCAAGGTCCTCGACGAGCACGGCACGGGCACCGAGTCCCAGGTTATCTCGGGCCTGGAGTGGATGATCCTGAACAAGGACACCTACAACATCCGTGTCGGAAACTGCAGCTTCGGCTCATATGGCTCCTCGGACGGTCAGGATCCGGTCTCCCTGGCGGTCAACAGCGCTGTCGACGCCGGCATCGTGATGGTCGTTTCCGCGGGCAACTCCGGCCCCGAGAGGTACACCATCGGTTCTCCGGCGGCCGCGGTCAAGGCCATTACTGTCGGCGCGATTCGCGATCCCGCCAAACTGGGCTGGGCTCTGGCCTCGTTCTCGAGCCGGGGTCCCACCGCCGACGATCGCACGAAGCCGAATCTGGTGGCGCCGGGGGTCAGCATCACCGGAGCGGAAGCGGGAACCGAGCATGGGTACGTCACCTACAGCGGCACGTCGGCCAGCGCCCCCTTCATCGCCGGGGTGGCGGCCCTCATCCTGTCGACCGACTACGATCTCGACCCCAACGGGGTTCGCCGGGCCCTCTTTGGCACCCTGTGCGTGCGCGACTACGGCCGGCTGGGTCTGGACAACGACTGGGGCCGTGGTCTCGCGTTACCCTACGAGGCCATCAAGTGGGCCGGCGGCTACCGCACCACGGGATTCTGCGACGGCCTGAAGACGCTCTATCGCTACGGGAAGATCACCGGTCCGGTGGCCACCGACTGGGAGTTCGACGTCACCGACATCTCGGCGCCCATCGCCGCCACCCTTGTCGTGGAGGACTGGAGCGTGTCGCGGAACTTCGACATCTACCTCATCGACCCGGCGGGCATCGTCGTCGACGGTTCCACCGGGGTGTTGCGTCAGAAGACGATCGCCTACCAGCCGGTAGTGGCCGGAAGGTATGCGCTCAACGTCGCCCCCCACGACGGCGGCACGGGGTCGTATTGGCTCAACGTTTCCTACCGCTAGGCCCACCGCCAGGCGCGCCACGAAGGCGGGCGCGAGGACGGACTCGGCCCTAGCGGCCCGGGCGGGGCGGCCGACCGCTCCGCCCGGGCGTCGGGGTCAGCCGAGACGTGTCTGGCAAACAAGACGCCCCCCACCGGAACCCCGCCATCCCTGGCGGGAATCGAGTTTCCAGCCCGTTCGAGGCCCGGTCCAGGTAGAGCGCAACCGCCTCCGAGGTAAATTCCAGCGCCCCACCTATGACATTTTCTTGCGGGCCGGCTCTCTTTCTAGGAGGATTTCGTCGCAAGTGGAGAATCATGGATGGTTTCGCACTGAAGGGAGGAGCCAGTTATGCAGGATCGTCCATGGTACGCCAACTGGCCGAAGGGGTTGCCGACATCGCTCGACTACCCGAAGATCCCGATTCAGCGGTTCCTTGAGAGTGCGGCTAAGATGGTCCCCAGCCGCGAGGCCCTGATCTTCCAGGTCAACGGCGAAACCCTAACCTACGCCGAGTTCCTGGAGCAGGCGGGACGTTTCGCCACGGCCCTGGCCCGCCTCGGTATACGCAAGGGTGACGTCGTCGCGGTGCAGTTGCCCAACAGCATCCACTGTGCCGTCGTCTACTACGGCATCCTCATCGCCGGTGCCGTCTACTGCCCCTGCAATCCGCTGCTCAGCTTCAAGGAGTTGCACATGCAACTCATCGATGCGGGGGCCAAGGTCTTTGTCGTCTTCCAGAACTTCCTCGACAAGTTCCTCCCCATCCGTCACGACACGCCGGTCAGGGAACTCATCGTCACCGGCATCCAGGAACTCCTGCCGCCCCACACCCCGATGGAGGTCAAGGAGTACGGGGCCCACTCCCACAGCCTGGCCCAGATTCTGCGCGACACGCCATGCGCTCCGCCGGTCGTGAAGATCGATCCGGAAGAGGATCTCGCTCACCTGGCCTACACCGGAGGCACGACGGGCGTGCCCAAGGGGGTCATGGTTACCCACCATGCCGCGGTGACCAACATTCTCCAGATCGCCCACTGGTGCGCGGGAGGCCGGCCGGAGATGACGGAGGACGGCTTCATCCACATTGTCGACGAGGTCGAAAAGGGGCTGCGGCCGGACTGGGAGTACCCCACTGTCATCGAGAGCCAGAAGGTCTTGGCCGTGGTACCCTTCGCCCACACCATGGGAGTCAACGGCTTTCTGAATACCCCCGTCTACATGCAGAGCACCATTGTCATTCATCCCCGCCTGGATATGTCCGCCTACTTCGAGGACATCGTCAAGTACGACATCACCGGCTGCGGTGGCGCCCCGCAACTCCTCATCGCCATGCTCGCCCACCCCGACTTCGACAAGATTGTCGGCTCCCAGATCCGGACCGTGGGCAGCGGGGCCGCCCCTCTTCCTATGGAGGTCCTCCAGGAGATGCAGCGCCGTCTGCCCCAAGCCATCATCCAGGAGGGTTACGGTCTGACTGAGATGGTGGCCGGTGTGACCACCAACCCGGGCAACCGGTCGGGGATGAGGAAACCTGGCTCCGTTGGGCTCCCCCTCTTCGACACCGACGTAAAGATCGTTGACCTGGATGATCCGGACATCGAGATCGACTTCAATGAGATCGGTGAGATCTGCGTGACCGGCCCGCAAATGATGAAAGGCTACTGGAAGCGACCGGACGAGACGGCCATCGTCATTCGTGGCGGCTGGATGCTCACGGGTGACATCGGCTACCTCGACGAGGATGGCTACCTCTGGATCGTCGACCGGAAGAAGGACATGCTCCTCTACAACGGCCACAACGTCTACCCGCGCCAGTTGGAGGACGTCCTCTTCAGCCACCGGGCCGTGGCCAACTGCGCCGTCATCGGCAAGCCCCACTCCCTGGTCGGGGAGATCCCGAAGGCCTTCGTCCAACTCAAGCCGGACGCGAAGATCACCGAGCCGGAGCTGATGGAGTTCGTCAACAGCAGGGTTGCCGAGTACAAGAAACTCCGCGAAATCGAGTTCGTCCCGCAACTGCCGCTGAGCTACGCCGGCAAGATCCTCAAGCGGGAACTCAGGGCCTGGGAAATCGAGCGGATGAAGGCCGGCCAGACCAAGCCGGAGACGGAGGAAGCCCTGGGGCTGTAGACTCGGGCGCCGGCTGGGGCGGGCGCCGGGCGCCGCGTGAGCCAGGGTGGCTGCGGCGCGAGTCAGGGTGCGCGCCACGCGAGTCAGGGTGCGCGCCACGCGGACCATCGCGCACGCCACACGGGGCTGGAATAGATGCGACGCGAAACGGGGGCGGGCCTCCTGGTCCGCCCCCTCAGTATTGCCCCAGAAGACCCTTGTCCCGAGCCACCCTCATGCAGTAGCCAAAGAAGCCAAGGCCGAGGAGAGAAGGCAGCAACCCTCTCCTAATGGTTACTGGGAAGCCCGTCCCACTTAGACGCGCGTGGCGGAAGACCTCCTTGCGGGCGGTCGGCAAGGTTGACGCGGAGGAGGACACGGTCTCCGCCGCTCGGTGACACAACAATACTGAAGAGGTCGGGAGCCTTCTCGGTCACCGAGAGGATGTTGATCTCTGGGAGGGGGAACGTTCCTTTGACCAGGTCGCGCGCTTCCGGGGCGAGGCGGCCGATCGAGTCGGAAAAGGACTGCATCCCGCCGAGAGTTGTCGTCAGGTCGAAGAGGGTCTGGCGCTCGGCCGGACTAAGCTTCGACTGGCCCAGAATGAAGACGTCCGGATCGAGGACGAAGAGCGTGCCGTTCATGAACCAGCGGGCGAGGAGAGTGCGTAGGGCGTTGAGGTTCGAGACGCGCTCCCGGTAGCGGCAGAAGGAGAGGAGACCGTCCTCCCACTTGGGGGCGGTGTCGGGGCCGAGCCGGTTGAAGTCGCAGAGCCCGGCGGCCGAGGCCAGGGGCACGCCACAGGCCAGAAGCTGCCCGGGCATGACCTGGCGGAGAAGGCGCATAGCCTCCCGCATCCGCTGGGCCCTGGTCCGACCGCCCCAGGGACGGAGAGCGGCGGCGTAGAGAAAGTCGGCCTTGACCAGGCCAAAGCCCCAGTTACGGAAGGTGTCGCCGACCCGGCGGACGTGGTCGACGACCTCGGGTCGGGAGAGGTCGAGGGCATAGATGGAAGAGCCCCATAGGGGGTTCCATCCCGCTTTCCAGGGGTGGACCCAGCCGCGGCGGAAGACACTCGACTGCCGAATGGCCACGAAAGGCGCGACCCAGATGCCGGGGGTGAAGCCCGCGTCGCGAATGGAGGCGGCGAGGTCGGGCATGAGGTGGGCGGCGGCCGCCCCAGAACCACCGGCGGGACGCGACCTGCCGCGCTCGCGAACCCCCGCGAATCGCGGCGATGGCTCCAGCCAATCTCCGACAGCCGCTTGCCAGCCGTCGTCAATCTGGACGAAGTCGAGGGGCAGCCCGGCCGAGCGGAGGGCATCGGTCTCGGCCAGAATGTCCTTAGCCGTGACCCGGTTGTAGTAGTTGTACCAAGAGTTCCAGCCGCCGGGGCGGTGGGGGAGGGCGCGGGCGTTGCCGGTGCCAGTGCCCGAAGGGGGGCAAGGGATGAGGGTACCGGGAAGCCAATCAGGCGGCGCTGCGTCGCCGAGTTCGGCCTTCATGATCTCCGCCAGGCGGGCGGCGAAGTCGCGAACGAGAGGGGGGAGGGTAGACCCCTCTGCCCAGTAGAGGTGGGCCAGGGTGTCGCCGGGTCGGGGCTCAAGGCCTTCGACGTCAATCTCGGCCCAGAGACGACCGCGGCTTGCGGCGCGAGCGGGCGCGGGTCCAGCGTCACCGCCGTCTCTCGTCAGCCTGCAAGCCTCCGTGGCCGCGCCAGCTCCCGTCAGCACGCCGTCTCCCGTCACCGTACCATCCCTCGTAACCGCACCGTCGCCGTCTCTGCCGGACGCCCGGTAGTCAACGTGGAAGACGGTATAGGCGTTGGCCTCGTTGAGGGAACCGAGGAAGGTAAAGCGGGACGTGCCCATCGGACCGGACGAACCCCTGGCGCCTGCAAGTGCGCCGGAGGCGGCCTCCGCTCCAGCGTTACAGGTGTAGGTCAGCCAGTGCGAGTGGAAGCGACCCGGACGGCCATCGTAGGGGACCCAGGTGTAGTCCCCGTAGGGACGCAGGAACGGGAGAAGACGCAGGCCGGGAAGGCGATCGTCGGGGCCCAGGAGCCGCGTTTCGGACCAGGACTGAAACCCGTTGGCCAGGAACCGGTCGCGGAGGTTGACGTCGTCGAGGTCGAGGGTCAGGCGGAGGAGGCGGAGGCCGGGCTCGGCCGCGGTGACGCGGAGGAGGAGTTCGCGGCCGGGGGAGGGCGCCACCGGCGTTGTCACGGTCGTGGCGGGCGTGGCACATGCCGCGACCTCAAGTCGCATCCACATGTCGCCGAGGGGTGCGTACCCACGCAGCCGCTCGAGGTGGCCAGAGGGGGTCAGGTAGGCGAGGTCAACCCGGGAAAGGCTCATGAAACCTGGGGCCTCCTTCGCGAAAGCGGGCATCTTCCGTTTCTCGCTTCTGCGCGGGAGCGCGGGCCCCTCTCTGACGAGTAAGCAAGGAACCGTGACCAGGTGGTCTTACACAGCAGGGGTGGGTGAAAGCGAAACCGGCCAGGGTGGGTGAATTCGAACCCGGCCTTGACAGTGGCGAGTGATCGCCCTTCCTGGAAGGTCTGGAATTGGCGCAGGATTCCAGTATCCTCTTACCGAAGGCTGAGGCATACGGAACGCTTGGTGCCTGCATCTCCATGTCCATCCAGGCTTTGTGCGAGGTGCGTCATGAGTAGTGCGCCGCGACTGGAGACGGGTCGTCCGGTGGGGAAGCCCGGGATGAGCCCGCAGGGGATTTGCGACTTCATGTGCTTTATTCCCGCGATCCTCCTCGGGCTCACGGGGCTCGCGGTCGGAGTCTGGCTGGGTCAGCTCGGCGGGACATGGGATCCTACGGCCCGGTGGACGGCGGTGCTGGCCACGGTGACCCTCGTGTCTCTCGGCGTCGGCGTTTGGCAGGCATGGCAGAGCGCACGTTACCAGCATATCATTCAGAGGCAGTTCGACCTTCAGGACCGGCAGTTCAGGCTTCAGGATCAGCAGTACAAGCTCCAAAGGGACCAGTTCGACGACTACATGCGGCCGCTGTTGATTTGGGATCAGCGAGTACAGGACGAGGGCGGAGAACTCTGGATCATCGTGGTCAGAAACCTTGGCCGGTCAACTGCACTCTTCGGCGAGGTGACATTCGATGGAAACCGCACTGGCGTAAACCTTCGCGGGTGCCAAGAGGAATCCGTGTCTCCTCAATGTGCCGCACTTGTCGCTGCGGTGCCAGCCTTGAGTGATGGTACGCTGACCGTACGCTACTTCGATCCTCAGGGCCATTCCTACGTACTCGCAGGCGATCTCAAGGACGTCGTCGCGAGCTGCCAGCGGACAGCCCTCTAACTCCCCCCACGCCAACTCACCAGTGCGGGGCGAACTCCCTGAGGTGCGACTCGGACTGACGAGGCATTCTATGTCTGCGAGTTTGGCGACTGGCTCACAGTCCCGCGGGGTCAGCGTCTCCACCGGTCCCGGGATACTCGCCGCGGTAGTAGCCACGCCTCATGTTCACGACCTCTACTCCGTCACGAGCTGTCGAGCTCTCACAGCCAACATAGGGGCTGACCGCTGTAGTGTCGAGCTCCATGTCGAGCGCCTGGCTCACGATGGGCTCAGCGTAGGCCTTGAGAGACTCGAAGATGTCTCTGTACGAGACCGTCGGCATGGTCACCGCTGGGTCTTCCTTGGGAGACGGCGGTATCACCTCATGGAGCGCTTTGCGGCACGCGGTGAGATCGTAGAGGCCAGTTCCGCCTTCGTTCCTTAGGAGAAGCGGCGGGGGTTGGGAGGCGCAAGTGGGAGCAAGACCCCTGCCGGCGGTGGTGGCTACACCGGCCCGAGCTACACCTACCGCGAGGGCAGCCCGGGTGGCCGCGATCAGACGATCGCCCAACTGAGGTCCGCATACACTCCGCAACTTTCCAGCACCTTGTACACCAAGCTCAAGCTTGAGACCCAGACAATGAGCGACTCCGCTAGAGACGAGATCCTCGAGGAGTTTGATTGACAAGTTCATGCAGATGACTCTGTAGGCCCTCGTGAGCGCGCGACCACCTTCCCCTGAGCAGTCTAAGAATCCGGTGACTCTCTCGCCCAGTGCCTCCCGGAGAAAGGTTAGCCACAGTTCCGATGGTGCTTTGATGTCAGGGTAGGTGACGAACACGCATGTGTTCGGCTTGGTCGGCTGGCCGAGGTAGAGGCGGACCTTGCAGGGACCACTCCAATCGACTTTGAAACCTTTCTTGGTCCACCCCGATGCCGCCCCCGCTGCATCGAAGAACTGCGGGCGATCCAGCGTTAGGCCAATGAGTCTCTGATCCCGGTCCCGGATCGCAAAGCCCCAGCCCCACCCTGCCATGGACTGAAGAGCCGTATCGGCCGAGAAGTCGGCGTCAACTTCGGCCTGCATCTCCATGTGGTCAATGTCCAGCGGGGTAGCGGTAGCAGGCGTCAGCACCGAGAGGAGCCACGCGATCTCCGATGCTGACGGTTGGCCTCGACGATGGCTCCAGAGGGTCTCTCCCCGCCACTTATCCCAGGATTCCCCCCGCGACTCATCGATTTGGGCGGGTCTCCTGTGATGTCGTGCCTGTTCGCCCTCCCCCTCATTGCCTAGAATAGAAACCAGGTAGGCATCGACGTCTCCAGCCTCCAGGCGCGACCGTAGCTCCCGCATCTCCCCAGCAGACCGGAGGCTCGTGGAAACGAGGAGCACACGTACACCGCCACGGAAGCAGCGACGCATGTCCTCGCGGGGCATCATGTCGACGGTCGTGCTGTGCCAGAGGTTGCGTCCCCACGTGAAGCGCCCGGGACCGCCCGGTTCTAGGATGTCCCACACTTTCGCCCCGTGACGGTCATCAACGATCACATGCTCAGGCCTAACTCGGGTGATGTGCCCCTCAATGCATTCGCGGAGACTGTCCGCCACGTGCACGATGAGATCCGAATGCCCCATCACACCGCATCCTTCTCCGAACCAGTCTCACCCGACTTTACCAGGCCCTGTCAGGACGGGTCAAGGAGAACAGGGATCGCCATCATCTCTGACCCAGCCCCGCCCCCCTTACCCCCCCATCTCCTCCGCGACCCGCTTCATCTCGGCTCTCAACGCCCCCACGTCCCGCCCAAACCGTCCGGCCAACAGGAAGAGGATGAGGCCGCAGGGCACCCAGAAGAGGCTGGAGATGGTCAGGGCCGGGCCGATGGTCAGGAGTTGGACCAGCCAGCCGCCGACAAACCGGCCGAAGCCGCTCCCCAGGGAGTCGGTCAGGTTGAAGATAGAGAAGATGGCCCCCCGGTTCTCCGGGACGTTCACGTTCATGAGCATCAGTTTCATGTTGGGTCCGGTCAGGGAGGCCATCATGGCCGTCACGAAACCCAGGGCGACAATAGCCCAGTAGCTCACGAGCCAGGAAGCCTGGAAGACGATCACGGCCAGGCCCGCGCCGACGATGGTGGTGACGGCGCTGAAGATCGGCACCCACGATAGCGACTTCCGGTAGAGCACCCCGCCGACCAACCCTCCGACCACGATGCCCACGATGTTGCCGAGCCCAAAGAACATGAAGACCGTTGTGGCCCCGGTGAGGTCGAAGCCCTTGACGCGCTGGAGATAGGCCACCAGGAAGAGTGGAATGGCCCCCCACGGGACCGACCCGGCTATCCCCTGGAGAAAGAGCAGGAGGTTCGTCGGGATAGTGAAGAGGCGCTTGTAGTCGGAGAACTGGATGGAGCGCGGGTAGACAAGACCCTGCTCGATGAGTTCCTTAAGACCCTCTTCCGACATCGCCCGCGGGGGTTCCTTGACCGAGAACCAGAAGAGGAGGGCGAAGACGAAGTTCGGCGCGGCCACAAGGAAAAAGGGCAGACGCCAGCCCCAGGCCGCCCCGCCGTAGCCGCCGATGATCATGCCCAAGACCGATCCCAAGCCGATGGCCCCGGCGACCAGGCCCGTGGCCTTGGCCCGCTCCTTCTCCGAGAAGAAGTCGGCCACCAGGGAAAAGGCGATGGGGTAGGACGCGCCCACGCCGATGCCGCACAGGATGCGGAGAATGAAGAACTGGGTGTAGTTTTGAGCGAGGGCGGTTAAGGCGCAGGGTAGCTCACCGATGATGATACTCAAGACGAAGAGCAGCTTTCGCGAGCCCTTATCGGCCAGGTAGCCCCAGAGCAGGCTGACCACGGCCCCGACGATGGTGAACAGCCCGGAGATGTTGCCTATGTCGGAGTCGGTCACCCCGAACTCGTTTTCAATGGCCGTGATGTTGGGGGAGAGGACAAGGTTGTCGGCGTTGAGGAAGATGGCCATGAGAACTAGCAGGAACAGGACCCAGGTCTTGCCCGACCGTTTCCCCACGTTGGGAGGCCTCCTCTTGGTTCCTCTGGTCAGTTCTTTTGGTTCCTCTGGTCAGTTCTCTTGGTTCCGTCAGGCTCAGAGTATCGCGGGCCGGCCGCCCCGCAGCCCCCGCGCTACTCCCTAAACCTCTCTATCATCCTGGCGAATTCCTCCCCGCTCGGACGCACCCTGCGTTCCAGGGTGGCTGGGTCCATGGCCACCAGGCCGAAATGGGGCTCAAAGCCCTCGGCCCATTCAAAATTGTCGATGAGGGTCCAGTAGAGGTAGCCGGCGACGTCGACGCCCTCCCGGCGGGCCCTTGCGACGGCCTCGAGGTGGGCTGCGATGTAGCGGACCCGCTGTCCATCGTCATCATCCGGGGCGCAGATACCGTTCTCGCAGACGATGACCGGCTTCCCGTAGCGGCCGAGGCGGCGGAGGGCCAGGTAGAGGCCCTCGGGGTAGGTCTCCCAGCCGAGGACATTGACCTCGACGGGTTCGGGGCGGCCACGAGAACGGCCGGCGACGAGGCCGGTGTCCGGGTGCGGGGCGCTCTCGCCGTCCGCGGTCGGGCCGACGCCCGGCGCGCCCTCCGGTCCCGTCTCGCTCGCCCGCGGCTTCACCTCGGCCCCGAAGGCCGCAGCCGGATCGACCGCGAAGCGCACCCGATTCCGGGTGTAGTAGTTCAGGCCGATGTAATCCCAACTGCCGCGAAGGCCGAGAATGCGCCGGCGCAGGAAACGCCCGGTGACGAAGGACCGCAAGACGGCCTCGTTGGCGAAGTAGTCCTGAAGCCGGGCGGCCAGGTGGTCGCCGGGGTGCCAGGCTCGATAGGGCTGGATGACCCGGATGTGCTTGGCGATAGAGACCATGGCCTCCGGTTGGTGGCGATGGATGATGGCGTAGGCGCCGGCGTGGGCCTCCAGAAGGTTCCCGAGCACCCGCAGGCTCAGGCCAAAGTCCTTCTTGAACGGCGGCCAGACCCCGATCGACCAGGACTGATAGGCGTAGACCATCGGCTCGTTGATCGTCACCCAGTAGCGAACGTGGGGAGCGAGGGCGGTCACGGCCCGCTCGACAAAGCGCAAGAAGAGACCGATATTGACCTTCTTCTCGAACCCGCCGGCCTCGGCGAACCAGAGGGGATTGGTGAAGTGGTGCAGGGTGACCACGGGTTCGATCCCGCGCCGGCGAAGGTCCCTCACCATCTCGACGTAGCGGGCCAGGGCCTCAGCATCGAACCGGCCGGCCTGGGGCTCGAGGCGAGCCCACTCGATCGAGAAGCGAAAGGCGGTGTGACCCAAGGAGGACACGAGGTCGAAATCGTCCTTCCAGCGGTTCCAGAAGTCGCAGGCCCGTCCGGACTTCCAGGCCAAGCGTCCGAGCTGTTCCTCGGCCCACCAGTCGCTGTGGACGTTGTCCCCCTCAACTTGGTGGGCGGCCACCGCGGCGCCCCAAAGAAAAGGCATGGTCGTCTCCTCTCGAAAGCGTGTTAGCGCGTCCGCCGTGGGATTCACTTCTCCCCCTTGGCCTTCTCCTCGGCGGACGGTTCCTTCTCCAGGCCCATCGACTCCTCGCGGTATTTGGCGATGTCCTTCTTGACGCTCTCCGGGATATCGCGCTCGAAGGGGTAGGCCATGGCGTTGACCGTCCGCTGGACGAACACTTCAACCAGGCGCCCGAGCATGGCCAGGTGATAGGAGTCGGTGTGTTCCAGGGTGTCATATGGGGTATGGAGGTTGGCTGTGGCGCCGCCGTAGCGGGCGAAGTTGACCGAGGGCACGCCCTTGTCGCCGAAGGGAGTGCCGTCGCTGGACATGACCCCGAGCTTGATCGCGAGCCCCACGCCGATTTCCTTGCCTAGGACCTCGACGTAGTTCTTCAGGGACTCCGGCCCCGTCACAACGCAATGGTTCCGCCCGATGGTGCCACCGGCCACATCCACGTTCACAACCAGCTTGATCCGGTCGAGGGCGGTCTTGGAGGAAGCTGTCTCCGGGCCGGCCGCCTTCATCCGGCTTTCGACGTAGGCCGCGCTCCCGTGGAGCCCGAGTTCTTCGGCGCCAAACCAGGCGATTCGCACCGTCCGCCGGGGTGGGTGAGCCGCCAGGATCCTGGCCAGTTCGACCAGGATGGCGCTGCCGCCGGCGTTGTCATGGGCGCCGGCCGTGGCCGGGACCGAGTCGTAGTGCCCGCCCAGAAGGATGTAGTCGTCGTCGGATGGAGTCGCTCCCCGTTCCAGCCCCAGCCTTGCCTCCGCCCGTGGACGCTCACCGAACCCGGCTCCCGGAATCTCGACCACCACGTTCCGCGACTCGGCCTGGATCTCACGCTGGCGGCAAACGACCACGACTTCTCTGGCCCCGGAGCGGATGAGCCTCAAGCCGTCCTCGTAGCGGATGAAGACCGTGGGCAGCTTGCCCCAGCGTCTAAAGTAGTTAGCGTAGTGCGAGACATGAAGGAGGTCCCGGCCGGGGTCGCCGATGGCGATCACAGCCTTGGGCTCCGCCTTGGCCAGGCGCTCGTATTTCTTGGCCGCGCCCAACTCGTAGGTCAGAGCGATCTTGCCCCTGATGCCGTGGAGGAACTCCTCTTCCCCGGTCTCCACGAAGACAAGCTCTCCGGTCACGCCGTCCGGGTCCGTTACTCCGCTGAGGCCGACCGGCGTGGCCACGAAGGTTTCTCTCAACTCCGCCCCGGAAGCCCTTCCTCCGGTTCCCGGCGCCGGCACGTCGACCCGGCTGGGCTCTTCCTCATAGGTCCAAACCTGAAAGGATTCAAGCACCGGCATAAGACCGACCGTTCGCAGCTCGGCGGCGATAAGTTCCGCGGCTCGGGCCTCCTCCACCGTCCCGCCCGGACGGGTGAAACTGAGTCTGCGCATAAACTCGTAGGCCCGCTGCTCGTCAAAGTAGGTCAAGAGTGCTCCCCCATCCCTGCCGTTTCCAGAAGAAGCTTTGACGGCCCAGGGCACCGTCCTTCCGGCGCCTTTCAAGCCAGTCTGGGGGTTGCGTCTTCCGAGCCGGCTTGGGGCTGGGTCTTCCGAGCCGGCTTGGGGCCTTCCGCATAGGTTGGAGGGCAGGTAGACGCAATTTGCGGTAAGGGGGTGAAGAAACACATGCCAGAAACGAATGTTACCGTTCCGCCCCAAACCGAGGCGCCCAGCGCCGGGCTTCCGCCGGCCTCGCTGCCCGAGGCCCTGGCCATCACCTGCCGAGTCCTGCTGGTTACCAGCCCCTACATGCAGGGAACCGACGTCTTCGCCGCGCAGCAGGCCTTGCTCACCGCCGGCTTCAACCCCGGCGTTCTCGACGGAGTCTACGGTCCCAACACCGCCAACGCCGTGGAGCGGTTCCAAGCCGCGCGAGGCCTGCTCATTACCGGTCAGGTTTGCGGCCAGACCTACGTGCAGTTGGGGGTGGCCTGCGCGACCGTGCCGCTGTGCCCGGCCCCGCCGCTCTCCTGCCGAGTCTTGAAGGTCGAAAGCCCACTCCTCAGAGGGCAGGACGTCTACGCCGTCCAGCACGCCCTGGTGGCCGCGGGCTTCAGTCCCGGAGTGGTCGACGGCATCTACGGGCACATGACCGAGGCCGCTGTTAGGGCCTTCCAGACCGCCAGAGGACTGCCGGTCACGGGCGTTGTCTGCGGCCAAACCTACGTCTTACTCAATGTGGGGTGCTCGACCGTGCCGGCCTGCCCGGGCGGAATCGTCTGCCGGGTCCTCCGGGTCGCCAGTCCCTACATGAGCGGCCCCGACGTCCTCGCCGTGCAGCAGGCTCTCGCGTCCAGAGGCTTCAGCCCAGGCCCGCTCGACGGCATCTACGGTCCCCTGACAGCCGCGGCTGTTCGGGCCTTCCAGGCCGCGAACTGTCTGCCGGTCACAGGCATCACCTGCGGCCAGACCTACGTCCTCCTCGGGGTCACCTGTCTCACGGTGCCGCCCTGCCCATCCGTGCCCGGAGCCTGCCGCGTCTTGGTGACGTCGAACCCGTTCATGTCCGGTAGCGACGTTCTCGCCGTGCAACAAGCCTTGCTGTCGCAGGGTTTCAGCCCGGGCGCGCTGGACGGGATCTACGGACCGCTGACGGCCACCGCCGTCCGCAACTTCCAGATGTCGCGCGGTATCCTGGTCACCGGCGTGGTCTGTGACGGGCTCTACTCGACCCTGGGCATCACCTGCGCCAGCGTGCCGCCCTGTCCGGTGGGGACACCCATAGCCACGTGCCGCGAGCTCCGGCTGACCAGTCCCTTCACGCACGGCAGCGACGTGGCCGCGGTCCAGATCGCCCTGGCCAGCCGTGGCTTTGACCCGGCCGTGGTAGATGGAATCTATGGTCCGAACACCGCCGCCGCCGTGAGGGCCCTCCAAGCCGCCGCCGGTCTGGCGATTACGGGCATCGTCTGCTCTCTGGAGTACAGGGCTCTGATCCTGAACTGCGGGAGTCTCCCGCCTTGCTAGCTGGGTAAGCCGGGGTCAACCCCGCGGCCGGGCGCCGACTCCGCCCCCGGCCATCGGCCACGAGCGAAGAAGAGGGGGGAGGGCCGGGCCCTCCCCCCGGACGGCCCTTCCACTTGGCGCGCGCTCAAGCATCCTTGCGCGCTCGGCCGTCCGCGCTCGCTCGGCCATCCGCGCCGGAACTTTCCACTCCCGCCGTCGTCTTGACAGGCGTTGTTACCCAGGGAGGTGCGTACCGGTGCGGAAGTGGCTGATCGTAGTTGTGGCGGTCCTGGTCCTGGGCGGGGTGACCTTCGGCGTCAATGCCTACGTTCGTGGCCGGGCGGAGACTGCGGAGAGGGATGACGTCGTGGAACTGGCGATCGGGCAGACTCATGAGATCAGCCTGGAGTCCAACGCCTCCACAGGTTTCACGTGGTTGGCGCACTACGACGACAAGATCCTCGAACTGGTCGAGGAACGCTACGAGCAGCCGTCCGCGAGTTCGGGGCAGCCGGCTCTCGGCGCGGCAGGCGCCCAGGTCTTCGTCTTCAAGGGCCTGGCCAAGGGCGAGATTACGGTGACCTTTGAGTACATGCGCCCGTGGGAGTCCCTGCCGCCGGAGAAGACCCAGGAGTACACCTTCAGCATTAGGTAGCCCGGCCGCTCCCGGCGGGAGAGGGCCGGACAGATGGTCAGCGAAGAGGACCGGGACCCCGCTGGAGGGGTCCCGGTCCTCTCGTGTGGCCTGGCCTAGCCCGCCCTCCGCTCTTCCGCCTACTTCCGGTGATGCAGTTCCGGCGCGGCCACGAAGCTGAGCCCGTGCTCGGTTAGGGCCCGGGCCGTGGTGTTGACCGCGGCGTGCTTGTCAAGATAATTGCCCAGGAGAACTTCCATCTCGCCCTTTTCGAGGATTTCGTCTTTGGCCCTGAAGTAGTCGAGAATGTCGGAGGAATGGGCCCGGGTCGCCTCCACCTCCGGATCGCCGCCCTCGTGCTTGGCCGAGATGTTGGCCACGTGGTCGGCGAGCTTCATCAGCTCGGCCCGCCGGTTGTAGGGCTGGACCACGATGCTCCGATAGGCCTCCACAATGTGGTGCTCAAAGCGGACGACGTCCTCGAAGCCCAGGGCCTTGCGGAACTGGGCTGTGATCTCCATCGTCTCGTTGTTCACCGAGTTACTGAGATTGAAGCCGATCAGGGGACTTGTCCCGTCGTCGCGGGAGAAGAGCTTGGCCCCGATGAGGGTCCAGAGCGCGGCGTAGGGGTTGTCGTTGCCCATAAAGACGGAGATTTTGAACTCGTTGTCCACGCCCAACTTGTGGAGGAGATAGCCCACCAGCACCGTGCCGGGGTTGATGTTCAGGACCTGACGCACGCCGTAGTTGGTGTAGTAGTAGAGGAACTCGTCGAGCCAGAGGAGGGGGTGGTCGTTGGGTTGCCCCACTCCGCCGAAGTACCCCGTAATGGTAGCCGGCCCGCCCAGGTGGACGTTCGACCCGTCGGTGCCCTTGGTGTCGAGGGTCTCGACGTAACTCGCGCCCATGACCTGCATGGCCGCGATGCAGGCCAAAAGGTCGCCACCGTCGGCCTCCGACTCCTTCATTCTCCGGACCCGAATGAAGCGGCCGGGCATAAGCTCCTTCTTGGCGATGGACTGCTTGGCCTCGGCGATGATCCAGGGGAAGTACTGCAGGGCGCTTATCTCCAGAGTTACGGCGAACTCGTCCTTGAAGGTCGTCGTGGTGGCCTTGGGGCCCAAGACACTCCGCCGGTAGTCAGCCTCGCTGACGAAGGCGCCCGCGTCGCGCTGGGCGGCAAGCCACTCTACGTCGGCCACGTAGGGCGAACCCTGCTTTTTCAGGCGGGCCATGAGGTTCGGCAATTGGCGGGCCTCATTGGCCTTGGCGTTGATCTCCTCCGGAGTGCCGTACTTCGCCACCACGGCCAGGAGGTCGCTCACGACCCGGCTTTCGGGGTCGAGCAGGATGTCGTTGATGCCGGCCAGACGGTCTTCGGGAATGTGCAGCCGGGCCCGCAGGTCTGATACGCTCGCCATCTTTGGTTTCTCCCTTCCCTGCTACCGTTTGCTTTCGGTCCGTCTATCGCCGGCGCTCATCCGCCGCCCGCGTCCTCCACCATCCTCACCAGCTCCGCGTACTCCTCGTCCTTCATCCCGAAGTAGCGTTCCGGCTCGGGGAAGACCTTGCTCTGGATCTCGGCCACGTACTGCCTAAGACCGTCGGCGATGACCTTGCCGGCGTCGCCGTACTTCTTGGCCATCTTGGGCGTGAACTTGGGGTAGAGGCCGAACATGTCGTGGAAGATCAGAAGCTGGCCGTGGGCGTGCGGGCCGGCGCCGAGACTGATGATGGGCACCTTCGACCGCCCGGTGATGAGCCCGCAGACCTGATCGGGAACCAGTTCGAGGAGGGTGGCCACCACGCCGGCCTCTTCCAGGGCGGCCGCGTCGTCGACAATCTTCTTGGCCTGGGCCGCGCTCTTGCCCTGGAGACGAAACCCGCCCAGGCTGGCGGCGCTCTGCGGGGTAAGGCCGAGATGACCCATGACCGGAATGCCGGCCGCGGTGATGGCCCGGACGCGGGAAGCCATTTCCCGACCACCCTCGAGCTTGATGGCGTCGCAGCCCGCTTCGGCCATGAAGCGACCGGCGTTGCGTACGGCCGACTCGTCGGAGGCCTGGTAGGACATGTAGGGCATGTCCCCGACCAGCCAGGCGTTGGGCGTCCCGCGGCGCACGGCCTGGGCGTGGCGAATCATGTCCTCCATGGTCACGGGTAGGGTCGAGTCGTAGCCAAGGATGGTCATCCCCAGGCTGTCCCCGACCAGGACTATGTCCAGGCCGGCCTGCTCCTGGAGGTAGGCCATCGGATAGTCGTAGCAGGTGACCATGGTCAGGGGTGTGCCCGCCGCCATCTTCTCGTAGAGAACGGACAGGGTGACTTTCTTGCGGTCGCTCATCGACAGGACTCCTTCGGATGGGGGATTTCGACGCAAGGCAGTTCTACATGGAGGAAACAAGCTCCTGGCGTTCCACTGGGACCCAGGCACACTAAAGAAGGATGTCCTGATCGGGATGCCGGCTGTCGCGCCCACGCCGGCTCATGCGCGGGGACGCGGGACCATAGGTTTAGGTCTATGGAACTGACCTTCCTCATCGCCCTTCTTGTCGGCTTTGTGGCCGAGAGCATCGACGGCGCCTTGGGCATGGCCTACGGCCTTCTCTCCGGCACCGTCATGCTCGCCTTCGGCTACGTCCCGGCCGTGGCCAGCGCCAGTGTCCACATGGCCGAAATCGCCACGTCCGCCGCCTCGGGACTATCTCACTGGCGGTTCGGTAACGTAAGAGGGGCCACGGTAAGGGGGCTCCTTCTACCGGGGGTCGCCGGCGGGGTCCTGGGGGCCTACGTTCTCGTCTCCGTTCCCACGGTCTACCTCCGTCCGGTGGTCGCCGCCTACATCCTGGTCATGGGCTTGGCCATCCTCGCCCGCACCCTGAGGCGCTTGCCGACTCGGGAGGTCCGGTCGAACCTTCCCGCTTTGGGTCTCGTGGGCGGGTTCTGTGATGCCCTGGGAGGCGGCGGGTGGGGTCAGGTCGTGACGTCGACCCTCCTGGCCCGCGGCAACCCGCCTCGCTACACGGTCGGCTCGGTGACCTTCACCGAGTTCTTTGTGGCCCTGGCCGAGTCTCTGATCTTCCTCCTGGTCATCGGCATCCAGGACTGGAGGATCGTTGCCGGCCTCATGCTGGGCGGGGTGGTGGCCGCCCCCCTGGCGGCCTGGACGACGACCCGGCTTCCTCATCGCCCCTTCGCGGCGGCCGTCGGGGTTCTTGTCGTCGCTACGAGCGCCTGGATTCTCTGGGCCGCGCTTCCGGCTCTCATGGAGACCCTGTGAAAGGCGGAAAGCCCGGCGCCAGAGCGCCGGGCTTTCCGTGCATTCAGTGGCTGCTGACCAAACAGCCGCTCGCGCGTGTAGGAGCGCAGGATTCGTCACTCCCTGGGGATTCCCTGCCATCTTCTGGCAGGAAATCCTTGAATTCGCGGGCGAGGGTCGCGGGCGAGGGTCGCGGGCGAGGGCTACTCGAGCCAACCCCGCAGTTCTCGCCGGCGGCGAAAGAGAAATATCCTTTGCCCGGCCAGGAGTTGGCTGGGACTGGCCACAGCCGCCAGCAGGAGGGGGTAAAGGGCCGCGAGGGCCACGGTGAGGGTAACCCAGACGAGGTTTACGACAAATGCTCCGACGAGAAGTGGCGTCACCGACGGATGAGCCGGAACGAGACGCCAGGTGGCCACCAGCCAGAAGACAGGTCCGGCGACAGCCACCGCCAGACCGCAGGTCAGGGCCAGTTCGACCCCCAGGACGGAAGCGGCCCCGACGGCGTCCACTCCGGCCAGCTTGTAGGAGGCGAGTTCTCGGCGCCTGTCGTGCAGGGCTATGATCAGGATTAGGAACACGGCCACCCCGACCAGGGCGAAGCCGAGGTTCACCGCCGTGCCTTGGGCGTGGTAGACGGCCTGGGCCAGGGCCTCGGTTCTCTCCTTGACCGGTCTTCCGCTGACGCGCTCCCAACCTCCCGCCCCGGCGCCTGACTTGAAGCCGGCGGAGATGATCGTGGTTTGGGAGTAGCCGATAGCTGTCTGGGTCTGGGAGATCTTCAGGCGGCCGTGGGAGTCCGTCTCGCGGTTCAGGCTGAAGTTTACGTTTGTGGCCTGGGCCGGGTCGGGCACGGAAAGAAGGCATTGGCAAGCCGGACCGACGCCCAGGGGCTTGTAGACTCCGGAGACTATCAGGGGCTGGGTCCCGAAACCCAGGGAGTCCCCCGGCCCAAGACCGGTCAGGTCGGCCAGGGTCTCGGGGATGGCCACCTCGTCCGGTTCCAGCGGGAAACGGCCACGAATCTCGACAAACCAGGCCCGCTCAGGAGCATCTCCGGCGTCACTGGGGTAGAGGCGAACCAGCTCCAGGTAGCCGGTCGGCCCGAAGGCCTGTTCCCATCGCCCCACAATCGGCGCCGACGCGGGGTCGGAGGTGGACGGAGCTGGGAAGGCCGGTCCCCCGAGGTCGACGGAGTGTCCACCGGGGGTGGGAAGGCTATCAGCGACGGGGGCGAGATCTGGCAGGATGGTCAGGGACGTGAAGCCCGCCGGCAGGGGCCCCGAGCAGGTCACGGTCCCGACCGCCTCCCGGCAAAGGCTCACTTGGACTAGGGAGACCGCCGTCCTGACCACGAGCGACGCGGCCAGGATCAGGACCAGGATGACAAGACGTCCCCTGCCCCGCACAGTGTTGCCGACTCCAAGCTTCACCGTCGTCCGGCGTCGGATGGCCTTACTCATCGGTTCTCACAACCTCCATGACTGTGATCCGTAGCGTACGGATCAGCGGAGCGAGAGAAAAGACCACGGCAAAACCCAGAGTGGTAGCGACGACGAGACCGAAGGTCCGGCCGAGCCAGGCCAGGGCCAGGCCCAGGTCGACCCCGTTAGCCAGCAGGCTCGGCAGCGAACCCACCAGGCCCACGCCAAAACCTGCTAGACAGCCCACGGTCGCCAGGGTCACGGCTTCGACCACGACGACGAGACCCACCTCATAGTTGCGCAGGCCGATGGCCTTGAGGATGGCGAACTCGGCCCGGCGCTTGAGAACAAGGAGGGTGCCGCTCCCCGCGGCCAGGAGGCCGGCGAAGCCAAAGAGAATGAGGCCGAAGAGCCCGCTGGTCTCGGCCGGAATGACCGGCTGGCCCACGGGCGGCGGTTTGGGGAGCGCGTCCAAGGGACACTGGAGGATCGGCTCCGGAAGCCGGCGCTGGTTGGCGTAGGTCGTCTCCCGGGCCACGCTGACTACCGAGAGGCCGGATACAGACTGACGAATCTCGCCGGCGGTCGCCTCGGCCTGGGACTGGTCTTGAAGCGAGACGAGAAGCGCTCCCACCGGGGGAATGTCCCCTGGGCCGGCGCCAAGCATGCTGAGCAGGTGTTCCATCGTCTTGGGCGGGACGAGTAGTTCGGGCGCCTGCCAGTAGAGCTGCTCGCTCTGGTCCACCCCCATCTTATCCTTCCAGGTCAGGACACGGCTCGGCAGGTCATAGACGCCGACCACGGTCAACTCCACCTCGACGGCCTCCCGCGGATCGGCGAACCGGGTCGGCCGTCCCGCCCCGGCCGGCAGGAGACCTGGCAAGCTCAGCCGGATCTTCTGGTCGAGAGCGTAGTCGCCGCCCATCCCCGGCACGCGGTAGTTGACGATCATCACCAAGCCGTCCTCGACTCCGGTGAGCCACCGCCCGACTTTCAAGGTCGCGCCGTGCTCCGTGCCGCTGCCGCCGGCCCGCAAGACATCGGCCCAGACGGGCGGGAACTCTCCATTGGCTCCGGCCAAGAGAGCCGGGGGACAGGCTCGCACCACCCAGTCCTCCGAGAACACGGCTCTGCCGCCCAGGGTGGCCCGGATAACCGGCAAGCCAACGTAGGGGACGACTGCCGTCACGTTGGACTTGGTGGCGATGACGGCGATGGTGGCTTCGAGCGCGGCCCGGCTCTCGAACATGGAGTAGCGGGGCGCCCCGCCCTCGACGGCGGTCAGGTAGCCATCGGTGTAGTAGTTGGGGTGGAAGTAGCGGAGGGGGCTACCGAACGAAGCGGAGAAGGCGGAAGGGCGGAGATCTCCCGTCCGCAGAGCCTCCAGGTCGGCTTCCGCCGGCCAGGTCCAAGCCGGGTAGACGAGGATGTCCCCGCCGAGAAAGTTCCGGTAGGCCTCGGCCCTCTGGGGCGTGTAGCCCTGGGCCACGGTGAGCGAGGCCGTCATCATGAAGGCGGCCAGGGCCATGGCCACGACGCTCAGCAGGCTGCGGCCCAGATTACGCAGGGCGTTGGTCAAGCCAAGGTGGATGAGGTGCAGAGGCGCAGCCTCCCATCAGGCAGCGGATCCTCCCATGAACTTCCACTCCAGTCTACCCAAACCTCCTACGCGCCCACCGCGACCGGATACCTCGCCCGGCGGCCGGCCGTCTCCGGGTCGGACCGGGTCTGTGCCTCCTGACGGGGCGGAGATTGCCTGAGCGCGGCGGGGCCGGCGCCGAAAGGCGCCGGCCCCGCCGCGCTGCGCGCTCTTCGCGCCCGCCGCCCGCGCGTTCCGGGCGCTCTTCGCGCCCGCCGCTCGCGCGTTCCGGGCGCTCCCTACTCGCTCGCCGTCTACTGGCTTAGATTGTCCTCAGGCACGTAGACCTCAAGCGTGTAGTTGACGGAGATGCCGAAGTACATGTTGACCTTGACCTGCCAGGTCCCCGTCTGGTCGATTGTCACCCAGAGGGTCTCGGGGTTGAAGATAGTGTAGGCGCGGTCATGGTAGTTGCCGGACGGATCGTAGACGTAGAAGTCGAGGTCGTAGAGAATCCCGCCGGGCCAGCTGAGCCGGAAAAGAGACGTTCCGGTGTAGTCGCAGGTCACGTACTTCCAGCTATCGGGGGTGAAGAGGTCGACAGTGCCGGTCGAGGTCTTCTTCTCGTAGCCCTCGATCTTGAGAGTGAAGGAGGTGTCGACGCCACTGTAGAGGTTGACCCGGATCCGGTAGGTGCCGGTGCCGTAGGTGTCGGTGTAGGTCCGGAGGACCTCGGGCTTAGCCAGGGTGTAGGCCTGGCCGATGAGAGTTCCATTGGGAGCGTAGACGTAGAAGTCGAGGTCGGCCGTGGTGCTCCAGGAGAGGGTCGTGTAGATGTAGCCGGTGCTGCCGACGTTGAAGTAGAAGTTGGCGTCCTTTACCGCCGAGGTCACCGTCCCGCTCAGGTTGAGAGTGTGGACCGTGGACGAGGCGTTGTTGACCGTGCAGCTGTGGGTATGGGTCGCCGTCTGGCCGATGGTGTCGGTGGCCCGAGCGGTCACGGTGTGGGCGCCGTTGGCGTAGGCGGTTGTGTTCCAGCTATAGGTGTAGTAGCCGCCCGACAGGGTCGAGGTGATGTCGTTCCAGGATCCGGTATCGATCTGGACCTCGACCTTGGAGACACCCTTGTCGTCACTGGCCTGAGCCGTCACCGCGTAGGTCCCGGAGACGGTAGCGCCTTCGGCCGGGTTGGCGATGCTGACTGTGGGCGGGTTGTCGGGCGTCGTGTTGTTGACCGTGCAGCCGTGGCTGTGGGTCGCCGTCTGGGCGATCGTGTCGGTGGCCCGGGCGGTCACGGTGTGGGCGCCGTCGGAGTAGGCGGTCGTGTTCCAGTTGTAGGTGTAGTACCCGCCGGAGAGGGTCGAGGTGATGTCGTTCCAGGATCCGGTGTCGATTTGGACCTCGACCTTAGAGACACCCTTGTCGTCGCTGGCCTGGACCGTAACCGCGTAGGTCCCGGAGACGGTCGCGCCCTCGGCCGGGTTGGCGATGCTCACCGTGGGCGGGTTGTCGGGCGGCGTGCCGAGACCGGCACTGATATCCAGAGTGTAGGGTCCGCTGCCGGTGGAGGAGAGAACCTTCACCTGGTAGGTCCCGGTGACGGTGGGCGTGTAGCCGATGGTTTCCTGCCGGGTGGAACCCGTGCCCGCGGCCACCTGGGTGCCTGATGGGTTGTAGAGGTAGAGGTTGAAGTTCGGGGTGGTGGAGCTCGACCAGTTGGTCATAATCATGGTCAGAGCGATCGGGTAGCTGGTCGAGGTGACGGCGAGGTCGTAGGTCTGGTAGGCCCCGGCCGCGCTCAGGGTACCGCTTTGGAACTGGTGCTGCGGAACGGTCGGGCCGGCGCCGGTGTAGGACCCGGCTTGCCGGATGGCCTCATAGCCGTCGAGACGGCCGGAGCCGAAGTCGATGTCCTTACCGGTCGTGCACCAGTCGATGGCCGTGTTCTGAAGCAGAGTCTTCACCTGGGCCGACGTAAGGGACGGGTTGGCGGCCAGCATTAGGGCCACCGTTCCGGCGGTGAAGGGCGTGGCCATCGAGGTTCCGCTCATGCTCACGTACTGGTTCGTGGTCCCCGCCTTGGGGGCCATGATGTTCACACCAGGCGAGGCGATGTCGGGCTTGGTCCGCCCGTCGGCCGTCGGGCCGCGACTGGAGAAGTAGGCCAGGGAGAAGCCGGCCTCTCCGCAGTCGGCCATGGCTCCGACGGTGATGACGTCGGCGGCGGCGGCCGGCGAACCGATGGTGTACTTGGCCGGACCGGCGTTGCCGGCGGCCACGACGGGCACGATGCCGTTGGCCGCGGCCGAGTTGAGGGCCAGGCTGAGGCTGTCGCTACCGTCCGAGCTGCCGGTGGAGCCGAGGGACATGCTGATGACCTCGATGCCGTAGAGAACCCGGTTGGTGATGCACCAGTCCACGGCGGCCTGGATGGTGCTGGTGGAGCCGGAGCCGGACGAGTTGAGGACCTTGAGGCCGATGAGGGCCGCGCCCGGGGCGACACCGCGATAGGTTGAGTCGCCCTGACCTTCGCCGGTGGCGATACCGGCGCAGTGAGTCCCGTGGCCGTGATCGTCGTAAGGTGTCGTCTGGCTGTTGATGTAGTCCTTCCAGGCGATGATCTTGCCGCCGTCGAGGTCGACGTGGTTCGGGTCGATGCCGGTGTCGATGACGGCCACGACGATGTCGTTCTTGCTGTAGGTCGCGGGGTTGCCGTCCTTGTCGCCGGTCACGCCGAAGTCTGTCCGGGCCTTGGTGACCCCGAACCAAGTGGAGGCCGTGCCCATGCAGATCGAAACCGGTTCATCATACTCTACTTGCTTGATGAACGGCATTTTGGAGAGAGCCTGGATCTGGCCCGGGGTGAGGTCCATGGCCAGGAAGGGCAGGTTCTCGTAGGTCTGGTTGACCTTGAAGGCCCCCAGAGGACCCTGGAGCTGGTTAACTGTTGTCGGCCGATTGAAGACGGCGATGACCGGGATCTTGTCTTCCGGTCCGGCCGTGCCGACCATTTTATCGAGACGGTCGAAGATCTTGTTCCCGTCCCGGTCCATGAACCGGTGAGCCAGACCCGGAGGGCCTTCCTCAGAGAGCCCGGGGGGTGTCGCCTGGCCGGCGAAGGCGATGGCCGGTCCGAGGGCGACGACAGCCACGAGCGATACGAGGGCCATGGCCAACAAGAGACGACCCAGCCCGAAACGTTTTCTCATTCTGTGCACCTCCTTGCGTGTGAGATCGCGAGGATGCCTTGGCCGCGGAGTGCCTCCGGGGCCCGCGCCCGCGCCATCACCTCCCAGGGCCACCTCGCGGCTCTGCCGGGCACCCGCGGTTTGGTCTCGCGATCTCCACCTAGAGGGTTCCACTGTACCCATAAAGTTCCTGTAGGTTTCTGGCGCTTTTTCCGTGCCACTCCATCTGGCGACCGGATTCGACGCCAGGGAGGACGTGGCCCGCGATCGACCGACCGAATTCGACGCCAGGGAGCGGGCCACGCCATCAATCGGCCCGGATTTGGCGGGGATTTCGACCTCGGGCGGGCGGACTTCGACCGTTTGGGGCGAACTTTCGCGACCAAGGAGGATTGACCATGCCCACCGAGACCGCCCGACCTGATCCGGCCCGGATTCTGGAGTGGCTGGCTACCCCGGCCTGGCTGGCCGACCGGGACAAGGTTCTGTCCTACGTCAACGCCGCCGGTCGGAAGCAGGAAGACATCGTGACCGCCGTTGGGCGGAGTATCGTCGAGAACTGCCATAAACCCGAATCCGTGACCAGGATCAACGCTCTGTATGAGAAGTGGAACAAGGGCTCAACCGAGCCCGAGGTCTACAGCCGACCAATCGAGAGCGGCCGGACCAAGCACAACATTCTCATTCCCGTCCACGGCCCGGACGGGTTTGAGGGCGTCCTGGAGTTGTCGTTCACCACTTCTCGGACAACCTAAAGCCAGGCCTACGGTAAGGAGAACCGGGCCGGGGGAACGAGAACCCGGCCAAGGGAAGGAGTGGGCAGCTTGAGTAAGTCCGCCGGCCGCGAGTTCATGGAGAAGACGGAGTACCCGAACCTGGGACCATCCGATCAGTCGAAGGGTTTGCCCCAGCCACCCCTGGAGAAGGGACCCCGCCCGGACCAGACCCTCATCGACCTTCCGGCGCCAACACGGGTGAAGGTCGGGGCTGTCGATCTTACGGAGGCGATAGGCAGGCGGCGGAGTATCCGAGAGTACTCCGGCGAGCCGTTCACCCTAGGCGAGTTGTCCTACCTTCTTTGGTGCTCCCAAGGGGTCCGGGAGGTCCTGCCAAGGCCGGCCACCCTCCGCACCGTGCCCTCGGCCGGGGCGCGCCACGCCTTCGAGACCTACGTCCTGTGTAACCGTGTGGCGGGCCTGGCGCCGGGGCTCTACCGTTTCGTGGCCATCCCCCACAAGCTCGTGGCCGAGGATCTCGACGAGAGTGTCGCTGATCGGGTCGCGGCCGCTTGCTTCGGCCAGTACGTGACCCAGAGCGCGGCCACGTTCATCTGGGCCGCGGACCCTTACCGGATGGTCTGGCGGTACGGGGAGCGCTCCTACCGCTATCTGTTTCTCGACGCCGGTCACGTCTGCCAGAACCTCTACCTGGCGGCCGAGGCCGTCGGAGCCGGCTGCTGCGCCGTCGGGGCCTTCCTCGACGACGAGTTTAACATCGTCCTCGGTCTCGACGGGGAGAATGACTTCGTGGTTTACGCCGCCACCCTGGGGAAGGCGCCGAAGGGCGGGTAGATATGGGTCTGCCGTCCGGACGGCGGAAGGGTTGACCTTGGGGTCGAGGGGAGAGAGGGCGACGTGATTGTCGGCATTGGTCTTGATCTTGTCGAGACGGCCAGAATCGAACGAGCCATGGATCGCTGGGGTCAGGCGTTTCTGGACCGTCTCTTCACGCCGGGCGAAGTGGCCGACGCGGGCCTTGGCCGCGGGCGGCGAGCCCAGCGGCTCGCCGCCCGCTTGGCCGCCAAGGAAGGCGTGTTCAAAGCCTTGGGCCGGGGCCGGCCCGGCCAGGGTCTGCCGGGTCTCGGCTGGCATGAGGTCGAGGTCGTGAAGGCCGAGTCGGGCCGGCCTGAGATCGTCCTCAGCGGGCGAGCCCTCGCCCGGGCCGAGGAGCTTGGGGTCACCCGCGTTCTCGTCAGTCTGACCCATATCAAGGGTATCGCGGCCGCCCAAGTCATCTGCCTGGGGCCGTAGAGAATCCGACGCCGGCGAGTCTTCCCTTCACCGGCGGCGCGTGGATATTCCCTTCACCGGTGGCGAGTGCCTCTTCCCTTCCCGGGACAAGGATAACACCCGCGGCTGGCCGAACCCTCCGAACATTCGCGGTTACCTCGATTGGAGGCGCCCAGATGGTCTGCCTGTTCTCGGCGGCCGAGATGCGGGAGGCCGACCGTCTGGCGGCCGAGTCCGGCGTTCCCGGGCTTCGGCTCATGGAGACAGCCGGGCGGGCCGTGGCCGAAGTGGCGGCCAGGCTGGCTCAGCCGGGAGCGTCCATCACCATCCTGGCGGGAAAGGGCAATAACGGCGGCGACGGCCTGGTCGCCGCGCGCTACCTTGCCCGGCGAGGGTTAGATGTCGAAGTCATCCTGGCCGAGCCGGGCGAGACTTTCACGGGCGAGGCCCTGGCCAACCTCAAAGCCCTCGTCGAAGGCGGCTTGGCCCGCCCGCGGGTCTTTGCCGGGTCGTCGACAGATCTCAGCCCGCGCCTGGCCGGCTCGGCCGTGGTCATCGACGCTCTTCTCGGGACCGGCGCCAAGGGCGCGCCCCGCGGGCCCGCGGCCGCGCTCATCGGCCTTCTCAACGAAGCCGGCGGCCGAGACTCCACCCGTCGCCCGTTCGTTCTCTCGGTCGATCTCCCCTCCGGTCTCGACGCCGATACCGGACAGGCCCCCGGCCCTTGCGTCCGGGCCGACGCTACCGTTGCCCTCGGGGGGATCAAGCTCGGACTGGTCCTTCCCGAGGCCGCCGGCTACGTCGGCCGCCTCTATCTCGCGCCCATCGGCCTGCCCGAAACCTGCCTGGGGCGCCCGTCCACTCACTGGCTCCTGCCCGGCGAGGCCGGCGCCTTCTTGCCCACCCGTCCGCGGGCCGGACACAAGGGAACCTTCGGCCACGTCTGGATCGTGGCCGGTTCGCCCGGGTACACCGGGGCGGCTGTCTTGGCCGGGCTCGGGGCCCTGAGGTCCGGGTCGGGTCTGGCCACCGTGGTCTGCCCGGAGGGCTGCCGGGAGGTCGTGGCTATCGCCCTGCCCGAGCTTCTGACCAGAGGGCTGCCCCAAGGGTCGGACGGGCGTCTTCCCGGCGCCGCCGCCGGCGATCTGGCCCTGGTTCTGGCCGGAACCACCCGCGAGGCAGCGCCAAAGGCCTCGCTCGTCATCGGTCCGGGTCTGGGCGCCACCCCGGACATTGCCGCCTTCGTCGCGGCCACGCTTCGCGGTCCCGGCCGGCGCCTGCCCGTGGTTCTCGACGCCGACGCCCTGAACGCCATGGCCCTGGCCGGACCCGAGGCCGTCACAGGCCTCCTCGCCGCCGCCGCGGGGATCGTCGTTACTCCCCATCCCGGGGAGATGGCCCGCCTGACCGGTCTCCCCACGGCGACCATTCAGGCCGATCGGCTCGGGACAGCCCGCCGGGCGGCCGCCGCCTGGGGCGTCATCGTTGTCCTCAAGGGCGCCGGCACCGTGGTCGCCTCGCCGGATGGCCAGGCCTGGGTGAACGCCACCGGCAACCCCGCCATGGCCTCCGCGGGAAGCGGCGACGTCTTGGCCGGGGCCATCGGCTCTCTCCTGGCCCAAGGGTGCTCGCCGCTTGAGGCGGCCCTGGCCGGGGTCTCCGCCCACGGTCTGGCGGGCGATCTGGCCGCACGGGAGATCGGCGGCCGGGGTCTTCTGGCTTCGGACATTGCCCACCGCCTACCCCGAGCCCTGGAGGCCATGACCGGGCCAGACGGCCAGTACGGTCCCGTCGCCGTTGAGCTTCCGCTTGACCCAGGTCGTCACCAGGCGTCCGGCCCCGGTTACCGGTGGGAGGCTTTGCACCGCCCAACCTGGGCCGAGATTTCGCTGGACGCCGTCACCGAGAATTCCCGACGCCTGGTCAACCTGGCCGCTCCGGCCGCTGTCATGGCCGTGGTCAAGGCCGACGCTTACGGTCACGGGGCCGTGGAGTGCGCCCGGGCGGTTCTCGACGGCGGCGCGGTCTGGCTTGGCGTGGCCGCCCTCGAGGAGGCCATCGAACTCCGCCGGGCGGGCATCACCGCTCCCATCCTGATCCTGAGCGCTTTCACCCCGGTGCAGGCCGAGGCCATCGTGGCCCACGACCTGACCGCGGTTGTCTTCGAGTTGGAGGCAGCCGGGGCCCTGGCCGCCGCCGGGCGCCACCTCGGTCTTACGGCGCGGGCCCATCTCAAGGTGGACACGGGCATGGGCCGCCTCGGCGTCACCCCCGACCAGGAAGGGGTCGAGTTGGCCGTTTGCCTTTCGGGCCTGGACGGGCTCACGCTTGAGGGAGTCTACACCCATTTCGCCACCAGCGACGAGGCCGACACAACCTTCACCCATCGCCAGGCGAGTCTCTTCGACGCCTTTCTGGAGGGCTGCGCCCGGGAGGGTCTCGCCTTCCGCTGGCGGCACGCCGCCAACAGCGCCGGACTCATGGGTTTCCCCGAGACGGCTCACAACCTCGTCCGCGTGGGCCTTACCCTCTACGGGCTCTACCCCTCCGGCGAGGTCGACCGTTCGCGGCTCGATCTCATCCCGGCCATGACCTGGAAGTCCCGGCTGATCCAGGTCAAGATCGTCCCGGCCGGCACGCCCATCTCCTACGGAAGGGAGCACGTCACCGACCACCCAACCCGGATCGGCACCCTTCCCCTGGGCTACGCCGACGGCTACCGTCGGATCCTGTCGGGTCGCGGCCGCGTGCTGGTCCGGGGAGTGAGTTGTCCGGTCCTGGGCCGCGTCTGCATGGACCACTTCATGGTCTGCCTCGACACCGTGCCCGAGGCCCAGCCCGGCGACGAGGTCGTCCTGATGGGTCGGCAGGCTCACTCCGGCGGCCCGTCGCCCGCGGCCTTTCTACCTCCGGTCGCCATAGGAGCGGAGGAGCTGGCGGCGACCTGTCAAACCATTAGCTACGACATCGTCTCCACAGTCGGCCGTCGTGTGCCCCGCGTTTTCCTGCGGGACGGGCGGCCGGTAGCCGTGCGCTCCATCCTCGGATGCGCCCCCCTCGGAGGTGGCTCGGAATGAACCTCTATGACCGTCCTCGCGCGAGCCTTTGCGCCTGGCCGACCCCGCTCGAAGAGTGCCCGAGATTGTCGGCGGCTGTCGGGGGCCCGCACCTTTGGGTCAAGCGCGACGACCTGACCGGCCTGGGTCTCGGGGGCAACAAGGTCCGCAAGCTCGAGTATCTTCTCGGTGACGCGGTCCGGCAGGGCGCCGACACCATCGTCACGACCGGCGCCCGGCAGAGTAATCACGCTCGTCTCACGGCGGCGGCCTGCCGCCGGCTTGGGTTCGAGGTTGTCCTGGTTCTGGCGGAGATCGGCCGTCCCGAGGCTCCTCCGCAAGGCAACTACCTGCTGGACCGCCTCTACGGGGCGGAGATAGTCACCCTGGCCGACGACTCGGACGAGGCCGTCGACCGGGCCATGAGGGAGGTCGCCGAGGGCCTGACGGCCCGGGGTCGGCGCCCTTACATCATTCCCCTGGGTGGCTCCAACCCGATCGGGGTTTTGGGCTACCTCGTCTGCGCCCTGGAGATCGCCAGTCAGGCCCAGACTGAAGGCGTCTTCTTCGATCACGTTTTTGTCACGACGGGATCAGGCGGCACCCACGCCGGCCTCCAACTCGGGGCCGCTCTCTTCCTGCCCGGGACCACCGTCCACGGGGTCAGCGTCAGCCGTCCCGCCGGACCGGCCGCCGCCCGGGTCGACGCTCTGGTCAGGTCGACCGCGGATTTGCTCGGCCTCCGGCCAAACCCCGCTCCGCCCGCTCTCGTGCACGGCGAGTATGTGGGTGAGGGCTACGCCATTCCAACCCAGGCCGGCTGGGAGGCCATCCTCCTGGCCGCGCGCACCGAGGGCCTCATCCTGGACCCGGTCTACACCGGCAAGGCTCTCTCTGGCCTCATTGGCCTCGCTCGCGAAGGCGCCCTACCCACGACGTCCAACGTTCTGTTCGTTCACACCGGAGGCGCCCCGGGGCTCATGGCCCAAGCGGAGGCCCTGGATAGGTACCTCGTGGAGACGGCGGAGGCTCATCGCCAGGAGACGGCTGAGGCACATCGCCAGGAGACGGCTGAGGCACATCGCCAGGAGACGGGAGAGTCCTAACCCCATGACGGCGCCACGCATCGCCATTACTTGTGGTTTCGACGAGGCCAAGACTCGGGCCACGCAAGTCGGCCTGGACTACACGGCCGCGGTGGAGGAGGCGGGCGGGCTGCCGCTCGTCATCCCAGTTCCCTACCGGGTCCGCCGGGCCAGAAGCCAGGAAGCCGCCGCCACCGCGAGAAGCCTAGCCGCCGAGGTTCTGGCTTCGGTCGACGGGGTCCTCGTCACCGGTGGGGGCGACGTCGACCCCGAGTACTTCGGAGAAGCGCCCATTCCCGGACTCGGGATCCTCGAGCCGGCCCGCGATGTTTTCGAGATGGCCCTCGTCCGGGCGGCCCTGGCCCACGCGACTCCGATTATGGGCATCTGCCGAGGTGTCCAGCTTCTGGCCATCGCCGCCGGCGGTAGTCTCTATCAGGATCTTGGCTCGCAGAAAGAGAATGTCCTGAAACACCGGCAACTCGCGCCACGTAACGCCCTCACTCATTTCGTGGACGTGCGGCCCGGCACTCTTGTGGCCGGCCGTCTGGGCCAGGGCCTGATCAAGGTCAACTCCTTCCATCACCAGGCCATCTCCCGGCTCCCGGAAGGTTTCGTGATCTCGGCCACCGCCCCCGACGGGGTGATCGAGGCCATCGAAAGCGTCGGAACGATGTCGGGCCAGGACGGGTTTGCCTTCGGGGTCCAGTGGCATCCGGAAAACCTTTGGGAGCAAGAGCGCGTGTTTCTGAGTCTTTTCGTCGGCCTGGTGGAAGCCGCCGCTCGCCGGCGGAGCGGCGAGTAGTAAGGAGGTCCTCCCCGACGGCGCTCAGGCCTCAAGCCAGGGACATCGGTGTCGCCCTCGGCCGCCTTCCTTGCGGCCCGCTCAATTCCATCACCGACGTCCCCGGCCTTCTGGTGGGGCACGTCACCCTGGCCCGCACCGGGGTGACGGCCATCGTCCCTCACGCGGGAAATGTCTACCGGGATCGCCCGCGCGCGGGCCATTTCGTGTTCAACGGCTACGGGAAAAGTGTCGGCCTGGTCCAACTCGGCGAACTCGGCCTTCTCGAGACACCCATTCTCCTGACCAACACCCTCAGCGTCTGGACCGCGGCCAACGCCCTGGTGAGCTACTCCTTGGAACGTAACCCGGAGATCGGTCTGGGTGGCGGAACGGTCAACCCCGTCGTGGGGGAGTGTTCCGACGCCTACCTTAACGACATCCGAAGCCGGCGCGTGACCGAAGCCGACTGCCTGCGGGCTCTCGCGGGGGCCAGGGGCGGTCCGGTGGCCGAGGGCAACGTCGGGGCGGGCACGGGCATGTCCTGCCTTGGTTTCAAGGGTGGCCTCGGCGCCTCGTCGCGGGTGATCACCTTCGAGACCCGCGGGGCCAAGGGCAACGCGGCTACCGCCGTAGGCGGGGCCGGGCCGCCGGGGGCCCTCGCCGCGGCCACCAGCTTCACCATGGGTTGCCTGGTTGTGGCTAACTTCGGCCGCCTCTCCGAGTTTCGCCTCGACGGGGTCCCCGTCGGCCGGGCTCTGGAGGAAGCCGGCTGGCCCAGCCCCGAGGGTGAGCCGGCCACCTCGGAGGAGTCGGCCACCGCGGGAGATCCGGAGGCCGCTGTTCCGGGCGGATCGATCATGATCGTCCTGGCCACCGATGCCCCACTGACTTCGCGTCAGCTCACGCGCGTGTCCCGCCGGGCCACCTTCGGTCTCGCCCGAACCGGATCGGTCGGGGCACACGGCAGCGGCGACTTCGTCCTGGCCTTCAGCACCGCCGATCTCGAGCCGGCTTACCCGGAGCAGCCGATCCTGCTTCACCGAGCCCTGGCCGAAGACGATCGCCACTTCGGGCCGCTCTTTCAGGCCGCGGCGGAGGTGACCGAGGAAGCCATCATCAACACTCTGTTCGCGGCCACAACAATGATCGGCCGCGACGGCAATGTGCGTCACGCGTTGCCCATAGAAGACGTCGTCAGCATCCTTCGCCGGCACGGGCGTCTGTAAGTTGTCGGCCGATTACGCCGGTCGGCCCCGCGCCTGCCGGTCGCCGGGCGGCGCGGATTCCAGAGAGACATACCATCGGGGGAGAGCGGAAATGTCGGAGGTCTTAGTGGAGGTCAGGCGAGGCCATCACGTCGAGAGTGTCCACCGGGGTTCCATCGCCGTCGTCAACACAAGGGGCGAGATCCTGGCCGCGGCCGGCGACCCGGACTGCTACACCTTTATGCGCAGCTCGGCCAAACCCATCCAGGCCCTGGCCGTCGTCGAGTCCGGCGCCTACGAGGCTTTCGGGCTCAGCCAGCGGGAATTGGCGATCATGTGCGCTTCACACAGTTCCGAAGCTTATCACGTCGAAACGGTCCGCGGCATCCTGGCCAAGCTGGGCCTGGACGAGTCCCACTTGGCTTGCGGGACGCACTTTCCGACCCACGCTCCGTCGGCTCACGCTTTGTTGCGCGAGGGACGGAAGCCCACGGCCGTGCACTCCAACTGCTCCGGCAAGCACTCCGGAATGCTGGCCCTGGCCAAGCACATGGGGTGGCGTCTTGACGACTACTGGCGGGAGGATCACCCGGTCCAGAAGCTATGCTTGGAGAACATCGCCGCCGTCTCCACCTACCCGCTCTCGAAGATCGGAGTGGCTAAGGACGGCTGCGGTGTGTCGGTTTTCGCCTTGCCTCTTTGCTACATGGCCAAGGCCTTCGCCCGTCTCGCAAGCCCGGACGACCCGGCCTTCCGCTTCCCGCCGGCTCGGGTCAAGGCGGCCATCCTTGTGGCCCAGGCCATGCGGGCCCACCCGGAGATGGTCGGCGGAACCGATCGTTTCTGCACGGCCTTGATGAGAGCCGCGCCGGTAGTGGCTAAGGGCGGGGCCGAAGGGGTCTACTGCTTCGGGGTGCCCGGGCGGGGCATCGGCTGCGCCCTCAAAATTGACGACGGCGGTTCCCGAGCCACCTACCCCGCGGCGATCAGGGTCATCGAGCATCTGGGGCTTCTCACCCCCGAGGGGGCGGTTGCCCTGGAATCTTTCCGCCGTCCCACGAACACGAACAATCGTGGCGACGTCATCGGCGTCACCGAGGCGATTCTTAGTCTACACCCGTAGGGTTACGTCGGCTTTCCGTCTTCACCCGCGGGGCCGGCGGGGTTATGCACCTAGAGCGAGGAGGTCTGATCGGCAATGAGCGGGGACCACCAGACACAGCACCAGATCCAGCGCCTCTTCATCTCCTGCGACATCGAGGGCATCAGCGGCGTGGTTCACAATGACCACTCCGGGCCGGGCGCGGGTGAAGACTACGCTCGCGCCAGGCGCCTCATGACCAAGCAGGTCAGCGCCGCCGTGGGCGGCGCCCTCCAGGGAGGCGCGGAAATCGTCCTGGTCAACGATAGCCACGGGGGCATGCGCAATATCCTCATCGAAGAGCTTCACCCGAGCGCCCACCTCATCACCGGCTCGCCCAAGCCTCTCAGCATGATGCAGGGTGTCGCCGACGGCTTCGACGGCGTTTTCTTCATCGGCTACCATTCGCGCATGGGAACACTCGGGGTCCTCAACCACACCTACTCCAGCCGGGCGATCCACGCCCTTCGCATCAACGGTCAGCCGGCCGGGGAGATCGTCATGAACGCCTACATCGCCGGCTACTACGGTGTGCCCATACTGCTCGTGGCCGGGGACACTGAGGCCGTGGCCGAGGCTTCCGCCGTTCTTCCCGGAGTGAAAACCGTGGCGGTGAAGGCGCCTTGCGGCCGCTATGCCGCTCGGTGCCTGCCTCTTGAGGAAGCCAACGCCCTCATTCAGGAGGCGGCATGTGATGCGATCGGTCTTATCGGGCAGCTCAAGCCGTTGACCCCGGCCGTTCCGGCGACCTTCGAGATTGTCTTCACCCACACGGCGATGACCGACGCTGCCCTGATGATTCCGGCCGTCAAGCGGTTGGATGCCCTGACGGCGTCGTTCACCCACGACGACTTCATTGTGGCTTTCAAAGCCGCCCGGGCCATGATCACGATGGCCCTGAGCGTGGACGGGTATTGAGAGGAGGGTTCGGCGTGAAACCCAAGACCAATCAGGACAGGATCGTCACCATCTCGGTTCAGGGTGAGGTTTCGGCGCCGGTCATGAGCCAGACCTACCGCGTGGGCTACGACGGTGTGGCCCGGGTCGGCCCGGCCACCGGGGGCATCGTCTACAACGTCCGCATCGGCGACACGGCCTACGGCTGGGCCGGCGACCACATCGAGCCGGGCGTGAGCACGAAGGACAAGGACGAGAGGATCAACACCGCCTACAACACCCTGTCCTGCGTCGGTAACCGCGCGACCGTCGTCTCCGGCGAGGCCAAGGGGTCGTCCGGAGTCGTGACCGGCAAGCACGGCGGAATCGAACACGTCATCATCGACTTTGAACCGAGTGTTCTCGACAAAATGGCCATCGGTGACAAGATTCTCGTCCGGGCCCGCGGGCAAGGGCTTGAAATCGAAGGCTTCTCGACCGTCAAGGTCATGAACTGCGACCCCGATCTGCTGGACCGGCTGAACCTTGAAGTCGTTGACGGCGCGACCCGCGGCCGCAAGGCCAGGCTATCCGTCCCGGTCGTGGCCGAGGTGCCCGCCTATCTCATGGGTTCGGGCCTGGGAGCGCCCACGTCGCACAGCGGCGACTACGACATCACGACCCAGGATCCCCCGGTCCTGGCCAAGCTGGGACTCGACAAGCTGCGGTACGGGGACATCGTGTCCATCCGCGACGCCTCCTCATTCTATGGTCGCTCCTACCGGCGAGGGGCCATCATTGTCGGCGTCATCATCCACAGCGACTCGAAGATCGCCGGCCACGGCCCGGGCGTGACCACTCTCCTGACCTGCAACAGCGGGGAGATCGTGCCCCGCCTTGATCCCAAGGCCAATCTGGCTCTTCTTCTGGGTCTGAGGCCTGAAGCGGAGCTTCTCGGCCCCTAGGCGCGGCCAGATCTCGCTCGACCGAACCGGCTTCCACGGACCTCGGGCCGGAGCGCCAATCGCTTCGAAGGCACCGGGTAGCTTGAAGGTAATAACCAGGACAAGACGAAATAGACGTTCCTTCTAGAGGGACATTGTCGTCCAGACCATATTGCGTGGCGGTCGGGGAGGTCGGTCATGAAAGCTGAAGGCAGTCAGGGGGACAAGGTCGACCGGGAGCAGTCCTCGGCCCGGATTTCCTCGGCCTACGAACCCGAGGTCACTCTTCTGACCTGGTCTTCATCGCTGGCGCGGCGCAATACCAAGACCTTCGCCCTGGGATTATTCGCGACGGTCCTCGGTCTGGGCGCCGTGTGGTGGGGCTTCGGCGGGCAACTGGGGCCGGTGATCCTGGCGGCCATGCTCCTCGGGGGCGCGCTCGGTCCGCTCTACATGCCCACCACCTTTACCTTCACCGACAGGAAAGCCTACCAACGGGTGTTTTTCTCGCGTGACGGCTACCGCTGGAAGGACTTCGACGAGGTTCGCGTCTTTGGCGACGGAGTCTACCTGCATCTTCGCCCCACTGATTTGCGCATGCGCTACCTGAAGGGGCTGACCGTCTACTTCAGCCGGGACAACCGTCAGGAGGTCTTGGACCTCGTCCGCCAGCGACTTCAGGCCCACGAGGCCGGGAGCACGGACGCGCCGGCTGGGTCTCAAGAGAAAAACTAGTCGCCGCAGAAGGATTAGATGAGTGATTAAAGAATGAGATATTGTCGGATTGCATCTCTTTTTAGGTTTGCTTAGCACGCCGAAGCGTGGCTATTTCTCCCGGGAGTTACCCCTTCCGCCTCCCGCGGAGTGTAGCGATAGGCACGGTCAGTGAAGTCCAACGTCCAGGAGGTGAGACAAAACATGATGTGGTTTCTAGCGCAGGAAGAAGCGAAGCCCGTCCTGGGGATTTTCTCCGAGGGCAGCATCGTCGACTTCGCCGTGGTCCTTCTACTGGGCATCTTCATCTGGATTCTCGTTTCTCGTGCCCGCTCGGGCAAGAAGATTCCGGATATCAAGAAGATCGCCGGTCTTGAGGCTGTCGACGAAGCTGTCGGTCGCGCCACCGAGATGGGCCGCCCGGTGAGCTTCATTCCGGGCATCAACAGCATCGACGAGCCGCAGACCCTGGCCGCCCTTGGCATTATCAGCCACGTGGCCCGGCAGTGCGCCCGGTACGACACACGCTTCCTCGCCCTGACATGCGATCCGCTTCCATACGCGGTCATCGAGGAAATTACCCGCCAGGCCTACCTCGAGGAAGGTCGTCCCGACGCCTTCAACCCGGACGATGTTCGCTTCCTCTCGGCCGAGCAGTTCGCCTTTACGGGCGCCTGCATCGACGTCTTCGAGCGTGAGCGTCCGGCCGCCAACATGATGATCGGCTCCTTCTACGCTGAGTCGTTGATCCTGGCTGAGACGGGTTCGTTCCAGGGCATGATCCAGATCGGTGGCACGGCCAACACGCACCAGCTCCCGTTCTTCGTCGCGGCTTGCGACTACGCCCTGATCGGTGAGGAGATCTACGCCGCCAGCGCCTACCTGTCCAAGGAGCCGGTTATGAACGGCACCGTCGTCGGACAGGACTGGCTGAAGTTGATCATCTGGCTCGTGATCGTCGCGGGTACCATTGTCGCCACGGTTGCGCCAGGGAACGCCTTCCTCGCTGGCCTGCTCAGCAAGTAAGGCGGGAGTGGCTATGTGTTGTTCGCCAGGTACAAGGTTCAACCCGCGGAAGGGTATTCACCGGAAAAGGAGGTGTCTAGATGCGTAAAGAGGGTCCGATGATCGTGACCGTTCTCTCCTCCTTGGTCGTGGTGTTCTCCCAGTACTTCTTCCTGGGCCAGCAGTGGGACCTCATGACTCCGCTCAACAACTGGTTCCAGCTCAGCTATGCCATCGCCTTGGCCCTTGGCTTCGTCAACCTGTCGGCGATCCACTGGAAGTACATCCAGCGCAAGCGGGAAGGCTGGTTCTACAGCATCGTCCTGCTGCTCTGCATGTACGGCTATCTCATTCTCGGCATGATCGAGAAGCACACCGGAGTGCACTTCTCCTGGATCTACGACAACATGTACGTTCCGCTGGGCTCGGCCATCTTCTCCTTGGTCGCGTTCTTCATTACGTCCGCGGCCTACAGGGCTTTCCGGGTCCGGACGAAGGAAGCCACCATCCTGCTGGTCCTCGCCCTGTTTGTCATGTTGGGGCGGGCGCCGATTGGTGACGCGATCTGGAGTGGTTGGAGCAGCTTCGTTAACACCTGGGTGATGGGCACCCTGAACATGGCCGGCATGCGGGCCATCTTGATCGGCGCCTACGTCGGCGCCTTCGCGACGGCTCTGCGTATTATGCTCGGTCTTGAGCGCGCCCACATCGGTGGAACCGGAACGCAGTAGGTAGGGAACGGTGACAGCACGTGTCTAGGCCAGTTCGATTTGAAAGCTCATCTCCGGAAGGAGGTGTCTCCTAGTGGAGAGATTGATGAAGATCGACCGCCGGATCATCTACCTGATCTCGGTGGCGCTCGTTTGCGTCACCGTCTTCGTCCCGCTCGGACTCCCGGTTTTGGTGTCCCCGATGGCGGAGAAGGCGTATGATGCGATCCAGAACCTGCCCGATGGCGCGCTGGTCCTGCTCGCGCCGATGTATGACCCGGGCGCCTCGGGTGAACTCAACCCGATGTTCATCGCCACGCTTCGCCAGTGCGCGGAGCGAGGCTACTACATGGTGATCGGGAACTGCTCCTGGACCGCTGGTCCCCAGATGGTTCACCCGATCATAACTCAGATCATGCAGGAGTACAACTACGTCTACGGCACGAACTACATCGAGTTCGGCTCCAAGCCCGGTGGCAGCGTCTGGATGCAGTCGGCCACCACGGACTTCGTTGCCGCGACGATCACCGACTACAACAACCAACCCCTCTCCCAGTTCGAGATCACGCAGCGGATCCCGAGGCTGACGAGCGAGTTTGTTGACGCGGTCATCGAGATCGACTGCGGAAGTCCGGGCTACAAGGAATGGATTGCCTACGTCTGCCAGCCCGAGGGCATCCCTCTCATCGTAGGCGAGATCCAGATGTCGGTCCCCGAACTGATGCCCTATGTTGACTCGGGGCAGGTTCTGGCCATGATCGCCGGCAGCCGCGGGTGCGCTGAGTACGAGCAGCTCATCGGCCATCCGGGCAAGGCCCTCAAGAGCCAGGACACGATGTCCGTGATTGCCCTCATGGTGACGCTGTTTGTCATCCTCGGCAACATTGGCTACCTGACTCGCAAGAAGTAATGCGGAGGTCCGGTTTCGGTCGGGCAACCGCTGTCTCGAATGTGGTCTCTAGGGAGACAGGTGGGGAGGTGAACAGGTAATGCATCTCAGCACTAACCCCGGCATTTGGGCGCAGGCACTCTGTATCCTATGCGTCTACACCTATCTCTACAAGGATAACCCGATCTGGCGGTTCGTAGAGTCGGTGTATCTCGGCTTGGCCGTGTCGTATCTCTTCGTGTACTATTTCTGGAACTACATCGGCCCGGCTGTACAGGACTGGATCCTGGTTAAGGGCGAGTGGCACTACATCATCGCCCTAGTCCTCGGTCTGATGATCTTCTTCCGGTACCTGCCGTCCCTCTCGTGGCTGGCCAGATACCCGATGTCCTTCTGGGTCGGGTACGGCACTGGGTACACTCTGGGCTTCATCCCGGCAGTGTGGATCACTCAGGTCACGGCCTCGTTCATTCCGCTGTCCGGTGTTGGCTGGCTCAGGAACCTGCTGGTCTTCATCGGCATCTTGGCTACCCTCGTCTACTTCTTCTTCACGCTAGCGAAGGAGAACCCGGTGGTTGGGGGTGTCGCCGAGGTCGGCAAGTGGTACATCATGATCGCGCTAGGCTCGGCCTTCGGGAACACCGTCCTTTACAGGTGGAACCTGTTCCTGGCAAGGGCCAACACGATCATCGTGGACTGGCTCGGCTTCACGGTCTAGCCCGGCTGGGCTAGGCTGACGCCGTAAAGCGCGGGGGTGGGTCCGGCCCGAGAGGGGCGGGCCTTCCCCCGCAGGCTTTCCTAGGGACCTTTCGCCCCCCGAAAGGGGCAGCTCTCTTTCGGCGTGGCTTGGCCGCCTCGGCGGCACCACTTTTATGTCCTAGCCATGAAACCAAACGCACCGTAGATGAGTAGCGGGGTCCCGCTTTGCCCAGGCGGGGGCGGTCGGGAACGCTCTAGTCAATCTGCCGAGAGAAGGAGGGGATAAGGTGGCCAAAGACCAGTTGCGCTCAATCCTGGCGACAGACGTCGGCAGTACGACGACGAAAGCGATTCTCATTGAGAAGCGGGGCGAGGAGTACCGGCTCGTTACCAGGGGCGAGATGCCTACCACGGTTGAGGCGCCCTGGGAGAACGTTATGATTGGCGTTCGCAAGGCCGTGAAGCGTGTCGAGGAGCTTGTGCAGCGCCGAATCCTGGACGATCAAGGCCGGCTAATCCGTCCCAAGCAAGAGGACCGCGGGGTCGACTACTATGTTTCGACCTCCAGCGCGGGCGGTGGCCTGCAAATGATGGTCGCGGGATTGGTGACCCACATTAGCGCCGACAGCGCCCAGCGGGCCGCTCTCGGCGCGGGCGCGGTTGTTCTGGACGTCATCGCCGTCGATGACGGACGGTCGACCTCCGAGCAGATCACGCGCATTACCCATCTCCGTCCAGACATCATCTTGATGTCCGGCGGTGTGGACGGCGGCTCGGTCTCTTACCTGGCCGCGATGGCGGAGACGATTGTTCAGGCCAACCCGCAGCCGCGCTTCGGCGCTACCTACAGGTTGCCGCTGGTATACGCCGGGAACAAGGACGCGGCCGACCTGGTCGACTCGATTTGCTCCGAGACCATTGACGTCCACGTCGTGGAGAACGTCCGTCCAAAGGCCGACACTGAGAACCTCGGGCCCGCTCGCGAGGCGATCCACGATCTCTTCATGAACCACGTCATGGCCCAGGCCCCTGGATACGGCGAGCTGATGAAGTGGGTCGACACGACCATTATGCCGACGCCGGGTGCGGTGGGCTACATCATTCAGGTCATGGCCAAAGAGTACAAGGCCTCGATCATCGGGGTCGATATCGGGGGAGCCACTACTGACGTTTTCTCAGAGTTCGGGGGAACCTTCACCCGGACGGTAAGCGCCAACCTAGGGATGAGCTACAGCATCTGTAACGTCTACGAGCAAGCCGGCTACGAGAACATTCGCCGTTGGGTTCCGTTTGAAGTTGATCAGGAAGGTTTGAGCGACTGGATCTCCAACAAGATGGTTCGCCCGACGACCATCCCGCAGACGATGGCCAACCTTATCCTGGAGCAAGCTCTTGCCCGCGAGGCCCTTCGCCTGTCCTTCGCTCACCATAGACAACTGGCTCGCAAGGTCGAGCAGGAGCAACTCTCCGTCGTTTGGCGCAGCCGCCAGGACGTGATGAAATCCTCGTTCGGCACCGAGATCATCGACATGAAGAACCTTGGTATCCTGGTGGGCAGCGGCGGCGTTCTTTCCCATGCTCCGCGGCGCAACCAGGCCGCCTTGCTGCTTCTCGATGCGTTCCAACCCGAGGGCTTCACCCAACTCGCCGTAGACAGCATTTTTATGATGCCTCACCTTGGCGTGCTGGCCAGCACCCACCCTGAGATCGCGGCGGAGGTCTTTGACAAGGACTGCCTGGTGCGGCTGGGGACCTCAATTTCCCCGAGTGGGACGGGACGAGACGGTCGGCCGGCGGTGAAAGTCAAGATGACCGTGACCGACGGCCGGGTCATCGAGGAGACTGTCGAGTTTGGGTCCATCAGGCGCATTCCGCTGGGCATCGGCGAGACCGCTACCGTGGAGGCCGAGCCGGTTGCCCCACTGGATCTGGGGGCCGGCAAAGGTCGCAAAGTGACCGGGCAGACTGTCTACGGCGGCCTGGTCGGGTTAGTCATCGACTGCCGCGGCCGTCCGCTCACGTTGCCCGCGGACGACAGGAAACGATCGGAGAAACTCGTGGCCTGGATCGAGGCCATGGACGCCTACCCGATGGACCTCATCCGCAAGTACCTTGAGGAAAGCCCGGTCGCCAGCTCGCAGGGCGGCACCCCGGGAGACAAGGGGGGTAAGCGCGGTGGTCTCCTCTCTAGAGTCCGTAGTTAAGGAACGGATAGCTCTGATCAAGAAGACGCGCATTCTCCCGCTTCCCGGCGAGGTTTTGGTCGAGGAGGGGGAGTCGGTCGAGCCCGAGACGCCCATTGCCAAGATCAGCCTACGGCCCGGCATTCCCTGGGTCATTCCGGTCGCCCGATTGCTCGGCGTGGCCGATGCGGACCTCCCGCAGTGCATGGTGAAGAAGATCGGCGACTCCGTCAAAAACAGAGAGACTATCGCTCGGGGCCTGGCGGGCGGTCTCTACGGGGCCAAGGAGTACGAATGCCCAACAGACGGTATCATCGAGGACATTTCGGGCAAGTCCGGACGTGTCGTCATCCGCGAGGTCTTCGGCAAGGAAGAGCCTCCAGTGGACTTCGACGTGGCTTTCGACCTGGGCTGCAAACCCCGCGACCTCCAGAAGTTTATGACTACCCAGGTCGGGGATGAGGTCAAGCGCGGCGAGATCATCGCCAAGAAGGGCGAGGCCGCCGCATACTACACCCGCAACTGCAAGACCCCGATTTCCGGCGTCGTGACCAACATGAACTTCCAGACCGGCTTCGTGACCATATCCCGGCCCTTCAAGCAGGTTGTTGTTCGGGCCTATCTTAAGGGTAAGGTCGGCGCCCTGATCCCCAAGCGTGGGGCCGTTGTGGAGGTACCCGGCATTCGTCTAACCGGCATTTTCGGAGTGGGCCGCGAACGGCACGGGGAACTCAAGATCCTCGTCGACGGTCCCGCAGACGTCCTGGACGAGGATCGGATCACCCCTGACTGCGAGGGCAAGATCCTGGTCGGGGGCTCGATGGCCACCAACGCGGCCATTAAGAAGGCCGTCGAGGTCGGCGCCCGCGGAATGATCGCGGGGACTGCCAGCTACCTCAATGTGATCCAGTCCCTGGGCGTAAAGCTGGGCGTGGGGATCACGGGCCAAGAGGACATCGTCATGACCCTCATCCTTATGGAGGGCTTCGGCCGGTTGGATATGCGGGCGGAGGCCTTCGAGACTCTGAAAGCCCTGGAAGGCCACCTTACCTGTCTTAACGGTGCGACCCAGATCCGGGCCGGCGCCATCCGACCCGAGATTGTCGTTCCCTTTCCGGACTACACCGGGGACCTGGCCAAGCAGGAGTTGATCTACGAGGATCTGATCATGAACCTCGAGGTCAGGGTCATCAACGACCCCTACTTTGGGAGTATAGGCAAGATCGTCGACCTGCCGCGTGAGCCTCAGCTCATCGAGACCGAGTGTAAGACGCCCGTGGCTTTGGTTGAGCTTACGGACGGCCGGACGGTGACTGTGCCGCGAGCTAACCTTGAGATTCTCTAGGGTCCGAGATAGCGGTTGGGGCGGGGCCGCCTCGGGCGGCCCCGCTGCCCACATAAGCCCGTGCTCATGTGCGCACGCTTCCACGAGTTTGCAGTCTGAAGTGTGGAGGCGGGTGGCATGGGGCGGGGTTCGGGCAGGCGGCGACGGTCGGGTTTCTGGAGGTTGCTCTGGTCCAAGTTGGGTGAGGGAGACAAGTCCCTCCTCGATAGCCCGGAGGAGGAGCGGAAGCGGCGGGAAGAGGCCATCATGGGTGAGTTGGCCCGGCAGCTTTCGGGCTCGGGGTTTGAGGCCGCCGGCATCTTCGTGGCCGAGGCCTCACGACCACTGGGGCGTCTAGCTTCAACGGCCCTGCGGGTCGCCGAGCCGAGTCTCGGACTCGTCCTGGGCGGACGGCGCCTCTCGAACCTAGCCTGCCTGTTGGAGGACCGCGCGAACCTGGAAGGCTTCATCGATAGGCTGGAGGGCGACGAGCGACGGGGCCAAGCCCCTACGCGGGATGAGGGCTAGCGGCCCGGCGCGAGAGGAATGGCGTTTCGAAAGGCGAAATGCGCTGGAAGTGAGGTGGGAACGCCGTGATCGAGCGTCCAGACAGCCAGATTCCCCCGCTCTTTGACCTTACCGCGAAGCGACGAGACGAGATAATCGAGGGTCTTGTCCAAAGGATTGTGAAGGCGGGGATGGGGAGTCCGGCCCTGATCTTCCTAGAATCCCAGAGGCCCCTCGGGCGGATGGCCGGCAATGTCCTACACGTCTTCTCTCCGTTCATCGGGGTCTTCCTCCCTTCGGTTGATCAGTACGGACACCTCTTGCAGGATCCGGTGAACCTCGAGATCATTGTCGATCGAATTCAGGAACTTGAGGAAGAGCGGGGACGGCAGCAACGGGCCCTGCGGGCGGAAAGGAAAGCGAGGGCCAAGGAGCGCAAGATGAAGGCCGGCGGCTACTCGCCGCCTCCCGAACCGACCGCATCCGCCCGTGGTGATCCGGAGGGCGAAGAGGGGAAGCCGGATGGCGCCGGAGAACCAGGGAAGGAGCCGCCGGAAGGGACGCCCTGACCTGCCTCCTTGCGGAAGGCGGTTGTGGCTTTGCCGCCTTGCGGTAAGATGGCTCTACACCGCCTCGCACGAGGCGGGCACAAAGAGTAGATGACCGTGGGCCTGGTGGCGTCTAGCCGTCACGAAACCCCGGCCACTAGCGGAAACCGAGAGGGGGAACGAGATGGCTCGCCCAAAGTACGACCTCGGCCGGGAGATCAACTCGATTCTCGCCACGGACTGCGGAAGCACGACGACCAAGGCGATCCTTATCGACAAGGTCGACGGGGTCTATCGCCTGGTCGTTCGAGGTGAGGCCCCCACGACGGTGGAGAAACCCTTCGAAGATGTCACCGCCGGGGCACGCAACGCCATTCGGGAGATCGAGGAACTCACCGGACGCAAGTTGCTCAGGGACGAAGGCATCATTACCCCGCGTAAGGGCGACCAGGGAGTGGACGTCTTCCTGTCGACATCCAGCGCGGGCGGCGGCCTTCAAATGATGGTGGCTGGAGTCGTCAAAACTATGACGGCCGAAAGCGCCGAGCGCGCCGCTCTTGGCGCCGGGGCCATCGTCATGGATGTCATTGCCGTCAACGACGGGAGAAAGCCGCACCAGAAGATCCAGCGGATTCGCCACCTTCGGCCCGACATGATTCTTCTATCGGGTGGTGTTGACGGTGGCACCAGGAAACACGTCGTCGAAATCGCGGAGTTGATCGCGGCCGCCGAGCCCAAGCCGAGACTTGGCATCGGGTTCAAGCTGCCCATCATCTACGCGGGCAACAAGGACGCCGTCACCAGCATCGGCACGACCCTCGGCGAGAAGATGGACCTTCGCCTGGTCGCCAACCTCCGCCCCGTCTTGGAGAGGGAGGTTCTCGGGCCGGCGCGCGAGGAAATCCACAACCTGTTCATGGAGCACGTCATGGCCCAGGCGCCGGGCTATGACAAGCTGCTGAAGTGGACTCCGGTGCCCATCATGCCCACTCCCGCCGCCGTCGGCAGCCTGGTGGAGACCGTCGGGAGAGAGCAGGGCATCAGCGTCATCGGTGTCGATATCGGCGGGGCCACGACGGACATCTTTTCATTCTTCCAGGACACCTTCAACCGTACCGTCAGCGCCAACCTCGGCATGAGCTACAGCATCTGCAACGTTCTTCTGGAGACCGGTCTCCCCAATATCGCCCGATGGCTTCCCTTCACCATGGACGAAGGTGATCTCAGAAATCGGATCCGGAACAAGATGATCCGGCCGACCACCGTCCCGCAGACGCTTGAGGAACTCCTCATCGAACAGGGCATCTCGCGGGAAGCCCTCCGTCTGGCTTTCGTTCACCACAAGACGCTGGCTACCGGGCTCAAGGGAGTTCACCGCGGCGGCACCTTCGACCGTTTCATGGTCACCACCGGCGCCGAGTCGCTGATCGACATGATGCGGCTCGGGCTGCTCATAGGAAGCGGCGGAGTGCTGTCCCATGCCCCTCGCCGGATGCAGGCCGGACTCATGCTCATCGATGGGTTCGAGCCGACCGGAATCACCCGGTTGGCGGTCGACAGCATCTTCATGATGCCACAGCTTGGCGTGCTGGCGACCGTTCACCCGGCGGCCTCGTCCCAGGTCTTTGACCGCGACTGCCTCATCCGGCTGGGCTCGGTTATCGCCCCCTTAGGCCAGAGCGCCAGCAAGAACCCCATCGAGATTGCCCGGATCAAGGGTCTGCTGCCGGATGGTCGGGTCATAGACGAAGGCATCCTCCACGGCCAGATGAAGCGGATCCTCATTCCCGAGAACGTCAAGGCTAAGGTGACCATCCAGCCGGCCCACGGTTTCGACGTCGGGTCCGGCCCCAACCACAGGGTTGAGACCGAGGTCGAGGGCGGTGTGTGCGGGCTGATCATCGACGGCCGCGGACGCCCGCTGGTTCTGCCGGAGGACCCTGCTGTGCGCACGGGCAAGCTTCTGGAGTGGTTCCGAGCTCTTGACTGCTATCCCGAAGAGCCGCTGAAGCGGCTCACTGAGACGACAGGGGGGAGATAAGATGGCCCACGCCTACACACCTGGACTTAGAGTCACGGACCAGGCGGTTCTGAGAAGGCAGCGGCGACTGCCGATCCTGGGCGAAGTGATGGTTAAGATCGGCGCCGAGGTCAAGCCCTACACGGTGGTTGCCCGGACCAGTCTCCCCGGCGATCCACGAACGCTGAACGCGGCCAACTCCCTGTCTCTCCTCCCCAGCGAGGTTCGCGGGGCGATGAAGTTCAAGGAAGGCGACAGGGTCCAATCGGGCGACCTCCTAGGCCTGTCGTCCAGCTTCTTTGGGCTCATGAAGAAGAAACTGGTCTGCCCCTGTGAGGGCACGATCGAGCGTATCTCCGACGTGTCGGGCCAGGTTACCCTCCGCGAGCCACCGACCCCCCTGGAGATTCAGGCCTACGTCAACGGCAAGGTCGTTGAGATCATTCCCAAGGAGGGCGTGGTCATTGAGACCGAGGGCGCCTACATTCAGGGCATCTTCGGCGTCGGGGGCGAGAAGTACGGGCCCATTCGCTTCCGGGTCAAGTCACCCGACCAGCCCCTGACCGCCAACGAGATCGACGCGAGTTGCGTCGGGGCCATCGTGGTCGGTGGTTCCCACATCACCGGGGACGCCATCGCCAAGGCGTCGAAAACGGGGGTCTTGGCCCTTGTGGCGGGGGGCATCATTGACACGGATCTCGTCAAGTACCTCGGCTACGACATCGGGGTAGCCATTACCGGCCACGAGGACATCCCGACGACCCTGATCGTGACCGAGGGCTTTGGCCCCATGCGCATGGCCGACAAGTGTTTCGAGCTTCTCAAGAGTCTCGACGGACTGGAGGCTTCCCTGACCGGAGCGACCCAGATCCGAGCCGGCGTGATGCGTCCGGAGATCATTGTCTCAGGCTACAAGCCTGCCAAGCGCAAGGAAACCGCCGCCCCCGAGGGCCTTGTTCCCGGAACCTCCATCCGACTCATTCGTGAGCCCTACTTCGGCCGGCTGGGCACGGTGGTGGAATTGCCTCCCGAACTGCAGGTCATCGAGACGGAAGCTTATGTCCGAATCCTCAAGGCCAAGTTGGAGAACGGGCAGATCGTCACGGTCCCGCGGGCCAACGTGGAGATTATCGAGGGCTAGAAGCCGAGGCATTCGGAGCGACGGTAGACCGTAAGACAGCCACGAGAGGGTCGCGAAAGCGGCCCTCTCGTGGCTGTCTCCGACCTGAGCCGCCCCGCACGGCTTGCGGCCTGTCCGCCTGGGCGGCAGGTGAGTCCAGCGGGCCGGGAGAACTCAATGCCTTCGAACGGGGGCGGGAGGTCGAGCGGCGTGAGCGAGAAGATCGAACAACTGGCGCTCTTTGCCGGGGCGACGCCGGCCGAGGTCCGGTCGGAGACCGCCGGCGGGTCTCCCGGGACCGAGATCCCCTTAACGGGTCCGTGTGATCCGCCGACCACCGTGACTGAGGCCACGGCGGCGCTCGGGGTGCGGGTCCGCGACTGCCGGCGATGTGGCCTCAGAGAGGGTTGCCGGGGTGTGGTCTTCGGCGAGGGTGACCCCGAGTCGGGCATCCTCCTGTTGGGCGAAGGACCCGGGAGCACGGAGGACGAGCTCGGCCGTCCCTTTGTCGGTTCCGCGGGACAACTCCTCGACAAGATACTTGTCGCTGTCGGGTTTCGTCGCGAGCAGGTCTACATCACCAACACCGTCCTCTGCCGCCCCCCGAGCAACCGAGTGCCCCTACCCGAGGAAGTTGCCGCCTGCCGGCTCTGGCTCGACGAACGTCTGGTCGTCATGCGCCCGTCTATCATTGTCTGCCTCGGCGCCTCCGCCAGCCAGAACCTGCTCGGACCCGACTTCCGGATCACTCGCGACAGGGGCCGCTGGTACAGCTACGGCTCGGCCAAGCTCATGGCCACCTTCCATCCCGCCGCTCTCCTGCGCGATCCCTCCAAGAAAAGACCGGTCTGGGAGGACATGAAGGTGGTCCGGACCGAATGGTTGCGGCTCCAGTCTGGGAATTGATCTTGTCGGCCTCGGCCACGCTAGCGGCTAGGCTCCCCACGGAGGTGGGCGCACGTGTCCAGCCCGGGTCATCGCCGGCTCCGGCCGCTCTCCCTTCCAGTCAGGCTGAAGACCGACTCCGAAGAGGCCACGCGGGCCACCGGGGAGGCCCTCGCCTCGCGGCTCGGCCCCGGGGACGTGGTGGCTCTAACCGGGCCACTCGGGGCCGGAAAGACCTGCTTCGCCAGAGGTCTGGTGAAGGGGCTCGGGGCCAAGGATCCGGTGGCCAGCCCTACCTTTTCTCTCGTCCGCGAGTACAGCGGTCGCCTTCCTGTGCGGCACGTCGACCTCTATCGCCTGGAGCCCGCCGACATTCGAGAACTCGGTTGGCGCGAGCTCTTCTACGGACCGGCCGTGGCCGTGGTCGAATGGGCGGACAAGGCCGGGTCATACCTTCCCGATCGAACCTACCTTGTGGCCATCGCCCCGGATCCCGCGGGCGACCCGGGGCGCAGGATCATTAGCATTTCGGGGCCGCCGGCGGGCCAACGCCCCCGGGCCCATGGGTCCGGGGACGCGAAGGAGGAAGAAGTGGTCCCCTCGCCTGGCCCGGTCCTGACTGTCTTCCGCCCTGACCTCGCCGCGGGGAGGCCTTCGCCTGTCCTGGCCATCGACACGTCGACCCGGTCCCGAAGCCTGGCTCTTCTGGCCGGGGGTGAAATCCGGGAGAAGCTCTGGGCGCCGGCCGGCGACTCCCTTCCGGCCGAAGACCTCTCGGCCAGTCTTGGGGAGTTGCTGGATGACGCGGGGGTCCGCCTGGTGGACCTTGAACTCATCGCTGTGAGTCTCGGCCCGGGCTCCTTCACCGGGGTCAAAGTGGGGCTGGCCTCGGCCAAGGCCCTGGCTTATGCCCTGGGATGCCCGCTTAAGGGAGTTCCGACCCTGGACATTCTGGCGGCCGGTGCGTTCGCCGGCTCCGACCAGGCTGGTCCGGATGACCGGCCCGAAGCGGTGCTGTGTCTCCTCGACGCGAGACGCGGCGACGTCTTCGGCGCCGCCTACCGACATCTGCCCCGGCCGCTGCCGCATCCGGATCGTGGGGGCCCCTACGTGGTCGGTCCGACCGAAGAGGTCATCGATACCCTAGTGGCCGCCTTGCACGAGGTGGAGGAGCGCCCGTGGCGCCGAGGGCCAGTGCGGCTGGCCATCGTGGGTGACGGGGTCGACGATCGTCTTCTTGGGAGGTTTCAGTTCCCCGGCTGGGAACTGGACCGGCTGACCTCGGGCCGGCGGTATCCCCGGGCTTCGGACCTGATCCTACTCGCGCGAGAAGGCTTTGCTTCCGGAGCAGGGGATGACCCCTTCGCTCTCCAACCTCTCTACCTACGGGAACCCGAAGTCAGCCTGCCCGGGTGTCAGGGAGGCCTGTGACGTGAGGCGCGGGAGAGCCATCGGTTGCGATCAGGTTTGCCCAGACAGGATTCGCTTCGAGTCGATGCGGGTCTCCGATCTCGACGAGGTTCTGGCCATCGAGCACGCCTCGTTCAGTACGCCCTGGTCCCGCGCCGCCTACCACCGGGAACTGGTCATCAATGGCTACGCCACCTACCTCATCGGGCGTGTCGATGGCCGCATCATCTCCTACGGGGGCATGTGGGTGATTCTTGATGAAGGTCACATCACAAACATCGCCGTCCACCCCGGCTTTCGTGAATGCGGAGTGGGGCGTCTGACGATGCATGCCCTGGAGGAGAAGGCCTTGCAGTTGGGCGCTTGCCGCATGACCCTGGAGGTCAGGGTGTCGAACACGGCGGCGCGCCGACTCTATGAACACTTGGGCTACCGCGGCACGGGGGTGCGCCGCCATTACTACAGCGACACCCACGAAGACGCCATCGTCATGTGGAAGGATCTTGCGCCGACCCCGAAAACGGTGGGAGACCCCGGTGAGGGAAGCGGGTCGCCGGAAGGCGATGCTGGGCCGGGCGAGCGAGGCGGAGGGGAGGACGCCCTCCCATGAGTCTCTTTCTCGGCCTCGAAACCTCCTGCGACGAGACCTCGGCCGCCGTGGTCGAGAACGGTCGCCAGGTCCGGTCCAGTCTGGTCGCTTCCCAAGTCGATCTGCACGCCCGCTACGGTGGAGTTGTTCCAGAGATCGCCTCTCGCCGTCATCTGGAGGCATTCCTTCCGGTGGTGGACCAGGCTCTGGCTGGCGCGGGGGTGACGCCGTCCGACCTTGACGGCCTGGCCGTGACCACCGGTCCGGGCCTGGCGGGCGCCCTGATCGTAGGCCTGGCCGCGGCCTCGGCTCTGGCCTTGGCCTGGGGAAAACCGCTCGTGGCGGTGAACCATCTTGAGGCCCACGCCTATGCCGCGTTCCTGGACCCGGAGGCCGATCCGGTCGCACCGACCCCGCCCGCGCGCGTCGCGCCGCAGCCGCCGATGGTTGTCCTCATCGTTTCCGGCGGTCACACCGGCCTAGCGGAACTCGTGGATCATGTCCTCTTCCGTCCTCTGGGGGAGACGCGCGACGACGCCGCGGGTGAGGCCTTCGACAAAGTGGCGCGTCACCTGGGTCTCGGCTATCCGGGCGGACCGATAGTAGACAGGCTCGCCGCCGAGGGCGATCCCCGGGCCATCCCTTTCCCGCGGGCCCTGCTCGAGCCGGGCAGTCTCGACTTCTCCTTCAGCGGTCTCAAGACCGCCGTCCTCTACTACACACAAGCCGCGGCCAAGCGGGGCGAGACGATCGACCTCGCCAACGTGGCCGCTTCCTTCCAGTCGGCCGTGGTCGACGTCCTTGTCGGCAAGACCTTCGCGGCCCTCGCCCGGGCCGGCCACCCCCGCCTGGCGGTCGTCGGAGGCGTGGCCGCGAACCGAGCCCTGCGCCGGGCCTTCACTTCGCGAGCGACGGCTGAGGGGATTGAGCTATACATTCCCGCTCCGCACTACTGCACCGACAATGCCGCGATGGTGGCCGGCCTGGCTCACTTTCTAGTCGCCTCCGGCCGGGTTCCGACGCGGGTGGGGGGGATTGGCTCAAGCCTGAGGATCGATCCCGGCGCCGGGATGGGTGGCCGGCCCAAGCAGCGAGGGCGCCGGCGAGGAGCGACAGTTGTGCCATCGTCGCAGCTACAAGGGGTTGGAACACCCATCCAAGGAACGACCGTTCGGCGGCGGAACCCGGACCCCATGCCCGGCAAGGGATAGGGGAACCGTCAAGCCGTTATGTGGATTGTCCTGTGGATATTGTGGATAACTTGTCGACACGTCTCGCCACGGGGCGGGGAGGCGGTGAGGAATCACGAGCGGGGTGAGACCCGTGGCGGAGGCCGCAAATGATCGCGAACTGGCCCTGGGCGAGGCGGAGGCCGCGGGCGTCCTGCCCCTGACCTCGACCTGCAATGTCTCCTGCCTGTTCTGCAGTAACCGCGCCAACCCGCCCGGGGTTCGCGTTTACTACGTGGAACCGCGACCTTTGGCCGAACTCCAGGCCTCCCTTCGACGGATGGGCCACCTCGACGAGATTGTCATCGGCGAGTCGGCCTTCCGCGTCTCGGAGGGCGAGCCGATGACCCATCCCGATTTCGACACCGTCATTCGTTTGCTGCGGAGCCTCGCTCCGGATGCTCTCCTCAAGCTGACCACGAACGGGATTCTCCTTGACGCCGAACGCGCGGCTCTTCTGGCCGAGCTTGGCCCGCTGGAGATCACCCTCTCGGTAAACACCGTCTCCCCCGAGGCCTACCGGCGTCTTCACCGCACGGCGCATGATCCTCGGCTGACCCCCGCCCTCCTGGCTAAGACCGGCTTGCCCTACCACGCCAGCGTCGTAGCCGTTCCGGCCGTGACCGGGCCCGAGGACCTGACGGAGACTGTCCGCTACCTTGAGGATCACGCCTGTCTTGACTGCCGCGTTTTCGTCCCGGGTTGGACCAGGCTAACGCCCCCAGCCATCCGCGACCAGATGCCGACTCGCGAGGAAGTCCTGGAGATGGTCCAAGGAGCCCGGGCCGCCGTCGATCTGCCCGTGACCCTGGAGCCCCCGCAAATCGAGGATCTCCGTGCTCGCCTGGCCGGAGTTGTCCCCGGCACGGCGGCGGCTCGGGCCGGTCTGCGTCCGGGCGACGTGATTGTCGCGGTCGAGGGGCGGGAACCCCTCACCCGGGTCGACGCCTTCCAACGCGCTACGGGCGCCTTGAGGCGGGCGGGGACGTGCCATTTGACTGTGGAGCGTCCGGGTGAAACCCGCGGGTTTGAGACAGTTCTGAAAGCTGAAGCGAACGACGCCGTCCGGCCGGGAAACCCGCCGAGACTTGGCGGGGCGGGGCCGGGCGGGGCGGGGCTTGGCGGGGCGGGATTTGGCGAGGCGCGACCAGGTTTCGTTTTGGATCGAGACATCGACCCGGCCGTGCTCTACCAGATCGTGGGCCTGGCCGACCGCCTCGCCGCCGGCCGGATTGTCGCTTTGACCTCGATCCTGGCCGCGCCAGTGATGGAGATGGGCTTCCAGGCCGTGACCAGCGGGGACGTTGTAGTCGTCGCCGTGGCCTCGCGCACCTTCGGAGGCTCTATCGGCTGTGCCGGGCTCCTGACCGTGGACGACTTCGCCGAGGCCCTCACCCTGGGTCCGACGCCCAAGCCGGGCGACGTCGTCTTCCTTCCTCCAATCGCCTTCGACAAAGCCGGTCTTGACCTTCTAGGCCGACCCCTGACGGCTCTCCGCCCGCTCCTGGCCCGGGGACGTCTGGTTGCGCCTGGTCTGGCGGTCCTCTGACCGAGCCCGGCCAAACCCTACTTCCTAAGCGGCCCAGCCTACTTCTTGAGCAGCCATTCCTCGTGCCGTCGAATCGACTGGGGACCCGATTTTACCCTGGCCAGGTTTTCCCGGCAGAACCCGTCATAGATCTCGCCAAAAGCGGGGTCGACTTGAACCAGAGCGCCCCGGGCTTCCTGACCCTTGGCTACTGCCGCCGGGCAATCCGGCCGGCACGGAAAGAAGTCCTTGACCCAGAAGGCCCGCGGTCCGACCTCTTCCGTGATCTGGCGCGCCGCCCGCTCCTCGGGAATGGGGGCCGCGTCCTCGGCAGTGGCCAGGCGACCCGCCAGGTACTCCTCCACGCAACAGTCCGGGTAACCGAGCAGACGGCCCAGGCTTCGCAGGTGCTCCGGGCGCCGTTCTTCCGGATAAATGTAGTAGGCGACGGAATCGCCCGGCTTGAACCGGCCCCTGTATTCCCTCTGTATCTCGTGGCGGAGGTGGAGAAGGTCGGAGACGTCCAGGCGGCGATCCGGAAGCGAGACGTACCACTCGTGGATAGTGGGCCGGACCTCGGACTCCTGAACCTCAAGACCCAGCGCCCGGGCGGCCTTCCGGTGGGTGGTGTAGACCTCGCTCCTGGCAACGTTGTTGGTGAAGCTCGAGCGAAGGACGAAGGTCTTGAAGGCTAAGGGCTGCAGCTTGCGGCGCTCAATGGTGTCGTTAAAGCGCGTCTTGACGTCACGCGCCTGGCCGGCGACCCGGCTCTTGAACTCGTAGTCCACCTGGGCGCCGAGAATCTCCCCATCGGGCAATTCGGCCGGAACGGTGACGATGGCCGCCGGGCGAACCCCCAGCTTCACCAGGAGGAAGCACTCGAGGGCCACACGCGGACTAAGCTTACCGTCCAGCACGGCCTGTCTAAGAGCGTCCAGGCTTTCCATGGATCCACCCCTCTCCGGCTCTTTGAGCCAGCATTTCTGTCCGTACGCCGCCTCCACCTTCCGTCTACCGATCTCCACGTTTCATGGTATCCTAGAGGAAACCCGCAGCCAAGACGCGGAAGGTGGTTGACCACGGCTTGGAGACTCCTCGCACCGGGCTGGCCTTCGATGACGTTCTCCTCGTCCCGCGCCGTTCCGGCGTGCTGCCCAGGGACGTCGACGTCACGACCGAACTCGCTCCGAACCTGCGGCTGAACATCCCCATTGTCGCCGCCGGGATGGATACCGTGACCGAATCGCGCATGGCCATCGCCATCGCTCGTGAGGGCGGGGTTGGCTTCATCCACAAGAACATGCCCATTGCCCGCCAGGCCGGCGAGGTGGACAAGGTCAAGCGTTCGGAACACGGCGTCATCGTCGACCCGTTCTTTCTCCATCCCGACAACAAGGTGGCTGACGCTGTCGGCCTCATGGGGAAGTACCACATCTCCGGCGTGCCGGTGGTTCAGAACGGGCGGTTGGTCGGCATCATCACCAACCGCGATATTCGCTTCGAGCAGCGCTTCGAACGTCCGATCCGGGACGTGATGACCAGTCAGAACCTGGTCACGGCGCCGGTGGGCACGACCCTGGAAGAAGCCAAGCGGATTCTGGGAAGGTACAAGATCGAGAAGTTGCCCCTGGTCGACAACGATTTTCAGCTCAAAGGACTCATAACCATCAAAGACATAGAAAAGGCCGAGAAGTACCCCAACTCGGCCAAGGACGACAAAGGACGCCTTCTGGCCGGCGCGGCCGTGGGCATCGGGCGCGAGACGAGAGAGCGTGTCGAGGCCCTCGTCGCCGCCGGGGCCGATGTTATCGTCCTCGACAGCGCCCACGGTCATTCCGAAAACGTTCTCCGCCTCACCCGGGAGGTCCGCGAAGCTTTCCCAAAGCTGTGTCTGGTCGCCGGGAACGTGGCCACCCCCGACGGCGTCCGCGACCTCGCCGAGGCGGGGGCCAACGTTGTCAAGATCGGGGTCGGCCCGGGGTCCATCTGCACCACGCGTGTCATCGCCGGCATCGGAGTGCCCCAGTTGACGGCCATTCTCGACAGCGCCCGAGAGGCCAAGAACTGCGGGGTGACCGTCATCGCTGACGGCGGAGTGAAGTTTTCGGGCGATGTCACCAAGGCCCTGGCGGCCGGAGCTCAGGCGGTCATGATCGGAGGGCTGTTCGCCGGCACCGAGGAGAGCCCGGGCGAGACCGAGATCTACCAGGGCCGCAGTTTCAAGGTCTATCGGGGCATGGGCTCGCTGGCCAGCCTGAAGGAAGGTTCGAGGGACCGCTACTTTCAGGAGGAGTTCCTTGAGATCAAGCTCGTCCCGGAGGGCGTCGAAGGTCGGGTACCCTACCGCGGCGCTCTGGCCGAGACGGCCTACCAGCTTGTCGGTGGTCTGAAAGCGGGGATGGGTTACTGCGGAGCGCGCAACATCAAAGAACTCCAGGAGAAGGCAGAATTCATCCAAATTACCGCCGCGGGCCTCAAGGAGAGCCACCCCCACGACGTCGAAATCACCAAAGAACCACCGAACTACTCCTGCGACCTGTAGGGGCGGACAACGCCGGGCTTTGAGCTTCCCAAATGGTGGTGAGCCATCTCGTGGCTGTAGCGGCCGTACCGAACGCGAAGAACCGGGTCCGTTTCACTTACTCCCCGTACATCGAAACGGTTCTGAGCCTCCAGGTTCTCTATGACCCGCACCATCACGGGGCCCTTCTGCCCTGGGTCATCCGGTTCAAGGAGAAAGTCTCGCCCGAGACCTACCGCGAGATTCGCCATTTCGGAGACAACATCCGCGAATGGCTCTACCTCATCGATTTCGTTCTCGACCTTCCCGGGCTCGACCGGTTGGATTTCCCGCAGGTCATCGAGCACATCGCCGGCCTCCCACCGGCGGAATTCGTCTTCCGCCTTCTGGGTGAGCGGGTTCGACTCAGCGAGATAGAGGCCGCTTTCGCCGGTCCGTCCGGAGTGGACGCGGTCCTGCGGCTGCTTGAGATCACCGGCGTCCGTCGCCGCGAGGAGATGGTCCAACTCCTCGCTCAGCCCGGCAAGATCCAGCGAGAACTCTGCGACTTCCTTGTCACCTACTGGAACCAGTCCTTCGAGGAGGAGTACCACTGGGTCGAACTCCTGCTGGTCAAGGGGATCAAGGACGAGGCTAAGCGTCTCGAAGAGGAGTCCCTGCCGCGGTTTCTCACCCGTCTCAGCGGGGGTCTCATTTCCCGCGACAAGAAGCTCCGCCGGGCGCATCCCGACCACGTCATGATCGAGAATGTGTCGGGCCCGGTCGAGATCTCCCTGAGCGACCTTGACGAGATCGTCCTCTTCCCGTCCTTGTTCGTCTCGCCGCAGAGCATCTTTGAACTAGGACCCAAGCGCCTGATCATGTCCTACTCGGTGCCGCCGGGCGTCTACTTGCGTCAGGACACTCTCGTCCCGCCGGAGCAACTCTCCCGGCTCCTCAAGACCCTGGCTGACGAGACCCGGCTGAAGATCATGAAACTGATGATGCAGGATCGGCAGTGCACTCAAGGACTGGCCGTCGAACTCAGCCTGGCCGAGCCGACCATTTCTCGCCATCTTAAGCTCCTCCGCGAGGCCGACCTCATTTCGGCCGCCAAGGAAGGCAACTACATTTACTACAATCTTCGCCTGGAGCGCATCGCCGAGCTGCACATGAAGATCCTGGACTTTCTGAGGAACTAACTATCCCTTCGCGCTCACGCCCACCCCATCGAGCAGCACGTGGGGCAGGATCTGCCCGCCCATGGTGGCCGAGGTCTCCAGGCTGAGGGCCAGGAGATGATCCCGGAAACCCTCAAAGACGTTGACCGAGAGCATGCAGTCCTTGACCCGCCCCGTAATCTCTCCGCTTTCGATTCTGAACCCGGTCTGGATGTTGCCCGAGACCTGGCCGGTGTAGGGGTTGCCCGCCCAGGCGCCCATCAGGTCGGCGACGTAGAGGCCGTCCTTGATCCCCGCCACCAGCTCCGCCAGAGGCGTAGACCCGGGCTCAAGGACCAGACTCGAAGCCCGCGGCGCGGGCATGGCCTGCAGGGTGCTCCGATAGCCGTTCCCCGTGCTGGGCTGCCCCAGGGCCCTTCCCGATCTGAGGTCGAGAAGGAAACCGCGGATGACGCCCCGGTCGATGACGGCCCGCCTGATCGTCGGGACTCCCTCGTCGTCGAACGGGGTTGACCGGAGGCCCCAGGGGAGGGTGGGATCATCGTAGAGAGTGAAGGCCTCGGAGAAGACAGCCTCTCCGATCTTGTCCTTCCACGGCGACTCGCTCTTGGCCACGGCCTTGCCATCAAGACAAGACGACAGCGGGCTTACCAGATGACTTGCCGCCGACGGGGCAAAGACCACCGGGTAGGCCCCGCTGGGCATCGACACGTTTCGCCGCGCGTGGCCGTAGAGCCAGGCGATCCGGTCCGCGACGGCCGTGAAATCCAGGTCCAAACGGCGGGAGCCGGTGAAGTCCCAGATCAGAATCATGTTATCGGCCCTCGTCATCTCGACCACGCCCGTGCAGGCGGCCGACGTGGCCTCAGCCCAAACCCTCTGACCCAAGGAGTTCGTCACCCGAACGTACTGGGTGTCCCGATCCACCACAACGGTGGTCATGACGCCATCCTCCAGGCCCCGCAGAGACTCGACCAGTCCCTCGCCCGCTTCGAGCATCTTCTCTTGCGGCCATTCGACCACAGCCGGGTCGTGGATCAAGAGGTCCGCGCGAACCGGGGCCATGGCCGCGAAATCGTAGTCGGCCTCCGGGCCGAACTCCGCGGACCGGACGGCCATGTCGACCACGGACTCATCCGCGGGACGGGAGGACGTGGCGAAGCCTAGCCGCTCGCCCCTAATCAGGCGGATGGCCACACCCGTGGTCTCGGCGGTGAGGACCGACTTCAACTTGTTATTCTCAAACACCACCGGGGTGGAGACCGTCTCCACCTCGAAGACCTCGGCCTGGGTCGCGCCGAGTCGCCTCGCCCGCTCCAGAAGAGCCCCGGGGTCGAAGGCCGTCCGGTCGCTGCTCCGAGGAGCGCTCATCGGGACTTCCCTCCTACGACGACGTTCTGGATGCGGATGTGCGGACTGCCCATACTGGTGGGGAGGGACGACTGCCGGCCCTTGCCGCACCCGCCCGGACCGTCGTGCAGAGCGAAGTCGTTGCCGATCATGTCAATGTTCCGGAGGGTCGTGAAAACGTTGCCGGTTAGGGTCACGTCGCGCACGACCTCGGCCAGCTTGCCGTCGCGAATCATCCGTCCGTCGCCGGCCGTGAAGGTGAACATCTCGCCCGCCGTCTCGCCACCGTGGGCCTCGCGGGCGTAGACCCCAAGCTTGACGCCCCTGAGCATGTCCTCGAAAGAGGCCACCCCGGCCTCAAGGCAGGTCGTGCGCATCCGGCAAAGGGGCGGAAAACGGTAGTCAACGCGTCTGGCGTTGCCCGTCGGCCGCTCACCCATCTTGCCCGCTGTTTCCCGGGAGTGAAGCCGCCCGACCAGCCGTCCCTCGCGAATAAGGTAGGTCTTCTCCGTGGGTACGCCCTCATCGTCGTACTTCAAATAGCTGCGCGCGCCGGGGACGATCCCGGAGTCGAAGACGTTGAGATGCTCACCGCCAAACACCCGTCCGAGGGTCATGACCTCACGGAGGTTCGGGTTCTCGTAGACATTGTCGCCTTCGGACAGATGGCCGAAGGCCTCGTGGATGAAGACCCCGGCCAGGAGGGAGTCCAGGATAACCGGGTACTCGCCGGCTTCCACGACCGGGGCGGAAAGCAGGGTCACCACCCGGGCACAGGTGGCCTCGACGGCCTCTTCCAGCCCTCGGGCGACCTCGAACGAACGCGAGGAGCCGAAGGTCTTTGATAACATGGCTGTGTCCCCGTCACGCACGGCGATGGCCGTGACCATGCCGCCGAGGTCGAGCTTCTCCTGCTCAACGTAGGCCCCGTCGGAGTTAGCGAAGCGAAGAAAGCGAAAGCGGTCAAAGTAGCCGACGCTGGAGGCCGCCACTCCCCGCCCGTAGGCCAGAACCTGCTTGTTGTAGCCCTCGAGGAGGTCCTTCTTCCCGGCCAGGGGTACCTGGCGTGGATCCTCGCCAAGGTCCGCCTTGACCTTGTCCGTGATGGTCAAGACCGAAGCCATCTCGCTCTTTCCCTTTTGCCTACGGCCGACCAGGCGGGCCTGCTCTATGGCCTGGGCCACCTTCTTCTCTAGGTTCTCCAGGCGATTGAAGCTAATGAACCCCCAGCCTCCGTCCACCAGAGCCCGTACGTTGCCGCCGTAGACGGTCGACTCGCCGATGGTGTCCAGGACCGGTCCCCGGAAAGCGACTTGAGTGAGGAGGGTCTCCTCGGTGCAGATCTCGACGTAGTCGGCCGGCTGGCCCGCAGTCAAAGCCTTGAGGTAGCTCTCCAATGTCGTGGTTCCCTCCTTGCGAAAGAAACCTGGCTGCCCGCTTTCGCTTCCAGGGCGACCGCCGATTACGACGAGTCACCTGAAACCGCAGGTTGCCCGGCCTCGTCATAGAAAACACCGTCAGCAAGCGGGGCAGACTTCGCTCCGGGAAGGTGGATGACCTGTGATCCGCGCGGCATCAGGCGTAGGTTTCGGCGACGCGGTCGCTTCCCCGGCCGGCGCTGCTTCCGGGGTGGTCTTTCGGCCGGCCGGGCCCGCCGACCGCGAGGGAATTCTGGCCGTGGCCGCCAAGCTCCCCAACAACTGGATCCCCTACGCCATCGACGAGGGGCTCTCTCTGTCCAGGGGAGGTTTCTTCGTCACCGAAATCGCCGGACGCGTCGTGGCCATTTGCCAGGCCCATCTACGGCACGACGGGGCCTGGCTCGAAGCCATGCGGGTCGACCCCGAGTTCCAGGGCCGAGGGCTGGCCACCGGTCTCACTAGCCACGTCCTGGGGGCCTGCGCCCGGTGGGGGTGCCGCCGTGCCCGCCTATCGACGGCCGTCACCAACGCTCCCGTCCACCATTTCGTCGGGACAAGGCTCGGCTTCCGACCCCTGGGGCGCTGGGTCTACGTGGACGAGGCCCCGGACCTGTCGCCGATTGACGCGACCACCATCCCGTCCGACCCGGGCCCAGTCAGGACCGCGGGACCGGCCGATCTTGACCCGGTCTGGGTCTTTCTGGCCGCCCGCTATCAGGCTCAACGGATTCGGCCGGCCTGGCTTCTCTCTCGTCCGGACCACCCCTGGCGGCTGGTGGATCTGACCCGGGAGGAACTGGCCCAGCTTCTCGGGGAAGGCTGGGTCCTGATCAGCGAGGCCCTGCCTGACTCTGGACGGTCTCCGGCCGGGTCGGCCTCGGCCATCAACGGGGTCGCCTTCGCCGCTGTCCACCCCGAAGACCCCTTCGAGTCCGGTAGACCGGGGTGGGCTTGTGTCTCGTTCCTGGAGGGAAGCCCCAAGGTCATGATCGGCCTCCTGGATGGAGTCTTGACCGCGGCCCGGCGAACGCCCACGGTGCGGACCCTGGACGTAAGCTTGCCCGAAAGCCAGTGGGACGTTTTCGCGACCCTCGTGCGGCCCGAATGGCTGGGTCGCGGACCGTCGCTGGACGCCGTGATCTACGAGAAGGACCTCACTCCAGGGGGCCCTGGACGTCTGGGAGGGTTGGCGGATGGGTAACTCGATCGACGGCAAGACGATCATCCGCTTCGTGCTGCTAGGGGCCTCGGCTTTCGCCTTGGCCACTCTGACCTACACCTACCTGGCCCGGGCCGTGCCGGCCCTGGAATTGGCCTTCCCGCGCTTTCTGGCTTCGGTCACCCTGGTCAAGCTCCTCGGGGACCTGGTCTACCGCATTATCTCCCCAGGCCGGAGCGAGCTGACCCATCTTGACGACTACCTGGCCAACGACCTCTTTACCTTCTATCGTTTTGCCCTGCCGCTGGCCGTCATTCAGGCCTACGCTCTCAGCAAGGGTCTCATCCCTCCAGCCTACGTTGCCCTCTGGCGGGGAGCGGGCGCCGCCACCCTTCTCTACCTGGTCAACCGGTGGCTGATTGAACAGGCCGCCCAGCGGCGGCGCCGGGCCCGAGGAGGTGTTCCTGTTGTCCGCCAGCGGTCGACACCCTGACGACCGGGGGGGCGCCGGCGAACACGGCGGCGGCCCCACGGTTCTGATTGTCGACGACGAGGACGCCCTGGTCAGAGGGCTTCGCCTGACCTTCGAGCGGGAAGGCTTCCGCGTTCTGGCCGCGGGCGACGGTCCGGCGGCCGTGCGGTTGGCTCGGACAGAGCGGCCCGACCTGATCATCCTGGACCTGATGCTCCCGGGCATCGGTGGTCTGGAAGTGTGTCGCCGGCTGCGGGGCGACGCGGACCCAAGGGCGCGGAGCGTGCCGATCATCATTCTCACCGCCAGGGACGACGATGTGGACAAGATCGTCGGCCTCGAAGTCGGCGCCGACGACTACGTGACCAAGCCCTTCAACTCCCGCGAACTGGTGGCCCGGACCCGGGCCGCCCTCCGACGACGTGATCTCGACCGGCTCAGCGCGGCCGGCGGGACCACCCCTGACCCTGGGTCGGGCCCGGCCTCGTCCGGGAACCTCTCGCCGCTGGCCTTCGCTGGTCTGGTCATCGATCCCGCCCGGCGTCGGGCCGTCCGCGATGGTCGGAATGCGGGCCTGACGGCGACCGAGTTCGACCTCCTTCTTCATCTGGCCGCCTCGCCCGGGCGTGTCTTCACGCGCGAGCAGCTCCTCCAGGCGGTCTGGGGCTACGATTTCGCCGGCGCCGATCGGACGGTGGACGTTCACGTCCGCCGCCTGAGGGAGAAGATCGAACCCGACCCCGCCCACCCCACCTATGTTCTCACTTCCTGGGGGCGGGGCTACTTCTTTGGGGACGGCCCGGCCGTGCGCGCTCCGGGGGATGCCCCGGCCGTCCGCGCTCCGGGGGACGCGGAGCGGCCCGGCGCCAAGGAGCCGCCCCCATGAGAAGCCTCAACTCCCGCCTGGCCTTGACCTATCTCCTTATCGTCTTCGTGGCCCTGACCGCGGTGAACCTCTTGGTCCTGGGGGCCATCGAGGCGCTCTCTCTGCGCCAGCGTGAGGTGGCCGCTCTGACGGCGGCCAACATCGGCGTCAACGCCGTCGAGCCCTTCTACCGCCCAGGCCGCCCGGCTCTGGGCGACGACCCCGGGCTGGCCGAAGCGGTCCGCGAGTACGCCCGGCAATCCGGTTCGCGGGTTCTGGCTCTGGGCCTTGGCGGGCGCGTGGTCGCCGACTCGGTGGTCCTGGGCGGTCTGGCCGGACGCTCTCTGACCCACCCAGAGGTTGCCGAAGCTCTGGCCGGGCGGGCCGCCAGCGGTCGTCGCTACCTTCAGGACTCCGGCTGGGTTCTCTATACGGTGGCCCCCGTTCTGGAGAGCAAGCAACCCGTCGGGGCGATCTTTCTTTCGACTTCCTTAGACGACATGTACGCCGGTCTCGGGAGTGTGGCTCGGACCATGCTGGTCATGAGCGGGATTGCCCTGCTCGTGGCGACGGCGGCAGGGCTGGCCGTGGCGCGGACCATCACCAGGCCGATTGCCCGGCTCACCCAGGCCGTCGGGAGAATGGGCCGCGGTGACCTGGGACAGAGGGTAGCCGTGCGCGGCCGGGACGAGGTGGCCACCCTCACCCGGACCTTCAACCAGATGGCCGAGGCCCTTGACGACGAGGACGAGCGCCGCCGCGAGTTTCTCGCCGACGTGGCCCACGAACTCCAGACTCCGGTGAGCGCCATCCGGGCCATGGCCGAACCTCTGGCGGCGCCGAGCGGGGACTACGATCTGGCCACCCATAAGGAACTGGCCCGCGAGATGGAAAGACAAGCTGAGCGGCTCGGACGGCTGGTGGGGGATCTTCTGGAGCTGGCCCGCCTGGAGTCGCCGAAGGTCTCCCTGATCATGGAGGACGTCGATTTGGGTGGACTTCTGGCCGGGGTTACTCGATCTTTGGGCCGCCAGGCCGAGGCGGCCGGCGTGCGGCTCGAAACCGGAAACCTGCCCCCAGCGCGAGTAACCGGCGACGGCGTGCGGCTGGAGGAGGTCTTTCTCAATCTGGTTGGCAACGGGATCAAGTACGCCGGTCCGGGGCGAGCGGTCCGCGTCGACCTCGAAGTCAGCGGCCCGGAGGTCGTGGCCAGGGTGAGCGACGACGGCCCGGGCATTCCCGCAGAGCACCTGCCCCACGTCTTTGAGCGGTTCTACCGGGTCGAGCGATCGCGTAGCCGCCAGGCGGGGGGAACAGGTCTGGGCCTGGCCATAGTGAAAAGAATAGCCGATCTTCACGGCGGGAGCGTTTCCGCTCGCGCCCGCGACGGCGGTGGGACGGTCTTCGAGGTCAGGCTGCCGGCCGCGGACCGGCGGCCTCGCGCCGCGGGGGAAAGGGGAGTGTCGGAATGAAAGACGTGCTGGTGAGTGTCGTATCGCAGAAAGGCTCGTGCGGACACGGCCACGCCCTAGGTCAGGTCTTCCGGTGCGGGGGCAAGACGCCGGCCGGGATGTGCGCCGCCGCCTACGTCGCCATCTACCCCACCATCAGGGCTCTGGCCGCCGGGGGCCACTTCGACTGGGCCGCTCCCGATGGGAGCCTCGACCTGGCCTGCCCCGACGGGGCGAACCCGGTCGTTTTCCGGCTGAAGGCCGAGTAGACGGCCGGCGGTCAGGGCGTAATCGCCGGCGATCGGGGCGTAATCGTAAGGTAAAGGCCCCGTCATTGGCTCGTAATACCCGCCGGGTAGACTGACCTCGTGGCGCGCGAACGCGAACTTCGCGCATCGATGCTAACCCGCGCCGCAATCGGCGCAAACCCGCGCCGCAAATCGAGGAGGCGGGACAGACATGTCGAAACCCGAGACTCTCAAGCCAAGGCGCCGCCTGATCGCCGGGCTGGCCCTCGCCGTCCTGGTGGTGGCCGCCGTCGCCGGGGGATGCTCTCTTCTCCCGTTCGGGCGACCGTCGGGCCAGGCCGGAGAGGATCCCGTGACCCCCGACCCGGGACAGGGTCAGGTCACGCTCCGGCTCTACTTTGCCGACAGTCAGGCCATGTGGCTCGTTCCCGAGGACCGAGTCGTTACGGCGTCCCAGGCCGACACCTACGCGACGCTGGTGGTGGAGGAACTCATCGCCGGTCCGCAAAGCGAGGGTCATTTCCGGACCATCCCCGACGGAACCAAGCTTCTGTCCCTGGAGATACGTGAGGAAGTGGCTTACGTCAACTTCTCCAAGGAGATCCAGACCAATCACTCGGGCGGCTCGACCGGAGAGATGTTTACGATAATGTCCATCGTCAACAGCCTCACCGAAGGCCCGGACATCAAGTCCGTCCAGTTCCTCATCGAGGGCAAGCGCGTCGAATCGTTGGTCGGACACGCCGACACCACCGTGCCGATCGAGCGAAACGAAGACCTGATCTCCAGCGGCAATTAGCGAATGCGGCCGCGGCGCCGCCCGGTCCCGGGCGGCGCCGCGGTATTGTCATCGCCCACCAGGAGAATCCACCTCATCCGCCCAATACCATCCCTGTCACCACGGGCCAGGCGTCCTGTCACAACAGGCCAGGCGTTGCCCCCCCATCGGGGGTAAGGTGGTGGGTGTCGATTTCCCAGGGAGGTTGGGTAAAATGTCAGAACTCAGAAGGTCGCTGCCTTGCCGGCGTTCCCTAATTGCCCCCCTTCTCATCGCTCTAGCGGTTGTCGTTGTCCTTTCGCCGGTCGGTCTCTCGGCCACTAAGCCTCCGCCGACGACCACAAAGATGGACTTTGCCAGGTACAGCACGAGCACGGAGCTCCAAAGCGGCGCCTTCGACCACACCAAGGTGGTAGCCGTCGGTGACGGGGCCCTGGTCCTGGACCCGACAGGTGGGTTGCCGCAGGGCACGGACACCAGTGGTCTGTACAATGGGGGCGCCTATTTCTACGGTGTCTACGTCTCTCCCGCCTACACAGCCAAGACAACCTGGAACTGGGCCGTGCCTTCTTGGGAGGCGGACACTCCGGCCGGGACGTGGATCCAGGTTGAGATGAGGGCCCTGCAAAGCGGGGTCTGGACGAAGTACTACAACATGGGTATCTGGGCCTTCGACACGGGCACGGTCCAGCGCCACAGCGTGGCAAACCAGGGCGACAAGAACGGCTCGGTGTCGACCGACACCTTGATCCTCAAGCGCGTCGCCACGGCCGTGCAGTTTAGAGCCACTCTCTTCACGGTCAGTTCCACCATCACTCCGACCGTCCGGCAGGTGGCCGCCGTTCTGGTCAATACCGCCGTGGCCGACGCGACCATCGCGCCCAATACGGGCGTCTGGGGCACCGATCTGGCCGTGCCTGAGCGTTCCCAGATGGACTACTTGCCGGACGGCGCCGGGTGGTGTAGCCCCACCTCAACCTCAATGGCCATGGAGTACTGGGCCAACGTTACCGGTAGCCCGAACCTCAACCAGACCGTGCCCACCGTCGCCGCCGGCTGCTACGACTACGTCTACGCGGGCACCGGCAATTGGCCGTTCAACACCGCTTACGCGGCCGGGTTTGGATTGGAGTCGTTTGTCTCGCGCTTCCAGTCCATGAGCCAGATCGAGCAGTGGGTCGGGGTCGGTGTCCCGATCGTCATCGGCATCGCTTTTAACTCCGGCGAGCTTACGGGCGCCCCGATCAGTTCCACCTCGGGCCATCTCATTCTGGTTCGCGGGTTCGACGCTTCCGGCAACGTCATCTGTAACGACCCGGCCGCCGATCGAACCCAAGGGGAAATCGTGCGCATCGTCTACAATCGTACTGAACTCTCGCATTGTTGGCTGACCGCGGCGGGAGTCGTCTACGTGATTTACCCGGTCGGATGGGCGGTTCCGACGGGGTCAAACGGCTCGTGGTAGGCAGGTCGTTGAGTTGCTGGAAGCGGCCTGGCGAACGCGCGCTGCCCGGGGGGGAGGTGTTGCTTCATGGTTCCGGTCAACGGGGGAATCCAGAGTGAGGAAGGTTGCCTGACGAGGTGTGTGCTGGCCTGCTCAGGCTATTGCGCGTTTCTCCCCATCCTTCTGTTCGTGCCAGACGCGGCGGTGGCCTACGACGTCGCCTCCAATGACTACGAGGCCTAGCGGAAGATGATGGATCTTGGGTGGGGGTCTCCTTGGCCGGACCCTCACCCAGGTCCACCCGCACCCCACGCCTGTTGCCCACCTCCGCGACCCCATCCAGCCTGTCCGCATCCGGCCCGTCCGCATCCGGCCCGTCCCCATCCGACCTCTCCGGAAGGCTAGCAATCTCCAGCCTATCGGTTAGGAGGAAGGTTCGTCCACCACAACAAGAATCGACAGGCCTAACCTCATGACGACATTGACTACGCCGGGGGACCGGACCGGAAAGCGATCCGGTTCCGTGCCCGGCTGGAAGGGAGGGACGATAGGGTGAACACGATCAACGTCGAAGCCGGGTGCCCAGAGTATCTGTGCGGCCCGGTCTGCGGTCTTGGTTGCGCCATCTTGTGTATCGGAACCGGTGGTATCGGAGCGGCGATCATGGTCTTCGCCAACGTGGCGGTGGGCGCCGGCATCTGCCAAAGCGAATCGGTCTAGGGTACCGCGTCCTGGATATGGGCGCGCTCCTCGGGCCCGGTCACTCCGTCGTCAACGCGGTGCTCGGCTTTGCCGGGCCTACCCGGCGCGGACGAGACGTTAGGGTCGAAAGGAGGTGCTGGTGATGAAGCAGGTTAACTCTGAAGCGGCCGGTGACATCTGGTGCGATCTGGGCTGTCTCTTGTTTTGCGGGGCCTGGTGCATCGTGAGCGGAGGACCCATGATGGCCTCCATGGTTATCGGGGCTAACTTCTCCTACCAGGCCGAGGCGGCCTAAGCTCAGGCTTGGTCAAGCCCTAAGAGGCGGGATTCATCACTCTGAGGACAAACAGGTGATTACGTGAGAACCATTAACGACGGGTTGGCGATGTCGGAAGCCGGGTGCTCTAACACCTGTCTTGTGGCTTGCGCGCCCCTGTGCATCATCACGTTTCTAATCGGCTCCTACATCAGCTACAGCTTCAATCAAGGCATCTTGAGCGATCAGGCGATCTAGAGAGCCGCGGTCCGCTCCTACCCGGGACCTGGGCAGGGGCGGACCGTTACTAGCCCTCTCGGCCGGCCCTTGACCGGCGCGCATGCGCCTACTCCACTGCGAGGAGTGAGCCGCTTGGACGCACAGGCACTCGACGATCACTTCGAGCCGCTTCCCGAGCGCACCCTTTCCTTCCGGACGGAGAGTGGTCTCCGCTACGTCTACGATGACGTCTCAGGGGTCATTCTGCCCGCCAATGCCGGCCATCCCCTCGGACCGGGTCCCCTCGGGCCCGAGGATGGCAGTCTGGAGGCCCGGCTGGCCAGGCGCCGGCAGGCGGTCGAGTCCCGCGCGGGGTCCCCGCGCCCCTGGACCCCGGAGAGGGTCAGGGCCGAGACGCTCACCTCGCCTTCGCTTCAGACCACGCTGATCGTCACCGAGAGGTGCACTCTCCGCTGTCGCTACTGCGTCTATACTGGAACCTACGAGCACTCGCGGACCCACTCCAGCGCGGACATGCCGGTTGAGGTGGCCCTGAAGGCCGTCGACTTCCTGGTCGCGGCCCACCGCGAGAAGGAGAAGCACAACCCCGGGCGCACCCCGGCCCTGGGGTTCTATGGTGGCGAGCCACTCCTCCGCTTCGATCTCATCCGCCGGGTGATCGAGTACGCCGAGCGTTCCGGGCTAACCTTCTCCTACAGCGTGACCACCAACGGCACCATCAACGACGACGACGTGGTCACCTACCTCGTGGACAAGGGCTTCAACGTGGCCGTGAGCCTGGACGGACCGCCCAGCGAACATGATCGGAACCGGGTTTTCCCCGACGGGCGGGGCAGTGCCGAGAGGGTCTACGGCTTTCTGCGGAAGCTGAGAGCCGCGCGCCAACGCCTCGGCCGCCAGGGCGACGGCCAGCCGCCTTTCGTGATCCTATGCTGCACCGACCGGGCCACCGACTTCCAGAACGTCTGCGGGTTCTTCGACTCCGACCCCGCTCTGTTCGCGGATGTCAGCGCCCGGGTCTCGATGATCTACCCCTTCCGAACCTCCTACTATGACGGGTGGACCGAAGAGGACCTGAGGCGCGCCGAGAGAACCGGCGGGCAACTGTGGCCCCTCTACTCGGCCAGGCTGGGAGCGGGCGCCTTGCCGAGGGACCTCGGGTTCAGGGACTGGATGTTCGGGATGAACCTGCGCAACCTTCTCTACGGTCTGGCCATGGAGGGCAACCCCCTCCGGGGAACCTGCGTGCCCGGCAGCCGGACGGCGGTCGACCCGAGCGGGCAGCTACACATTTGCGAGCGGGTCAACAACAACTACCCCATCGGCAACCTGGAGACCGGCCTTGACTCTGTCCTGATCAGCGACCTCCTAAACACGGCCCAGAACTACTTTGGAGAGCGCTGCCGGCTGTGCGCCGTACGGCGCCTCTGCGGCGCGTGTTTCTCGCACCTCCTGGTCGACGGCGGAACGCGGCTGGAGATTCCGGACCAGTACTGCAGCGAGACCCCGGTCGGCCTCCGGCGGAACCTTTCGACCCTTTTCAGCATCCTGGAGAAGAACCCGGGTTGCGCGTCGCTTCTGATGCCGACTTACTCGGAGCTCGAGCGGGACCGCATTTTCAACGGCTAGACCGGGCGACCGCGGCGCCAACAAACAAGACGAGGAACGGGCGGGTGATCTCGTGGGCTTCCTTCGGTTGAACCCGGAGTGCCGAATGGTCAGGGGCGCTCAAAACGCCTGCCTCTACGACACCCTGGGTGGCGACATGCAGTCCCTCTACAAGCTTGAGTCGGATTTCCTTGCCCAGGCCCAGGGCCCCATTTCGGTCGAGGATCTTCTGGCTCAGCGGCCGGACGACGAGAGGCAACGGCTCCTGGCTTTCTTGGCCCAACTGGGTGAAAGGAACCTCGCCAGGCAGTACGATGAGCCTTACCACGTCAAGCCGCTGGAGCGGGGTCTGGGTGGCGGTTTCATCACCTTCTTCCAGCCGACAAGGCTCCAGGTGCTATTTCTCGAGGTCAACCAGGATTGCGGCCTCGACTGCCTCTTCTGCCGCCCCCGCGACATCGCCGGGCGCGGAACCGGATGCGGCCGTCACGGGGACGCGAAAGGGACTCCTCTCACTTCCGAGCGCAGGCAGGAACTCATCTCCCAGGCCGCCGATCTCGGGGCCATGGAACTGCAGCTATGCGGGGGCGACGCTCTGGCCGCGCCCGGCTGGGAAGACCTGGCCACGACCGCTCTGGCGCGGGGCTTCCTCCAGGTGACCATTTGGACGACCGGTCTTCGACCCATTGACGATCGCTGGCTCCGAAACCCCAGGGTGAAGTTTGCCCTGCAGGTTTTCTCGTCCGTGGAGAAGGTCCACGACGAGGTGGCCGGTCGGCGGGGGGCTTTCACCGCTCTGGTGGGAAACCTCGAACGGATGCGGGAGCGAGACGGCAACCCCCTTCTCACCCTGGTCGTGACCAGGCGCAACGAGGAAGACTGCGAGCGGGCCCAGAGCTTCTTTCAATCCTTCACCAAGCTGCCGCTACGGGTGGCCCCCCTCTACCCGACGGGGGAGAACGGGCTCGCTCCGGTCGGACCGGGGGCCAAGTTCCTCAGCGTTAGGCATTGGTTCATGCGGGCTGACCTCAGGTACCTGAGCGTGTTCGAGGGTTTCCACCCCTGTCTGAGCGGCAAAATGGCCGTTACCGTTGACGGCCGTGTTCTCCCGTGCCTCGCCGGACGCTCGTGGACCATGGGCGACGCCCACACTGAGGATCTCTGGAACATCCTCTCCTCGGGCCGCCACAAACCCTACTGGGAACTGACCAAGGCCCGCCTCGGGAAATGCTCGCGGTGCGAGTTCCGCCTGGGGTGCTTCGATTGCCGCGTCATTCAGGGAGACGGAGAATCCCTGACTGAGGTGAACCACTGCGACTACGACCCCGTGACCGGAACCTGGGGTCCGGAGGACGGCCGGTCCCAGCTCCAGCCGGGGCCCTAGGCCCGGATGCGGAAACGATCGGCCACGCGGGCGAAATCGCTGTCGTGGCACAAGAAGAGCAGGTCGATTTTGCCGCGGACATCGAGCTTACGGTAGATGTTTCGCAGATGAAACCGAACCCCCGCTTCGCTCAAACAGAGGATGCCGGCGAGTTCCCGAGCGCTGAGCGCCCGGTTGAGCCACAGGTGGGCCAGAACCTCCAGTTCTCGACGGGTGAGGGCGGTCACGATATCTAGCGGATCCTTCATGTCTCGCGTCCCCCCGACCAGGTGGGAGTTCCTGCTCTGGAGCCGTGTTGTCTTGGGTGGAAAGATGCGCCTTACTCTCCGCCCGCTCCCACGCCTGCCATGTTCTTCTAGGTCAAATGGTGTCGCTCCTGCCCGACCCGTGACCGGCCGGCTTCTGCCTCAATAGAAAACGCGGGCCTGGTCCGAAGACCAGACCCGCGCTTGCATCGCGCGCGCTCCACCGCGCCCGCTTCCCGTGCCGCCCGCGCCGTCAATCCCCAGGCCAGGCCTACTTCCCGAGGGGTTCAACCCGAACGGCGCAGACCTTGAACTCCGGAATCTTGGCCACCGGGTCCAGGGCCGGGCTGGTGAGCTGGTTCGTCGGGCTTTCGGCGAAATGAAAGGTCATGGAAATCACCCCGCGCGGCGACCGCTCCGTGACCCGGGCCCGGCTCGTGACCGCTCCGCGGCGGGATACGACCCTCACCCACTGGCCGTCGGCGATACCCAACCCCGCGGCGTCGGCCGGGTTAATCTCCACCCGCTCCTCCGGGTGCAGGGCGTTGAGGCCGGCCGCTTTCCGAGTCATTGTGCCCGTGTGATAGTGGTAGAGACTGCGCTCCGTGGTCAGGACGATCGGGTAGTTGTCGTCGGGCAGTTCCACGGGTGGACGGAAGGCCAGGGGAAGAAGCCGCCCCTTGCCGGTCGGAGTCGGGAACCTCTCGGTGTGGAGGATCGGGGTTCCGGGGTGGTCCGGGGTCGGGCAGGGCCACTGCAGGCCCCCGGCGTCCAGGCGTTCGTAGGTGATCCCGCCGTAGCTTGGGGTCAGGGAGGTGATCTCGGCCAGGATGGCCCGCGCGTCCGGGTAGTCGAAACCCTTTCCGCCCATGCGCCGGGCCACCTCGGAGACGATCCACCAGTCCGGACGCGAAGAGCCGATCGGAGGCACGGCCTTTCGGACGCGCTGGACGCGCCGTTCGGTGCTGGTGAAGGTTCCGTCCTTCTCGGCGTAACTGGCCGCGGGGAGGACGACGTCGGCCAACTCGGCCGTCTCCGTCAGGAAGATGTCCTGCACGACGAGGAAGTCTAGAGCCTCGAGAGCTTTCTTGGCCTGAGAAGCGTCGGCGTCGCTGAGAAGGGGGTTCTCCCCGACGATGTAGAGGGCCTTGACCCGTCCTTCGTGGACGGCGTCGAACATCTCGGTGAGCGTGAGACCCGGCGAGCCGCTGAGGGGGCACCCCCAGGCCTTCTCGAACTTCTGGCGGGTCTCCGGGGCGTCGACCTTTTGGTAGCCCGGGAGGACGTTCGGCAGGGCGCCCATGTCGCAGGCTCCCTGGACATTGTTCTGGCCTCGGAGAGGGTTGACCCCCGAGGATGGCCGGCCAACGTTGCCGGTGAGAAGAGCGAGATTGCTGGTGGCGATGACGTTATCCGTGCCGTGGGAGTGCTGAGTGATGCCCATGGCGTAGAGGATCGAGGCGGGCCGGGAGAGGGCGTAGAGCCGAGCGGCCTCGACGATCTTCTCCGCCGGGACGCCGGTGATCTTCTGGGCGGAGGCCAGGTCGAAGGCTGTCAGGGATTCCCGGAAGGCCTCGAACCCCTCGCAGCGGGCCTCGAGGAAGGAGGAGTCCAGGAGACCCTCGTCGACGATGACCCGCATCATCCCCATGAGCAGGGCAACGTCGGTGCCGGGGCGGTGACGGAGCCAGATGTCCGCGTAGCGGCAGAGATCGACCTTCCTCGGGTTGGCCACGATGAGCTTCCCACCGCGTCTGACCGCCTTCTTCACGGCCAGGCCGATCACCGGGTGGGCGGCCGTGGTGTTGGTGCCGATGGCCAGGATGCAGGCGGCCCCCTCGATCTCCCCGATGGAGTTGGTCATGGCCCCGCTGCCGAAAGTTCCGGCCAGGCCGGCCACGGAAGGCGCGTGACAGAGACGAGCGCAGTGGTCAATGTTGTTGGTGCCCATGACGCTTCGGGCGAACTTCTGGATGACGTAGTTCTCCTCGTTGGTACATCTGGCCGAGGCGATCTGGGCGAACTGGTCGCCCCTATAGGGGGCCAGGCGGCCGGCGACGAGATCCAGAGCCGCCGCCCAGGTGACGGGTTCGAACTTGCCGTTGCGCTTCACCAGCGGTGTAGTCAGACGCCGGCTATCGTTGACAAAAGCGTGGCCGAAGCGGCCTTTCACGCAGAGATTGCCGTGGTTGACGGGGCTGGCCTGGTCGCCGGCCACGCTGACGATGGTTCCGCCGCGGACCCCGAGTTCGATGCCGCACCCGACTCCGCAGTAGGGGCAGATGGTCTTAACCCATTTCGCCGGCCGGAGGTCCTTGGCGGCCACCAGGGCCCCGACGGGGCAGGCGGTGACGCACTGGCCGCAGGACTCGCAGTTCGTGTCCAACAGCGAGCCGCCGTGGCCCGCGCTCGTGCCGACGCGGTAGAGCACGGACAGGGCCCCGACACCCTGGATCTCGCCGCAGACGCGGGCGCACCGGTCGCAGGCGATGCACTTGTTGGGGTCGCGCTCGATGTTGGGGTGGGAACGGTCGATGGCGTAGCCGCGGCCGGCCAGGGCCGGGGCGGGTGGAACGTCGTAGGCCGCCGCGTGCTCCCGGAGAAGGCAGGTTTCGGCGGCCTTGCAGCCGCACTCCAGACAGCGAGAGGCTTCCTCCCGCGCCGCTTGCTCGGAGAAGCCCAGTTCTATCTCCTCAAAACCGCCGAGCCGCTTGTCGAGCTTGATCTTGGGCATGGCCCGCCGCGGCTTCCGTTCGACTTCGGCGAACTCCTCACGGCCACCCATGTCACCGAGTTCACCGCGGCTCACATTGAAGGGCTTGCCGGTGGCGGGAAGCTCCCGTCCCCCGAGGAAAGCGTCGATGGACCGGGCCGCGCGCCTTCCGGCCGCGATGGCCTCCACGGCCGTGGCCGCCCCGGTGAAGAAGTCGCCTCCGGTGAAGACACCCTTCATCCCGGTAGCCAGGCTGGCCGGGTCGGCCACGATCCTGCCTCGGGAAATCTCGAGTCCCGGGAGGCCTTTCAAGGTCGAAACGTCCGGGCTCTGCCCGATGGCGGCGATGATCGTGTCGACGGGCATGGTCTCCTCCGAGCCGGGAATAGGCTCGGGCCGCCGCCGGCCGCTGGCATCGGGTTCGCCCAGGCGCATCTTGATAAGTTCCAGGGCCGTCGCCCGGCCGCCGTCACCGATGACCCGCACCGGCGCGGCCAGGAGTCGGAGGTGAACGCCCTCTTCCTCGGCCTCTTCAACCTCCCAGGCTGAGGCGGGCATCTCCGTCCGCGAACGCCGGTAGACAATGCTCACGTCCTTGGCCCCGAGGCGCCGGGCGGTCCGAGCGGCGTCAATGGCCGTGTTGCCTCCGCCGATGACGGCCACGCGCGGCCCAAGGGCGACTTTCTCGCCGGAGGCCACGGCCCGCAGAAAGCCGATGCCGGGCAAGACTCCGGCCAGGTCCTCGCCCTCGACCCCCATCTCGACGCTCTTGTGCGCGCCGAGGGCGAGGAAGACGGCGTCGTACCCGTCGCCGAGGAGACCGGGAACGGTGAAGTCGCGGCCGAGGCGCTGATTGGTCTTTATGGACAGGCCGAGGTCGGTGATGGTCTTGATTTCGCGGTCAAGGAGATCCCGAGGCAGGCGATAGGCCGGTATGCCGTAGCGCAACATGCCCCCCGGTTCGGGAAGAGCCTCGAAAACTGTTGCCGCGTGACCCTGCCGGCGGAGGTAGTAGGCCGCCGACAGCCCGGCCGGACCGGCGCCGACGATGGCGACCCTCTTGCCGTTGGACGGTCCGACCTCCGGAAGCCTGGCCCCGGTGGCGGCGAACTCCGCGTCGGCGGCGAAGCGCTTCAGACTGCAGATGGACACGGGCTTATCGACCAGGCTGCGGCGGCAGGCCTGCTCGCACGGGTGCGGGCAGACCCGGCCGATGGTGGCCGGCATGGGCAAAGACTCCTTGATCAGCTCGACCGCTTCGGCGTAGGCCCCTCTGGCGATGAGGGCGAGGTAGCCCTGGATGTCGATGCCGGCGGGGCAGGCCAGGCTGCACGGCGCCAGGCAGTCTCCGTAGTGCTCGCGGAGGAGGGTCTCAAGACAGCTCTTGCGGGCCAGGACAACCTTCTCCCCGAGGGTGTGGATGACCATCCCGTCGGCCATGAGGGTGGAGCAGGAGCGGACGAGCCCGTATCCTTCCACCTCGACGACGCACAGGCCGCAGGCGCCGATGGGTTTGAGTTGGTCGTCGTGACAGAGAGTGGGGATTGAGATGCCGTGCTCGCGTGAGGTCTCCAGGATAGTCCGGCCCGAAAGGACACGGACCTCCTTGCCATCAAGGTAGGCCTGTACAGTTCCTGTCAAGGCATTCCCTCCTGTGCGGTTGAGTCGGTCGGGCGAGTCGGACAGGGTCAAAACATCTTGTAATTCCGCGAGGGATCGGCCATTCCTCCGCCCCGGAATCGCGCCCGCCTGGGATTCGTGGCCCGCCTGAGCGCCCGCGCCCCCGGCCCGCAAATTGGCCTTTCGTCCGCAGGTGTTCAAAGCCCCTGACGGGAAACCTAAGATGGTTGAGCGATCCATAACGCCCGATCCTTAGCAGTTAACATAACGCCAGCGGTCGTCACGACGGGTGCGGCCTCATCGATCGCAATCCGCGGCGGGCGAGATGGGGGACCAGGCTCTGACCGATTTGCCCGGTCACGTTGAACTGAAGATCAGACGGGTCACCGGCCAACGGGGGGAAGACGTGGCCGACGCCGTGGCTGTCGAGCACTACCTTACCGTAGAGCTTGGCGGCCAACCCGTGGCCACGGTGGCCTGCACCCCCGGACATCTTGAGGAACTGGCTGCCGGGCTCCTGGTGGGTCAGGGACTACTACCCGTGCCGGGCGGTCCGGAGGTGGTCGTGCCGGGCGGTCTGGAGGTGGTGGGCTTCGGGGTCGACCTGAGCCCGGACCGGCGCGTGGCCCACGTCAGGATTGAGACCCACGGCGGGGAAGGCGCCGCCGTGGCCGCGACAACGCGAGCAACCCCCCGCGGATTTGTCTCGTCCGGATGTGGGGCGGGCCTGGCTTGGGACCAGGCTCGGGTGGCCCTGGAGACGCCTCGCGTTTACTGGGACGGGAGGATCGGCCTGGCCCGCTTGGTTGAGGTGGCCGAGGCTTTGCAAGACGCGCCCCTTTTCCGGTTGACGGGCGGCACCCACTCGGCCCTGGCGGCGGAGGTCGACCCGGACCCAGACGCCCCGGCCGGCCCGGACCCACGGGGCGGCGACGACAGGCCCGCGGCGAGTGGCGGCATAGTCGTCAGGCGCGAGGACATCGGCCGCCACAACGCGGTCGACAAGGTCATCGGCCATCTTTGGCTAGGGGGACGTCTGGCGGGACGGACAGGCCACCCCCTTGTCTTGGCCACCAGTGGCCGGCTGTCCTCGGACATCGTTATCAAGGCGGCTCGGGCCCGGCTGCCGGTCGTGGTTTCCCACGGCGCGCCAACGGTCATGGCCGTCGGCTTGGCCACGGAACTGGGCCTGACTCTGATCGGGTTCGCCCGCGGCCGGCGGCTCAACCTCTACAGCCACGCCGAGCGGGTGCGGTGGGGCGCCTAGAGCGTGCGGTAGCGGGGAAACCCGCCCGGCCGATCCGCCAGGACTACAAGCAACTATCTCGGGAGGGAAGAGAATTGGCCAGCAGGAGAGATCCGGCCTCCAAGAGTGGCCGGGACACGGTTATCGTTAGCGGCAAGCGAACAGCCTTCGGGGCCTTCGGCGGCGCGTTAAAGGACATCCCCGCCGTCGACTTGGGGGCCAAAGCCATCCGGGCGGCGGTCGATGCCGCCGGCCTCCAGGGACCCGAGGTCGACTACGTCTTTGTCGGTCAGGTTGTCCAGGCCGGGTGCGGCCAGGTTCCGGGCCGGCAGGCCTGCCTTCGGGCCGGTCTTCCGGTGGAAGTTCCCAGCGACACGATCAACAAGGTCTGCGCCTCCAGCCTGCGGGCGGCCAATCTGGCCGATAACCTCATTCGCCTGGGGGAGGCCGACGTTGTCGTCGCGGCCGGCATGGAGAGCATGAGCCAGGGCCCCTATCTGGTCCATGGAGCCCGCTGGGGTCTGCGGATGAACAACACCAAGTTCGTTGACGGCACGGTGAACGACGGTCTCTGGTGTCCGATCAACAACGTCCACATGGGCGCCTACGGCGACCAGATGGCCAAAGAGTTCAACGTTTCGCGCGAGGATCAGGACAAGTGGGCCTACCGGAGCCACGCGCGGACCCTGGAGGCCCAGAGCGCCGGGCGCCTGGCCGACCAGATCTTTCCGGTCGAAATCCCCCAGAAGAAAGGTCCGGCCGTGGTCTTCGACAAGGACGAGTCGCCCCGGCTCGACACGTCGCTGGAGAAGCTGGCGACCCTCAAGCCCGTCTTCGCCGCCGACGGCACGGTGACGGCCGGTAACGCTCCGGCCCTCAACGACGGGGGCTCGGCCCTGGTGATCATGTCCCGCGAGAAGGCCGACAAGCTCGGGCTTGCGCCCCTGGCCACGATCATCTCCCAGGGCTGGGTCTCGCAGGAGGCCCCCTACCTCGGCACGGTTCCCTACCTCTCCATCAAGATGGCCGCCGAGCGCCTGGGTCTGGCTCTCAAAGACCTGGAACTCATTGAGCTCAACGAGGCCTTCGCCGTCGTGGCTCTTGTCTCCCTGCGGCTGGGCGGCTGGCCCGAGGACATCGTCAACGTCAACGGTGGCGCGGTGGCCATCGGCCACCCCATCGGGGCCAGCGGGGCCCGCGTCCTGATGACCCTGGTCTACGAGATGCGGCGGCGGGGCGCCAGGTACGGAGCGTGCGGCATCTGCTCGGGTGGCGGGCAGGGCGAGGCGACGATAGTGAGAGTTGACGGCTAGGCTCGGAGTCAGACGATGGTTTGATGGACACGCGGCAGCTCCCATGGTTTGCGCGACCCGAACTCATCTGGTAGCATCAGGATAGACTTTGCGGTTGGGGGTGTGGCGCCTGGCGCCACCGTCGGAAGAGAAACCCAGGCTCCTGCCCCAGGATAAGATGGAGACCATCGTGGCTCTGCTCGGGCGCTACCATCCCGTTGCCGTCTATGCTTTCGGGTCTCGCGTCGCCGGCGAGGAACGCGCCGACAGCGATCTGGATCTGGCGGTGCTTCTGCTGGCCGGGAGTCACCTGCCGGTAGACGAGAAACTGGGGATCGCGCACAAGCTCGAGGAAGTCGCCGGCTGCGACGTCGATCTGGTGGTCCTCAACGACGCCCGGCTGCCGGTGCGGTTCGAGATCATCCGCCACGGTCGCGTGCTCTGGGAGGCGAGCCAGGGTGAGCGGACCGACGCCGAGGAGATCATCGTCAGGGACTACCTCGATTTCCGTCCCTTTCTGCAACGCTCGTTCCGCGACATGCTGGATGGAGCGCGGGAGGGGAGCGGCCGCACGACCCGAGGAAACACGCATCGCTAGCTTGGAGGCGGGCCCTGTGTTCAATCTCTCGCTGGTGACAGACCGCGCGCAGACCGCCAGAAGCTCCCTGGCTCGCCTGCGTCAGCTTGGCGCTCTGAGTCTGGCCAAGTTTCGCGCCCTTCCCGACGGCTACGCCGTCGCCGAGCACCACCTTCGCCGCGCTCTTCAGGGCCTCCTGGATCTCGGCCGCCACATGGCGGTAAAGTCCGGCTGGGGCAACCCGTCAAACTACCGCGAGATTTTCGATCTTCTGGAGCGGAATGGGGTCATGCCCACCGAACTGGCCGAGAAAGGACGAGGCCTGGCCGGCTATCGGAATCGCCTCGTGCACGAGTATGCCATCGTCACGGAAGACGAATTGTGGGGAATTCTCAAGAACCGCCTCCCCGACCTGGACGAACTCCTCTTGCGTCTGGTGGAGTACGCCGGTCAGGCGTAGGCAACGGAGGAATCGCAATGGCCCTTCGCAGGATCATGGTTATCGGCGCCGGCCAGATGGGGGCGGGCATCGCCCAGGTCGCATCCCAGGCCGGCTGCCGGGTCTGGCTCCGCGACGTGAGCCAGGAGCTTGTCGACAAGGGACTGGGGGGCATCCGCAAGTTTCTCGAGCGCGGCGTGGAGAAGGGCAAGATCACCGTCGAGGAACGCGACGCCGTCCTGGGTCGCGTCACCGGAACGCTTGGTCCCGAGCCGGCCGCCGACTGCGACCTGGTCATCGAGGCCGTGATCGAAGACCTCGGCGTGAAGGCCAGGGTCTTCGGCGAACTCGACAAGGTCTGTCCGCCCACGACCATCTTCGCCTCCAACACATCCTCCCTGCCCATAACTCAGATGGCCGCGACCACCAGCCGCCCGGACCGGTTTATCGGCATGCACTTCATGAACCCGGTGCCCCTGATGAAGCTGGTCGAGATAATCCGGGGCCTGGCCACGAGCGAGGCGACCTACCAGGCCGTAGGCGAGTTGGCCGTGGCCATGGGCAAAGAACCCGTCACCGTCAACGACTCGCCCGGGTTCGTCAGTAACCGCATCCTCATCCCGATGATCAACGAGGCCGTCTACTGCCTCCAGGAAGGCCTGGCCACTCCCGCGGACATCGACACCGTCATGCGCCTGGGCCTGAACCACCCCATGGGTCCCCTGGCTCTGGCCGACCTTATCGGCCTCGACACGGTCCTCTTCATCGCCGACGTTCTCTACCGCGAGTTTCAGGATTCCAAGTACCGGGCCTGTCCGCTCCTGCGTAAGATGGTCAGGGCCGGCTACCTGGGGAAGAAGACAGGTAAAGGTTTCTTTAGCTACTAGAGGTCCGGCCGGGCCCGCCGGCGCCAAACCGGCCGTCGGCGCGCCTTGCCGGGGCGCCCGCGCCTCCCGCCGCCTCGCCCCTCCCGGACCGGAAGGAAAGCGGTCACTTCCCCCCGAATATAGCCCGCCAACGTGGGAACGACGTTCCGCCAGACAGAACTCCAGACCCACATCCACCTAGATTTGAATCCGGGGAGCTGAGACGGTGGCCATGCTCGAAGGAGTCGAGAGCGCCCGCTACCCCATCCAGGCCGTCGAGCGAGCCCTGACGATCATCCAATTGCTGGCCGACAGCCCTGGTCTCCGCCCGCTCGGGGTCACCGAGATCGCCGGTCATCTCGGAGTCTCCAAGAGCACGGCTCACCGGCTCGTGACCACCCTGGTCCAGTTCAACTTCGTGGCTCGCGCCGACCAGGCCGGCAAGTATCGCCTGGGCTGGGCGCTCTACCAGGTGGCTCATCGCCTCCCGCACGCCACGGGCGTCCACACTGTCGCCCAGCCTCTCATGCGGCGAGTCGGCGATGAACTCGGGGAGACGGTGAACCTCGCTGTCCGCTACGACGCCAGGATGGTCATCATCGAGTCCTGGGGCGCCCCCGCCGGACTCCGGGTCGAGACGCCGCGAGGTGTGCCGCAACCCCTGCACATCTCGGCTTGCGGGAAGGCCTTGCTCCTGGACATGGAGGAGGCCGCTCTCGGCCGGCTGCTTGGCGATGGCCGTCTCCCGGCCGTCTCGCCAAAGACCATCACCTCCGTGACGGATCTCTACAGCGACCTGGTCCTCGCCCGTCGCCGGGGCTACACTCTCGACGACGGCGAGGGCGGGGAGGGGGTGCGCTGCGTGGGAGCGCCCGTTCGCGATCACCGTCGGGAGATCGTCGCCGCGGTGAGCGTGACCGGACCGAGCCAGCGCCTGAACGGCCCGCGGCTGGAGGAAGCCGCCCGGAGGGTGCGGCTTTTGTCCCTGGACATCTCTCGAAGTGTCGGCTTCACCGGCGAGTCGACGGTCTGACCCCACGCCCTTCCTTGGCATCTTTCGCCGAAAACCTGTCGGTCTTTCTCTTTCTCGACAGGAAAATCCATGCTGGCCGCCCAATCCCTGTCAGCGCAGGCACCACGCTGGACGTCGTCACCTGGGAAGGGAATGGCCCGATGGATGCCACAGGGATCATCCTCGTCGACCGAGCCACAATGTTTCGCGAGGGTCTGAGACAGCTCTTCACGGTCAGCGTTGAGACGCATCTGCTCCTGGATGCCTCCAGTCTCGGTGACGTCACGGATCGCTTCGAGGGTGCCGCTGACGTTCTGGTCGGGGATATCCTGGCCGAGGGTCCCGAGGGTCTGGACAACGCGTCCGGCCTGCTACGGCGCGGGACAGTCCGCGCATTCGTCATGCTCACGTCCTACGCCGACGAGGCCCGCATCGCGGAAGCATTCCGCAAGGGCGCCACGGGCTACGTCCTGAAGAGCGCCAGCTTCGATGACCTTCTTGGGGTGATCAGAATTGTCGCGGCGGGAGGCTCGGCCGCCGTCCTGCCCGGTGTCGTCTCACGCAGCGCCCGCGTCGGAACACAGGCTCAGGAGGGCGCTTCCAAAGTGACCCTGGCTTCGCTGACCCCTCGCGAGCTTCAGGTCGCCCGACTTCTAGCCGCGGGCGAGTCCAATCGAGACATCGGCGGCCGGCTCTATCTCAGCGAGAAGGCCGTGCGCAACTATGTCTCGAGCATCTACCAGAAGACGGAATCCCGCACCCGGGCCGAGGCGACCCTGAAGCTGTCGAAGGCGGGACTTCCTTGACGGAGTAGGGCGCCCGAAACCGGGGCTATGCAGCGGACTCTGGGACAGGAGTCCCCGCTGACCAGGGTCTTCCACGCGAAACCGGGGATATGCGCACGAAGGCTGTCGAGCCCCGTCGACAGAAAGCAACCTGCGGGGGGAGGCTCGTTCGACCTCGTTCGACTCGTGGCGGCGCGAGTCAAGTTCGCCGCCGGACGGACCAAAGAGGCCACCAGGCCTGGAGAGGAGGCGAGAACAATGTACGAGACCCCGATGGTGTACGCCGAAGCCCAGGAACCCTGTATCTGCATCTGCTTGTGTCTGTGTCTGTGTTTGTGCCTGTGCATCGCCGTGGCCGAGTAGTTCGGCTGGGACGGTGCCTTGGCGCTAGACCGATAGTCTAGTTCCGGGGGAAGAGAACGCTGGCCTCACCCCCCACCTGATATCAGGCGAGAGACCAGGTTCGGCCCCAACGCGCAAGGAGGTGAACTTATGGCTACAGAAAGGTGGTCCATGCCCCCGCTGTTCACCAACCTCAGGGCCCCGGTCTCGGTGCAGTTCGAGATCACCTACCGCTGCAACAACCGGTGCGTCTTCTGTCATAATCCGCGAGGCACCGAGTCGTCCGACATCTCCCTCACTCTTGGGAAGATGATCATTGACCGGTTGGCCGAGGCCAAGGTCTTCAGTTGCATCTTCACTGGAGGCGAACCCATTCTTCACCCCCAGTGCCTGGCCCTGATGGAGTACGCCCGCGGCAGTGGGCTCAAGACAGCCATTATCTCGAACGGCGTGGCGATCGGACCTCACATTCCATCCTTGATCGACATCGGCTGCGACTCGTTCGAGATATCCGTTCTGGGCTCCAGCCCGCTTCTCCATGAGACCCTGGTGCAGCACCCGGGGGCGTTCGACAAGGCCATGGCCGCGCTCGAGGCTCTCTCGGTCTACCCGAACAAGCTGATCAACGTCAACGCCACGGTCACCAGCCGCAATTTCGCTGACATCGGCGCCATCTATCGAAAGGTGCGGGACCACGGCGCACGGTCGTTCACCATAACTCGCTTCGTTCCGACGAACCCGAACGACGAGATCACGCCCACGGCCGCCATGCTCAACACCATCATCCGGGACCTGCTCAAGGCCAGAGCCGAGGTTGGCATGCCCTTCCGCTTCCTCACGCCCGTGCCGTTTTGCGCCATAGAACCGGATGTCCCGCTTCCCGAGGTCTCCACGGCCATGTCCCGTTGTGATGGGGCGGTTTCCTGGTGCACGATCACGCCCTACGGAACCCTCAAACCTTGCCCCTGCTGGCACATCAACTGTGGCGATCTCACCCAGGCCGACTGCGCCACGGTCTGGAAGACCGATCCCGTTCGGACCCGCATCGCGGAGAAGGGCTACTATCCCAAGGAATGTCTTGAGTGCTCCCTGAAGATAACGTGCGGCGCCGGCTGCCGGGCATGCGCCCCGCAGCCCGACGCGATGGACTACATGGCGACGGCGCCGGTCAAGTGAGGTGAGATGTCTTGCCTGAGCAAGAGTTCGTGGTCACAAAGGACACGGTCCTTCGCAAGGTCTCTGACGTCAAGTGGCGGGATGAGGATTTTGGGCTTCTCCTCTGCAACCACCGCGGTCAGTACCTCATGTTCAACCAGATGGGCAAGTTGGTGTGGGAGATGGTGGACGGGAGCCGCAAGGTCGTCGACATGATCCAGGCCGTGCAAGAGAAGTACGCCGGCGCCTCCCCCGAGCTCATCGAGAAAGACGTGCTAACCTTCGCCCGGTCCATCATCACCAACCACTTGGCGGAGGCCGGCTGACGTGGCGGCTAGCGAACCGGGCCCGATGCCCGGCAAGGGTTTCTACAAGAGCCCGGTTGGGTGTGTCTACGAAGTCACTTACCGGTGCGACAACCGGTGTGAGTTCTGTTACACGCCCCTCAGCCAGAACGAGATCGCCCGCGAGTTGGACGTCCACAGCGTGGTGCGGAGTCTTATCGACCAGGGACTCTTCCACATCGGGTTCTCCGGCGGGGAACCCCTCCTGCGGCCCGAGGTCGTCGACGCGGCTCTTGTGGCTCGCCGGGAGCGCGTCCGGACGACCCTCATCACCAACGGCACCCAGATCCCACGGGTGGGCGCGGCCCGGCTGATGGAGGCGTTTAACGACATCCAGGTCTCGCTGCAGGGACCCACGCCCGAGGACCACGACGCCATCACCGGTGTCACGGGCTCCTTCCAGCGGGCCCTCGCGGGCATTGAGGCCCTGGTCGCCGAGGGGGCGTCCTTCAACGTCAACGCCACCCTGACCACCCGCAACGCGGACAGCCTGCCGGCCTTGATGGACTTAGTCCGGACCCTGGGTGGCCGGTCCTTCTCCGTGACGCGGTTCTGCGTCCCGTCCGGAGGCGACACGGGCGGGCTTAGCCTGCCGCCTAAGGTTTTCCGGGCCATCATTGCCCGCTGCCTGGCCCACGGCGAGGCCATCGGCGTGACCTTCGCCGGAATTCTCTCCGGCATTCCCCTGTGCTCTCTTGGCTCTCTCATCCTGCGGCACCGCGGTCTGGCCAAGGGCTGCACCTGCGGCCGCTACTGGGTCGACATCACTCCCTGGGGCGGGGTAAAGACCTGTCCTCCCGCCTTCGAGGAACACGGAAGGTTCGACGATCTGGCCGGCCTGTGGCGAACGGACTTCATCCGACGCTGGCAGGCGGACGAGTTCTTGCCCAAGCCTTGCCGGCGGTGCAAGCTGGTCTGGACTTGCCGCGGTGGGTGCCGATCGGCCGCCCATCACGAGAGCGGTTTGATGGACGCTCCGGATCCTCTGTACCCACCGTGGGCGGCAGGGGGAGGGGCCCTCTCCCCTCGGGTAGGGAGGTCGGAGACTTGAACCTCTTCAGGCGAGTGCTCGGCTACCTGAGACCATATCTGTGGCTGGAGGCCGGCGCCTTCCTGGCCATGCTTGTCGCTCAGGCGGCCATGTACGTGACGCCCATCCTGACCATGAACATCGTCGACAACGTGGTCGGGCGCCGCGACGTCAGGCTGCTGGCCTTGTCCACCGGCGGGATGATCGTGGCCATCGTCATCGTCCAGGTCTTCCGCGGCGTCACCCAGTACCTGACCAGCCTGGTCACCCAGCGGGTTCTCGTCGACATGCGGCGGGATCTATTCGACCGCTCCTTGCGCACCCGCTACGCTCTGACCCTGACGCGACAGACCGGCGACGTTGTCTCCCGGCTGGTCAACGATCTCAGCATGGTGGCCGGGCTCGTCGGCCAGACCCTGATCGACGTGTCCACCAACATCCTCACGGTCATCGGCGGCATCGCGGTCATGGTTTACCTGAACTGGCGGCTCGCGGGCGCTTCCCTGACGGTCTTGCCGCTGGTCGTGCTGACCTTCGCCCTCTTCCAGCGCCGGTACTACGTTGTCGGAATGAAGCTGCAGCGGACCACCGGTCTGGTTTCCGCCTACGCCACATCGGCCTTGCAGGGCCAGCGCGAGATCAAGACCTTTGGTAACGAGCGGCTGGAGACGGAGAATCTGCTGAGAAGAATGACCCTCTTTCTCAATGCCTCCATGGAGCGGGCTTGGGTCACCGCTCTCTCGGGCGGCATTATCCAGATCGCCTGCGGCATGGGGCAGGTTATCGTGTTCATGTACGGAGGCTACCAGGCCATTATGGGCCGAGCCACCCTCGGCCAGATCATCGCCTTCACCAACTATCTGGGCTTCCTCTATGGCCCGGCCCAACAGCTCACGGTGATCAACCTCAGCATCAAGTCCACTATGGCCGCGGCCCAGCGCGCTTTTGAGGTCATGGACCTGCCGGCGGAGGACGACTCCGGGCGCAGGGCGCTCAGCCACAGTGTCTCGGAAGTGAACTTTGAAGACGTATGGTTCGGCTACTCGGAGGACAAACCGGTGCTCAAGGGTTGCGCCCTTCGAGCCCGCAAGGGCGAGATGGTGGCCCTCGTCGGCGCCAGTGGGTCGGGCAAGACAACCCTGATCAGTCTCTTGCCCCGGCTCTACGACCCCTGGCGGGGCCGGGTAACGCTGGACGGCGTGGACGTGCGGGACTTCTCGCTGGCTTCTTTGCGGAGCCGTCTCGGCGTTGTTTCCCAGGACATCTTTCTCTTCGACGCCAGTCTGATCGAAAACGTGCGCTACGGCCGCCCCACGGCCTCACCCGACGACGTCCGGCGCGCTTGTGCCGCGGCTCACCTGGACGAGATCGCCGCCGAGCTTCCCCACGGCTACGACGAGGTATTGGGGGAGCGGGCCTTGCGCCTTTCCGCCGGCCAGCGCCAACGGATATCGCTGGCTCGCGTGGTCCTTAGAGATCCGGAAGTGATCATCCTGGACGAGGCCACGTCGGCTCTGGATTCCGAGTCGGAGACCACGATCCGCGAGACCATGATTCCCCTGGTCTCCAGGCGCGTTCTCATCGTCATCGCCCACCGCCTGAGCACGGTCAATCAAGCCGATAGAATCTACGTCCTCGATGAGGGCGCCATTATCGCCAGTGGCCCCCATAGTGACCTCCTGGAGAGTTGCTCCCAGTACCGGCGTCTCTACCAGGAGCAGTTCATCGCCGGCAAATGAGCCTGACCGGGCCGCGAGCCGAGTTGGCAAAGTAAGCGCTCCCGAAGTAAGCGCCCCGGATGGGTGGGAGGTTGGACGCGGTGAAGCTGGCTCTCGTGACGACTCCGGTCTATGTCCCCTTTCAGTTCGCGGAACATCTGGGTGTCGAGTCGATCGCCAGGGTCTGGCGGGAAGCGGGCCACGAGGTGGTCATCTTCGAATCGACGCCCGACACCCCTCAGCACGAGGCCATCGCGGAGTTCGCTCCGGACGTTCTCGGGCTGTCCCCGTTCGATTGGGGCGCCGACCAGGCTTTCGAGGTGGCTCGGCGAGTGAAGCGGACCCTACCCCAAACCCACGTCGTGGTCGGCGGCGTGTGGGCCACCTTCAACGCCCAGCGCATCCTGGAAGTCGAACCGTCCGTGGACAGCGTCTGTATCGGAGAGGGCGAGAAGACGGCGGAGGATCTGGCCGCCGCGGTCGGGGACGCCTCCAACGCGGCCGGCGGACCGGGTTTTTCCGACGTGGCGGGACTGGCCTGGCGCGACGGCCCCCGGGTCGTCGTCAACCCGCGGCGCCGGCTGGTGCGCGATCTCGACAGCCTACCCTTTCCGGCCCGGGACATGCTCCGGGCTCGCCTGACGGCCTCGGGCGGGCAGGCCCAGGCCCACGTCTCGACCAGTCGCGGCTGCACGGGCCGCTGCACTTTCTGCTGCATCTCCCGCCTCTGTTTGGCTCAAGGCGGACCCATCTGGCGCGGCCGCAGCCCGGAACGCGTTGTCGACGAACTGGAGATCCTGCGGCGCGAGTACTCGGTGCGGGGCTACTTCTTCACGGACGGCAACTTCCTCGACCCTGGGCGGGTTGGGCGGGAGCGGGCCGCCCGGCTGGCCGAACTCATAGTCGAGCGGCACGTGGAGGCGCCTTTCTTCGCCTTCATGTGCGCCGACGACCTCGCTCCCGGTGACCCGCGGCTCATCGAAGGGCTGATCCGGGCCGGCCTGCGCAAGGTTTACCTCGGCATCGAGGCCGGCACGCCCGAGACTCTGAAGCTCTACGGCAAGAGGGCCACCTGTCAGCAAAACCGCGAAGCGGTTGCCTTCTTGGAGAAGATGGCCCTACCTCTGGAGATCGGGTTCATCATGTTTCACCCCTGGGTTACGGCGGCCGAGGTGCGCGAGAATGTCCGGTTTCTCATGGAGATCAACCAGGCCCACTTGCTCTCCAGCCTGTGCGTGACCCTGGAGGCCTACGAAGGCAGCGCCATCATGGACCGCATCCACGCCGACGGGCTTCTCCGCAAGGACTGGGACTACCGGCAGAAGTACTCCTACCGTTTTGGCCAGACGGGCATGTTTGACCTCTCCCAGAACCTTCGGGCCCTGGTGAGCCAGCTCTGGGCGCGCCGGATCGACTATGTGCTCAAACAGTGGGACATGTGGGTGGCCCATGGGCGGAGCCATCGAGCCGACGGGTACGCCAGGTGGGCTCTGGATGGGTACGAGCAAGGCCGTCGGCGACTCAGCCGTCTCAACGAGACCTTCCTTCTGGCCGCTGTTGATCTCGCCGAGCGGGGCTGGGACCAGGCAGTTTACCAGACCCTGGAGGCCGCCCTGGAGAAAGAGGCCGGCCCGCTGGTGGACGCTCTGGAGAAACTGGTCGGCAACCTGGGACAATTCGTGGGCACCCGGGGCTGGGCCGCCGCTTGTCGCGAGCCGTCGCCGGCCGAGGAGGCCCTCCCGGCGTAGAGATCCAGTCCGCTACCGACTAGGCTGGGCCTTTTACCAGGCCAGTCTGAGTTCCCGTCCTCCAGACGTGGTTTCCCCTGACACTCGTTCCGGTCTGTTGGTCATTTTCTTCTCCTCCGGTGACATGCTACCTCCGCTACGAAAGGAGGTGGACCTCGGTGAGTGGTTCGGAGCTGTTCTGGTCCTCGGGCACGTGGCTGTTCCTCCTGGGTCAAGCGTCCGTGATCGTGCTGGCGGTGGGTCTGTATTTCTACCTCGGCAAGCGTGAGGCGGACGCGGTCAGGAAAGCGGGTGGCTAGGCCAGGGACGACAAGGGGGTGTAGTGATGTCTTTTGGTGTGCTGTTCCCGTTCATTCTCTACCTGCTCCTGGTCCTCGGCATCGGCCTCTACATGGCCCGCAGGATCAAAGACTACGACGATTTCATGATCGGCGGCCGGAAGATCGGTCCCTGGGTGTCCTCGTTTGCCCTGATCACCTCCTACATGAGCGGCTACACCTATACGGCCGCCCCCGGCGTAAGCTACACGGGCGGCTGGTCGGCCATGTGGTGGGGGACGGGCGACGCTCCCGGCAACGCCCTGTCGTTCGGCATCCTGGGGCGTCGGCTGCGTAAGCTCTCCGAACTGCTCGGGGCCATCACCCTGCCCGAGTACTACGAGAAGCGCTTCAAGAGCCCCACTCTGCGCCTTCTGGTATCCATCATCATCTTCGTCTTTGTCGCCATGTATCTAGTGGCCCAGTGGCAGGCTTCGGGCAAGCTCCTCGGCATCACCTTCGGCACCAGCTACGTCGTCGGGGCCGTCATCGGCGCGTCCGTGGTGCTTCTCTACACTCTCCTCGGCGGCTACTTGGCCGTGGTCTACACCGACTTCGTCCAGGGTCTGATCATGTACTTCGCCACCCAGTTCCTCTTCTTCACCGCTTTGGCCAAGGTGGGCGGGTTCGCCGCTTTCAACGACAAGCTGGGCGCGATCAGCCCCGACCTAGTGACGCCTTTCGGGCCAGGCGGAGCCTACGCGGGGCTGCTTTTGGCCGCCGGGCCCATAATCCTCATCATCTTGGGCTCCTTCGGCCTACCTCACGTGACCGTGAGGCACCTCTCCTTGAAGAACCCCGACACCGCCCGCAAGTCCATGCTCATCACCGCGCTCTTCGTGGCCACCTTCTCCATCTCGTACTACATGGTCGGCGCCATGTCCCTGGTTCTCCTGGGCCCGGGCATCACCGACATCGAGACCACGGGCGTGCGTCTCTGGTTTGAGGTCTTGTCTCCGACCATGGCCGGAGTGATGGTCTCGGCCGCCGTGGCTTCGATCATGTCCACGGCCGACGGGTTCCTGATGCTGCTGGTGAGCACGATCGCTCATGACATCCTCTACCGGTTCCTGATGCCCAAGGCCCCGGAGAAGCAGAGGATCATGATCGCCCGTGTTACCGCGGCCGCCGTGGCCATCCTGACCTTCGTCATCGCCCTCAACCCGCCGGCCCTGGTGTTCACGATAGTGATCTTCGCCTTCGGCGGCATGGCTCTGGCCTTCGGCGTCCCTAACCTCTTCTCCGTGTTCTGGAAGAGGAGCACCGAGATGGGGGCCCTGGCCAGCATCGTCCTCTCCATGGTTACCTACGTCGGGATGACGGTGGCTAAGGTCAGCTTCCTGGGTCTCAACGCCTTCCTCACCAGCCTCGTCGTCGGGATACTGGCCTTCGTTCTCGGCAGCCTGGCTTCGAAGAAGCCGACTCCTCAACAGGAGAAGCTCTTCGAAATCGGCACGGCCTACGGTCCGCTTCCGGCCGGCTCGGCCAACCTGGCGGTCGAAGTTGAGGTCGTGGAGGAAATCCTGTCCCGCCAGGGCACGACCAAGCGGATCGCGGTTCTTCCGGAACTATCGCCCGCCGACTGAACGAGCGGCGATCGACTGAATGAGCGGAGGCCGCCTGAACGAGCGGCGACGGGGCGCGAAGGGAGACCGGGTCTTGGACATCACCTGCTGGAAGGCAAGACACAGTGGGCTGCCCCCGCGGCGTCATCTGCCGTCCGGGTTGGAGGTAACGGAGGCCCGGCCGGGCGTCCTCTACTACCCGAACTGGGCCCTCGTGGTCACGGTTTCCTTTCGCACCCCGCTGACGGGCGAGCTAAAGCGATACATCCCGGTCGCCATCGACGCGCTGACTGATCGAATGGCCATCCTGCCGGGGCAGGCTCCTGTCGAGCAGCGAGACGTTCCAGCCGAGGCCGTTCTAGAGGCCCAGGTCGTGCTGACCGAAGGGCGACTGACGGAGCTACGGGCCTCGCTCCTGCCCTTCCTGATCCGGCGCCTCCGTCTTATGGCCACTCCGACGATCGAGGTTCGGGTCGTGGGTCTCGTCCACAAGGAGTTGCTGGTCCACGACGCTACCATGCGCGGGACAGCCTGCCGCCTCTACGTGGATACCCTAACCGCTGAATGGACCCTGCGACCGATAGTGGAAGGGGGCGCGGTCCTTCCCGACGCGCCCCCTCATCTCCGTGAGACCGCCAATTGCGTGCGTGAGAGCGCCGGTAGCCCGCGCGAGAGCGCCGGTAGCCCGCGCGAGAGCGCCGGTAGCCCACGTGTTTAGGAGGTTCGATGTCCTGTGGCTGAGTGTCTTTTCTGGTATGAGATGACCTGGCCCGAGATCGCCCGGGCCGCCGCCGACGGCGCCATCCTTGTTGTCCCGTCGGGGTCGGTTGAACAGCACGGCCACCGCCTGCCGGCGGGAACGGACACCCTCATCAGCGAGGGCATCGCCCGCCGGTTCATGGACACCCTGCCGGAGCGGAGGCTTCTGATGGCCCCGCCCCTTCGCTACACCATCGCCAAACTCAATTCGGCCTACACCGGAACCGTGAACCTAAGCGGCACGACCCTCATTGCCTTCTGCCGCGACATCTTCGCCGAGTTCTTGCGGCAGGGCTTCCGCAAGATTCTCATCGTCAACGGCCACATGGAAAGCGTGGCCTTCATCACCGAAGGAGCCGAACTGGCCCTTGAGGAATACGGGGCCAAGGACGCCCCGGGCGAGCCGAAGGTTGTTCTCGTCAACTGGTGGGAGTTCGTGACCGAGAAGCTCATCGACGCTCTCTTCGGAGACCGCTGGCCGGGCTGGGAAGCCGAGCACGCCGCTCTGACCGAGACGTCTCTCATGCTCCATCTCTGGCCCAATCTGGTCCGTGAGGCGCCGGCCGGAGGCACCAGCTACCAGCACCTGAGCTACAAGATTCTACCCTGGCCGGCCAAGACCCGGCCGGAGTCGGGCTCGTACGCCGATCCGACCGGCGCCACCGGTGACATCGGCCGCCGGCTTCTCGAGCCCATTGTCGACGGGCTCAAGCAGGTAGTAAAGACAGAGTTTTGAGGGAGGGGGGACACCCTTGAGCACTAGGCCTTCCGGCGGCGATCTCCACAGCCCTTCCGGCGGCGATCTCCAGAGCCCTTCCTTTAGCGACCTCGTGGGCCGGATGAACGAGCTTCTCTCCGCCAGCCTCACCGATGACTGGCCGAATGTGCCCGTTGACCGGGCCGAGGGCATCTACTTTCACGCCACCGACGGCCGCCGCTACATGGACTTCAGTTCCGGCATGGCCACCGCCAATGTCGGGCACCGCCACCCCGAGGTAGTCGAGGCGGCCAAGCAGCAGATTGACCGGCTCATCCACGGCCCGGTGGGCGTGGTCATGTACGAACCCATTCTCCGGCTGGCCCACGAACTCCTAAAGGTCGTGCCGCCGGGTCTGGGATCCTTCTTTTTCGGCAACTCCGGGGCCGAGGCCATCGAGGGCTGCCTCAAGCTGGCCCGCTACGTGACCGGCCGTCCGGGCATCATCTCGTTCTATGGCGCCTTCCATGGGCGCACCTACGGGGCGACCTCGGTCACCACCTCGCGGGTCAAGTATCGCAAGCACTATGAACCCATGGTCGGGGCCGTCTATCCCGTTCCCTTCGCCTACTGCTACCGCTGCCCTTACGGGCACTGCCGGGAGGAGTGCGACCTGGAGTGCCTTGAGGGGGTCCGCCGCCTCTTCCGTCACGTGGTTTCCCCGGACGAGGTGGCCCTGATTCTCGTCGAGCCCATCCAGGGCGAGGGCGGTTACGTCATTCCCCCGGTGGAGTTTCTTCAGGGACTCCGGAGCCTGTGCGATGAGCACGGCATCCTCTTGGCCTTTGACGAGGTCCAGACCGGCTTCGGCCGCACGGGAAGCATGTTTGCCGCTCAGACCTTCGGGGTTACTCCCGACCTCATGGCCATCGCTAAAGGTATCGCCAACGGTTTTCCGCTCAGCGCCACCGTGGCCCGGAAGGACCTGATGGACCGCTGGACAGCCGGGGCCCACGGCACGACCTTCGGCGGTAACCCCGTCTCGTGCGCCGCCGCCCTGGCCGTTTTGCGTGTCTTCGAGAAGGAGCAACTGGCCCAAAGGTCCCGGCGCCTGGGGGAGATGGCCCTGGGGCGACTGGTCGAGGAACTCGGCCGCCTGCCCGGAGTGGGCGATGTGCGCGGGAAGGGCCTCATGATCGGCGTGGAGTTTGTCGAGCCGGGGGCTAAGACACCCGATTCGGCCGCCGTCAAGCGGGTCCTCACGAGGTGCCTCGACGAGGGCCTAATCCTCTACCCCTGCGGGACCGACGGGCAGGTCATCCGGTTCATCCCGCCCTTGGTCATCTCGGAGGACGATCTCAACCGGGGCCTCGACATCCTGGTTCACGCGGTGAAGGGCTAGTGTTCCTGGTTCGGCGCGGAGCTAGAGAAAGAGAACATGGAGGGCAACACCTGGTTCGAAGAAATCCGAGTCTACACCGACGACGAGAACGTCTGGCAGGCCAGCTTGAGACTGGCGGTCGACTTCATCCGGCAGCGCTGTCCCCGGGTCAGCCGGCTTGGCGTGGAGCGATCTCTTCTTCCGGTGGGCATCCTGGAGGGGCTCCAGGCCGCCTTTTCGGGGGCCGAGTTCGTCGAAGCGGGCGATCTTCTGGCCGAGCTTCGCCTGGTGAAGTCGGGCGAGGAACTGAGTCTTCTCCGGGTGGGCGCCGACGTGGCCAAGATCGGGGCCAATGCCTTCCTGGAGGCCATCAGCGAGAACGTCACCGAGATCACGGTGGCCGCCCGGGCCGTGCTGGAAATGGACCGGGCCCTCGGCGCCCTCTTCCCCGACGGGGCCACCAGCGCCTATGCCTACAGCCACTTCGGCGACCACACCCTCACTCCCCACCACCATCCCTCCGGACGCAGACTCCGGCGCGGCGACGTGGTGGCCCTCAACGTTTTCCCCGTTGTCTGGGGCTACTGCATGGAACTCGAACGGACTTTTGTCTTTGGGACCCCCACTCTAGAGCAAGAGCGGGCCCTCTCGGCCGTGAACGAGGCCTTCGAAGCGGCCAAGGCCCGGGTGGTCCCCGGGGCCTCCATGGCCGACCTGGATCGGCTGACCCGCGACCTCCTAAAATCGCGCGGATTCGACCGCTACATCCGACACGGAACCGGCCACGCCCACGGGATCATGATCGGCGCGGCGGGCCGGGAGGAGCCGGGTGAGCTCCGCGTCTACAACCAGCGGCGCCTAGAGCCGGGCATGGTCAACTCCGTCGAACCCGGGGTCTACATCCCCGGCCTGGGCGGCTTCCGACACTCCGACGTGATGCTCATCACCGAAGAAGGCGCCGTCTGCCTGACGACTTTCCCGCGGGACATTCATTACCGGGGGTAGGGGCGGGGGAGTGGGGCGTGCCGATCAAGGCACGCCCCTCTCGACGCGATGGTTAGGGTGCGCCGGGCTCAGCACCCGCAACACGGGCGAACGGTCATCCCCCAGTGGGTGAGCGTGTTCTTTCCGATGACGGTTGCCTTCCCAGAAGCCACGTTGATGTCCAGGAGCTCTCCAGAGCCGGACGTCCCGTACAGTCGGCAGCAGAAGAAGGCCAGCCCATACACAGTGTTTAGACCCGTGGGGCCAATTGCAGTAGCGGCGCCCGTGCTGCGGTTGATCCCCGCAAGCACAACCGACGTTCCCGAGTTGAGCGCCCCGTACAGAACATCGTTCGAGTCGAAGACTAAATCGCCGCTTGATGTGAGACCGGCGCCGAAGTTGCCTACGAGCGTCCCGGCTCCGGTGACGGGATTGATTCGAATCAGCTGACCGGCTGCCCCAGCATAGATTGTGCCGTCGGCGGACACAGCCAAACCGTTGGTGGAGAAGCCAATCGGCCCTCCTATGGGAACCCCTGCTCCCGTGTCCGGGTCCAGCCGCAGAAACTGCGAGAAACTGACTCCGTACAACGTTGGACCGTGAAAGGCGATGTCCGTCACATTGGCTATACCAACTGGTCCCACGAGATGCGGCGAGGCGGTCGCGGGATCAATCGTGTAAAGCCGGCTAACGGGGTCTACGACGTAAAGGCGTCTGCACATCTTGGTTCCTCCCTTGGATTACTCAGGCTCAGGGCTGGGCGGCGGCGGTGGCGGAGGTGGCCACGGCCGCTCCGGGCTGATCCTCCTCTTAGGGGGCGTCGGTGCTGGAGTAGGTGTCGGAGTCGGTGCTGGTGGTGTTGGAGTCGGTGTCGGCCGTTTGTCTTCGTCTCGCATCTGGCTATCCTCCTGTCTCAGTCGATCGAGAGCGACGTACCTCTTCCTCGCAGCGACGAGCGAGTTGCCGCCGGGTTGTGAGGGTCGCCCCCTGTTCGGCGAGCCGCTTTTCCTCGGTCATGAGCTTCTGGCACTGCTCGCGGACCTCTTTCTCGCTGGCCGTGTCGACTCTGGCCCAGAGAAACTCGTAGTCTCTGAGCATAGAAAACCAGGCGCTGGCCAACTGGCTGGCCGTCTTGATCGACTTCGTAGGATCCAGGATCGGCTGGGCCACGGCAACGACAGCGGCCAGGGCGCTCGCACTCTGCCAGATCCAACTGAGACCTGGCGTTCCCCAAACGGCCCAGCCGGTTACCGCCGCCGAACTCATAATCGCCACGAAGATCTTCGCTCCTCGATCCCAATACTGGAGCCGGTCTGCGAGTTCAGTGTAATACCGATGATTCAGGTCCGCGCCCAATACCGAATCCCAGATCAGTTGCCGCATTTCTGGGTTGCCGCCCACTGCCCACGCCCTCCTCGCAAATCTCTCATGGCTTTCTGACCAGTAACTGCCATCCTGTCTAACCTAGGCGGATGGCTCTGCCATTTGTCGGTAAAGGGTCCGAATCCTTCTAATACCGGGAGTCATTCTTCTTGCGGGGACAGCCGGCCTAGAGCCGGGCATGGTCAACTCCGTAGAACCCGGAATCTACATTCCCGGCCTGGGCGGCTTCCGACACGTTCCCGCGGGCCATTCATTACCGGGGGTAGGGGCGGGGGGAGGCGGGAGGTCCACCAGCTCTTCCGGGCCATGGACGAGGCCGAGAGAGACCGCTCCCTACACCGCGCCCCGACCGCGTGTAGGCAAAACGCCCGTCGTGCCTGCGTACCCTCCAAACGCTTTCACCGCAAGGCTCGAGACCGTTTCATTGTCACTATTCACTGTTCAAGACGGAAGCTGAAGCGAAAGACTCGGGTTGCTGCATGGGAGGTCGGGCCAACGGCTAGTGGGCGGCAGCGCTACCGCCCGCTAGCTTTCCGGTAGATGAGGGCTAGAGCCACTCCCGCGCACGTGACGATGACTGTGGAGATGACGGCGGCGGCTCCCTGAACTCCGAACGAGAAGTGCCCGAATTGCGCCGCGGTCATGCTGAAGGCGAGCCGCATCATGTCTAGCAGAATCTGCAGCAGAACCGTCAACCCCACGACGAGAATCGTGGCGGCGGGGGCCTTGAGAACCGCGTTCGCGCCCCGGCGGAACCCGGTGAAGGCCGTTCCTCCGTCCACGGCGACCGCGACGGGGGCCAGACATAAGACGAGCGTGGCTGCTATGCCCAAAGGGTAGGCTACCGCAGAGAGCGCTCCTACGAACACGGCCGACGTTAGAAGGACCGCGGCCAGCGATCCCGCCACGGTTCTGAGACCGCGTAACGCATGACTAAGGGAAGGCCCCCGGCCGGTCCGCTGCGCTTCGACGGCCCTGGCGACGAGGGCGCACGCGGCCCCGAACCCGAGGAACTGGAGAGCACTGGTCACGGCAGTCACGAGTCGCGCCGAGTTGGTCATGAGATCAGCCATCCTCGAGAAGAAAGCCAGCTCGACTAGCGCTGTGAGCGCCAGGGTCGGCACTACGCCGATGGCCGCGAGAATAAGGGCACTCGTCATGACCCCGCTCGCGCGGCGTGGAGGCAACGTCGGCGGACACGGCCTGCGACGCGTTGTCAGGTTGTCTCGGTTTGGCGCTCCCAACTGAGAACATCCCCCTCCGGCAATCCTCCGACCCCAAGCCGGCGGAGCATGTACAATAGTTGAGCCCGATGGTGCATGCTGTGCGTAATGACGTGGGCGATGCCGCCACCATAGGTCTTCTCGGCGGGCGGGCTGTCAAGCACATCGACCCACCGCTCATCCCACCCGCCGCGTTCGGAGATGGCACGGGCCACACTTGCCAGGTGGGAAGCGGCGCGATCCAGCCGCTCGACCAACACGGGGACGGACCGTTCCTCCGGTCGCGCCCCTTGGTCCACCCGCACCGGCTGGCCGGCCATGAGATCCGACCACACCTCGACGTTGAAGATGATGTGCTGGAACGTCGCCCGCACGGTCCGATGCCCGATATCGAATTCGAGATCGAGTTGCTCGTCAGTCAGGCCCCGGCAGAGCAGGAGCAGCTGGCGTGTCGTCCAGGCGTCATGCCCCAGCAAGCGGTCCAGCAGGTCCATCGGTTGCCTCCTGATCGGGTCTAGCGAAGCGCTTGTTGTCTGGTCGAGGCGGGTACTGGCCCCGGGCGGCCAGATAGTGGGCCCACAAGAGCCGGGCCGCGACCGAGCGCCAGGGCGTCCAGACGCCGGCCAAGGCCTGCTGCTCATCTTTCGTCGGGAGATCATCCAGGCCCTTGACTTCCCGGAGGGCTAGGGCCAAGGCCAAGTCTCCCCGCGGCCAGACATCGGGACGCCGTAGCGCCATGAGGTAGTAGATGTCTACACTCCAAGGCCCGAGCCCGGGAACGCCCAACAGGACCTCCCGCCCCACATCATCGGGGCCGCGGGCCACCGCGGTGAGGTCGAGGCTTCCACTGAGAATCCGCGCGGCCAGGCCATAGCAGTAGTCGGCTTTCTGTCTGGTCAGCCCGAAATCCCTCAACCCGCTCACCCGCATCGCCTGGATCGCTTCCGGGGTCATACCGCCAAGATGGCAGGTGAGTCGTCGATACATCGTGCGCGCCGCGGCCAGCGACACCTGTTGCTCGAGGATGATCTGAACGAGGGCGGAGAAACCGGGGCGTCGCCCCCACATCGGAGGCTCGCCCAATCGGTCGAGGATGCCGCCAAGGTCGGGATCCGCGTCCGCCAACTGCCGTGCCCCCCTACTGAGAGAGGCCAGCGTCAGCCGCCGAGGCGTATTCATCCCGCTCTTGAGTCCGGGGCAATCGGATAATCCATCGCCGCGGCCGGCTTCCCCAGCAGCCTGCACATGGCCACGATCTGTCCCTGGTGGTGGTAGATGTGGGTCAGGGTGCGCATGAACACGTGCGCCGGGATCAGCGGGCGTTCCTTGTTTCCCCAAGTCATCATCGGGCGCGCCGTGTTGAGTTCTTCTACCGAGGCGGCCCGCAGGTACTTATCAGTCGCCGAGAATACCCGCCGGCGGTATGCTTCCAGCGACTCGACCGTGGGGAAGTCCGAGTCGTTATCGTCGACCTGGATGCGGCCCTCCAGCACCCCTATCCAGTACTCCTCTCCGCCAATCATGTGGTGCAACTGCAGCCGCGCCGAAGGATAGCCGAAGCCGGCCAACTCGCGGTCCAGCTCCTCCGCGCTGAGTTGGCGGCAGTGGGTCAACAGTCTTCGCAGGCTGCTGTGAGCGCGCTCATGGAGGTCAAGCAGCGCCTCGGTGGTGTGCATGAGTCTGCCCTCCTTGGCGGATGAACTCGGGGGCATGAGGCTGGTCGGGCTAGGTTGTCTCGGCGAAGACCTTGTACATCGGTCCAACCCTCCTCCCCTGTCATAGTATCCTGGACGGGAGGGCGAGGGAAGATTCGGGCCGGCAGATTCCGGCACCTAGTGCGGCTAAGGCGCCTTAGCACAGGCCTGGCCAGGGCCAAGGCCAAGGCCTCGATGGTCTCGGGACGGGTCCGAGCGAGGGGACCCCTACCTGGGGTTCACCACCGGAAACAAACGCGGGCCCGGCTCCGTCCTACCTGTCCGAGAGCCGGTGCGGATTGAGCGGATCTTGTAGGGGGCACTCGCGTGACCGGCATCTGGGACGGACTCGAAGCCTGGACGGAGAGTCAGGGATTGGGTCTGGTCTACGGCTCACCCGAGGTCATCGAGATTGCGAAGGCCGACGTGGAGGGACTCCGCTACCTCGAAGGGGTGTCCTTCCCCGTTCGGTCGGTCATCATGCTCTCGCGGCCGTGCCCGGGCTACCAGGCTACCTTTAATTCCGCCGAGGGACCGCTCCGCCTGCCCGTGTCGCCGACCTACGGCCCATACGAGCCTGCGGCTCCGGGCGGTAGAGTCGTCTCCGGAGGGACTAAGTCATGAAGGCCATCTGCCAATCGGTCTTTGCGCCTAGGAGTCTCCCTGCGAACGAGGCGGGATATGCGCTCGTCACTCGCTACGGATGGCTTCTCATCGTCGTGCGGTGGACCTACTACTCGGTTCTCTTCCAGTTCCGTGACTACGGCGGGAAATGGGCGATGTTCGTGCCGCCCCCCTTCCGCGTTGACGTGGACACCTACGCCCGGCTCCAGCGCAGCCTGTCTCTTCCTTTCGGGATCGTGCTGATGCTCCTGTTGGCCCTGGCACTCGTGGGGTACCTGCGGCTGCTCGGTAAGCACGCCTCCTTCGCCACGACGCTAAACATCCTCGGCACGACTTTCTTCTTGCCGTTCGTGCTTGCCCAACCCCTCGATCAGGCCATCATGGCCCTCGTAGGCTGGAGACTGGTTCCCGTGACGTTGCTGCGCACGGCTATCCTTGCTTGGGAGAGTTGGGCCGCGGTTGAGGTTCTGTCCGCGTCCCACGACCTGAGGCTGGCAGAGCGGCTCGGGGGCATAGCCGTTCTTGGCGGCGTCTGGATTGGGATAGCGGGCAGCCTGTGGCGATGACACAGGGTCGTGAACTCGCCCCCGATGGTGTCAGGGTCTTCCTGGCAGACCTCCAGCCCGTCTCCAGCGCCCCCGGTCCCGCTCCTCGGAGCTGACTGCGGGGACTGACGCGACAGACCCACGTGAGACATGTTGGGTCGGCAGCCTACTCCGTGAAGTAGTCCGTGTCAATCTTCTTGACATCGTAGGTTGCCATCGGGCTGACGCCCAGGTTCTGCTCGATCATGAGTCCGGCCAATTGCGCGCCGTCGATCAGCACAATCTTGCTGTCTATCTGTGACACGTAGGTGTGCGCGTCAACCGAGAAGGCCGACGTCGTGATCATGATGCCCTTTCTCGCTCGCTGTCCCTGAAGCGCACCGGCGAACTTTTGGACCTCGGGACGCCCTACGATTGCTTCCCAGCGCTTGGCCTGGATGTAGATGATGTCCAGGCCGAGACGATCCTCCTTGATGATGCCGTCGATGCCCTCGTCGCCACTTCTGCCGATGGCACGGCCGGCGTCCTGACGGCTTCCGCCGTAGCCCATCTTGACGAGCAACTCGACGACCAGCTTCTCGAACAGGCTGGGTGAAGCGCCCTTCACCTGCTGCAGAATGTCCGCCGCAAGGCTGTCGCGAAGACGGCCGTACGCGGACTCCAGCGCTTCTTCAGGGGTCGCTTCCTGGTCGGTCTCCGCAACACCGACTACGGTGTCGGCGGAGCGGGTGTGGCGGAGCGCCTTGAACTGCCTGAACTCGTCGAACCGCTCGAGGAACTTGACGTCGACCCGTGACGGCCTGTCGGCCAGGACCTCCAGGCCGCGTTTCGCGATCTCGAAATGACCGCGCCGGGTGACCTGCAGCAGACCTGCCTTGGTGAGATAGGTTCGAGCCCATCCGACGCGGTTGTTGAGGACTTCCTGCTGGCCACTGGGAAGAAGCTCCTTCCGCTCGACGGCGCTGAGGCCGAAGTGGTCGGCGAGGGAGTCAATCGCTTCACGCAAGGAGTGCTCCTGCCTGTCCCCCGCGAACTGCAGCAGCGGCAGCATCGCGCTCTGGAAGTCAGGTATCGCCACTCTTGTTGCCTCCTTTGGGCTGGCGGATAGCGGCTTGGAGTTCAGCGGTGCCCCGCTGACGCCTCGATAGGGGCCGCCGACGGTGCGCTCCGTCCGCTGGAGTCGCCTGTTAGGCTTGCGAACCGCGCAGCGCCGCCTCGAAGGCCCGTAGCCCGCGGGTTTTCAGCGCCTCCACTCTGTCAGCGAGTTCTGACTGCGCAGCGCAATCAGCCACCACCGTGCAGTTTACAGCCTCGATTCCTACCAAAGCAAAGGCACCGAACACCGTCTGCATGTTCCTCAGGACGACCCCTAGACGAAACGGCTGTTCTCGCCGAATTGTGACCTGTTGTTTATCCCAGTCGAAGTCGAGGAGATGTCGCATCGATTCCGGCTGAAACGACAGATGAGACGCATTCCTGTTGAGGTGCTTGCGGAGTTCCTCGTAGTCGCCCTTGATACGCTTGGCGATATCGCCAGCCTTGGGAAGGCGGTCATCAAGGACCTCATTCACGCGTTCTGGGTCAAGCCGGAAGTACTTGAGCAGTTCAAGCGCTTCAACAAGGGGCCGAAACAGAGCGCCGGCCTCTTGCGCGAGACTGTCCAGCGAGAGGCTATAGAAGCCGAGGGCGAGATTGCGCGCCTTGACCACGGAGAGCGCTGTAACCCGAGCGAACGAGGAGTCTGTCGCATGCAGTACCTCGGCACAGTCATCTACAAGAGTAAAGAGGTCATCGAGTACCTGCAGCACGTCGGGGTGCTTGTCCGCAAGGTCCCTCGCTGCCTGCTCCCTGCTATGCCAGAGGTTGCCCATCGGTTCCCCCACTCCTGCCGAGCCTAACATCATGGGCTTCAACGGCGGCGCGTCAGCGCCGTCCGTCTGGAAGCTCTGGTTAGGTGCCTAAATCAACGACTTGGCGAGAGCGTGCAGGTCCGTCTCGAGCGCCCCGAGTATGTTGGCTTGGACAAGGGGAAACTGAGACGGGTCAATCGCGTCTGGCGAAGGTGCGCCTGCGTACCTCGCGAACACCGCCGCAAGGGCCTTCCGCTTGGAGGACACCGCCCCGGCCTTACCATGGTCAACGTCATGGTGGAGCATCGTACGCAAGTCGTTGACATGCACGAAAGACGACGGGAACTGGCCAGCGAGTCGCTGTCCGACGCTCTCACGAAAGATGAAGTAGAGATTGTCGACGAACGCCTTGTACCCGTCAAGCGAAGTGACGGGAGTGCCGAGCGCGGTCTGGGCCGCGGCTGTCTTGTTCGTGGGTTTGAAGAGATCTGAACCGTTCTTGGCGGCGTGTCGTTCATTCGCCGTGGTGATTAAGATGCAGATCGATGCTGCAAGACGTTTCACATCTGCGTTGACGCCGCCTGCGACTTCTGTGGACTGGCTCAAGGGCGAAAAGAAGTGGGGGTGCTCGCGGAAGAGCTTGCGGAGGAGTATCCCTTGACGAGTCCGTGCGCCTGACTTGACGTTTGCGTTGACTGTCCGCTGGAACGTTAGGAAGTCTGGGTCAGTCGCTTGCTGACCCAGCTCGACTTGCCGGCTGAGCTCTGTGAGAAAGTACTTGATGAACTCTGCCAGGGTGACACCTTGCTCTGGCTGCATTCCTGCCGGCTGCAGGTGACAGACGAGCGTGATGATCGACTGGATGATCGTCCTGTTGCAGAACTGCTTGAAGGGTACCGGGAAACTCTCATGGAGTAGGTCTAAGGCGCTGGCAATGCGCTTGGCCACTGCGGAGTGCCCAGAGAACGAGGCGTTTTCCGTGAAAACCTGACGAACATCCTCGTAGCGTAAGCCAGCATCCAGCCCCTCGAGCTCCAACGTGGCCACTTTCGACACGATATCGAAGTACGCATAGCGCTTTTTCGAAACGGTCGTCGTCTTTGCGAAGAAGGGGTGCTTCGCAGTTTTCCGGCCATAGTCGCCGAGCTTGCTGTCCACCGAATTGAGTTTCTCGCTGCTGGTGAGTGGCAGCCCAACTTGCAGACGCTGAAAGAACTCCCTAATGTCCTCGTCCGAGGCGTCGGTGATCTCGTCGTATTCGATTTCGTAGTCATCAAAGGCGTCCGAAAGCTTCTCTGGCAGGTTTTCGTAGGAGTCGGCGCCAAAGCGGGCGGCGGATTCGTGGGACAGCTTAAGGTCACCGTCCATGAACCGCCAGATGGCATTCAGTCGTTGCTGGCCATCGACGACATCGAATTCGTCGGGGTTATCTGATGTCTTGAGGAAGTAGAATTTTGGGAGTTTCCAGCCGCGCAGGATTGAGTCAATCAACCGACGCTGCATGTCGGCTCCCCAGACTCCCTCACGCTGCCAGTCCGGAATCTCGTAGCGGTTGCGACGCTTGTATATCTTGTCGAGAGCCCGCTGCTCAGATCGCATCTCCATCATCGAGTTCCCCCTGCTACCATCGTTGAGACACCAGAGCAGCCCGTGGCCCCGGGCAATGATTCGCCCTACCCGCACAAGATGCGAAACGCCGCTTTCCTGTCAGCATAACACGCCGCTGATCAACCGGGCTGGCCGCGGCAATCCCTGTAGCAGCAGTCACTTGCGCCCTCCAGCGACGGGGCCGCGAACCCCTACCGATCCACGGTTAGTGATCGCGTCTTTCATGGCTTTCCGACCAGTAATTGCCGCCCTGTCTAACCCAGGCGGATATTCCTGCCATTTGTCGCCAAGGCGTCCGAATCCTCCTAATGCCTGAAGCCATCTTCCTTGCGGTGACGCCCGCTTGGCCGCTCTTCGGGCAGGCTTTGCTCGTCGCAGGACGGTCGAGGCCACCCGGCGCCCGCAGTAGGCGCAGGCCACATCACTCCCCAGACTGCAAAGGAAACCTTGGCCATAGGACTGGCAGGAACTTCCGATCCTATGGGGAACCTGCCAGCCCGTGCCAAAGCCGGGTTGGCTGGTCGCCACTACTCCGACGCCTACCGGCTTGACGATAGCGCCGGCACGCCGCAATGGGGGTATGAACATGCGAGGGAACGCGCGAGCCATTCTTGTGTCGGCTACGCTCTCGATCCTGTTTGTCGTGGTGTCGAGTGTCGCCACGGTCCGAGGCAATCCGGTTCTGGGTAACCCTACTTGGGGGAGGCCGGGTGCGTCGGACCTCCAAGTATCCGGGTTATCAATCACACCGGGCGAGGTTGTCGCCGGCGGGCGGGTCGCAATCAGGTTGAAGCTTCAGGATCCTCTGGTGAGAGTCGTGGCCGTGGAAACCGAGGTCCGCGGCTCCGCCGGAGGCCAGGTCGCTTGCCTGACGACGATGACCTACGACCAGGACACGGGTGAGTGGGTGGGGCGCCTCGACATCCCGGACTGGGCTGTGCCGGGCGCCTGGCACATCTCCAGCGTGAAGATCACCGACGACGAAGCCAACATCCAGACGGTCGCCGACTTGGAGCCGGCGTCCTTCGAGGTGTCTCAACCAGCGCCTCCGGGCTCAATGCGGTTGGGGTCCATCGTCGCCTCCGATGCGGACGCAATCCGGGGCATTCCCGCCACCATCATCTTGCCGGTGGAAGACTCTTCGGGGTTGGCTTCGGTGGAGGCGGTGTTTGTCAGCCCCAGCGGGCGCCAGAGAGCCACCGCGGGGGTCATGGCCAACGCCGCGTCGGGCGCGCCTTTGCCGGTGTCGCTGCCCTTCCCGTTAACTCTTCAGCTTCCGGACGGGTCCGAACCCGGTCGCTGGTCTGTCGAAAGCGTGACCGTGAGAAACGGTCTCGGCCTCTCCGGAAGGTTCTTCCCGGGGCCGGAGGCGGGCTTCAATGTGGAGTCGACGACCTTCGACACCCACCCCCCGGAGGTTCTCGCGGTTCAACTCTCATCCGACACTGTCACGAGCGGGGGCGAGGTCACCGTCACTGCCGGCGTCACCGATGAGCTGACCGGAGTGGGGTCGGTCACGGCCGTCTTGGTGTCCCCGGATGGGAAGGCGTCGTGCGCGGTCCCGCTCGTAGTCACACCCGACGGTCAGTGGATGGGTAGCCTGGTCATCCCGTACTACGCGGCGGGCGGCCAGTGGACGTGCTCGATCCGCGCCACCGACCGCATCGGGAACACCACGGGGGCGGATGAGTCGAGGCAGGCCCTTCTTACCGTGCGGCCCGCCTACGGAGAGAGTGATGTGCCAAGACCCGGCATTAGCGGGTTTGGTGTGTCCGGCGCGCAGCGTGGCGGCCTTTTCACGGCCCGGTTTGCCGCTGTCGACCACGGCGCCGGAGTGAGCCGGGTCATGGTCCGTTTTGAGGCCCCCGGCAACTGGACCATCCTTGCCCAGGCCCTGCCCGACGGGGACCGGGGCGGCTGGATCTGCTCGGTTGATGTTCCAAGACACGCCCGCAGCGGCGTCTGGCGAGCCGTGAGCGCGACCGTAACGGACGGTATGGGCCGCGAGACAGAACTCGAACTGGCCCCAAGCATGCTCGTGTCGCCGGACGGCGCTCAGGCCCAGGTCTTCCCAGACGCCGCGGAAGACTCAGTGCCCCCGGTCCTCGAGGCGACTCCTGAGTTGGAGGAGATTGCCGGGCGGGTGATGTTCAGGATGAAGGTCCGAGATGACCTGTCCGGAGTTGACTCGGTCTTGTTGCTGCTCGGCAAGGCAGATGCCCTGGAGGGGCCCGGGACCCCTGAGGTCGGCCGACCGACGCTCTACCTTCGTTACAACCCGGATCTAGGTGTCTGGGAGGGGGGCATCCCCACCCGCGGCCTCCCGGAGAAAGGCGAGTGGGCCATAGCCGGCATCGTCCTTACGGATCGGGCCGGCAACCACCAGGTGCTAGAGAGTGGTTTGGACTACGACCTGAGTCTGTTCAACGTCCAGTAGGGGGGTGGAGCGTGTGGGTAGCAGGCCGGTAATGAAGCGAGTGGCCGGGATAGCGCTGCTGGCCATCGTCTGCAACCTGCTGGCGCCCCCCGCGGTCTTCGCCGCCGGGAGCATGCAAGGCTCACCACCGGGCACGCCCCTCTCCGCGGGAGAGGTGCTTGAGCGCCGCACCGCGGTAAGTCGCCACACAAGAAACGCCGACGGCACCGTCACCGCCGAGATCTACGCCTCACCCGTGTACTTCAAAGACGGCGACGGGAATTGGCGGGAGATACGTAACCGGGTCGTAAGGCAAGGCCAGCGACCCGGTTTCCCGTGGAAGAACGAAGCCAACTCCTTCACCGTCTCCTTTGCCGATGAACTCGGGGCCGGGCTGCCGCTGCGGCTTGAGGTGAACGGCTCGTGGATGGAGTATGGCCCGGCGGTCTCCGCCGAGCCGTCCGGCGGGCGCCCTGGCGCGCGGCCTGCCGGACGCCGGGCGAACGTATCCGCCAACAAAGTCTCCTACGACGCGGCCGGCGATGATTTCGACCTTATCTATACCGTGGGTGCGGACAGTGTGGAGGAAGAGATCGTCCTACGCTCGGCGGAGGCTGGGTCCGTCTTCTGGTTCACTATCCGTACGAACGCCGCGGCGGTGAAAGAGGAAGGCGGGAGCATCGGGTTCTATGACGGCGCCGGCGCGAAGGTATGGTCTCTCAGCAGCCCTCTGATGCGCGACAGCGCCGGAGCGGAATCCACCACCCTTCGCTACACGGCGGTGGAGACCCGGGGCGCGGAAGTGGGCCTGACTCTGGAGGCCGATAGCGAGTGGCTGGCCGATCCGGCCAGGGTCTACCCGGTAGTGGTCGACCCCACGATTATCGTTCAGCCCGACCCCGCGTCGGGCATGGACTCCTACGTATCCGGACTACAGGGGTCCCAGGCCACCAACTACGGCGGAGAAGCCGAGATCAAGGTCGGCAACGCCACGGTCTCCGGAAGCCACGCCATCTACAGGGGTCTTCTGAAGTTCAACGTCGGCTCAATCCCCAAGAGCCTCATAACCGATGCCCGATTGGAGGTCTACAAGTTCTCCGGTTCGGCCACGTCCCCGCGGAACGTGGACTTCGCTCTTCACGCGGTGACCACTCCCTGGCTGGAGGGGGAGGTCACCTGGGCCAAGGCGACCCAGGCGGCGGTTTGGGCCGCGGCGGGGGGCGACTTTGTCGAACAGCCCATTTGCACCCTGACCATCAATGCCGACTCGAGCGTGGGGTGGTCCACGAGCCCCGGGCCGGCATCCTCCACCCTCACCTCTGTCGTGAGCGGTTGGGTGAACGGCAGCGGGCCAAACCGCGGGATCTTGATGAAGAGAGTCGACGAGCCTCCGACTGACACGGTTCAGGTGAAGCTCAGGTCCAGTGATTACGCGGATGGAGCCTACCGTCCCAAGCTCACGGTCACCTATGTCGAGGACACCATTCCGCCGACCGTGGAGATCTCGTCGCCCGAAGCCGGGGCCTGCCTGAGCGGCGCCGTCATAGTATCGGCGACCGCGATGGACAGCGGGGACGCGCCCACCGGTGTGAGCCGTGTGGAGTTCTACGTGGACGGCGGGCTGCGCGCCACCGTGGCTGAGCCCCCCTACGAGATCACCTGGGACACGTCGCCCGAGGGCAACGGCGCGCACAGCATCGCCGTAAAGGCCTACGATAGGGCCGAGAATGTCGGCCAGTTCTCCCAGGCGGTTCTTCTATCCGACTCCTTCACCGACACCGAGAAAGTCGATGCCGGGCTCACGACGGCTGAGGTGGATACCGCCGCGGGCGCCGCCAGGCTCGCCGGCACGGTGTCTCAGGCCCAGGTAGCCTCGGCCGAGGCGAGCACGACCCTGCCGCAGCCGTCCTTCCCACTTAGCTACCTTTCGGACGGCAACAACGCTACGGTCTGGAAGTCCGCGGGCAAGACCGTGGCCAGCGCCACCGAGACCATCACGCTGGACTGGAGCACGACTTGGACCATAGCCTACATCGACGTGACCCCGGCCAACGTGGCCGACGGGCTCCAAGCCAGGGTGGAGCTTCTGAACTCCTCGGGCGTAGTGGTCAAGACCACCTCCTATCAGACCCTGGCCGCGAGCCCCACCAGCATATCCACTGACTACACCAGCGCCCGGAGCGCGCGGATCACCTTCACCAACCTTCGTCCCGATCCCATTAGCGGTCAATTCCACGCCAACGTGGCGGGGATCAAGGTGGTCCGGTACTACCTTGAGCCGTATTACGTGGATACTCTTCAGGCCTATGGCACGTATCTCTCCTACGCCTACAACGTCCGGGCAAGCTCCGCCTCGGGCACGAGCTACTATGTCGGAACCCATGATTTGTTCTACTACTCCCTGTACTCGGTTGTGCCCTCCGACGCCGGCGCTGCGGTGCAATACAGCGCTCCCTACTCCTGGGTCAATTTCACCGGCGGTAGCTACAACGACACTGAGACTGGAACCCTTAGCACCACCATCTCCTATCCGGACACGTCGGTACACCGAGTGTCCTGGACCGCTTGGGACAGCAAGACAGGCGACTCGTACTCCCCGTCCGACCACCAGTCTTCGGCCTGGATAAGCAGCAACGTGACGCTACACTACACCGATTGCTGGGTCTCCAACTGGTGGTCCGAGATCAGGCCGATCACCTTCTACATCTACGTCAGCCGAGGCGTCCACGACTACAGCGCCCGCGTGGACTGGTCAGGATACAAGCGAGACACCTACTACCGGGCCAGGTACGTGACCGCGTCCTTCACCCCTGCCGCCACCGAGCAGTACGGTTTCACCTACCCGGCGGCCAACACCATCGACAGTAACCCCAACACAGCCTGGGTCAGCGCCGGGAAGCCCGAGAGGCTTTCCTCGGAGACCCTCGACCTGACCTTGACCGCCCCCAGCCTGATCAACCGGGTGACCGTAAAACCCAGGATGAACGGCATGTCGGCCAAGGTCTACACTTGGGAGGGCGACGCTTGGATTCAAAGGTCGGACATCCCGGTAGTGTTGGAAGGCTCGTACTTCATTCCCGACACCACCACGGATCGGGTGCGCCTGGAGTTCTCCAACCTGCAAGGTTCGGGCCCCTACTACGCCGGGGTGGCGGGAGTATCGGTCGGGTACGGCGCCTATTCACTCTCCGGCGTGCTAGTCAGCCGGCCACAAGCCCTTTCCGAGGCCGCGGACGGCCTGACCCTTCAGGTGGACGATGCCGTTCCCGCCGGCACTTCCGTGGCCTACGAGGTGACGGCCGACGGCGTCAATTGGCAAGCCGTGACGCCCGGCACGTTTGCCGCCCTGGAACACCCGGGCTCTGAACTGGTCTTGAGGGCTACCCTCTTGTCCAACAGCGCGTCGGCGTCTCCGGAGATACGCTCGTGGCGGGTGGAAAGGCCGGGCGAAGGGCTGACCGTGACGGTGCTTAACGGCGGGGATACCACGCCCCCGCTGGTCTCTATCATCGAGCCGGCGACGGGCAGCGCGCTGAGCGGCCTCGTTACCATCCGGGCCCAGGCCTGGGACGACTCCGCAGTCTCCAGAGTGCTCTTCCTGGTTGACGGAGAGCTGCTCGGCCTGGACACCACTCCCCCCTACGAGGCCGGTTGGGAAACCCGACCCGAGTCCGGCTCGCACGAGATCTCCGTTGTCGCCTACGATTCCTCCGGCAATTCCTCCACCGCCCGGACTATCAACATCGCGGCCCTCGCGGACTCGTTCACCTCCCTAGACCTCGTAGACCAGCAGAGCACTACCGCCGGCGTGGACACCGCTACCGGGAGCGTCACCCTTACTCGCACCGCGCTGACGGGCCAGAACTGGCCCGCCGCCCTTCTGGAGTGGCAGTACCGGCGCGCGGTCTCGCTCACAAACAGCTCGGCCTACGACCACACCGGCGAACCCGTGCGAGTGACAGTGACGGACCAGAACGTGAAGACCGGCGGGGCGGACATTCGCGTGACCGATCCATCCGGGGCCATCATCTCCCACCGGGTCGCGGCCTCCGATGACCTGAACAAGACCTACGTGGTGCAGTTCGAGGCCAAGTCGGTGCCCGCGCAATCCACGCGGACCTACTATGTCTACTACGGAAACGCCGGCGCGAGCGACAGCGGAGTGTCGAGCCAGCAGACAGCCTACGAACCCATGGCCCCTCTGGTCGTGCACATGTCCCGCTACGCTTTCTGGCGGAACGACCAGTACTTTGAGGCCTACAACGTGTGCACGAGCCAGAGGGTCACCGGAGACGACACCTACAGTGGGGTGACGATGGCGTTCGCCTGGCCCTATGCCGTTGAGACGGCTTCTTCCTCATCCATCAAGACCGACTCGGGTGTCTACGTTTCAACGAACGGCCGGGTGCACACGACGACCACCGGGGTCACGACCAAGGTCCTGGACCCCGCCGGGACATCCACCGGGGAGTGGGTTTCTTGGCTGAACTCGGACCAGAACGGAGCGGCGGGGGCCGGGGCCAAGGCGGCCAGCGGGAACCTTCCCGCGGGGCACAAGTTCTATAGCTCCGGAACGGACGTGGGTGGTTCGACGGTGCGCTCCGGTTCCGCGATCCTGCTCGCCAACGGAAGGGTCCACATCAATGTCGACATGGGCCGCGGAACCACGGGCTACACGGGCAACCCCGGCCTGAGGTTCTACGCCACGTCGTACCCGAACTACACCTACTGGACCTGGGCCCAGAACGCGTGCTACGTGGCCATCCTCGACCCGATGTCGGCCGTCGTGGGAGGCGCCGAGCACAAGGACTTCGAGTACCGGGGCGCCCAGATCGTCCAGTGTATAGCCGTGGCCCTGGCCCAGGACGTGATAACGGCCGCGGTTAGCGCGGCCCAGGAGGCCCCTTCCGGGACGACCATCGCCTATGATCTCTCGGCCGACGGGGGCCAAAGCTGGCAGACGGCCATCCCGGGACAGGTATGCGTGTTCCCCCCGGGCCAGACCATCGTTCTCCAGGCGACTCTCACCACCAGCGACCCCGGGCGCACCCCCACGCTCTTTAACTGGGGGGTCACGATTGCCGAGACCACCATCGCGGCGGTCACGGTCTCAAACCAAGGCCCCGGCCCTCCCTCGAACCTGAGGGCCACGGCCCGAGACGGAGAGGCCACCATCGACCTGGTGTGGGAGGCCTCGACAACTCCCGACGCCACCTACACCGTATACCGGGGCCCGGAGCCGGGGTTCCCCCTCGACGCCACGCACGAGATCGCCGGTGGACTGACCGGAACCTCCTGGTCGGACACCACCTGTGTCATCGGCGCCGGCTACTACTACCGGGTCACGGCCGTCCTGGGCGCCTACGTCAGCCTGCCCACCAACGAAGCCGGCGCCATCGCCGGCTATGCGGGGGACGGCCGGGACCGTCTGGGGCTTGAGGACCTCTGGGCATTCGCCGGCGCTAATCTGGGCGGTGACCAGGGATACGTCAACGTGAGCACCGGGAACCTGGTGGTCACGGCGACCGACCTGGCCCGTTCCGCGCCAAGCATCGGGGTCGTCATAAGAAGAATCTACAACAGCATGAGCCAGTCGGATCTGGGTTTCGGCTATGGCTGGAGTTTGAACTGCAACTACGTCCTGGTGGAAGACGAGCTAGGAAACATCACTCTCCAGGAGGGCGACGGATCGGCCCACGTCTTCAACCTCAACCCGGACGGTGTCTACGCCAGGCCGGCGGGCGTCTTCATGGACCTGTCGAAGCATCCCGACGGGACATACTCCATCGCCCGCAAGGACGGACTCACCTACGAGTTCGATGCCACGGGCAAGATCACGAGCATCTCCGACCGGAATGGAAACACCCTCACGTACTCCTACACCCTCGTGCCGGGCGTCGGGGAACGCCTCACCGGCATCACCGACCCGGTCGGCCGCCTGGTTACCCTGACCTACGACCCGGCGGGGCGCCTCACCCAGGTAGCCGACTGGGAAGGCCGCGCCTACCAGTACGCCTACGATGCGCGGGGCAACCTGGCCCTGGTGACCGACCCGGCCGGCCAGCGGACAGCCTACCGCTACGACGCCTACCACCAGCTCACCTCGGTGGCGGACAAGGTGGGCCGCGAAACCCTCGTAAGCCTGGTGGATGGAAAGTGCCTATCGATCACCAACGCCATCGGGCAGGTGACCTCCTTCGTCTATGATCCCGTCGGGCGCGGGACCACCGTCACCGACTCCAGGGGTAGAAGCACACTCTTGGAGTACGACCAAGCCGGGAGCCTGGCGAAGCGCACGGACGCCCTCGGCCGGGAGGCGTTGTTCCAATGCGACGCCGACGGCAACCTGACCCAGCTCACGGACATCTGGGACAACACCTGGCTCTACGAGTACGACGCCATGGGCAACATGATTGAGGCCCACGACCCCTCCGGGACCACCACGGTCACGACCTTCAACCAATTCAATCTGCCCGACGGGGTGTCGGTCTACAGCGCTCCGGACAGGCTGGCCCTCCTCGCGGAGGCGCTGTTCACCTACGATGGTTGCGGCAACGTCCTTTCCGCGGCGGAGAGCATTGACGCCACCCAAAGCACGTTTCGTACGGCGACGTTCCACTACGACCCGGAACGGCCCGGGTTCATCGACTTGGCCACCGACCCGAGGGGAAACGTGGCCGAGTTTACCTATGATGTCTACGGCTACCCTCAAACGGTAACCCTCTACGTGTCCCAGCCCGGTGGCGGCACGGCGTCGGTTTCGGCGGAGACGCAGTACGACTCGCTCGGAAACCTCGTGAGCGCGACCGACCCCAACGGGAACGTGACCCGCTACGAGTATGACCTCCTCGGCCGCCCCATCAAGGTCTTCTTCCCGGATGGCGCCAGCGAATCGGTAGCCTACGACGCCCAGGGTCACGTCGTGGCCAGGACCGACGGGAACGGCCGGAGAACCACCTACCAATACGACAGTCTCGGCCGCGCGCTCAAGGTGGTGGACCCCCTCGGCAACGAGACCACTCTGGCCTATGACGACGCCAATGATAGGGCCTCAGTCACCAAGCCCGGGGGCATCTCCGCGACCTACGAGTATGACCAGATCGGACGGCTCAAGCGGGTCATCGACGGCCTGGGCCAGGCGACTGTCTACACCTACGACGCGACGATGAACAAGGTTACCGTAACCGACCCCCTGGGCCGGTGGGAGACCGGCGTCTACGACTACAGAAACCTCCTCACGGCCTACACCAACGCCGCCGGCCTGACCGCCATCGCCTATGACGAGCTCGGCCGCAAGACCTCCGTCACCGATCCCAACAGTAAGGTCATGGCCTACAGCTACGATGACCTCGGCCGCCTCCTGTCCGTGACCGACCCCATGGGCGAGGTCATCGCCTACGAGTACGACCAGAGCGATAACCTGACCCGGATGACCACCAAGGTGAGAGACTCCGAGGGGCAGTACGTAAACCGGGTGACAACCTACGTCTACGACGAGTTGAACAGGCGAACCGCCGTGGTCCTCCCCGACCTCCAAGGCGCCGGGCCGGCAAGCTCCTCGTTCACCTACGACCCGGGCGGAAACCAGGCCACCAGAACCGACGGCAAGGGCCAGACGACAAACTACGACTACGACTCCCGAAACCGCCTCACCCAGGTTCAGTATCCCAGCGGAGCCGAGGTGTCCTACACCTATGACGCCGTGGGGAACGCGCTGACCATGAAAGACGGCCTGGGAACCACGGTCTACCAGTACAATGCCCTCAGCCGGCGCACCTCCGAGACCGACCCCTTCGGCCGGACAGTGAGGTACTCCTACGACGACCTGGCCCGGAGGGGGACCCTCTCCACCGACTGGGGGATCATCACCTACCAGAGCGACATCCTGGGCCGGCTCGAGACGGTCACGGACCCGTCGGGAGGGGTAACCCGGTACCACTACGACCCGGCGGGTAGCTGCAATCAGGTGGACTACCCGAACGGCGACGTCATCACCTGCGCCTACGATGGTGTGGGCCGGCTCACCGAAATCAAGGGCGTCCACGGGGCAACGGTGATCTCGGATTACGACTACACCTACGACGCCGCCGGCAACCGCCTCACGACGACCACCTCCGCCGGCGTGACGAGCTACCAGTACGACGGGGACTACCGCCTCAAAAAGGCCACCCGGCCGGGCGGCGCCTACACCGAGTACTGGTACGACGAGGCCGGAAACCGCGCCAAACTTACCGACACCACCGGCGGGGTAGCCAAGACCACAACCTACGCCTATGACCTCAACGACCGGCTCACCCTGGTGACCCACCCCGACGCCACAACCACGAGCTACGAGTATGACGGAAGCGGAAACCAGCTCCGCCTCGTCCAGCCCGAGGGCACCACGGTCTTCACCTACGACGAAGAGAACAGGCTGGTGGGAATAGGCTGCCCGGACGGCTCCACGGTCGAGTATCAGTATGACGGCCAGGGCCGGCGCGTCCGGATGAAAGACCCCAACGTGGAGGTCTTCTACCAGTATAGCGGGGGCCAGGTGATCTCCGACCGGGACGGCGCCGGCGCCGTCATCTGCTACTACATCCGCGGCCTCGGCGGGCGGCTCATCAGCAACGTCCAGACCGCCGGGACGAGATACTACCACTTCGACGGCCTCGGCTCGGTCGTGGCCCTCACGGACGCCGCCGGGGTGAAGGTCTCCTCCTACACCTACGACGAATTCGGGGTTCTGACCCAGAGCACGGGGCAGTCCTGGAACAGCTTCAAGTATACGAGTTCGACCTACGACAGCGCCCCTGACCTATACCTCATGGGGGCCCGGTACTACGACCCCGCCCTCGGCCGCTTCATCACCCAGGACACCTGGGAAGGCAGGACTTGGGAGCCGTGGACGAAGAACCTATACGCCTATGGCCGGGGGAACCCGGTGAACTACGTGGACCCGACGGGGCATGGCGGCCTGCTTTCGAATGGGGTGTTTGTGGATTGCTCTCCGGAGGACTTCGCGCTCCTTGAGTTCAAGCTAGCGTACGCCAAGGCAAGCATGCCCCAGGAGCAGGCCCTGATAGCAGAGCAGGCGAGGGAGTTTCGGGAGAACAACCCCGGATACACCGTGGCCGATGGCAGAAGCTTGGACTACTATCTCAGGCTCTTTGCCGCGGGGCCGTCGTCTCAGGTCCGGGCACCGTTAGATAACGCCGGCACGACGACATACGAAGGGCTTCGGACCCAGGTCGCTGGATACGACATCTATGAGTGCGACTCCCAGGATCTGCAAGAGCTCATAGGAACAACGCTTGTCCTAGTCGCCGTCGTTACCACCGGCGGGATCATCCTTTACGCGCTCGTTCCAGCGACTGGAGTTGCATCCTTCATCGGCGGGGCCGGTGTCTTTAGTGGTGGCCTTGTCGTCGCAAGCGGAGGTGTGTCAACCTTGCAGTACGTATCCGGTGACATAACGATGAGACAGTATGTGGCGGCAATGGCCTGCGATGTCCTGGGTCTAGGAATGGGGAGCCTCGTTCGACCGCTTGCCGGCTATTGGGGTGCTGTTGCTGCCGGTGCGGCAAACTATGCTTCCTACTACTACACCTATTACGCGACATGGGGTCCGGGAAGCCGGTAGGCGGGATTGAACCTACCCCCATTCAGTGGAGACCTTGGTTCTGGATTGACAGGAGGGAGCAGAAGTGGATGTCCAAGCGCATCAGATGGTTCAGAGGGGTCTGGGCTTCGGGATCTTCTTCTTTGTCTTTAGTTTGCCGTTCTTTCATGCTGCGGATAGACTACGTTTCCCCTACTGGGCCATTCTCACGACTATTTCTGCGATGTTCGGGATTGATTGCATAGTCTTCGGATGGCTTGTCCTGCAGCGTCCGCTGACGGCTTGTCTGCCCTGGGGGGTAGTTGTTGCGCTGTCGGTGGTCTTGCCACTCCATCTAATCATCAGGAGCAGAGAGCGCTTTGTTGTGTTCGTAAGGAAGCCGTCCCGTCCCGGCTGGCATTGACCGGTTGGCTAGTTGAACTCGAATGCCCCATCATAATGGGAGTCACTCGGTAACGAGAGGTTTCCCGGCGGGACATTGCTCTACGCCTACCTGGGGACGGGCTGTCCGTCGCCCGAGTACGCCGGGAATCAGAGTCTGCGTCGGAATTGACCTGGCAGCGAGGGGCAAGCGCGAGGCCTCTGTCCTCCGCCGGGATGGGTCTACGGCTACCCTCAAACGGTAACCCGCTACGTGAGGGGTAACCCGGTACCACTACGACCCGGCGGGTAGCTGCAATCAGGTGGACTACCCCAACGGCGACGTCATCACCTGCGCCTACGATGGTGTGGGCCGGCTCACCGAGATCAAGGGGGCCCACGGGGCAACGGTGATCTCGGACTACGACTACACCTACGACGCCGCCGGCAACCGCCTCACGACGACCACGTCCGCCGGCACGACGAGCTACCAGTACGACGGGGACTACCGCCTCAAAAAGGCCACCCGGCCGGGCGGCGCCTACACCGAGTACTGGTACGACGAGGCCGGAAACCGCGCCAAGCTGACCGACACCACCGGCGGGGTAGCCAAGACCACAACCTACGGCTATGACCTCAACGACCGCCTCACCCTGGTGACCCACCCCGATGCCACGACCACGAGCTACGAGTATGACGGAAACGGAAACCAGCTCCGCCTCGTCCAGCCCGAGGGCACCACGGTCTTCACCTACGACGAAGAGAACAGGCTGGTGGGAATCGGCTGCCCGGACGGCTCCACGGTCGAGTACCAGTATGACGGCCAGGGCCGCCGCGTCCGGATGAAAGACCCCAACGTGGAGGTCTTCTACCAGTATAGCGGGGGGCAGGTGATCTCCGACCGGGACGGGGCCGGCGCCGTCATCTGCTACTACATCCGCGGCCTCGGCGGGTGGCTCATCAGCAACGTCCAGACCGCCGGGACGAGATACTACCACTTCGACGGCCTCGGCTCGGTGGTGGCCCTGACGGACGCGGCCGGGGTGAAAGTCTCCTCCTACACCTACGACGAATTCGGAGTCCTAACCCAGAGCACGGGGCAGTCCTGGAACAGCTTCAAGTATACGAGTTCGACCTACGACAGCGCCCCCGACCTCTACCTCATGGGGGCCCGGTACTACGACCCCGCCCTCGGCCGCTTCATCACCCAGGACACCTGGGAAGGCAGGACTTGGGAGCCGTGGACGAAGAACTTGTACGCTTACGGCCGGGGGAACCCGGTGACATTTATCGATCCGGCAGGGCACGCGGCCGTGCTACCTGACGGCACTATCATTGGCACGGAGGTGGACAAGGAACTGCTCGCACTTAAGCAAGCCTATGAGAACGCGACTTCAGATGAAGAGCGAGCCAGAATTGCCCACGACGCAGTGCTTCTTCGCCAGGCCAACCCGGGTGGATACACCGTGCTGGACGACAAGAGCTTGGACGACTACCGTGTCGAGGGTATCCTGACGGCCCTGGAGAATGGACTCCTTACCCCAGAGGGGGCGTTCGAGCCACTGCTGGGTTTGCTGGGTGAACCGACGGCGGAGGTTTTTTCGGTCGGTGCCTCAGGCTCCATCTACGCAGGAATCGGCTTTCAGATCGACCGCGTGACCCAGCGGGGAGGGGGAACCCGCTACTTTCACACAAGCCAGGCTATCGTGGGGTCACTCGGTTGGTCAGTCAACATCGACCGCGGATGGGCCTGGAACACCGAGAGTCTATCAGACTTCGAGGGTAGGAGCACTGGGGTCAATGTGACCGATTTCTACTACAATGGAGGTGCGGCTTACCTGGGTACGAACTCCAAGGGCGAGGTCATGGTGTTGTTCTACATGGGCATCAACTACCCCAAGAGCGAGCACACCGCAGGTTTGGTCTGGAGTACATCCGTGGTCCCGTTGAGTATTGAGGCGCCAGTCCAGTTTGGCCCTGACCAGACTTAGGAGGCTGCCCCATGTTAATCGCAGTTTCATTGATCATCATAGGAATCGTTCATCTTATTTGGCCGTCTATGCTTTGGAGACGGTACAGGCCAGCCATCCCGCCGCCTCGATTTCACGTCCCTGTGATGCGCATATTGGCGATATGGATCATCATCCAGGGCCTGTACCTAGCGGGCGTGCCGATTGATCGCTTCCCGCCGCTCAAGTACCTGCTTGTTCCGATTCCCCGATAATGGGTGTCGCTGGCCAACTGGACCCAGGTGCACGACCCCGGCCCGTAGGCATCCGTGGTGGTCATAGCGAAGCCGGTAACGTCGCCGCCGTCGAGGGCGATGGCGTTCGTGCGACAGGCGGGTCCGCACCTCCTCGACCAGGAGGGCAGGGTGAATGAGACTACGCGAATGCGGCCACGGACGAGCAGCGGGCGGAGATCGCCGGACGGACGGCTGAACTACGGTCAGAACGAAGGTAAGTAGACTGTAAAGCACGATAGGAGTCTGGACTTCTCCCTCACCGGTGCGGGGGGTCTTGCGGCCGCTCTCCTGGCAATAAGCACTGCCCTCGATCCGGTGGAAGCCCTTCTCATGCTGGCCGTCGCAGTCATCGCCGTAGGGAGCACAAGATCCGGTGCAATAGAGGTGACCATTTCTCTCGACCGGGCACCGCCTCCAATGTGAAAGGGGTTGGCAGTAGTGAGGCCTGAAGACCACAAGCAGATTCTGTGGGTAAGCCTTGGCGTCGGTCTTGGGCTACTGTTAGGAGTCCTCTGGGGCAGTTCATCCTGGTGGCTTCCGCTTGCCGGGGTGGCTGCCGCCTACGCCTTGGGCTGGGTTACCTACGGGCTGAGGCGGTCGCTCGGACGCAAATGAAGAACATGTCTGACTGCTCTTGAACAGTGAACGGGCACAATCAGCAACCTCGGACCCATGGAATAAGGGTTTCCAGTCTCAAAACGTGTCTGATGTTCCCAAATCGTGAGGTCAATGGACCCCAGGTGCCTTCTCCGAGCACCACGAAGAGATGCACCTTGATTGGCGCTTGGTCGGGCACAGTCCTGATCCCCCTTTCGAGGCCTAACCCCTTAAGTCCACCTGCGGGCCGCGCAGCGGACCGTCCGGTGCAACGCATTGTTAGACGCCCTCCTTGCCCAGCATCGCCTCAAGGTCTCGAAGGTCCTGCTTCATCTGCGCGAGTCTACTTGGCTCGATCATGACTCCGAATTGGGTCCAAATGATGTCAAGCTCAACCTTGCGCGATCTGGCCAGTAGGCGTATCAGTTCCCGCATACGTGAGCCAGCGCCCTCCATCGTCTCTGTTGCCTCGGCCAGCCGCTGCACCTTCTGCGACTCCCGAACCCCGAGCCTCTCAATGGCCATCTGGATGCGGGTGCAGGCTGCACCAAGTGCCGCCTGAAGGTTGCCAGAAGAATGTGGCTCGAACGTTGCTGCAGTCACGCCAGCAAGGTCAGTCGGAAGTGCAGGCGGACGCGTCCGGTCGTACAGCATGAACGTGCGATCGCGACTGAGCCCTCCAACGAACAGGCCCAGCTCGAACAGGACGTTGTCGCGCGCCACTGGTCGTTCGGTCCCCCGCGAGGTGGTCAGGTCGTCAGCCGTAAGAACCAGTACGGCGAAGTCAAAGCGTTCGAGCGCGAGGACCAGAGACTCAAGCGTCCCTTCTGTGAGCCCGAAGACTCCCTGACTCCAGATCTCCACCTCGCAGACCTGGTCCAAGAGGATCTGAATCGCCTGCGCAATGCGGAGACCCTCGCTTGACGAGCCGACAAACACCGAGGGTCTCACTCGCGCGACAGGCATCTTGTCCTCCCTCCTCCCTGGTGCGTCTAACGGATAGTAGGACTGGTGGTGCAGAGCCCATCACGATTGCATTGCCTTGAATTCGTCCGATGACCGGTTTCAGGATCACCGGGCTTCCGCTCGAGCCGGGAACGGTAGCGCCATCAATCAGAAAGGCTCTGAGTGTACGCTCTCGCAAGGTACCCGCATGAGTTCTTGTCTTGTCTTTCAGATGGGTACCGATCTTGGTCGCGATCACACCCTGACGCACCAAGGGGAAGTTAGTGTCACCCTGCCGCAAGCCAAGGGGATACCCGATTGTCACGATATCTTCTCCGACCGTGATATCCAGCTCCGCCCGCTTCGGTTCGTCCGCAAATAGATCGTAACCAACCCATCGCTTCTCAATCTTCGTGTTGAGCTTCATTACGTCCGTGACTTCTATGGCATACACGTCCGTATCCGGGTCTGGGTGCTCCCTAAAGCGTTTGGATCCGTCCTTGTTGGCAAGCGGCACTTGCCCAGAGACGGTTCCCTCTGTTCCGTCCGCTTCTCTGGTGTTGAAGTGGCACATGACGTGGTGAACCGTGGGCCGCGCCGCGGGATCTTGGCATATGACGTGCTAATTTGTAACCAGAAACACCCTACCCTGACCTCCATCAGTCGTGCGCAAGACGAGGAAACCAGTCCCGGACTCGCCCTGCGGATTGTCAATGGGCACCGTCGCGTAGATCCAACCCTTGGTCAACGGTGAAGCCATATGTCATCCTCCGTTTGCCTAACTTAATGATTAGCCCGATCCGGATAACATGCGGAACTCCGATTTCCTGTCCGCATAACACGCCGTTGGCCCGCCTGAAAGGCACGCGGCAATCCCCGTGCTACCAGTGCCTTCGGTCGGCCGACCGACTTATCACCGGGTGTTATGCGGATCGGCATAAGAACCCTCTTGTCCGGCTTCGGAGTCCAGCAACTGGACCGCGAACCCCTACCGATCCCCGGTTGCCGACCGCGTCTTTCATGGTTTTCTGACCAGTAATTGCCGGCCTGTCTAACCCAGGCGGATAGCCCTGCCATTTGTCGCCAAGGCGTCCGAATCCTCCTAATGCCTGAAGCCATCTTCCTTGCGGTGACACCCGCTTGGCCGTTCTTCGTGGTAGGCTCGCTGTCCCAGGTTGGAACCGGAGACCTCGCCGTCTCGCGCCTTACCTACGCTGCCTCCCGGGGCCAGCCGACCCGCCCTCCTGGCCGGGCCCCCCTGCGGCGTCGGCGCGGCACTGCCGGCAGAGGCGGAACTGAGGCAGGAAGCCGCCCGCTTCACGTCGAGCCCGGCGGAGTTCGTCGCAGGATGGTCGAGGCCGGTCGGCCATGGCCCCAAGAGGAATCAAGGGGACGATGTTGTGGAGGGATGCCCCGGCCCGGGCCACGGCCCGCGCCACCAGACCGATCTCAGACCGGCCCGGCCGCGGCGCCCCCGTCTCCAGCGCTCCCGGCTGCCGCGCCCCCGACTCCGCCACCCCCGTCTCCAGCGCCCCCGGCCCCGCTCCCTCGAAGTTGACTCCGGGGATGAGCACGGTGTTCACCTTCACCGTCAAGCCGACCGCGACGGCCCGGCGGATGCCGGCCAGTTGACGGCGAACCAGGAAGGCCGCCCCGAGTTCGCCCGTCAGAGGGTGACGGCTTGCCAGGGACTCCCCGTCGACAAGACATTGCTCTCCGGGAGCCGGCTCGGGTCTCACCTCAAGGTAGATGTGAGCGCCCACGGCGGGCGAGACGGCATTCACGGTCACGCTGACCGTTCGCACCCCCAGCCGGGCCAGTTCCGGCGCCTTCTCCTCCAGAAGAAGACCGTTGGTGGACAGGCAGAGGATTGCCTGCTTCCAGGTCTCCCTGGCCAGGGCCAGGGCCTCGAAGGTCTCGGGATTGGCCAGGGGTTCCCCCGGACCGGCGACCCCGATGACACGGAGGCGGGGCTCGGCCAGGAGCGTCTGGCGAACAAGGGAGGGAACCTCGGAGGGAGGGAGGATACGCGCCGTGACGCCGGGCCTGGCGAGATGGGCGCAGTCGCCAACCCGGCGATCGCAGTAGGCGCAGGTCACGTTGCAACGGGGAGCGACCGCGAGGTGGAGGCGGGCGTAGCGCGCGTGGGCGGCCTCCCCGTAACAGGGATGCTCCGCCGGGCCCGCGGCGGGCTGGTCACTTCGTGACACCCTCACCACCCCTGTTTCCACCGAACGGCTCGACCCCTGATCCCGGGGATGCGGCCCGGCCTAGCCCCCGGCACCGGTCCCGGGGAGAAAGCCACGATACAGCCCTTCGAGTTCCTCGAGTTCCAGGGGCGTGGGAGCGGCCCGCGCCCGGCCCACCCCACTCGCCGTGGCGGCCCCTTGCCCTCGCGGGGGACCGTCGTCTATCGACCCGGCCAGGACCTGTCCGGCTAGCTCATGGAAAGCCCCGGCGGCCGCGCACCGCGGGGCGGCCTCCATGACTGTGCGGCCTTGGGCCTCCACAGTCAGGATGTCGTCGCTCCGGGGAATGAAGCCGACCAGTTCGGTGCCCAGGCGAACCGCGAACTCGCCCAGGACCGCCCGCTCGAAGTCGGGTTTGCCCCGGCTGTTGCAGATCACTCCGGTCAGGACCGACCCTCCCTGTTGAGCCAGGCGGGCGATGGCCTTGGCGATATTGTTGGCGGCGTAGAGGCTCATGAACTCGCCCGAGCAGACGAGGTAGATGTTCCGGGCGAAACCGGCCCGGATGGGTTGGGCGAATCCACCGCAGACCACATCGCCGAGAACATCGTAAATGACAACGTCCAGGTCGTAAGTCTCGAAGGCCCGGAGATCCCTGAGGATCTGAATGGCTGTGAGCACGCCGCGTCCGGCGCAGCCGACGCCGGGCTCCGGCCCGCCCGACTCGACGCAGAGAACCCCGCCGGCGCCGCGATGGACGATCTCTTCGAGGGTGATGCTGTACTCGTCCTGCCCCAAACGAAGGCGGTCGCGAAAGGTCTCCAGGACCGTCGGGATGAGGCGGCCGCCGGTCAGGGTGCGAGTGGAGTCACGCTTGGGATCGCAGCCGACCTGCATGACCCGATGACCCTTCCCCGCCAGGGCCAGGGATAGGTTGGAGGCCACGGTGCTCTTACCGATGCCGCCCTTGCCGTAGATGGCTATCTGCTTCATCCGCCGGCTCACCCAGTTTCTCGGAACCCTCTCATCGGGCCGCTGGGCCATTCTTGGACGCCGCCCGGCGGCCACCTTCAGAGCCGTCGGAGAAAGAGGGATCACAGCCGTCGGAGAAAGAGGAATTCCAGCGCGCCGGCAAACGGAAGTCCGGCCCCACGCGCCGGATCCGCGGACGAGCTGGAAGGAGGAAGGTGGTCGGCGGGTGAAATCCGGTCGCGGAGGCGGCGGGGATGCCAGAACTGGAAGTCTGGGTCGAAATCGGCGGCGACGGAGCTTGCCTACTCTACACCTTCGACCCGCCCGGGCTTCTGGCCCGGGGGGCGAGCCTGGAGTCGGCGCTGGCCGAGTCCGTGGGGGAGGCCGGTCGGCTCCGGGAGTTGCTGGTCGCCTGCGGGCGGGTGGGTCTGCTCAAAGAGTCGTGGGACGAGGGCGAGAGCCCCGAACTAGTGATCAGGGAAACCATGAACCGCCGGGGGAAGGTGGCCACTGGAGACACCCGGGCCACTTTCAGCCGCGACCTCGAACCGCTCCGCCCGGAGGAGATAGCCGCCTACCTGGCTCTCATGACCCAGATGCGGCTCACCCTCCTCGCTCTCCGGGACGGCCTTTCTCGGGAGGCCTACTTGTTCAGGTCCAGGCCCAAACGGATGCCGATCGGCGCGCAGCTTCGGCACGTCGCCCACTGCGAGCGCTGGTACTTGGGCCGTTTCTGGTCCGATGTCGAGAAACTGCCGCGGCGCTCGGATGTCTGGGACAAGCTGGCCCAGAGCCGGGAACTGGTCGTCCGCCGGATGAGCGACCTCACGCCCGAAGAGAGGGTCGCTACCCGGAAAGCGGACGGCGAGATCTGGACCGCCCGCAAGCTTTTCCGTCGCTTCCTGTACCACGAGAAGTTCCACCGAGACACGGTCGCGCGGGACCTGACCCTCTACCTGGCCCAGACCTCGGCGGGTCGCTAGACGCCGTGTCGGCGGCAGGATGCCGGGCCGCGGTGGGCCTACCACTTCGCCTCCCATCTCTTCTTCTTCGACCTGAAGGTATCCCACCAGTCGTTCTGGATGATCTCCATGAGGTTGAGAAACCCCGTGTAGCCGAAGTAGGCCCGGTCGGTCAGGCGGAAGCGCGAGACGGGGTTGGCGACGCGGAAGCAGTAGGTGACCCCGGCCTCGGCGGCCATGTGGCGCTCGATGTTGCTGGCCAGGACGGCGTCGGGCCGGAGATCGGTCAGGATGCGCTTGGCCCCGTAGACGTCGAGGCCCGGAACAACGGGGAGGGGGGTTCCGAGTTCCTTCGCCTCCGCCTCCAGCATGGCCAGGGCTCGGGGCTGGTTCGAGCGGAGGCCTACGGCCACCGGCTCCATCTCAAGATCCTCGACGGCGACCCTTAGAAGCGGAAGGCCGAGGGTGGCGTCGGCCAGGATGGCGACGCGGGTTCGGTTGAAGAACTGGATTTCGAGCCCCTGGCGCCGGCACTGTTCGACGGTGAACTTCTCTCCCTCGTCTATCAGGGTCTCCGTCTCGCGCTCGCGGCCAAGGGTTTCCCCGAGAACCCTGAGCCAGCGCGTGGTCCCGGCGAAGCCGATGGGCAGGGGAACCTCCGGAAGAAGCGGCTTCACTCCGCGGCCCTCCAGTTCCGCGGCCGCCCTGTAGCCGCAGTCGTGGGAGAGAACCAGACTCCATTCGGCCCGCGCGGCCAGGCCGATGTCTTCCAGGGGGGTCCGGTGGGTCAAAGAGACTAGAACCCGCAGGCCTAGGCGTTCCAGGGTCGCCTTCACCCAGGTGAGGTCCCCTGGCCAGGTGGGGTTAGAGCTCCCGTGGGGGGCGATGAGGACCACGGAATTGGGGATGGTGCGCTCAGCCGGCAACTCACCCGGCTCATCCAGCATGGATTTCAAAACGGCGTCGAGGGCGATGTCGACCCCATCGTACTGGGAGCCCCGGAAGCCGGCGCACTCGATGGGCACGAGGCGAAAGGGAACCTTGGCCGCCATCTCCCGGCACACGGCCGGGATGTTGTCGCCCACTATCTCCGGGCCGCAGGCGGAGAGGACAAAGACCACCGGCACGTCGAAAACCTTGGCCTCCTCGATGGTCCGGGCCAAGGTCTCTTCGCCGCCGTGAACGATCTCATCTTCGCAGAGCTTGGTGCACAGGCTCTTGGTCTCGATGTAGTCGGCCTGTTGCCAGCCGAGGGCCGTGCCGACGAGGAGTTCGCAGCCCTGGGGCGAGTGGGCCAGGACGCAGGCGTGGGCCACGCCGACGGCTGTCTGGGCCGCGCCGTAGAAGGCGCAGCGAAGGTAGGGGTCGTGGCAGGCGCCAACTGTCTTGGCCCCCCCGTCCTTCGCGCCCCGGTCCTTCGCCCCCCGGTCCGCAGTCACTCGCACCGACTCCCTTCGCTTCTCTGGGCCCGTTCCGCCGCCGGTCCCTGCGGCCCCGCTCCGCCGCCGGTCCCTCTGACCCCGTTCCTCCGCCGGTCCCTGCGGCCCCGCTCCACCACCGGTCCCTGCGGCCCCGCTCTTCCTCGACCTCTGGCGACACCTTTCAACAAAGGAGTTTTTGCCCCTGCCACCCCGCGCCGGAGCCCGGGTAGGCCGCGCTGGAGCCCGGGTAGGCCACGCCGGAGCCCGGGTAGGTCACGCAGGAGGCCGGGTAGGCACGGTTATGGGGTAGAATGGCAGGTAGTCGGGCAACCGGTCACGAACCAAACGTCCCCGTGCCGGAAAGGAGCGCTCCCCCGTGCAGGAGGAACTCTTCAGCGGACGCGTTCACCTTGATCCTATCGAGAGTGGGCTAGAGCTTGTCCTGGGCAGCCTCGAGGCGTTGGCGACGGCCGAGCCCGACCCGCGTGAGCGCAAGCACGTTGTCCTGGATCTGGCCGCCGGCGTGGGAACTCTCCTCCGCGAGAGGCTCAGGCAGGAACACTGGTCCCTGGTTTTCGCCGAGCCCGGTGAGGCCGCCCGGGAGGCCTACGAGGGCGGGGACTTCGCGCCGGTTGGGATGGTCGAGGGCCTCACTCGCCTGGCGGAAGTCTGCGGGCTCCAGGCGCCGGCCAGGTGGCGCTGGGGCATTGAGAGCCTATCCAGAGCGAGGAACCAACTCGAATCCCGCGGTTTCGTAGAGACCAAGCCCGTCCTGGCGGCCATCGCCTGCGCCGTGGTCGTTCCGTTCGTCGACTCGGTTCCCCCGGCCAGGCTGACCGAGCTCCTGACCGCCCTCCTGGCCCGCATCCAGGCCAAGCTGCAGGAACTTGACAGCTACGTTGGAGACCGGCTCCGGCGCATCGCCGGCCGGCGGCCGGGTGAGAGCTACCTCGCCTGTCCCTACTGCCGCATGGAAAGCACCCTTGTCGTCGATGGCGGGCCCGTCTGCCTCTACTGCGGCTACACCGGCGAGCCGGAGGCGGTGGCCGGCGAGTATGCCCAGGTCATGTTCGACGCTCGGGACGAGCGCATCCCCTACCGATGCCCCGGCTGCCGGCGCGAGACCCTCCTCGACGTCGGCCGGTCCGAGGAGACCCCCTGGTACAAATGTTTCGCCTGCGGCCGCACCTGGGCCATGGACGACATCGTCTTCTGCTACTCCTGCGGCCAGCCGTTCGAGACCCCGGACAGCGACCCGGACGAGGACTTGTGCGAGAAGTGCCGGGGGGAGAGGGCCTAACCGTCCTCAGGCGGAGGCATCCGGCCCCGCTTTGGTCTCACGGCGCCCCCCGACGTGTCGCACCCTCGTCGCCACCCACACGGCGTTCGCGGCGACTATGAGAAGGTCGCCGCCATCAGCCCGCTGAGAATCGGCCCGGCGAAGTTGCCCATGGCGTTGGCGCTGAAGGTGAGCCCGTAGGCCGCGCTCTGCCGGCCGGGCGGGGCCGCGCTTCCGATGATGGCGTAGGCTGCCGGCTGGATACCGCCGCTGAAGAGCCCGAAGGCGAACCGGAGAAGAAGGAACTGCCAGGCCGTGGTCACCCAGGCTTGGGGTAGGAACAAGACGGCCGCTCCCGCCAGGCAGGTGAGGAGGACCGGCTTGTAGCCCACGCGGTCGGCCAGGCGACCGAGCAGAGGGGAGGTTATGGCCGATCCGACTCCCGCCACGGAAAGGGCTAACCCCGCCACCGTGGGGACCAGATCCGCCCGAACCGCGAGTTCCCCCACATAGAGGGAAGTGATCGGCCCGATGCCGCCGATGGTCAGGCGGTTGAGGGCGAGAACCACGAACATGACCACAAGCTCCCGGGATCGGGCCATCGCGGCCAGGCCTCGGAGCAGGCCCGGCCGGGCGGAGATTTCCTCCCGGGTGAGGGGCTTGAAGTCCTCGCGGACCAGGGTCGCCGCGACCAGGCAGGCGGCCAGGGATAAGACTCCGGTGAACAGGAAGGCGATCCGATACCCGGCGTAGGTGCTGATGAGACCCCCCAGCAAAGGCCCGAACACAACCCCCACGGTCTGCGCCGTGCCCAGGATGCCGAGGGCGTAGCCCAGCCGCTCGCGCGGGACCACGGAGCCCACCAAGGATGTGGCGGCGGCCCCGAAGCCACTGAGAACACCCATGCCGAGGCGAACGGCCAGGAGTTGGTACTGGTTGGTCACCAAAACAACGAGCAGGTTGAAGACGCCCACGGCGGCCGTGGACCGGACAACCATGATCCTCCGCCCGTAACGGTCGGCCAGACTGCCCCAGATGGGAATGAAGATGGTCACGGTCAGGAAGCTGGAGGCGGCGATAAGGCCGGCCCAAAGCTCAACATCTCGTCCCCGGGCCAGACCCAGATCCTTCTCAAGGAAGAGGGGCAGTAGCGGCAGGGACATGGTCAGGCCCATCGTCATGAGAACCTGGACAACCGCCATGGCCCATAGAGTGGTCCGCCAATCGGCGGCGGGGCGGGGCGAGCGACGGCCTGTGGGGGTCAAGGGCTCCCTAGACCTCCGTCTCGGCCGGCGGAACTCCCTGGGGTCGGGTCGGGCCGTCTCCCCCGACGTTTCGGACCAGGGCCGCCACCCAAACCGCGTCCGCGGCCACGAGAAGCCCGGTGTAGACGAAGACCGGGCGAAGCCCGAAGGTGGCGCCCACCAACCCGCTCAAGATTGGTCCGACGAAGTGACCCATGGCCGTGGCGCTGAAGGTGAGCCCGTAGGCCGCGCTCTGCTGGCCGGGTGGGGCCAGGCGTCCGATGATGGCGTAGGCGGCCGGCTGGACGCCCCCGAGGAAGAGCCCCTGGACGAACCTGAGGGCCAGAAACTGCCAGGCCGTGGTCACCCAGGCCTGGGGCAGGACGAAGAGGGCTGTCCCCGCCAGGGTGGCCAGGAGGATCGGCTTGTAGCCCACGCGGTCGCCCAGCCGGCCAAGGAAAGGAGCGGTGATGGCCTGCCCGACCCCGGCCACGGAGAAGGCCAGGCCGGCCACGGTGGGGACAAGAGCCGCCACCACCCCGAGTTCGCCAACGTAAAGAGATGTGACCGGCCCGAGACCGCCGATGGTCAGGCGGCTCAGAGCCAAAACCATGAACATGGCCGGGAGGCCGGGGGACCGGGCCATCACGGCCATACCCCGGAGCAGGCTCGGCCGCGCGGCTAGCTCCTTCCGGGTGGGGGCCGTGAAGTCCTCGCGAACCATGGTTGCCGTGAGGAGGCAGGCGGCCAGGGACACGAGGCCAGTGGAGAGGAAGGCGACCCGGTAGCCGAAGCCGGTGCTGATCAGGCCACCCAGCAGAGGTCCGAAGACGACGCCCACTGTCTGCCCAGCGCCAAGGAGGCCAAGGGCGTAGCCGAGCTTCTCCTTCGGCGCCACCGAGCCAACCAGAGCCGTGGCCGTTGCCCCGAAGCCGCTCAGAACGCCCATTGCCAGACGAACACCCAGGAGCTGATACTGGTTGGCCACCAGAATGGTGAGCAGGTTGAAGACGCCCACGGCGGCCGAGGACCGGATGACCATGATCCTCCGCCCGTAGCGGTCGGCCAAGGTGCCCCACACGGGAGAAAAGATGGTCATGGTGAGAAAGTGAGACCCGGCGATGATCCCCGCCCAGAGTTCGACGTCTTGGCCCGGGGCCAGACCCAACTCGCTCTTGAGAAAGAGAGGGAGGAGGGGCTGGACCATGCTCTGGCCCGCGGACATCAGGATCTGGACGGCGACCATGGCCCAGAGAGTGGTTCGCCAGTCAGTCGGGCGAGGGGCGCCGGGGCGGGGAGGCCAATCTCTCATCGGCGATCGGGGAAGGTCTCCCCGCTCCCCATGGCCGCGACCACGGCCTGAACCAGCCGAGGTATTGAGCGGATCAGTTCGTTGATGAGGTCTTTGGGGGCCTGGAAGACGCCCGCCGGTCCGATGTGGACCCCGGCGATGACTGTCACCGGCACGTTCAGGGTCTTGGCCAGCAGTTCCGAGACCGGCCGGGCCAGGAGGTCGTCCATGTGTCCCGGACGGGTCAGGACCGAGGAGGTGGCGCTGGTCTTACGCGGGTCGCTCAGGCTGGGCCGGGGGTAGGCTATGGCCACCGCGCCCAGATGGGCCAGTCCCCCATAGAGTTGAACCGTGAGCCCATCGGCGGTGCTTGTCCAGGAGGCCCAGACGCGGAGCTGATTGCCGCCGGTCTCGACATCGACGTAGGCCCAGCCGGTTCGGACACCGGGCACCGGGCTCTCCACGGCCCCGCCCGCCCGATCCCACCCACCAGTGGCCCTTTTGCCATCCGGCTCCATGCGATCTGCCTCCCTACTCCGCGCTTCCGCCGGACCAGCGGTCGAACAACTTCGCGTCAATGCCGAATTGGTCGAGGACTTTCCCAACCGTCTGGTTGACCAGGTCATCGATAGTCTTGGGTGAGTGGTAGAAGGCGGGCACCGGCGGCATGATCACACCGCCCATCTCGGTGACCCCAACCATCAGCCGCAGATGCCCGAGATGCAGGGGCGTCTCCCTGACGACCAGGACGAGCTTGCGCCTCTCCTTCAGGCAGACGTCGGCCGCTCTAATGACCAAAGTATTGTTGTACGACGTGGCGATACCCGAGAGAGTCTTTATCGAACAGGGCAAGACGACCATGCCGGAGGTAATGAACGATCCGCTGGAGATGGGGGCCCCAAGGTCCTTGAAGTCGTAGACCTGGTGGGCCAGGTCTTGGACCTGCGACACGGACCGGCCTGTTTCGAGTTCGATGTTCCTGCCGGCGTAGGGTGAGATAACCAGGTGAGTCTCCAGACCCAATTGCCGGGCCACCTCAAGTAGCCTGATTCCGTAGATGGATCCGGTGGCCCCGGTGATACCAACGACTAGTCGCATCCTATCCACCTCCCGCGGCGCCGTTCGCGCCACCACCCCAATGGCCTTTCGCCCGCCAGGCGCAATTGACCTTCAGGCGTAGCTGTTTCTAAGGTTTCTGCAACATTTCGCGCGACAATTAGGTAAAAGAGGATCACACAAACCACGAGACAGAAGGAATTGACTCTTTGGCGTGTAAGCGGGCATCCACTCCACGTTACGCGGAGTCATAAGCATTCCTGCATGGGACGCACCGTTTTCATCATTAACCGGAGGTGGCTGCTTGTGTTTGACAAGTCTCGGGCCTTTGTACGAACTCTTGGTTTGCCGGACGGGGATTTGTGGGACCTGCCGACGTCGGGTAAGAAGTTTCCTGATGGGGCCCACTTCCGCATCGAGACACCCACCGTCAACAGCGCAAAGGCAATGAAAGGGCTTCTCGACGAGAGTTCCAAGGCCGGCGACGTCATCAACCGGGTGACCGAGACCCTGGGAATCATCCGTCACACTACGGCGGAGATCAAGGAATACGTGAAGATAGCCAATGACTACGGGTGTGAGCTGAACCTCTCCGTCGGCCCGCGGGCCCCCTACGACACCTCGGCCACGGTCAACACCCCGCAGGGAGTGCGAATCAGCTACCGTCTTCGCGGCATGGAGCAGGTCATTCGGGCCGTCGAGGACGTTAAGCGGGCCACCGACCTCGGTGTGCTCGGCATTCTCGTCTACGACGAGGGACATCTCTGGGTGCTCAGCGAGATGCGCAAGGCCGGCGAACTGCCCGCGGGCGTGAAGTTCAAGGTCTCCGCCCACTGCGGTCACTGCAATCCGGCTTCCTTCAGGGTCCTCGAAGGACTCGGCGCCGACTCGATCAACCCCGTCCGCGATCTCCAATTGCCCATGATCGCCGCCCTCCGGCACGCCGTGAAGCTCCCTCTCGATGTCCACACCGACAACCCGCCCGCTTCGGGCGGCTTCATTCGCACTTATGAGGGTCCTGAGATGGTGCGCATCGCCAGCCCGCTCTACTTGAAGGTCGGCAACTCGGTGATCAGCTCCCACGGTATTGTCACCACCGAAGACGACGGCCGAAACATGGCCAAGCAGGTCAACATCGTGCTGGAGATGGTCCACCGCTACTTGCCGGAAGCGATCCAGACCGAGAAAGGCTCGAAGGCGTTGGCCATACCCGGCTAGGGAGGCGTGGGCCAGTGGAAGGTTTCGAGGAACTAAGACAACTCGTAATCGACCGTGGTCTATGCACCGGCTGCGGGGGTTGCGCCGGGGTCTGCCCGAGAAGGGTCGTCAACATGGAGTTGGCCGACCCGGAAAGCAGTGACCCCAAGCCGGCCCTAACCGGCGAGTGCAAACCGTGTGGTATCTGCTTCAAGGTCTGTCCGGGGAAGATCGTGCCCTTTGCCGAGCTCGAGAAGTCGGCTTTCGGCCGGGCTCGCTCGAAGGACGACGTGGCCGGGGTGGTCCGTGGTTGCCACTCGGCCTGGGCGGCCCATGAGGACATCCGCCGCGGCGCGAGCAGCGGTGGAGTCGTGTCGGCGGTCATGGCCTACGGCCTGGCCTCCGGCGCCCTTGACGGCGTTCTCCTAGCGGTCCATGACGAAAATCGGCCCTGGCGCCGCAAGGGCGGCATCGTCACCAAGCCCGAGGATGTCGCCAGAGGCGTGAGGTCGGTCATGGAGATCGTCCCCACCCTGGAAGTCCTGTCCGAGGCTGTCGAGAAGAGAGGGCTCCGCTCCCTCGGCGTGATCGGGCTGCCCTGCCAGATGCAGGCCCTCCGCAAGCTTCAGGAAGCCAAAGCCGCGCCCAAGCTAGCCAAGTCGGTCAAACTCATGGTCGGGCTGTTCTGCAACTCGGCCAAGATGTTCATGGGCACCCAGCATCTCATCACCGAGTTTGCCGGGATTGCCCTCAAGGACATCGTGGCCATGGACTTCCGCGGCGGAGAGTGGCCTGGATCCATGCTGGTCATGACCAAGACCGGGAAGATGCACTTCGTCGCCACCAAGGGACAATACGGCAGCTTCCTCGCCTCGAGCAACTACAAGCGCGACCGCTGCACGGTGTGCATGGACTTCGCCGCCGAGTTGGCCGACATCTCCTGCGGCGATGTGTTTCAGAAGAAGGGGGACGACCGCCGGCTGTCGGCCACGGTCGTCAGAAGCTCTATCGGTGAAGAAATCTTCGGCGGCGCGGTCAAAGCCGGTTGGATCGCGGCCCGGCCGCACGCGGTCGAGGACATCCCCGGCAGTGGCTACGGCTGGGAAGCCTCCAAGCACGCCAACGCGGCCCGGATTCTGGAACGCCGAGCCTGGGGCTGGCCGGTGCCCGAGTTCGGCTGGGAACCCGACCTGACGCCGCTTCCCCGCAAGGTCCACTCAAGTACGGCCGGGTAGGAGGAAAAACGTAATGAAGTTGCTGCGTAACGCTAAGGTCTTTGCCCCCGAACCACTTGGGGTGGTCGATATCCTGATTTACGGCGAGCACGTGGTCGCCGTCGGGGCCAAGCTGGATGTGGCCCGCGCGTTGGTGGACGAAGAGATCGACTTGCGGGGGGCCACCGTGGTCCCGGGCTTCATCGACCAGCACGTTCACATCCTCGGCGGCGGCGGCGGGGCCGGCCCAAGCAGTCGGGTGCCGGAGATCGCCGTCACCGATGCCACCATGTGCGGAACGACTACGCTTGTCGGCTGCCTGGGGATGGACTGCACGGCCAGGCACATGCCAGACGTTCTCTCAAAAGCCCGCGCTCTTACCGGAGAGGGAATCACCGCTTTCATCTACACCGGCGGGTGCGTTCACCCCCTACCGAACATCACCGGCGGAATCCGGAGCGACATCTACTTCATCACTGAGTGCTTGGGGGCGGGGGAAGTCCCTATCTCCGACCTCGGCTCCGTCTGGGACAGCATGGAGGAGGAGCCCATCTATCTCGCCCACATCGGCGCGGAAGCCCGGATGGGCGGCAAGCTCACCGGCAAGGCCGGGGTGGTGGCTCTCCACCTAGGGGACGGACCCAAGGGCCTGAGCCCGATATTCCGGGTTCTGGACAAGACCGGTCTTTCCATCCATACCTTCGTCCCAACCCACATCAACCGTAACGACAACGTCTTCCACCAGGCCATCGAGTACGCCAAGCGGGGCGGGACGATCGACCTGACCGCGTCTCGCCATCCGGAGGCCGGCTTCAAGGGCAGCCGCAAGGCCGCTCCGGCTATCAAGGAACTGCTCGGAAAGGGCGTTCCCATCGACCAGATCACCATGAGCACCGACGGTAACGGGAGCATGGCCGTGACCAACGAGAAAGGCGACCTTGTGGCGGCCCTCTATCATCCGCTGAAGGCCCTGCACGCCGAGTTCAGGGACCTCGTCAAGGAGGAAGGCCTAGCCATACAGGAGGCCCTGAAGCCGATCACCACCAACCCCGCCGGGGTCCTCCGGCTGAAGACCAAGGGCCGCGTCAGAGCCGATGGCGACGCCGATCTGGTTGTTCTGGACGACGACCTCAAGGTCAGAGACGTCTGGGCCCGTGGCCGGCTGATGGTTCGCGGCGGCAAGGCCCTGGTTCGCGGGTTCAACCAGTGGGACGTTTTACGCGGCCTGTAGTGGCTTAAAGACATCGGCGTCCACCGCATAAGGAGGAGTTGGCTGAAATGTATTGGGGCGACCTACGCGAGTACATCGGAGGTCTTGAGAAACAGAGCCTCCTCTATCGAGTAAGCCGGCGAGTGAACAAGGACACGGAACTCATGCCCATGGTCCGCTGGCAGTATCGGGGCTTGCCCGAGTCGAGCCGGAAGGGGTTTCTCTTCGAGTCGGTGACCGACGCCAAGGGTCGGGAGTACGACGCTCAGGTCGCCGTATCGGTTCTCGGGGCCTCGGAGGCCGTCTATGCGGCGGCCTTGAAGGCCGACCCCAAGAAGATTACGGAGATCTGGGGCCGGGCCCTCGACCGCCCGCTCGAACCGACTCTGGTCGACCGGGCCAAGGCGCCGGTTCGGGAGCACATCCACCTCGCCGGGTCGGGCCCGGGGCTTGACGAGTTCCCGGTGCCCATCTCCCTCCCGGGTTTCGACCCCGCTCCCTTCATCACCGCGCCCTATGTCATCACCAAGGACCCCGAGACGGGCATCCGCAATGTCGGGACTTACCGTCTGATGCTCAAGGGACCCTGGAAGACCGGGTTGCACACGGGTCACGCCCAGCACATCGCCATCCATGCGGAGAAGTGCATCCGAATGGGCCGGCAGCTAGAGGTGGCCGTGGTCATCGGGGCCGTCCCCGCCGTTGGCCTGGCCAGCGTGGCCAAGGTGCCCTACGGCGTGGACGAACTCGCCATCGCCGGCGCTCTGGCCGGTGAGTCTATCCCCGTGGTCAAGTGCGAAACGGTTGACCTCGAAGTGCCGGCCACGGCGGAGATCGTTCTCGAGGGGACGCTCGATCCGAACTACCTCGAACCCGAAGGGCCGCACGGCGAGTCGCGGGGTTACGTCAGCGAGCGGAACTGGGCCTGGATTTTCAATATCAAATGCATCACCCATAGGAAGCGGCCCATCGTGCAGTGCTTTATGAGCCAGTTCCCGCCCAGCGAATCCAGCGTCATCAAGCGGTACGCCCATGACAGCCTGGCCTACCGCCTTCTCAAGCATGACCTCGGGATTTCCAGTCTCAAGGAGGTGGTTTTTAACGAGAACGTCGGCAGCCGGGAGATGTGCGTGATTCAGCTGTCCAACCCTCCGCGGCATGAAGTCTGGAGGGCCCTGATGGGGGTGGCCGCGATGCACCGGATCGGCAAGATCGTCATTGCTGTCGATGACGACATCGATCCGCGCGATGCCGACAGCGTCAACTTCGCCCTGTGCACCCGGATGCAGCCGCACCTGGACGCCCAGATCATCAACGGTAAAACCGTCGCCGCGGAAGTGGCCACGGCGCCGCCGGAGTCTCTCCTGCCCAAACCCCGGGTGAGTTCGGCTCTTCTTATCGATGCTACCCGGAAGTGGCACTACCCGCCGCTCTCCCTCCCCGGCAAGGAGTACATGGAGAAGGCCAAGGTCCTGTGGGAGCAGTGCGGTTTGCCGGCTCTCACCCCCCACGTGCCCTGGCACGGGTATGACCTCGGATGGTGGTCGGCGACCAACCGCAAAGAAGCTGAGACGGCGGTAGCCGGGCGGTACTACGAGACGGGCGACCAGATGGCCGAGCGAGGGATGCATGGCCAACCCCGCAAGCTCGGTGGCCGAGTCCAGGAAGCCGACAAGGATGAGTTGGCAGCCGACAAGGGCTAGCCAACGACTTAGGGTAGGCGAACGATGTAGCTGAGTTGGCTTGAGTTACTGTGAGAGGAGTGTCCCCATGAACCGAAGGCGTGCATTCGCTCGTAGTTTGGCCCTAGTCGCGGTCCTCGCGCTGCTGGTGACAATGGCGGCGGGCTGCAAGGCCAAGCTTTCGGCGGACGTTCGGACGGAACTCAATATCAGGTTGCAGTACTCCGAAGCCAAGCAATTCGATCCGTCCGTCATTGCCCGGGCATCCGAATACTACGTGACGAAGAACCTCTATGACGGTCTCGTCAGGTTCACGCCCGGCGGTTTCGAGATTGAGCCGGACCTGGCCACGAGCTGGGACATCTCAGCCGACGGTAAGGAGTACACTTTCCACCTCCGCCAGGGCGTCCAGTTCCACAAGGGTTACGGCGAGATGACCGCGGCCGACGTTGTCGCCACGTTCGAGCGCCTGAAGAACCCGAAGTGCGAGCTGTCGTATCTCTTCGGGTCGGTCATCGACAAGATCGAAGCTGTCGACACTTACACCGTCAAGCTCACCCTGCTGACCCCCTACGCGCCCCTGATGACGCTGCTGTCTTACCGCAACGCCGTTATCGTCAGCAAGAAGGCGGTTGAGGAGAAGGGCGACAAGGAGTTCGGCAAGAGCCCCATCGGCACCGGTCCGTTCGAGTTCCAGGAGATGACCGACGACAAGAAGGTCATTGTGACCGCCTTCGCCGACTACTGGGAAGGCGCTCAAGAGGTCACGAAGATCACCTTCTGTCCCATCGTCGATGAAGGCGTGGCCGCCCTGGCATTGGAGAAGGGCGAGCTCGACATAATCTGGACCCGCGGCGATGCGACTATCGCCCAACTGCTGGAGAACCACCCCGACATCATGGTCGAGAAGGGCATGACCGTGACGACCCGCTACGTTGGCCTGAACCCCGGCTATGCGCCTCTGGCCAACGAGAAGGTCCGCTGGGCCCTGGCCCGCGCCGTGGACCGTCAGGCCATCAGCGACGCCACGGCCGGCTTCGAGACCCCGGCGAAGAGCCTCTTCAACCCGCTCTTCTTCGGCTACACGGAGACGGGCATTCCCGACTTCTCCTTCAACCTCGACGAGGCTAAGGCGCTCCTGGCCGAGGCCGGCTATCCGAACGGCTTCGATCTCAACCTGCTCTGCTCGTCCCGCTCGCCCGACCCCATCGTGGCCCAGGTCATCCAGGAGAACTGGAAGGCCCTTGGCATTAACGTGACCCTCAACTCGATGGAACAGGGCGCCTACAGCGAGGCTAAGGACAAGGATCAGGCCACCGCCGAGTACCAGGCGGTGCTGATGGGTGTCGGGCGTCCGCCCGATCCCGATCTGCTCCTGATGGAGGCCTTCCATTCAAGCGCCAACGGCAAGGGCCGCGCTAACAACGCCTTCTACGGCGGCGCCGACGCCGAGATCGAGGCGGCCGCCCGGGAGATGGATCCGGCGAAGAGGGTCGAGCTCTATACGGCCCTCGCCACCCAGATCCTCACCGACATGCCCCAGATCCCGATCACCAACACGATGTATGCCGCGTGCTGGCGCTTGCCGGTCGTTGACTACACCCCCGGCAGCAACAACGAGTTCACCGCCTACACCATCAAGCTGGGGACTGAACTGCCGAAGTAAGCGCTCAACCGTAGCTGCATGAGCTGGCCCCGCTCCCCGCCCGCCGGGTGGGGAGCGGGGCGACGACTCGGATTGCCGGAGGGACCGCAGTGTCACAGAGAGCCAAGAAAGCCACCATCCGAGCATTTATGATCATACCGAGTCTCCTGATCATGGTGACAGTCGTGTTCTTCCTGATCCGACTCACCGGCGATCCGGTGCGGGCTGTCCTTGGCGACTACTCGTCGCCGGAGGCAATCGCTTTGGTGCGCCAGGAACTCGGGCTGGACAAGCCTCTGTTCGTTCAGTACGGCATGTACCTCATGAACCTGGCCCGGGGCAACATGGGAACGTCCCTGGTCGATGGGGGCTCGGTGGCCCACGACATAGTGGTGGCTGTTCCCCACACCCTGCTCCTGGCCTTCAGCGCTTTCGGCATTGCCGTGATCATTGCCATTCCGCTAGGCATCATCGCCGCGGTCCGACGCAACACCTGGGCGGATATGGCGGCCGTGGTTTTCGCCACGGTCGGGCGGGTAATCCCCTCGTTCGTCCTCGGCATCCTCCTGATGCTGCTCTTCTCCCTGAAGCTGGGCTGGTTTCCCATGATGGGGGTCGGTGAGGGGTCCTCTATTTTCATGCACCTCGTCCTGCCGGCCCTGGCCCTGGGCATACACGAAGCCGGCCTGATCTGCCGGATGACCCGGTCGGCCGTGCTCGAGGTCCTCGGGTCGGAGTATGTCCGCACGGCCAGAGCCAAGGGCCTCAACGAGAAGATTGTCTTGTGGCGGCATGTCCTCCGGAACGCCATGATCACCCTCGTGACTGTTCTCGGCCTCAGACTGGCGAGGGTCGTCGGTGGTTCGGTGGTCGTCGAGACGCTCTTCGTCCGCGTGGGCATGGGCCGGCTGATGGTCGACGCCATTTATGCCCGGGACTTCCCCGTTGTGCAGGGGTGTATTCTCGTCTTTGGCGCTTGGGTCTTGATCCTGAACCTGGTCGTTGACCTCCTCTACGGAGTATTCGACCCCCGCGTGCAGGGCGTATGAACGTGGCTGCTGTGGAGGTGCATGTAAGTCGTGACTAGTCAACGAACGGGCCAACCTCCCAAGGGCAAGCGAAGCGCCTTCGCTCGGCTCCTGCGTCATCACGGGGTCCTTGTCGGGGGGGTTGTCTTGATTGCCGTCGTTCTATCCGCGATCGTCGGGCCCCTGTTCACATCCCAGGATCCGTCTTCACAGGATACGGCCCGCCGGCTCGAGGCGCCCAGCTTCGAGCACCCGTTCGGGACGGATAACCTTGGCCGCGATCTCCTTTCCCGGGTGCTCTACGGGGGGAGGTACTCGCTGTCAATCGGGCTGGGCGCGGTCTTGGTGGCCTTCATGCTGGCGATGGTGGCCGGGATCATCTGCACCTATCTGGGTGGATGGCTCGACATCGCCATGATGCGTGTGGTCGACGCCCTGATTGCTTTCCCGACGCTTCTTCTGTCATTGGTTTTCGTCGCTCTCTTTGGAAACGGCCTGATCTGGGTCTTGATCGCGGTCGGAATAGGCGTCTTCCCGCGGATGACCCGGCTCATTCGCAGCACGGTGCTGGAGAAGAAGGATCTCGACTTCGTCGATGCCGCCAAGGCTCTGGGGGCCAACAACGGCTGGATCATCCTGAAGCACATCCTGCCGAACGTCCTAGCCCCGATCCTGGTGTCCCTGACCTTCGAGACCGGCACGGCCATCATGGTCGAAGCCAGCCTGGGCTTCCTTGGGTTGGGTGTGCAACCGCCGACCCCGACCTGGGGATCGATCATCAGCGAGGGCCGCAGGTACATTAGGGTCAGCCCCTACGCCGTCATCTTCTCGGCGCTGGCGATCAGTCTCACTCTGCTGGCCTTGAACCTACTGGGAGACGGCTTGCGCGATTACTTCGACCCGAGGCTGAGACACGAGTAGAAAAACCCCGAGGAGGAAAGAGCATGCAGCCCCACAACCGGCTTTTCGCGGTCAGCATCGATCGAACTCTCTGCGACAACTGCGGCATTTGTGTCTTTGAGTGTGGCTCAAAGGTCTTTCGTTGGGAATGGGATCGCGAGGAAGTTCTCCCCAGCCATCAGAAGGCTTGCATCGAGTGCTTCATCTGTGAGATCAAGTGCCCCCATGAGGCCATCAAGCTGACCTTGACGGCAAAGCCGAAGGCCGTAGGCGCCACAGCGGGCCGTTGACCGTGCCTGGCCGGACCCGGGCCAGACCTTAGCGAAGACAACAAGTCCTTCCGAAGGTAGGGAGTGGAACATATGCGAGAGACGATTGCTCGAATGGCCACAGACGTTTTGATCATCGGTGGAGGCGGGGCGGCCGCCCGCGCGGCTATGGAAGCGACCAAGTGCGGGGCAACGGTAACTTTGGTGGATAAGGGTGTCTTCGGGCGGAGCGGCTCGACCCCGTGCAGCGGGGGCTACTCCGTCGCCTTCGGCCCTCCGGGATCCCCCGAATACGAGAGCCTCTTGACCAACGCCGCGGACGTCGGCGAGAATATGTGCGACCGACCCTTGCTTGAGGCTGTCGTCGGCGACGGCGCCAAGCGGCTGGAAGAACTCCTCGAACTTGGCTTCAAGCTCGAAGAGGAGGACAACAAGGTCGTCCGCTCGATCATTCTCGGCCACTCCAAGCCCCACGTGGTCTACTTCGACTACCGCTTCTGCGATCCGCAGGCCATCCTCCGGAGAGAAACCCTCAATCGGGGAGTTCAGGTCCTCGAAGGAGTCATGGTTTCTGAACTTATCGTTTCCGACCAGGGTGTGCGTGGGGCCGTCGGTATCGACGAGGCCGGCCGCATTCTCGTTTTCCAGGCCAAGGCCGTGGTCCTGGCCGCCGGCAGCGCCACTCGGCTCTACCCTTTCGCCAGCGCATCGTTTACCACCACGGGCGATTCCATCAACCTGGCCTATGATGCCGGCAGCCCTCTGGTCGGGCTGGAGTTCACGGAGATGACCCTGACCCCCAGCTACCAAGGATTGTTCCTGGGGTCGGGCGGCGGCGGCGGTGTCTCCAGCATGATTGCTTACAACCGGCTCGGCGAGCGGTTCATGGAGAAGTACGACGCCCGGCTTGAGAAGTCCCCGCGACACATCGTGGCCCGGGCCATCTTCACCGAGAAGACCCTTGGGAACAACCCCTTCCACTGCGTGCAGAGCGGCAAGATAAGCCGACGCGGTGACCACTCCGTCTACCGCCGCAAGCGGCTCGCGGGCGGTCTGGATTGGCTCAAGCAGGAATTCGATTGGGAGATCGCCCTCCACCGGCTCCTGGGAGGGGTCCGCATCGACGAGTACACCGCCACCAGCTTGCCGGGCCTGTTCGCCGCCGGCGAGGCCACCGGAGCGGTCCACGGAGCGGCTCGTCTCCCGGGCATGGCTCTGGCCGAGAACAACGCCATGGGCGCCAGAGCCGGGCACAGCGCGGCCAAGCACGCCCACAAGGCCGGAAGCGGCCAGGAGATCTTGGTCAATGACGAGGTCGAGAAGCTTCGCTCCCTGATCGGGCTCAAGGGCGGTAAGGCCACCCCGATGGAGGCCACCAACCGTGTTCAGGACGCCATGTGGCGAGGCGTGGGCGTGATCCGGGATGAGGCTGGGCTCGCCAAGGCGGTGGAAGAACTGGCAGCCATCGAGGCTACGTGTCTCTCGGAGGTCGCCGGCACTCCCATCGAACGTCTGGAAGTGAGGAACCTGGCCAAGGCCGGCCGGTTGATCGCCCTGGCCGGGCTGAACCGGAAGGAGAGCCGGGCGAACCACTACCGCAAGGACTTCCCGGGCCACAATGATGGGCCGGAGCAACACGTCCTGGTCTCCAAGGGTCCCCAGGGGCCCGCGATCAAGTCGCATCCCGTCCGGCACTGACATTGCGCGGAGGGAAGGTCCAGGTCCCGCACACGGGTTCGAAAGGGGACACGTTTGAGACCATGATCGACCTGAAATGCCCGGTGCTGGTGGTCGGGGGCGGGATGGGCGCCTTGGCCGCGGCCATCGAAGCCGCCATGTGCGTCGAGGGGGCGGTCCTTTGCTCCAAAGGGGTCGCCGGGCGGAGCGGATCCTCTCCCTTCGCCGGCGGGTACGCCTTCCCGTCCGAAGACGGCACGCAGACCCAGGCCCATCTGGAGAACACCCTCCGGTGCGGGTTGGGTCTGTCCGACCGTCGCCTGGCCGAAGCTCTGGCTACCGACGCGGTGCCGACGATTCGCTTTCTGGAGGAGATCGGCGTCCGCCTCACGAGGCGGGACGGCAAGTACGCTCGCCGTCGCGGGATGGGCCACGACTTCGAGTATCTCGTCCTGGGTGACTTCTCGGCCGGCGACCACTGCGGCCTTCTCCGTCGGGAGGCTCTCACCCGGCGTGTCCGCTTCATCGAGAACACGCGGGTGACCAAGATCCTTGTCCACGGCGGAGAAGTGGTCGGGGCTCTGGCCCTCACGGCCGACGGTGAAAGCCTTCGCTTCGACACCCGGGCCGTGATCCTCGCCGCCGGCGGGGCGACGGCCCTCTATCCGTTCTCCAGCGCCTCCTCGACCACCACCGGCGACGGGCTCGTCCTGGCCTACGAGGCCGGGGCCGAACTCGTGGATCTGGAATTCGCCGAGTTCACCTTGGTTCCCATGGTCCAGGGGCGACCGCTGGCGGTCGGTGGGGCGGGGGCCATGGCCCGCAACACTCAGTATCTCAATGAACTGGGCCAGCGCGTCCTGGAGAAGTATGACCCGGTCCGCCTCGAGCGCACCGATCGGAACAACATCGTCCGGGCGGTCTATGAGGAGAACATGGCCGGCCGCAAAGTGCTCTGTGTCGGCGACAAGGACAGCCTGGCCGAGGGGGCCAGACCCGGCAACCCGGCGGTCTGGGAGAAGTGGGCCGTCGCGGGGCTCGATCCTTTTTCCCAGCCGTTCGAGTGGGGAGTAGCCATCCATCGGATGCTCGGTGGGGCCAGAATCGACGAGCGCGGCGAGACCAGCGTGCCGGGGCTCTTCTGCGTGGGCGAGAACGCGGGTGGAGTGCACGGGGCCACCCGGCTTCCCGGGCACGGCCTCCTCGAGACCGTTGCTTTTGGCCGGCGGTCGGCCCGCGCGGCGTCGAAGCGGGCGGGGCCGGCCTCCGCGGCCTCCGGGAAGGCCTTTGGCTCCGAGGCCGCGGCGGCGTTCGGTTCCATCGGGCCAACGGCCGGGGTTTTTTGCGAGCAGGGTAACCAGTTCGGGGCGCCGTTGGTCCAGCAAATCCAGAAGCTCATGTACGACGGCGCCGGGGTGGTCCGAAACGGGGAGCATCTCAAGAGGGCCATCCGGGAGCTTGAGCCGCTGCGGCGGGAGGCGGCTCGGGAAGCCGGCGCCGGGGACGGCCGAGATGCCCTGAACCTGGCCCTGATCGGTCTGATCGTCTGCGAGTGCGCTCTGAGACGGCAGGAGACCAGGGGGACGCATGTCCGGACCGACTACCCCTCGACCTCACCCGAGCCCCCGCGGCATCTGGCGGCGGTCTGGGGGGACGAGGAAGGCCGTCCGCTGATCCGGCCGGTTTCCGTCAATTGACTAGGGTCGCTGGAATTGCGGCGGCGCCGGAACCGCGGCGGCGCCTGATCTCGGCGCCATTCGATCGCGGAGGAGGTCTTGTCCCTGAGTCCTCGACACGACTTGCTCAACCTGACCTGGCGCGAGGCTGCTGACTGGGTCAAGAAGGATCCCCTGGTGATGGTTCCGATTGGATCTGTCGAATGCGAGGGGCCGCACCTTCCACTCGGCATGGATTTTATGGTGTCGACGCGGGTGGCCCAGGAGGTCGCCCGGCAGACCGAGTCTTTAGTGGCCCCCGGAGTTCCCTATGGCCTGTGCCCCGGTTTCGTTGGATTCCCGGGAACAATTGCCCTCCGGCCGGAGACTCTGCAGGCGGTTCTCCACGAGAGCCTGGGATGCCTCATGAAGCAAGGCTTCCGCCGCTTCCTTTTCGTCGCCAACCACGGACCCAATCTTCCGGTGGCGGAGACGGCCGCACGGGCGCTGATGGAAGAGCACCCCGGGACGATAGTCGCCCTGGTGTGGCCGGCGGAACTAGCCGGCCAGGTGGCGTCCCAGATGGGGGTTCCGGCGGCCGACCGAGGCCACGGGGGCGACCCCGCGACCTCCATCGTGCTGGCGCTCTTTCCGGAGGACGCCAGGATGGACCTCGCGACCGCCGACCACCCTCCAACCATTGGGGCCCTGAAACTCAAGTCCAGTTCGGCGGCGGAGATCAACGGGGTTCCCGTTAGATGGTACAGCCAGGTGGACACGTGGTCCCGGAGCGGGGTCACCGGAAACCCGTTAGCGGCCTCGGCTGAGCGTGGCCGCCAGATCTTTGAGCGAGTCTCGGCCATGGTCAAGGAGGTTGCCCTGTATCTGAAGTCGATGAAGCTCCAGTAGGGCTATGCAGGAGGAGGGCTCACCTTTGGATGCGCTGCTTGAGATCAAGAACCTGAAGACTCACTTCACCACCCATGAAGGGCTGTTGCCGGCCGTGGACGGGGTCACCTTCCACATTAACCGCGGCGAAACACTGGGGGTGGTGGGGGAGTCGGGCTGCGGTAAGAGTGTGACCTCGCTATCAATCATGCGGTTGATCCCAACTCCTCCCGGCCGCTACGTCTGCGGGGAGATACTCTTCCAGGGCAAAGACATCCTCAAGATGTCCCCGGACAAGGTCCGCGACATCAGGGGCAGGGACATCGCCATGATCTTCCAGGAACCGATGACCGCGCTCAACCCGGTCTACAGCATCGGGTTCCAGATCACCGAGGTCCTCGAAGTTCACCAGGGGCTCAAGCGGGCCGAGGCCATGGGCCAGGCCGAGGAGATGCTCCGGCTCGTGGGCATACCCGACCCCCGCAAGCGACTGGAGAACTACCCCCATGAACTCTCGGGCGGTCTACGCCAAAGGGCCATGATCGCCATGGCCCTGGTCTGTAACCCCAAGCTGCTGATTGCCGACGAACCGACAACGGCCCTGGACGTGACCATCCAGGCTCAGATCCTGGATCTCATGAAGGGGCTCAAGGAGAAGCTCGGGATGTCGATCATGCTGATCACCCATGACCTCGGGGTCATCGCCGAGATGGCTGAACGGGTCGTCGTGATGTACTCGGGTAAAGTGGTGGAGGAAGCCGGAGTTCAGGAGCTCTTCCACAGTCCTCTGCATCCGTACACTCAAGGTCTCTTGCACTGCATCCCCCGGATCGACCGGCCCCGACATAAACTGGACGTGATCCCAGGGGCTGTGCCCAACCCACTCGACTTCGCGGACGGGTGCCGCTTCCACCCACGTTGCCGCTACGCCCAGCCCGTCTGTGTGACCGACGAACCGCCGCTGGTGGCCCAGGGCCCAAGGCGCGTAGCCTGCTTTTTCACCCCGGAGCAATGGATACCCAACAAGGAGGTGGCTTAGATGAGCACCCCGTTGAAGAGTCCGGCGCCAAACCCGGTCGAGCCGCCGCTTCTGGAGGTTATCGGGCTGAAGAAATACTATCCGATCCACGGCGGCTTCCTGTCGAAGGTCAAGGGCTACGTCTACGCCGTCGACGGCGTCTCGTTCTCGGTCCAGCGCGGCGAGACTTTCGGTCTCGTCGGGGAATCGGGATGCGGCAAGACCACGGTGGGCCGGACCGCCTTGGCCCTGATGCCGGCCACCGCGGGCGAAGTCCGTTTTGAAGGGCAGAACCTCTTCGCGCTACGCAAGCCGGCTCTGCGCCGGATGCGCCGGGAGATGCAGATCATCTATCAAGATCCGTACTCGTCGCTCGACCCGAGGCGGCTGATCGGGGAGATCATCGCCGAGCCGCTCGCCATCCACCGCGTCGCCACCCCGGCGGAGCAGAGGGAGCAGGTCAGGGAACTTCTCTCCGTGGTGGGCCTGCAGGCCTCTGACGTCGTCCGCTATCCCCACGAACTCTCGGGCGGCCAGCGTCAACGGGTGGGGATCGCTCGAGCCCTGGCTCTGCGCCCCAAGCTCGTGGTTTGCGATGAACCGGTGTCGGCTCTAGACGTCTCGATCCAGTCTCAGATCCTCAACCTGCTTGATGAACTGCAGGGCGCGTTTGGTCTGACCTACGTCTTTATCGCCCACGGGCTCCACGTTGTCAAACACGTCTCGGACCGCGTCGGCGTGATGTACCTGGGTAAGCTGGTCGAGGTCGCTCCGGCCGACGCCCTGTTCGACCATGCCCTTCATCCCTATACCCGGGCCCTGCTGACGGCCATCCCCATTCCCGATCCCGGCCGGCGCGGCAAGCGGCAGCTTCTGACCGGGGACGTCCCGAGTCCGGTCAACCCCCCGCCAGGTTGTCGCTTTCATACCCGCTGCTCCATCGTTGAGGAGCGCTGCCGGCTGGAGGAACCCCTTCAGAGGGAGATGGGGAGCGGGCACTTGGTGGCCTGTCATCTGGCCAAGAACTGATGCTGGGAAGCCAGCGCTAGCTGAAGGCGGTGTCCGGATTGGGAAAACAGCTCATGGTCATTCGGGCCGAGGGTAGCTCCTTCGACCTTGGGCGGGAGCACGGCCACCAGTGCCGGGAGCTCATCCGGCAGTTGGCTCGGGAGGACTTACCCCGGGAAATGGCGGCCCGGGGGATGGTCGATCCCCGGGACATCATGCGCAAGGGTCTCGACTACCGGCCCTTCATCGAAGCCAGCGCTCCACACCTCCTGGAGGAGATCCGCGGCATCGCCGACGGCGCCGGGATCGAGTTTGAGGAGGCCCTGGCCCTGCAATGCCGGTCAGAACTCGTCAACCGGACCAAGACCGAGCCGGAGGCCGGGAGTGAGGTGGAGGCCAAGACCGAGCCGGAGGCCACGAGCGATCCGGAATGCACATCCTTTGCGATCTCCAAGGAGAGGAGCGCCACCGGCGAGGTGATCGTGGGCCAGAACCTAGACCTCGCGCCCACGTTCGACCCTTTTGGGGTCATCCTTTATCTCTACCCGAAGAGAGGACCGGCCATCATCACCTGGACTTTGGCCGGGACGGTCGGGCAGGTGGGCCTGAACTCGGCCGGACTGGCCCGCTGCGGCAACTTCCTCCTCAGCGCGGGCTGGCGGGTCGGCCTCCCGACGACGATACTCTGGAGGCTGATCATGGAGCGGGAGTCGGTGGAGGGCGTCGAGAGAGTGGTCGCCGCTTCCGATTCTTGCCGGGCCAAGTCGAACAACTTCATCGTCGGCGACTCCGCCGGCACGATCGCCGACTTCGAAGCGACGGTTGATGCCTATCGGCGACTTGGACCGGAGGACGGGGTCATCCTGCACACCAACCACTACTTGCACCCCGATCTCCTGTCCAGCGAGCGCCAGACCACCCGACTGCCGGACACCCAGGCCAGGCTGGCCCGGCTGAGAAATCTCTTCGCCGAGCACCCGGGGAAGATCGGGTCGGCCCAGCTCCAGACCTTCCTCAGAGACCACTCCGGACGCCCCCAATGCATCTGCAAGCACGAGGGCTACTCGAAGACGGTTGTCTCCGTGATCAGCCACCCCAAAGCCGGATGCATCGAAGTCTGCTCGGGTAACCCCTGCGAAGGGGAGTACCAGATGTTCAGGCTCTAGGTTTGGCAGGCTGGGTCTAAAGGTCGCCGGTTTGGGCCACCCCCTCGTTTCCAACGAGGCCGCCACAATCCTCTTGACGAGCCGTCAAAGCCCTGGGTATTCTTGATTGGGCAGGTGCTTTGTGCCTTTAGAGAAAGATACTGGCTAGGTAGAGGGGGGAGGGATTGTCGATGTCAGATATTCAGCACCGCATTGCTGAGGACGCCGCGAGGTCGAAGGAACTCCGCGACAAGGTAGCAGACGCCCTCAAGAAAGCCGGGGCGCCACCCGTCGAAGCTCAAGTTGCCTTTCTCAAGGGATTGATGGACAACAAGGGCGAGGCAGACACGTTCATCAAGAACCCCAAGGGGTACTGCCTTGAGCACGGGGTCGTTATCAGCCCTGAAGTGGTCCAGATGGTTGTCCACAACGTCATCAACGACCAGGGTGTCGATCCGGACATTCTGAGCCGCTACGGGGACAAGGTGGTCGGCCAAGTCCTGGACATGCGGTCACCGGGCGGGGGCAAGGCCTGGGTGGTGGCCGCCGCCGCGGTCGTCGTGGCCGTCGCGGCCGTCGTGACTATGGTCGTCACCCTGATCCGGTCCGACAGGCCGATGGACGCCAGAGTCCTGGTTGGCCTTGGACCGGACGGTATCCGCCTGCCGGGAGGCGCCAAGTTCGATATCAAGTCGCCCAAGCTAAGGGGCGGCGGGCCGATGTAGGGAGTTTCACGATCGCCATCAAGGCAGGGTCAAGGGGCGGGCAGGCTGGCGACATCGTCCGGTCTGCCCGCCAAACCGATATGGAGCCGCAGACGTGGGAGGTGAGCCCTGCCGGCCGGCGCCGGGGTCAGGGACTCCATGAGCGAAGTGACAATGGACCGCGACCTAATGGCTTACGCGCAGTTCCTGCATGTGCCGATGACCTTTCACAGCCTGGTCATCGAGAACACGAACCGCTGTAACGCCAGGTGCAAGATGTGCTACCAGTCCGCTGGACCAAAGGGCTCCGACGTCTGGGGAGAGGCCTCGCTCACCGTTGAGGAACAGGAGACAGTTATCCGGGAGTCGCTACGCATCGAGACCCTTTTCCCCCGGTTTCACCTCTCCGGAGGTGAAGCCTTTCTGGATGTCGACACCTGTCTTCACCTCCTACGGGTCGCTCGCGATAGCGGCTTCCTGGATATCACCTCGGTCACCAACGCCTTCTGGGCCCGCCGCCGGACGCGCGCCCTCGACATCGTCCGGCGCGCCCGGGACGCCGGCTTGACAACGCTTGAGATAAGCTGGGACGCCTGGCACCGGGCCTTTGTCGCGCCCGAGGCCATCGAGAACTGCATCGAGGCCTGCCACGAGTGTGATGTCGAAGCCAACCTCCGGGTGCTGACCACGAGATCGCACGGTGTCGCCGAGGCCCTCAGCCACCTCTCCGCTGAGGCAGTGGAGAAGGCCGTCCGGATCACCTCCGGGCCGGTCTTTGCCAGCGGCCGAGCCGCCCGCGAACTGGATCCGGATGATTTCTACGTCTCGCGAACCAGCCTGGATGATGCCTGTCACAGCAATCTCAACCTGGTGGTCAACTCTTTTGGCAACGTCTACCCGTGCTGCGCCGGTCTGGACCAGACCGAGAACTACATAACCGGCAACATCCGACAGCAGTCCATCGTGGACATCGCCGAGGCCATGTCCAACTCCCCGCTCCTCCGCCTGATCGTCTTCCGGGGCATCGCGGTCCTGGCCCAGATCATTGAGGGCCGCGGGGTGAAGGTTGGGCGCAACTACAACAGCATCTGCCAGATGTGCTGGTCGTTCTTCTCCCGGCGGGAGTGTGTTGACGCGGTCGCGGAGCACTTCGCCGAGTCCCACCGGCGAGCTCTGGAGGCGGTGGTTCGTCAGCTCGAGGCCCACGGGCTCGAGGGCCTCAAGGAGACTTCATCATGACCCGACCGGAACTGGCGCTCGACTTTGCCTCGGGCAGGCTCCCCCTGGCCTACTGGCTCCGTTCGGCAGCCTTCATGGCCTCCGCCCAGGGCGATGATCTGGGCCTGCCCGTCTCCGCTATCTGCGACTGGGTCACCAGGTTCGACGCCTGGTACAAGGAAGTCCTCGGTCTAAGTGAAGGGCGCCGCCTTCACCTGCTCTACCACCGTGAGATGGCCCTGGTGGGGAACGACCTTCTCAGCGCGGCTCCCCGCCTCAAGGAGTTTGGCCGGACGGCCCATTCCCTGGGCTTTGGGGTCTCGATAGCGGTGGATTTGGCCGAGGCCATGGCTCTGGAGGACGCGTTCATCGACCTCATCAGCGATCAGACTTACAACCACGTGGGGTTCCGTGTTCTGGACTCCGACACCGCTCTTTCCGCGGGGGCGACAGCCTTCGTCGAACGGATCATCGGCCGGTCGGACGCGAGGGTGGGTCTCATCGCTCCGTTCCACCTCCTCCGGGACATGGGCCTCCTCGATTCTCCGATCTTTAACCAGTCCGACATGACGGTCTTCCCGATCGGGTCGCTACTTGAGGGCTCCTTGCCCCAGCCCCCCAATCCGGTGGCCCCCTGCTTCTCCCGAATCCGTCTCCACGTGGATGACGCCGGTTTCATCTACCCCTGCTTGGGCCTCCTCGGCGTGCCTGGGGCCGAACTGGGATCTGTCCACGACCCCATGGACCGCACGGTCCTTGGCGGCCGCCCCTACTTCCTCGACCTTGCCCGGCTGGCGGTAGAAGGACCCCGGCTCGAGCATCCGGCGCCCGAGCACCGCGTCTCCGGGCTGCCGTGGATCTGCGAGCAACACCGGATGGCTCTCCTGGACGGCCCCTAGAGACGCCTCAGCCGCCAGCGGCCGACATAATCGCTGGGCCGTGCCGGCGCCCTGTTGCCGTGGAATCTAATGTAGCAGGGTTGAAGGTAGGGGGCCGCGCCCTCCAGGGTCTCGAAACCCCAGGCGAACTGCCGTCCGGCCACGACCAAGTCCCGCGCTCCTTCAGGCGCCGGTCTCTCCTCGAACGGGGGGTGGAGGAGGACACAAGGGTCCACAGAGAAGGCCAGACGGTCGGAGCGCGGGCGCCCGAAGCGGTGTTCAAGTCGCCGGGCGGCCCACCGGGCACCGCGACCGGCCAGTCTCTCGAGCACAATCTCATCGACACGAACATCAACTCCGATCCAGCCGGTCCCGTCCAGGTAGACCTCGTTCCAGACGTGGGGGCGCATGCGCCGGCCGAGAAGCGTGCCAATCAGGACCCGGCACGGGAGATCTATCGAGCGGCACAGCGCGGCGTAGAGGAACGAGTACTCCCCGCAGTCCCCCAGGCGGTTCTTGCGCATGCTCTCGCTCCCCCGCTCGGATGGAGGCCAGACGTAGCGGCATGTGTTGAGAAGATGACGGAAGAGGCGGCGGGCCCGCTCGACACAAGAGGCGGCCTCACCCACCGCGGCCCGGGCCTCGGCCCTGACCTCGTCGTTGACCTGGATGAGCGCGCTGGAGCCCAGGTAGGCCGAGGGGTCAGGGGCTGGCGAGGGCCCGGCCAGTCCCGCCGGCTCATCCGGCAGAACCACCTCCACCGTCAAGCGGGCCAGTTCGCCCGGCGGGAGTGACACGAAGGCCACCCGGTTTGGCCCCCCCGCTAGGGTGGGTTCGCCGGGGAAACCGGGCGGAGAGGACCTGACGATCCGGGGCCCGGGTTGGCACGGCAGGTCGGGGGGCAGGGCCACCCAGAGGTCCACGCGTTCGCCGGTGCGATTGCTGTACCGCCAGTCCCAGCGGACCCTCGCGCCTCCCGTGGAACTACTCATCGCCACTACTCTCGTTGTAGCCGCAGGCCTGCGCGGCGATGAACTGGAGAAGCTCGACGCCTCCGTCGAAGAACCCGGGGTTGAGCCATGGGCGACGCCAGCGGCCCCAGTGCCGGGCGTGGAAGCCCAGCCACCAGAGTTGGCGCAGGGCGACGAAGACGGGCACCGTCCGGGCCTCGCTCTCGCCGAGACGCCTAACCGACGAGTAACCGCGGACCATCGCGTCCCACAGAGCAGCGTCACCCCCGCGACCGAAAGTCCCCCAGATGAGGGTGGCCAGGTCGTAGGCGCGCCAGCCGCGAGCCAGAAGTTCGAAGTCGAAGAGAGCCAGCCGCCCACCATCTTCCAGGAAATTGAGGTGGTGGCTGTCTCCGTGCACGAGCCCGTAGGCGCCCGGTTCGGAAGAGGCCTCGGGCCAGAGGCGGGCGAGGAACCCGACCACGGAGTCCAGGGTCATCGAGGTCTCCGCTCCGGTCGGGCTGGTGAGCCGCTCTTTCACGGAGGCCACGGGTTCCTCGATTAGGGCCCTCCGGTCCAGGTGTGGCAGTGTCCCGGGAGGACCGACGATCTCGGCCGCTACGTGGAACTCCGCCAGGAGCCGGCCCAGGGCCAGGCCGGTCTCAAGGGTAAGCCGCGGCTGGTGGCCGGTGAGGAAGCGGTAGAGAGCCAGGTGTCGTTCGCCGCGCGAGGGGTCGTCAAGGACGGCGAAGAGGGTGCCGTCGGTCAGTCGGTAGGGGCCGGCCACGGGCAGGCCTCGCGCCTCGAGGGAAGCCAGAAGCTCGAGTTCGAAGGTGAGGTGAGTTGCCGGCCGTAGGGAGGAATTGCTCACGCGGGCAACAGCTTGCCGGCCGGGCGCCTGGACAATGTAGGTCGACCCGAGGCCATCGCCGAGTTTCCGTACCCGGACCGGTTCGGGGAAGCCGTAAAGAGCGGCGATAGTCGGCCCGAGGGCGGGACCGTCGCCTTCAGCTTTGGGAAACACAGCCCGGCTGCGATGGGTCACCATTACTCGCCTCGCTGGGTCTTTCCGGCTATGATGGCCGAATCCCTTGCGAGCGAGCCTTCCGCTATCTCTCTCCCCACCAGTCCCCGGGCCGGCTGACCCCGTAGCCCAGGAGATCGTCGAGCCAAACCAGGACCCTGGGGGCGACGGGCGCCAGCCGGGCGGCCAGGGCGTGGTGCCAGTGGTGGGCCGAGTCCTTCGTGTACGGGCAGACGGCAACACAGGTCGAGCAACCGGAGCCGTTGACGTTCCAGAACTTGTAGCACCGTTCGACGTCCACCGGCCACTTTAGAACGCCCGGATTGTTGGACGGGCAGGCCGGTTCCCGGGTCATTTCGCCGTTCGCGATGGCCTTGGACGGACAGTGGTCGGCACATTTCTTGCAGACGCGGCAGAACTTCCGGACCCCGAAGTCGCGGGGACGGTCGGCGGCCAGCGGCAGGCTCGTGAAGACCTTGGCCAGGCGCACGTTGGGTCCGTACCCCGGTGTGACCAGAAGACCGTTCCGGCCGAGTTCCCCCAGGCCGGCGGCGATGGCCAGGGGCTCAGAGAGGGCCAGATCGTTCCCCGAGGGCAAGGCCTGGTAACCCAGGGCGGCCAGAAACTCGGCCAGGGCGTGGGTGACCAGGGCCATTTTGAGGTAGCCTTGCCCCGTGGCGGCGCCGGCCAGGAGGGTCGATCCGCCCCGAGTTGTGGCGATGTCCTGCCGGACCGCGACGACGATGACCCACTTCATCCCGGCGGGGATATGGAAGGCGCCGGCGGCGTCAGCGCCCAGGCCGGTGGCGTCAGCGCCCGGGCCGGCGGCGTCCGCGTCCAGGCCGGCGGCGTCTCGGGACGATGGAAACTCAATCCGGCCTTCGCCCTGGCGGGAGAACCAGCGGCTGTAGAACCAGCGGGGATCCGTCTCGGTGATCCCGACGAGGTCGGCTCCGAGGTAGCGGGCCACCTTCTTGACCAAGCGGGTGGCCTCGGCGGGGGGGAGGGGTCGCGGGGCGGGGAGGCCGGAGCCGGTGGCGTACGCCGGGTGGCTGGCTGTCCGGTTAACGTAGAGGCCACTCCGGGCCCCGATGCCCGTGTCGGTGTTGGTCGCTTCGACCACCGACCAGGCGGCCGTCATCAGGGCGTAGTCGAGATCGCTGAAGCCGGGCCGGCCGCGGACGATGTGATTGGTCAGGGCGTTGTCCTGTAGCCGGGCCCGGTCCATTATGGGCGAATCCCAGAGGGCCCGCCGGAACATGATGTTCCGCTCGTCGAAGGCGGGCAGGTGGGGGTCGATGCTGTAGAGGTCGTCAATCCTGGTGGCGCCATGTCTGGGCATGGGCCTGATCCCCCCGGGAGTTTGAGTTGCCGGCGACCGGCCAAGCTCCGTTCGACCCGGGCAGCGGGCAGACCTGCCGCGCGAGCGTCTGCGCGCGGGCGCCCTGCTCGCGGGAGGGGCTGCGGCGACCCGCCGAGCGCCGGCGGAAACGAAACCAAGCCGTCGTCGAAGACGTTGAGTGTGGTGGGGCATCTAGCTGGGCGCCTACGGCCTCGAAGAACCCAGCGTGGCGGCGAGCCGGGAAGCCATTCGGCTCTGGGAAGAACTCATCGGCGTCTGGGAGAATGACGACGGCGAGATCGTGGGGGCGGTGACGACAGAATACCCCAAGCGGGGCGATGTCTTCTTCCAGCGTCGTCCCGGCTACAAGGACCTCCCGGGTCGGATGCTCGACCACGCCGAGGAGAACCTGACCGACGAGGAAGCCGCGCTGCGAATCCACATCGGGGACCGCGACGAGCCGCTCCGGGCCTTGGTCCTTGAGCGGGGCTACGCGTGGGCTCGGGCCAGGCCTTCTACGAGGCTATTGGCTTCCACTAGCGGTCATCTCGCAGACGGGCCGGGGCCCCGTTCTACGTCGGTGGCGCCCGGCTATCGCGGCGACGCCCCGGGCCACCGTGAGGAAGGTGGTGGCTACGAAGATAGCCGGGGGCTACCCCTGAGCGGGTTGTCCCCCGGTCTGCTCATCTCGCCAAGCCCTTAGCGATCTCAGGGGTCACTTGACTTCCCCTTCCGGTATCTCGATCTCGAAGCGGCACCCCGGATCGCCTGCCAACGCGCTCTCCAGGACTTTCACCCGCACCGGCCGCTGGAAGATTACGTCGAACGCGAGCTTTTCGTAGCCTCCACTGCAGTAGCACCAGAGCGGCGGCACGGTCGGTCCGTCGCCGAGGATGGAGGCCCTGGCCAAAGGACAGTGACACATGTGGTAGCGCCTCAGCTTCGGGTCGGTCTCCCCGAGGTAGGCCACCGGGGCATAGGGGATCTTGCTGACGAAGATGGACTGGCCGACCCTCACGCCGGACTGTATCTCCGGATTCCGGCGCACATGGTCCACGACCGCCGGGAAGCGCAGCACCGCGTCGAGACCGGACTTGCGGTAGATCCGGCGGAGACGCGAGAATGTCCGCCTTGGAATGCCGTGGTTGTTCCCGGCGAGGACGTCGCGACACGTGTCGACGGGAAGCCTCGCCCGCAGGCCCTCGACCAGCCGCCGCGTCACTTCGACGTACCCCTCCTGCGGCGAGCCAAGGGGCGGTAGCGCAAGGTCCGCGAACACGGCGTCGCGCGCCGCTCTTCCAGCAACTTTGGCGGCCCGGGTGGACAGGTTGGACACGACCTCGCGACCGCTCAGCACGCCGACCATGTAGATGAAAAGGGTGTTGTTGTCTGTCGCGAAGCCGTAGCGGGCCAGCGCCAGCAACCTCTCCTCGGAGTTCAAGCCTTTGTCGATCAGCTCGGTCAGGTAGCCCTTCAAGACCTCCACGCCGGCCTTGAGGTCCCCTCGAGCGGCCAAGAATGCCTCGAAGTCCCGGACGGCCGACACCTGGACCTCCGTCTGTTCCGGGCTAAAGCCCCGCTTGGCGCAATACTCCCTGAACCGCTGTTCTCTCACGGAACACCCTCCTTCGCTTCCTGGACCGGAGCGCCGGCCTAGACGGGTTTCTCTAACGCCTGTTCCCTTCTACGACCCCCGCGCCGGCCAAGTTCCGCGCCAGGGCCAACCTCGAGTGGTCGGACGAGCCGGGAGTGTGGATGCGAACGCGCCAGAAGTGTTGATCCGAGTCGAAGATGGCTATCATCCTACTTTCTATCCAACATCCCGCACCTCGACGTCAACCACTTCCCTCCGCGGGGTGGCGAACCAGAGGTTGACTTCGTGCTTACCATCGGCGCCCGGCCGCCGCCCCAGTCGGCGGACGCCTGGCCGTGGAGAGTCCGGATCTCCGGCAGGGGGTCGGCCCGCCTTCGCGGAATATGGCCACCACGATTTGCACCGATGGGGGGCTACTAGTGGACCAGAACATCGCACTTGTCACCGACAGCACCTGCGACCTCGACAGCTCCACGATCAGTCGCCACGGCATCCATGTCCTACCGCTTCACATTGTCTACGCCAAGCAGACCTACCGCGACCGCGTCGACATCACCCCCGAGGAGATATACGCCCGCTTCGGGGAAGAAGTCCCGACGACCTCCACTCCATCTCCCCAGGAGGCCGCCGACCTCCTGACCCAGGTTCGCGACAGCGGCTTCACCCACGCCCTGGCCGTTCACATCTCCAGTGGGCTGAGCGCTACGGCCGACACCGTTCGAATGGCCGCGGAGCAGGTGAAGGGCCTGGAGACCTTTGTCGTCAACTCCAAGACCCTCTCAATGGGGCTGGGGTTCATCGTCGAGCAGGCCGCTCACTGGGTGGAGGAGAAGCTCGATTTCCGCGCTCTCATCGAGCGGACCCAGGAGATGGTGACCCGCTCGCGGGCCTTCTACGTTGTAAGGACCCTCGAGTATCTGCGGCGCGGCGGCCGCATCGGGGCGGTGGCCGCGGCGGTGGCCGGGGCCCTCGACCTCAAGCCCATCATCTCCATCGACAAGGAAGGCCGCTACTACAGCCACAGCCGGGTCCGCGGACGTCGGCAGTCGCTGGCTGAACTCTTCAAGCTGGTGGGCGAGGCGGTCGAGAATGGGCTCGACCAGGTGGCCATCATGCACGGCGACGCGAAGGAGGAGGCGTCGGAACTCCACGAGCGGGTGAAGACACTGCCCGGTGTCAAGCGCACGGTCTTCGGCCAGATCAGCCCGGTCCTGGTTGTTCATACCGGCCCCGGCTTGGTCGGAGCGGCGATGACGCGGGCGTAGGCCCAATCAGGCGGCGGAGGTGTCGGAGATGGTGGGGCATAGCCGGGCAGGCGGCCTCGGGCCGCCGACGCTGGTCACGTCGCTAGTCCTCTTCCTCGCGCTTTCTCTCGTCGTCGGTCCAGCCCTGATCTCCTCCGGATGCCGCCCTCCAGCGCATCCGGAGGCGGCGGACGACGTTGGCGCCCAGCCTGGCCCGGGCGGGTCCTCAGGAACCGGTTCCCAACCCGTGGAGAGGTCCCTGGGCGACCTGAGCCCCGACCTCGACCTCCGGACCGGCGCCCACGGCGTCCTTGGTGGAGGCGGCCAGGCTCACTGGTCGCCCGTCCCGGCAACGGCGGAGACGGGGGAAGGGTAGGTCCATAAGGAGCCAACACATTATCTCTCTCAACATCACAGCCCTCAATGACAGCCACCTCCCCGACGCCGCCGGGCTTTTCGTCTCCCGTTACCGGGAGGCTCGGTCCCGCACACCCGTTCTCCCGGTCCGGCACGAGGACCCAGGCACGATCCTGCCCAGGCTCAGCGACCTCCTCAAGAAGGGTCCGGGCGCAGCCGCCATCCAGGACGGCCGGCTCGTCGGTTTCCTGGCCGGGATGGCCATCCCCAACTTCAAGGGAACCCAGCGAGGTGTTTGGTGCCCGGAGTGGGCCCATGCCGCCGTGGAGAGCGGCGGGGCCAACCGAGCCGACGTCTACCGGCGCCTCTACGAGTGGATCTCCGCCCAGTGGGTGGCAGCCGGGTGCTTCACCCAGGCCATCACCCTCTTCGCCCACGACGTCGAGGCCGGCGACATCTGGTTCAGGAACGGCTTCGGCCTCCTCTGCGTGGACGCTGTCAGGTCCCTGGACCCGGTGGCGGCTGACAGGCCTCTCGCGCCTGCCGCCACCATCCGCCAGGCTACAGCCGGCCCGCTACCTGCCGCCACCATCCGCCGGGCCACGCCCGCCGATGTCGATCAGATCTTGAACCTGACCGTCCAGCACTATCGGTACCTGGCGGGGGCGCCCATCTTCCTTCCCTACCTGCGGGCCGTCGGACGGGAGGAGATCGAGGGCTGGCTGGCTGACCCCACCCAGGCCGTTCTGGTCGCCACCGTTACGGGCGAGATCGCCTCCGCCGAGGGAGAGGTCGCCGCCTACCTACGGGGTGGGCTCGGATGCCCGGAGGCCGCCCACGTGCTCTCCGACCCCAAGACGGCCAGCATCACCAGGGCTTTCACCCGCGAAAGCCTGCGACGCCAAGGTCTGGCCTCAGCCCTTCTGGGAAGGTTCGTCGAGTGGGCCAGGCTGCGGGGCATGGAGAGAATCGCGGTTGACTTCGAGCCCCAAAACATCCACGGCAGCCGCTTCTGGGGCCGGCACTTTGAACCCGTCTGTCACTCGGTCATCCGCCGCGTCGACGAGAGGGTAGTAGAGGCGCCCACCCCTTAGCCCCTGACCCTCAACTCCACCTCATCCCCATCAGCCAGCACGTGCCGGCTTCCGACCGCCTGGCCGGGGAACCTGGCCGAGAAGCCCCAGATCAGGGCCTGGGAGAGCCTGGACTCAAGGTCCTTGTGAACGGCCCGGGCCAGGTCCCCTACGGTGGCCCCGCTCTCCAGCACAAAGGGGTCGCCCCTTTTCTCCCTGTCGCCTCGCCGCCAGACGCGGATCAGGCCGCACATGGACCAGACCATCTCTAGGAGCCGGTCCAGGCCTTCTCCGGTGAGGGTGGAGCAGGCCACCATTCGACCTCCAGAATCGACCCCGGCCGCTTGGAGCGTCTCGCCAGCGGCGTGCTCGCCGACCGCGCGCTCGTGGAGAGCCTGCTCAAAGTGGGCGGTGGCCTCCTCCCGGGCCCCCGGAAGATCGAGCCCGGTCAGGCACAGGGCCGACGGCTTGTCTATTCCCGCCAAGCGAACCTCGGCCCGGATCGCGTCCAGGTCGCTAGGGCCGACCCCCTCCCGCCCCAGACCGGCGACGTATAGGATCATGTCGGCGTTGCGGATGGCGGCCAGAAGCGCCCGGCCACCGCCGCGGTCGTCGCCGGCCCCTGGCAGGAGTCCGGGAACTTCGACCAACTGGACCCTGGCCCCGAGGACGTCGACGATGGCCGCCTGAGGTTTCAGGGTGGCGAACGGGTAGTCGGCGACTTTGATCTGCGCTCCGGACAGAGCCTTCAAGACGGACGACTTGCCGGCGTTGGGCGGGCCGACCACGGCCACCTGCCTCAGACCCTCCTTAGGAACCTGGAAGGTCTCCCGCCGCGCGACCTTGGCCTTGGCCCGGGACCGGTCGATCTCTTCGCTGATCCACTTGCGGAGCTTGCCGTAGGGACCCTGATAGTAGCCCGGCAGGCTCTCCAGGGCTTGCCGGAGAATGCGGACGCGCTCCGCTCCCACTTTTCCGGTGATATCTCGCTTGATCAGCCGCTTCATGACCTCCGGCGGCATCGGCACGGGTTTTCACCTCTCTTGGTTTCTCTCCCCTCAGGTGAAACCACCCGCGCCGGCGCCATGGGACAGGCTATGAGCGGTGAGCAGCCACGAGAGATGCATCGCTGGTCCGCCTCCTACCTTCTGGTTATCGACTCCACTGCCGGGCTTCGAGACCGGCAACGAGAGCCGCTCCGCCCTACAACTCCAGGGCCTGACCCATGTCCAGGGCCAGAGCCCGATCGTAGACCAGCCGGGCGGTGACCATGTCCTCGATGCCGAGGCCGAGGTTCATGGCCACGATGCGTTCGCCCTCGCCGCCGCGCCCAGGAACCTTTCCCGTGACCAACTCACCCAGGTCTCCCTGGACTTCGGGCGCCCCGCCGAAGTAGCCCTGGTCCTGGTAGTAGCGGTACTGCGATCGGTCGTCAACATAGTAGCGGTCGCTAAGCCGCAGGGCCTCGGGCTGCCAGTAGGAGTCGAAGTCTATAGGCAGGCCCAGGATGCCCTCCTTGAGCCAATCCGCCCGGAGAGTGGGGGAGGGGTGCTTGAGGATCGGTCCGGCTGTGACGAGGACGTCGGCCCCTACGGCGGCCGCCTGAGGGCTCTCCGAGGCCACAAACCGCAAGGACGGAAAGCGGGCCGCCTCCTCACCGGCGAACCGGTCGCGATTGGCGGCGACAATGTCGTAACACCGCACCTCGGCGAGCCCGGGCAGGGTCAGGGCCAGGGCCTCCAACTGGGTCCGGGCTTGCACCCCGCAGCCCAAAATAGCCAGCGCGCGGCTGCCGGGCCGGGCCAACCGCTTGGCCGAGACGCCACTCACCGCCCCGGTGCGCATGGCGGTAATCCAGGTCGCATCCATAACGGCGAGGGGGACACCGGTTTCCACGTCGTTGAGGATCAGGAGGCCGGTGATGTAAGGGAGACCGTGCCGGCCAAGGTTTTCCGGGTAGCCGCCGATCCACTTGATGCCCGCGGCCCGGGAGGCCGGAACGAAGGCCGGCATGGCGTGGATGAAGGCGTCGGGGCGAGTGTGGATGCCCGGTTTGGGCGGCATCTCCACCCGGCCTTCACCCTTCTCGGCCAGGGCCACCGTTACGGCCTCGATGATCTCGGACATCCCCACGTCCACCGACTCGACTTCTCGGCGCGAGAGATAGAGGAGCTCCCGCCCCAATTCAAGACGACCCACGGTGACCGCTCCCTCCGGCGACCGGACCGGATCGCCGGCCCACGCTTTCGTCTTTGGAGGTTTCGGCCCAGACTTGAGCTACCCTTCCGCCGCGCGGTCGACCCGATGGCGGGATGGCTAGTCACGCCAAAGCCGGGCGTCAAGGGTGTAAAGGGCGCCTAGGGTGTCTAGCGGGGCGACCTTGACCAGAGTGGGCGACTCCGGTCAAGGAAAGGGCCGGCCATGAAGCCGGCCGGGCCCAGATGACGATCTCAGCGGGTCTGAGACCTTACCACGCGGGGATAGCGTGATCGTACTCCCACACCATACTGTTGTTCACGGCCTCGAGCGCCGCACCCTTGATGACACAGAGAGGAGGACAGCCGGCGTAGCAGAGGCATCCCGGGGCGACATTGTCAATGATTACCTCCATGATTTGTCACCTCCCTTCCGGGCGCCGACCTTCGACACGAAACGCCTTGCTGCCGAGGGCCATAGCGCCGCGATGCTCTTGGCCCACCAAAAGGGGCTTTCCTCCTATCCGACCCGATGAAAAGCACTATCGCCTCGGAGAGGGCCGTCCGTAAAGCACTTCCCTGAACAATCGCGACCGTGGTCGTTCCGCGCTCCTTACGGCCGCGGCGACCATGCGGGCGATGTTTCGGAGGCCGTCGTAGCCGTACTGGGGTGTCCCAACCTCATTAGTCAGGTTGACCACCGGGCATCCGGACGGGCAGCCGCGACCCGGCATGCGGCTGGGGACTCCGAAGTAGATGGGGCTGCGACCTCTCGCCGCCACCTCGGCGGCCAGGTCCTCGATCTCAGTCTCGGTCTCGCTCGACGACTCAAAGGCCCCCAGGCGGAAAAGGCCGCGGGTCAGAACGATCTCCGGGTTCTGACCCTGGCTAAGAAGGAACTTGATGGTCGGCCGGCGCTCCTTCACCGTGTAGGGATGGAGGTTGACGATTACGGGTGTGGCCCCGAACTCCTCGGCCATGCGGGCCATGGCCAGGGCCCGGATTGGCCCGGGGAACTCGGCGATCTCCACCAAGGCCGTGCGTCCCTGGAGAAGTTCGCGAAGGTGGGCCGCTTCTTGGACCACCTTCCCCTCCTCGGCGGCGATGAACTCCTCGCCCCGCTCCTCAAGGCCGAGCGGCCCACACACGGTCCTGATCCAGTGCCGCGTGGCGCCGAGGCCGTAGGGCAGGCCCGTCCGGGCGAAGGGCACGCCGAAGCGCGACTCCATGAGATCCCCGATCTTGCCACCCCAGTCGTAGCACCAGGAGGTGTTGAGGGCCACGCTCGGCGCTCGGCGGAGCTCGGCCAGGGTGCAGCCGCCGGCGATGACGGCGTTCACGCCGATACCCAGCTTCCCAAGGAACTCGATCAGGACGTCGATGTCTTGTCGGCGTTCCGTAAATGAGGGGCCGACGCGGGCACCGATTATGTTAACCGAATGTTCCATTCCCCGGCGGCTCTCGGGTGTGGGCGGGTCCATCAGGTTCATCAGGGCCCGGAAGGCGTCCTCGTGCCCGCTCCGAAAGTCGCCGCCGAAGCCCTCGCTTCTGATGGCCAGCACCGGCAACCCGTGCCGGCGAGAGGCTTCGCGGGCCACCATTTCGACATCGTCGCCGGTGATGCCCGAGCAGCAGCAGGAGAGGACGACGACCAACTCCGGGCTGTACTTGCGCACGGCCTCGGCAATGGCCTCGCCGAGCTTTCTCTCCCCGCCGTAGACCACGTTGGTCTCGTCCAAGGCCGTGCAGGAGGTGGGCTCCAAGGGCACGCCGCGGTACTCGCAGGCGCTCAGCTTGAAGTCGCTGGCCACGGAGTAGGTGCAGCCGGTCGGGCCGTGGATGAGGGGAACGGCGTGGCGGATGCCGTTGATAACGGAGAAGGCCGTCCAGAACTTGCAGGGTGGGGCGTGCGAGGCCTGGAGTTTGGGCAGAAGCTCGCCCGAGTCGACCTTAGCCAGAAGTTCGGAGAGCCGACCGCGGAACACAACTTGGTCACTCGACACGGGAAATAGCCTCCTCAAGGCCCCCCCATTGCGCGCCCCCCGGGGAACTCCTCCTACTCCTTGCCCGTGCTGCCCGGACCATCCTTTCTCCTGAACATCCGCCCCAGGACCTTCAGTCTCGTTGGCACCGTTGCGATGAACACAACGGCCACAAGAATCCAGACCCAGATCGGAACGCGGCTCAAATCGAAGCCCGACATAACCGCTACCTCCTCGACGTACGTCTACCGTTCGCCGGTCATGCGGCCATCACACGGCAGTGCAGACCGACCAGCTTCTGCTCCATTTGCCAAGTTACGGGGTTCATCCTGCCGCTCTTGCCGAAGCTACGCCATCGGAGTCGAATCGCGACGGCTCGTCGGCCCGGGAGGCCTCGTTCGGGCGGCGATGAAAAAGGGAGAGCCTGACCGGTGTCGAATGCTCAAGGCCGGAAGTCGGAAGTGCGGGTAGCGGCGCCTCGCCGTGCGGGGCGCAACCTATCAAAGAGTGGGGCGGTCCGCGGAATGCCGGAACAACTTTCCTGTCCGCACTGCAAGTCGAAATCGATTGAGGTCAATGATCGTAAGGCCGCGCTCAAGAGCGCCATCGGCACCATTGTTCTGGGTCTTCTTCTCTGCCTGGTCTTTCCGCCGCTTCTCATCCTGCTCGTCCTGGTCGGGATCTACCTGGTTGTCTCCGCTACCCGGACCAAGACCTCCTTCGAGTGCCTGGAGTGCCGGCACCGCTGGTCACCGGCGGGCGCGGTCCAGAAGACCGCGAAAGATGACGAGGGCGACGCCGCGACTTGACAACGCCTCCGGGCGACATAGGTTTCTGAGCTAGTTCAGCGCTCCGAGCCAGAGAGTCTCGACGGTCGGCGCCCCCGCCCCGATGGGTGGCGGGCCCGGACCGTGGCTCATGGCCGACTCCGGTCTCCGGCAATGGGATCGGACGAGGGTGTCGCGGGAAACCGGGACGCCTCCCGTGTTTGGAAAGGAGTCGCGCTCCGTCCTTGATCTAAAGGGTCTTTCGGGGCCGGCGCCTTCTCCATGGGCGCCGGTCTCTTGCTTTGTGGCGCGCCGGTCTCTTGGCGCGAGGGGTCTCCTTCGCGTTACCAGGGACCGAACTCGGCCACGCCGGGGGATGGAGGCTAGATGAATTGCTTGAGGGTTCCGACGGCGGTAACCGCGGGGCTGATGGTGGTTTCAAGGGTGGGGCGCCCGTGGACGAGTCGACCGCGGACGCTCCTCTGCGCTCCCTGGCCCGAGGGGGCCGCGTCTCGTGCAAGCAGGCCCTGGCCCTGGCGGAGAGGCTTACCCTCGATCCCCGCGAGGTCGGGCGGGCCTGCGACCGTCTCGGGCTGAAGATCGTTTCTTGTCGGCTCGGATGCTTTGATGGCGGCGTTCGCGAGCCCGCGGATTCGCGACCCGAAGGAGGTCACTCCGCTTGAGAACGAATGGGGTCTGGCTCATCGTCGGTCTTGCCGCTCTGGTAGGTTCTTTGAGTTGGGGCGCTTTCTACGCCTATAATCGCTACGACGAAAGCCGCACCCTGATTCTGGCGACCACGACGAGCACGGAGGACTCCGGGCTTCTGGACGCCCTTTTGCCACCCTTCGAGGCCGCCAACAAGTGCCGGGTGGATGTTGTCGCCGTTGGTAGTGGGCAGGCTCTCGAACTCGGCCGGAACGGCGACGCCGACGCGCTCCTGGTACACTCCCCGGCGGCCGAGGAGACCTTCATGGACGAGGGGCACGGGCTCTCGCGGACCCAGGTTATGTACAACGACTTCATCATTGTGGGTCCTCCCACCGACCCCATCGGCGTGAAGAGCGCGGCCGACCTGGCCACGGCCATGCGGACCATGGCCACGGCCGGCGTGGAGGAGAGGGCCATCTTCCTTTCCCGCGGCGACGACTCCGGCACCGACAAGAAGGAGAAGGGTCTCTGGACCAAGTTCGCGATCCAGACCAAGGGGGCCTGGTACCAGGAGACCGGTTCCGGCATGGGCGACACTCTGATCATGGCCGCCGACCGGGGCGCTTACACCCTGGCCGATCGGGCCACCTACCTGTCGGGCTATGGACCGGGCGCCACCGGCGAGGGGAAGCTGGCCGTCCTTTGGGAGGGCGGCCGGGACCTCTACAATCCCTATGCGGTCATCGTTACCGACCCGGTCTCCCATCCGAACGTGAACCAGCGTCTGGCCGAGGCCTTTGCGGCCTACCTTGGTTCCACGGAGGGCCGGACGATCATCAGTACTTTCGGCGCGGACAAGTACGGCCAGCCGCTCTTCTGGCTTCTGCCGGAGGGCAGCCGGCCGTAAGCAGGTCCGCGGCGGCGCCGCTCGTGGCGGCTACGGGGGCCACCACGAGCGGCGTCGCCTGAAACGGGGGGCTACCATGTTCAGCGTCTCGTCCTGGTCCGAATTGGCCGGGATAATCCTTCTATCCCTGGCGGTCTCCGGCACGGCCGTGCTCCTGGCGGCGGCGACCGGAATCCCGCTTGGGACGTGGCTCGGCCTGACCCGCTCCTCCCGCCGGCCCTTCCTGATGCGGATCTTCTACACCTTGATGGGCTTGCCACCGACCGTGGCGGGACTCTTCGTCTTTATCCTGCTGTCCAGCCGAGGCCCTCTGGGAAGTCTCAACCTGCTCTTTACTCCGGGGGCGATGATCATAGCCCAGTGGATCCTGGTCACCCCCATCATCACCGGCCTCGTCGCCGTGGCCGTGGAGGAGCGGGATCGCCGCTTCCGCGAGACGGCCGTGGTCCTCGGGGCCACGCCCTGGCAGGCCCGGGCCATAGTCTTGCGGGAAGCCCGTCCGGCGGTCTTCGCGGCCCTTGCGGCCGGGCTCGGGCGGGCCACGGCCGAGGTCGGCGCGGTCATGCTCGTAGGGGGCAACATCCGGGGCCAGACGAGGGTCATGACCACAGCCATTCTCCTGGAGACCAGGAAGGGCAACTTCGGCAACGCCCTCATCCTCGGCGCGGTTCTTCTCGCTCTAGGCTTCATTATCAATTCGGTCGTCTACCGGATTCAGGGTGGAAGGAGGTAAGATGGTGGACCCGGTCGTAGCAGTATCCGGTCTCAAGAAGAGTTACGGCGACCGCCTCGTTCTGGACGTGGACCGCCTCGACCTCCGGCGGGGTGAGATGCTGGCTGTGATGGGGCCGAGCGGCTCCGGCAAGACCACCCTCCTTCGTCTCCTGGCCACTCTGGAGACGCCGGGGGCGGGTGAGATCCGTTGGGGGAATCTAGTCTTTAGCGGTGACGGGGCTTCCGGGCTTCGCGGGCGGCGCGGCGCGGCAGCCGCGGTCGCCTCGGGCGGACAGGGCGGCCTCTCCGCCGCCGAGCTTCTGGCCTGGCGCCGCCGCCTGGCTTTCGTCCCCCAGAATCCCGTGCTCTTCACGGGCCGGGTGGCGGACAACGTGGCTCTGGGCCTCGGCTTCCGCGGTCTGGATGGTCAGGTCGTCAAGAAGGCCGTGGCCGACGCTTTGGACGGGGTCGGACTCGGGGCCTTCGCCGGAGCGGCGGTGGACTCTCTCTCCGCCGGCGAGGGTCAGCGCGTGGCCCTGGCCCGGGCTCTCGTGACCCGGCCCGACGTCCTTTTTCTGGACGAGCCCACGGCCAACCTGGACCCGGCCAACGTGACCATCATCGAGAAGGCTCTGGCCCGGGCCATGGACACCTGGCAACCGGCCGTTTTGCTGGTGACTCACAACCTGTTCCAGGCCAGAAGGGTGGCCCGGCGCACGGGGCTTCTCGTCTCGGGCAGACTGGTGGAGGTCGGCGAGACGGCCCAGGTCTTTGAGCGGCCGGCCGATCCGCGCACGGCCGCGTTCGTGAGAGGGGAAATGGTCTGCTGACACCGGCCCGCCCCGAGTACAGGAACATCGTGTCCCTGGCCGAGGCCAGGAGGCAGGTTCAAGAGACGCTGGCCCTGACGTCGGGCGCCGGCGCGCCCAGAGCCGGCGCCGCTCCGGCGCCCCGCTTCCGCCCCGCGGAGGAGGTTGCCCTATTCTCCGCGGCCGGACGGGTCCTGGCCGAGACTGTAGTCGCGGCCGAGGACGTTCCGGGCTTCCGCCGCTCCACGGTCGACGGCTACGCCGTGCGGGCGGCCGACACTTTCGGCGCCGGCGAGGGCACCCCGGTCCTGCTCTTTGTGGCCGGGCGCGTGGCCATGGGCGAGGCGGCGGGAAGTTTCGTCGGGCCCGGACAAGCCTCGACCGTAGCCACCGGCGGCATGCTGCCTGAGGGCGCCGACGCCGTGGTCATGGTCGAGCACACCGTCTCTGCCGGGGAGGGGTTGGTTGAAGTCCCGCGGCCGGTGGCCCCGGGCGAGAACGTCGTCGGCGTGGGCGAAGACGTGGCCCGTGGGACGGCCGTTCTCCCCGCCGGTCGGCGCCTGACAGCCGCCGACCTGGGTGTTCTGGCCGCCGTGGGCCTGACTTCCCTCCCCTGCCGGCCGGCGCCACGCCTGGTTATCATCCCGACCGGAGACGAGATTGTCCCCGCCGCCACGGCCAATCTGGGGCCGGGCCAGGTTCGCGATATCACCTCGGTGGCCCTGGCCGCCATGGTGGTCCGCGACGGAGGAGAGGCCCGCGTCGAGGACGTGGTTTCCGACGACCCAGAGGACCTCGATCGGATCCTGGCGGCCGCCGTGTCCACCTCCGACCTGGTCTGCGTCTTGGGCGGAAGCTCCGTGGGCCTGCGCGACCACACCGCCGCGGCCATCGACAAGCTTGGCCCGCCGGGGGTCGTTTTTCACGGCCTGGCCCTGAAGCCCGGCAAGCCGACCATCTACGGTCTGTGCGGGCCCGACCGCGTGCCGGTCTTCGGCCTGCCCGGCCATCCCGTATCGGGGTTGGTCGTCTACCGCCTCGTGGTCCGACCGGCTCTGCGGTTTCTGGCCGGAGAGACCCCGCCCGTCTGGGAGGCGGGTCCCCACGGCGTCTCGGCCGAACCGGCCCTGACCGCGCGCCTGGCGGAGGCTGTCTCCTCCGATCAGGGTCGCGACGAATACCTTTGCGTTCGCCTGTTCTGGTCGAATGGTCTACTTTGCGCCCAGCCGGTGCCCGGCAAGTCGGGGCTCATCACCATGCTGGCCCGGGCCGACGGTCTGGTGCGCATTCCCGCCGGACAGCGCGGGCTGGAAAATGGCACGATGGTCGAGGTGGTTCCTCTTGCCTAAGACATACGTCGACGCGATGCCTCTGGCCCAAGCCCGGTCGTGTTTTGAAGCGCTCCTTGATCTCAGGCCCCTCGGGCCGGAGACCATCGCCACGCCCGAGGCCCGTGGCCGGGTCACGGCCGGCGTGATCCTGGCCGAGATATCGTCGCCGCACTACCACGCTTCGGCAATGGATGGCTACGCTCTTCGGGCCGAGACCACCTACGGCGCTTCCGAGCGGGGCCCGGCGCGGTTGGAGGTAGCGTCCGGGGAAGGCCGGCCTGGCCCCGGCCCGTTCGCTATTCGCGTCGACACGGGCGACCCGCTTCCCGCTGGTTGCGACGCCGTGGTCCCCCTGGAAGAGGCCATCGGGGTCGGGTCCCCTGGCGCGGGCGAGCCCACCCTCATCGAACTCCGGGCCGCCGTCTACCCCTGGCGGCATGTCCGCGTCCAGGGCGAAGACATCGTCGCCGGCCAGGTCCTCTTTGGCCGGAACCACCGCCTCGACCCGGCCGACATTGGGCTCCTCCTCGCGGCGGGGGTCTTCGAGGCGCGGGTCTGGCGGCGTCCGGTTGTCACTTTCATCCCCACCGGGGACGAGATTGTCAGCCCCCTGGCCCTCGGAAGGCCGGGCCACCTGACCCTCCGGCCCGGCGACATCATCGAGACCAATGGCGTCGTTGCCCGGCTGACCCTCGAAGACTGGGGCGCTCTGGTCCACCTTTGCCCTCCGGTCGCCGATGATCCCGTTCTCATCGGCCGGGCTCTCGACGAGGCTCTCCAGACGTCGGACCTGGTTTGCGTCGGCGCCGGTTCCTCGGCCGGGCGCGGTGACTTCACCGCCCGGATTGTCGCCGAGCGGGGACGGGTGGCCGTCCACGGCGTGGCCGTGCGGCCGGGCAAGCCCGTCGTGCTGGGCGTTGTCCGAGGCAAGCCTGTGATCGGGCTGCCGGGCTACCCGGTGTCCTCGGCCCTGGCCCTTGACCTCTTCGTCCGGCCTATCATCGTCGCCTGGCAGGGGCAGTCGCCCCCGGAAGCCGAGCGGATCGAGGCTCGGCTCGGGCGGCCGATTCCGTCGCCCCTCGGCGTGGACGAGTTCGTCCGGGTCAAGGTCGGCCGCCTCGGTCCGGCCGGCGGGACGGCTACCCCAACCGCGATCGGCGACCTCGGGCCGCGGACGCCTTACGTGGCCGTAGCGTTGCCGCGGGGCGCGGGGCTTCTCTCCTCGCTCTCCCAGGCCGACGGCGTGGTTTGCGTCCCAGCGGCCCGCGAGGGGCTGGACGCCGGCGAGATCGTCTCCGTCGCCCTCTCCCGCCGGAGGGCCTTAATTGACCGGGCCCTCCTGATTACGGGCAGCCACGACCTGCTCCTTGATCTTCTGTCCTCGAGGATGGCCGCTCGCGACCCGTCCCTCTCGCTCTCGATCGGCCGCGCCGGGAGCGCGGGTGGACTCCTGGCCCTCCGCGACGGCTTGTGCCACCTCGCCGGAACGCACCTCCTGGACGAGGCCACCGGCGACTACAACCTTTCCTGGGTGGCCCGCCTTCTTCCAGGCCGTCCGGTGCGCCTGCTAACCCTGGCCTGGCGCCGGCAGGGTCTCATGGTCCGGCCGGGAAACCCAAAGAGCATTCACGATCTCGGTGGCCTTGTCGGTTCCGGGGTCACTTTCATCAACCGGCAGCGAGGGTCGGGAACCCGGGTGCTGCTTGACTACCTCCTCAAGCGGGCCGGCCTCGACCCCTCGGGTATCGCCGGCTACGACCGGGAGGAAGGCTCGCACCTGGGCGTCGCGTCGGCGGTCGCCTCCGGAGCGGCCGACGCCGGGATGGGCATCCTGGCCGCCGCGCGGGCTCTCGGCCTCGACTTCATTCCGGTGGCCGAGGAACGGTATGACCTGGCCTTCCTTCCCGAACTCGAAGGAGACCCGCGGATGCGCCTTATTCGAGAGATCGTGGCCGACGACCTGGAGTTCCGCGCGGCCGCGCTCGGCCTGGGCGGCTACGACTTGAGAGACACCGGAAAGGAGACCGGCCCATGAGCCCCCGCCGCCGGCCTTCCACCACGATCTCGTATCTCCGGGTCTCGGTCACCGACCGCTGCAACCAGCGCTGCGTCTACTGCATGCCCGCCGCCGGAGTGCCCCTCAAGAGCCACGCTGACATCCTTCGCTACGAGGAGATCGAACGGGTGGTTCGAGCCGCCGTGTCCCTCGGGGTGAGGTCGGTGCGGCTGACCGGGGGCGAACCCCTGGTCAGGCGGGGCCTTGTCGAGTTCGCCGGAACCCTGGCCGGCATTCCGGGTCTCACGGACTTGTCCCTGACGACCAACGGCGTCCTCCTGGCCGAGCTAGCCCGGCCGCTCCGCCAGGCCGGCCTCGGGCGCCTGAGCCTTTCCCTGGACACCCTCCAGGCCACCCGCTACCGGGAGATCACCCGCACGGATCTCTGGTCCGAGGCTTGGGCCGGCCTTCGCGCGGCCTTGGAGGCGGGCTTCGATCCCGTCAAGGTCAACACGGTCGTCGTTCGCGGCCTGAACGACGACGAAATCGAGGACATGGCCCTCCTGGCGGCCGGGGCGGCCGGGGCGGCTGGTGCGTCCGGGGCGGTCGGCGCTGCCGTCAACGCGCCGTTTCTTCCTGGTCGGGTGGTCTGGCGTTTCATCGAACTCATGCCCTTGGGCGAGGGGCGGGCTTGGGGTCCCCAGGCCCTGGTCGGGGCGGACGAGATTGTCCTTCGCCTGCGGAACCTGGCCGTCGGCCACGGGCTCCCGTTCACGGAAGCGGGCGCGGCTTTTGGACCCTATGGCGCGGGACCGTCTCGCTACTACCGCTTCGGCTCGGCCTGGGTGGGGGTCATCAGTCCAATGACCCACGGGTTTTGCGCCGAGTGTAACCGCCTGCGCCTGACCTCGGACGGGAAGATCCATCCTTGCCTGGCCTCGCCTTGCGAAGTGGACTTGGCCGGACCCCTTCGGGCCGGCCTATCCCAGGAGGGTCTTGCCCGTCTCCTGGCGGAGGCGGCGGCTATGAAGCCCGAGGCTCACCGTCTGCTCGAACGGCGTCCCGAGCTTGAGCGACGCAAGATGTCGCGGCTTGGCGGATGACGGTCGCGTAGCGACGCGCGTTCCGGATCGGGGATGACCTAGGATGAACGAATTGACCCACCTCGACACCGAGGGCCGGGCCAGAATGGTCGACGTGGGCGGAAAGTCCGAGACCGAGCGTGAGGCTGTCGCCAGGTGCCGGATACTCATGCGCCGGGAGACGGCCGAACGGCTTGTCTCAAGAGACCTGCCCAAGGGTGACGCCCTGGCCGTGGCCCGGGTGGCGGGCATCCAGGCCGCCAAGCGCACGGCTGAGCTCATCCCGCTCTGCCACCCTCTGACCCTGACCTACGTCGAGGTCGTCTTCTCGACCGGGACGCCGGCCTACCCTGGCGATTCCGGGACGCCGGCCTACCCTGGGCCTTCCGGGGAGGTTGCCCTGGCCGTCGAGACCCGCGTCAGGCTGACCGGGCGGACCGGGGCGGAGATGGAGGCTCTCATGGCCTGCTCGGTGGCCGCCCTGACCATCTACGACATGGCCAAGGCCATCGACCGGGACATGGTTATCGACTCTCTCCGGCTGGTCTCCAAGACAGGTGGAAAGAGCGGAGTCTGGACCCGCAAGGGCGAGGTCTGAGAAAGTGGGGGATCCTGATGGGCACGATTGTCGCGGTTTGCGTCAGTGAGTCCAAAGGAACGCCGAAAGTGAACAGGCGACGGGGTCGGCTTGTGGCCGGGCACGGCCTACAAGGCGACGTCCACGCCGGCGACTGGCACCGCCAGGTGAGCCTGCTCGCCGTGGAGAGCGTCGACAAGATGCGGGCCAAAGGCCTCGACGTTGGCCCCGGCGCCTTCGGCGAGAACCTCACGACCCAGGGCCTGGACCTCGTCCGCCTGCCCGTGGGGACCCTCCTGGCCATTGTCCCGGCGGCGGAGCCCCCGACCACGCCTGCCCAGGACTCGCCGCCCACGCCCGACCGGGAAGTTCCCCCCCAGCTTCCACCTGGGCCCCTGCTCGAATTGACCCAGATCGGCAAGGAGTGCCACACGCGCTGCGCCATCTACTACCAGATCGGTGATTGCGTGATGCCGCGCGAGGGCGTTTTCACCCGCGTTCTGCGGGGCGGGACCCTGGCCGCGGGCGACGCTATCCTAGTCCTGACCGCCTTCCGCGTGGCCATTCTTACGGCCAGCGACAAGGGCGCCCAGGGGGAGCGCGAGGATGCCAGCGGGAAGATCATCCGTGAGGTCGTCGAGGGCGAGTTGGGCTGGCCGGTGGTCGACTACGCGGTTTTGCCCGACGAGCGTGAAGCCATCGCGGCCAAGCTGGCGGCCTGGGCCGACCAAGGCCGGGCCGACCTGATCCTGACCACGGGGGGTACGGGCTTCTCGCCCCGCGACATCACCCCCGAGGCCACCCTCGACGTGGCCCAACGCCTGGCGCCGGGCCTGGCCGAGGCCATGAGAGCCGCCGGCGCCCTCAAGACTCCGCGGGCCATGCTCAGTCGGGGTGTGGCTGTCATCCGGGGCCGGACCCTCATCGTCAACCTTCCCGGAAGCCCGAAAGGGGTTCGGGAGAGCCTGGAAGCCATCCGGCCGGCTCTGGGCCACGGCCTGGAGATCATGACCGGACGCGCCGGCGAGTGCGGTGGACCCTAGGCCTTTACCCGGCCGGCCGTTCTTCCGCGCAGAGCCAAACTGATGAAGGCCAAGATGGACCCGAGGACGAGAAACGGCGCGGTGAACATGCCGCCCGGCAGAAGCGGGACACTCAGAGCCGCCGAGACGAGCATCAGAATGCCGGCGAGCAGTGGCTTGCGGAGGGCCAGGAACGCGCCTACGATGCCGCAGATGATGATGAGCGCGGTGACCCCAAGCATGACAAAGAGTGTGCCACGCATTCCCGGATCGGTCGGCAGGCTCGCCCCACCCCGCAATCCCTCTGTGACCACCTTGATCTCCAGGGCCAACGCTCCGCAACCTCCGACAAGCCCGGCAATAAGCGACGCGATACGCAAGATTCCGCCCCCTTCGCTTCCGTCTCATCTCCCGGCCTAGGCGCCGGCCGGCACTTAGATGTCTCATCTTACCATGGCTTCCAGCCCTGGTCACGGGGCCTGATCCGCTTCGGCGGGGCGGTTGGGCCACCCCGTGTGGTCGGCCGGTCGGGGCAGGAGCAGACGCAAATCCCTGAGAGACCAGTGCATCGCTCAGTAGGTTTGTGCCAATTTGTGGCGAACATGGTAGGCCCGTGCCACTCAACTGCCGTTTAGTCGAGAGTGAGGTGGTCTGGACTGGCCCACAATCAGAAGGAGAAGCCGGGTGTTCGCGTGGCTAGGGCCCGTCCGTTGCGCGATTCTTGGCTGTCGATTCTTGACCGCATCCAGGATGCCGTTTTGTTCCTCGACGCCACCGGCCGGGTGACCTTCTGCAACGAACCCGGGGCCGCTCTTCTGAACTTCGACTCCCAAGCTCCCTCCAGTTGGGAGTGGCGCCAGCTCCTCAGGGGTCTATCGCCGGATTGGCTTGTCGCCGACCCGTACCCTCTAGCAATGGAGACGCGGAAAACGCAGTGCGCTCAGGTCCCGCTCGGCGGCTGCTGGTACTCCATTCGGGTCGGTCCGGTCTCGGGCCTAGACGAACATCCGTCCGGCGCGGTCTGCGTTATCTCCGACATCACTCAGAACCGGGAAGCCCAGGACGACCTGCGTCGCCGCGAGGAAAACTTCCGAGCCCTGGTTGAGAACAGCCCCGACTGGATCTCGCGTTTGGACCGCGACTCGCGCCTCCTGTATGTGAACCCGGCCCTGGAACGCGCTTTCGGGTTGACCCCGGGCGTCCTGATCGGGCGTATCGCCCGCACCATCCGTATGCCGGATGAGGTCAAGGCCGACTTTGACCTTCTGACCCGGAACGTCTTTGAGCTGGGCGAAGAGCTGGTAGTGGAGCACGGTTTCGATGTCTGCGGGGAAAGGCGCTACCTCCACACCCGCGTTGTCCCTGAACCTGGCCACGACGGAACGGTCCAGACGGCTTTCACCGTCACCCGGGACATAACCGAAGGCCGGACGACGAGAGAGGAACTTGACCGGCTGCGGGAGACGAACAAGCGCCAGCGGCACTCCCTAGAACAGCACACCGCCCGAGAGAGGGCCCTGGCGGCCGTAGTCATGGAGATCAACGCCGAGCGGAGTCTCGACGAAGTCCTCCTGACCACCCTGACCCGAGCCACCGAACTGCTGGGCGGCGAGGACGGCTCGCTGTTCCTCTTGGAGCCCGATGGAAAGCACATGCGCGGCGCTCTTGAGCTGGAACGCCACGGCTGGACGGGCATGGTCGTGGAGGTGGACAGTTGGCCGCAGGCCAGGCGGGCCGCGGAGACCGGTAAGCCCTCCTACTTCACCTTTCCCGAGACCGAGAACCTGGTGCGGGAGTGGTTTGTCTGCCGGGGTATCTGGGGCAGTCTCGTCACGCCTCTCGTGGTCGACGGTCGTTGCATCGGACTCGTCTTTGTCAACTTCCGCCAGAAGGGCTACTCCCCCCCGTCCGGCGACATCAGCTTCGCCGAGCTCATCGCCGGGCAGTGTGCTCTGGCCATCGACCGGGTCCGCGTTCACGAGGAGTGTGAGAGGCTTCTGGTCAGAGAGACACAGGCCCGGACTCAGGCCGAGCGTCAGGCCGGCCAGATGGCGGCTCTCTTCCGGGTTCTCGCCGACGGATTGGCCATCGTCGACAGCACGGGGAGAGCCGTTCTCCATAACGACGCGGCCGCCACCATTCTTGGCCAGACTCTGGATGGAGACCAGACTTTGTACACGTTTTCGGCCAACCGGGTCAGGGCCCTCGACGGGACGCTGTTGCCGCCGTACGAATGGCCGGTCTACAGGGCCCTGCGGGGCGAAGCGTTCGTGGGGGAGGAACTCCTCCTCGAGCGGCCGGACGGCTCCCAGGCCAGGGTGGCCTGCAGTGGTGGCGTGGTGCGCGACGAGCAGGGGAAAGTCTCCCTGGTCGTCACGACCTTCCGCGACGTGACCGAACTACGCCGTCTCGAGCGAGCCAAGGACGACTTTCTACAAGTTCTGGCTCACGAGCTTCGCAATCCTCTGGCCGCGGCCATGGGGCTCGTCCAACTGGTCACTCAGCGTCTCGGGGCCGGGGGAGACCAGCGCCATACCGAGCACCTGTCCCTGGCCGAATCCGAGTTGAAACGTCTGAACGACCTGATCAACGAGATCATCGTCGGTTACAGAGTCAGCGAGGGCCGTCTGCCCCTGGAACTCAAGCCCATCAACCTGGTCGACGTCCTGACCAACGCCATCCGCCCCTACGCCCTCAGGCTTCTCGACCACAAACTCATCGTCTCGCCTCCGCCGACGCCCCGCCTGCCTGTCGTCGGGGACGCCAAACGCCTGACCGAGATCATCGCCAACCTCCTGAGCAATGCCATCAAGTACTCGCCCGCCGGCAGATGGATCTGGGTGAGCACGCTGATTGAGAAGCGCAGCGTTGTGGTCCGGGTGGAAGACGAGGGCATCGGCATTCCTCCCGACCAGCTTGAGAGAGTCTTTGAGGGCTTCTACCGGGCCACGAACCTGACCAACCGTCAGCCTGGAGGGCTTGGCCTGGGCCTCTTTATCAGCCGCGACGTGGCCAAGCGTCACGGGGGAGACCTGTGGGCGGAGAACCGCCCGGGCGGGGGGACCACCATGTGCCTCAGTCTTCCCCTTGTCCCGAGCTCGAGGAGGTAAGCGAGATGGCGCAGATCCTGATCATCGAAGACGAACCGGCCATAGCCCTGATCCTGTCCGAGGTGCTTCGGGATCACGGCCACGAGTCCGCGATCGCGCCGACGGGCGCCGCCGGTCTGGAGCGCCTGGCCCAGGACCCGATCCCCGACCTGGTTCTTCTCGACCTTTTCATGCCCGGCTTGGGCGGTCGGGCCGTGCTCGAGCACATGCGGGCCGAGCCCAGGTCGCGAAACACACCCGTTGTTGTGGTTACCGGCGCCGTACCCTCGGTCGCGGACTTCCCTCCGGTGGGGAGCTACCAGGCCCTGCTCGGTAAGCCTTTCAACCTTTCTGACGTCATCGCCGTGATCGATCGCTGCCTGGCGGGACGAGCCAAGACAGCGAAGGGACGGGCCGGGGGATAGGGGTGACGGCTGCTAGGCGCTGACGACGAGGGTCCAGGAGACCTCGCCCAAATAAGTTCCGGGGAGAGGATAGCATGGCGCCCGGTGTCTCTGTGCAAGCCGTGAAGTTCAACCACGATCCTCATGGCCACAACTGCGACGCTCTCAACATCAGGAAGAACGCCTCGACCTCCGTCGTGGTCCCCGAGTGGCGCTACGGCGAAACGACCAAGCCGGAGCAGTCCCCGGCGGCTTACGCCCAGAAGGAGACCAAGGGCAACACGATCACAGTCAAGGCCAAGTTCAAGACCGGTCCGGGGCTCATCCCGTGGTCGAAGGAAATCTTCCCGTCCGTGGGCAAGATGCCAAAGGTGGGGATTCGCGCCTTGGATCCAGGAAGGCTGAGAAAAAACGTCCTGGGTGAGGTGGCCGAAACCGTGGTCGCCCCCGGTGACATCGACCGGGACGGGTTCTTCACTTTGCCCCTTACGAACGTACGGCTCTGGGACGTGGGGGTGGGCATCTACACGGTCACCTGGCGATGGCAGATCCGGCCGGCCAAGTCCGCGGCCTGGCAGGACGTTGGGGTGACCAGCCACCGCATCTACGTGCTTCTTGAGGCCCCTAGGGGTCCCTGGCAGCAGATGCCGCACGACGCGGCCAACCTTCAACTGCCCTGGACCGAGGTTCTGGACTACTCCTGCCACTGGGCGGCGGGTTCGACGAGCCGCGACGCGGCCACGGGGAAGGTCGCCGAGTCCATTTTCTCTCTGGGTCCGGCCCTCTTAACCTATGACTGTCCCGGCGGCGGGGGAACCCGCTACACGGACGGGGCCCTCTTCGTCGGCGGTGTCTTCTACTGCGGCGAGTTTCTTGAGCGGCTGGCGGGAGGGTTGGGTCTTGGGCAGTACGTAAACTGCACCGACTGCGCGACCTTCCTGACCACTTTCGCCAACATCTTGGGCTGCGACCTCTCGGAGATGGTTCTCGGCTACAGCTTCGCCTTGAACGAGATGATCGCCATCGGCAGCGCCGATTTCAGCTTGCCCTGCGGCTTCTGGCCCTCGTTCTACTACCATGAGGTGGCCTGGCAGGGCTCGTGCGACAACGAGGGAATGGTGTCCGACGCCTGCCTCGAGGTCGACGGTGACGCCGACCCCACCACGCCGCCGCACACCGCCCTCCTGCCGGTGGCCCGGCGCTTCGGGGCGACCGGCGAACTCGGCTACCGCGACCGTCTGTCCGCGCCGCCGGGAAGGCCCAACACCATTCCCCAGTGCGGGCTCGGGCAACGGCGCTCGGTCATCTAGGAGAGAAGGTGGGTCTTTATGGCCCAGGACGATAGGCGTGAGGCTCTACGGAAGCTCTTCCCGCGGACGGAACCGGCTGGGGGGACGTTTGCCTGGCACTTCCTCCCGCCGGCGCCGACCACGCCCGGCTGGCGGATGTTGAAGACCCTGGCCCCTCCACCCCGGGGCCTGAGGTGGGAGCGGCGTCACTTCCTGACGGTCAAGCCGGAGGAGGTCGTCGAAGTCCTCAGCCTGGAGTGCCCCTCGGCGGCGGACGCCCGGGAGGCGGCTCTTGACTACATGCGATCCTGCTCCAGCCCCACCTTCCAGACGGGGGACAAGGTTGGCTACGACTTCGGCGAGGCCTCCTGGAGCGGTCCCGGCGGTCCGGGTGGGCTGGCTCTGTTCGTGCGGGGCAATCTCGCGGTGGCGGTGAGGCGGGCCACGGGCTCGCCGGCGGTCGAGCCCGTGGCCCGCTGGGCCGACGGCCTTCTGGCCGTCCGTCCGGGCGCCGCGGAGGGCTACGGCCGAACCGCGCCGAGCATCGCTCGCTTCGAAGCCGGCCCGGTCACCGGCGACAAGAAGAGGCCTCTCCTTCTGGAGGTCCAGGATCCCCTGAAGCGGCCGGTCTGGTGCCAGTTCTTCGTAGAGGGCGGGCGGCTGGAGAGGGGCGAGTCCGGCCTCACTCTCACGGTCACGGCCCCAGAGGTGGTCGTGGAAGCTTTCTGCTTCAACGAGAACGCTCACTGGACCCACGGTCGCCTGGCGGCGAAGGCCTGAACCGACACCCGGTGGAGGCTCCCGGTGGGTCAGGCGTGACGGGCGGCGCGGTGGCGATTTCCGCCTATTCCGCGGGTCGGGCCCTGGGTCCGGCCCGCGGCCTTCGGTTGAGGCTTGACTCCCGGCTGGGCCTTCCGGTATGATTCTGTTTGGTTAGCACTCTCTCTCCAGGAGTGCTAACACCTTTTCTGGACGGGTAGAGAAAGCCATTGAAGCTGTTTGTTCTCCGCGAGGACTACATTCTGGGTATTCTCTGAGACTGGGCGCTCGTTTAGGAAGGCCCAGGCTTGGAAGGAGGAAGCCTTATTGGCAAAACAGCTAGTTTTTGGCGAGACGGCCCGACGGGCTTTGGAGCGTGGCGTGGACACAGTGGCCAGGGTTGTCAGGGTCACCCTCGGTCCGCGAGGCCGAAACGTGATTCTGGACAAGAAGTGGGGCGCGCCGTCCGTTACCTCCGACGGGGTCACCGTGGCCCGCGACGTGGAACTGCCGGACCCCTACGAAAACTGCGGGGCCATGCTCATGCGCGAAGTGGCCACCAAGACCCAGGACGACGCCGGTGACGGGACCACCTCGGCGACCGTTCTATCTCAGGCCATGATCAAGGCGGGGCTCAAGAACGTGGCCGCCGGCGCCAATCCGATGCTCATCTGGAAAGGCATCCAGCTTGCTTCGGTCAGGGTCGTCGAGGTCATGAAGGCCGCCGCCAAGCCGGTGGAGTCGCGGGAGGCCATCGAGCAGGTGGCCTCGATCGCCGGAAACGACCCCGAAATCGGAAAGATGATCGCCGAGGCCATGGACGCGGTCGGTCGGGAAGGCATCATCACCATCGAGGAAGGCAAGGGCATGACGACCTCCTGGGAAGCGGTCAAGGGCATGCAGTTCGACCGGGGCTACAGCTCGCCCTACTTCATTACCGACACGGAGAAGATGGAGACCCTGCTCGAAGAGCCCTACATTCTGCTCACCGATCGCAGAATCAGCGCCGCCAAGGATCTCATCCCCGTTCTGGAGCGGATTGCCCAGAGCGGCAAACCCATCATCATTGTGGCCGAGGAGGTCGAGGGCGAGGCTCTGGCGACCATGGTCGTCAACCGCATTCGCGGGACCGTCGCCGGGGCGGCCGTTAAGGCCCCCGGTTTCGGCGACCGGCGCAAAGCCATGCTGGATGACATGGCCGCCATTACCGGCGGCAAGGTCATCTCCGAGCAGCTCGGCATCAAGTGGGAGAACGTTAGCCTGGACATGCTGGGACGGGCCCGCCAGGTTCGCATCACCAAGGAAGACACGACCGTCATCGAGGGTTACGGCGACAAGGCCGAGATCGACAAGCGGGCGGCTCGCATTCGCACGGAGATCGAAGAGACCGATTCCGACTGGGATCGTGAGAAGTTGCAGGAGCGTCTGGCCAAACTCGTGGGCGGCGTGGCCGTCATTAAGGTCGGGGCCCCGACCGAGCCCGAGCTGAAGGAACGGAAGGGACGCTTCGAGGACGCTCTCTCGGCGACGCGGGCGGCGATCGAAGAGGGAGTCGTGCCGGGAGGCGGGCGAATCTACCTCGACGCGGCCAAGGCCCTAGGCGACCTCAAGGCGGAAGGCGACGTCGCCGTTGGTGTGGCCATCGTCAGGCGGGCCCTCCAGGAACCCACCCGGCAGATCGCTGAGAACGCCGGGATGGAAGGTTCCGTCGTGGTCGCCCACGTGGCCGCCTCTAAACCGGGTTACGGGTTCGACGCCCTGACCCTGGAGTACGTGGATCTCGTGAAGGCCGGGATCAATGATCCGGTCAAGGTTACCCGCACGGCTGTCCAGAACGCGGCCAGCATTGCCGGACTGGTTCTGACGACGGAGACGATCATCGTCGACAAGCCCGAGCCTGAAGGGTCGGGTGGCGGCATGGGCGGCATGGGCGGTATGGGTGGCATGGGTGGCATGGGCGGTATGGGCGGTATGGGCGGTATGGGTGGCATGCCTCCGATGTAGGCGGCCGCGGCCCGCGGTTCGAGCGCGGGACGGCAAGAGCGCGAGGTAAGCAAGCGAGGCGGGTCCCTCCCTGTGGGGTGGGACCCGCCTCGCTTCCTTCTAGTTCAGCTCGGCCGGTCTCTCCGCCAGCCTCACCGGAATGTCTTGACGGACCCCCGCCCGGAGCACGGTCAGGACGAGGGTGTCCCCGACCTTGTGCCCAAGGAGAACCTCGGTCAGGTCGCACAGGCTGTGGGTCGGCTGTCCGTCGGCGGCGACGATCTCATCTCCGACCTTGACTCCCGCGCCGAGAGAGGGTCCCTTCGGGTCCACGGAGACCACGGTCAACCCTTCGTCGGTGGGCAAGCCGTAGGCGGCTTCCGGACTGGATTGCAGGTTAAGCCCTAGCCAGGGCCGGATCACCCGGCCGTGCTCCTGCAGTTCGGCCACGATCTCCTTGACCACATTGGCCGGGATGGCGAAGGCCAGGCCCTCGAGCGACTCGCCGACGAGCTTGGAGTAGGCTATGCCCACGACCTCGCCGGCGGCGTTGAGGAGGGGTCCTCCGCTGTTGCCGGGGTTAATGGAGGCGTCGGTCTGGATAGACGGGTACATGTCCTCCTCGAGTTGGCGGCCGATGCCGCTCACGATCCCGGCGGTCACGGTGTTGCGGAGCTGCATCATGGCCGGATTGCCGATGGCGATTACCGGCTCGCCGGGCACGGTTTTGTCGGAGTCGGCCAGTTTCAGCGGGGTGAAACCACCCACCCCGAGCCGGATGAGGGCCACATCAGACCTGGCGTCGGCCAGGATCCCGGTGGCCACGTCGTAGGTTTCTCCGTCCGGGAAAACCACCTTGAGCTTGGTGGCGCCCTCCACGACGTGGGCGTTGGTCAGGATCACGCCCTCGGCGCCGAAGACGAAGCCACTGCCCCAGCCGTCAATGGTCTCCACGCCGTCGCGTGTCTGGTAGCTCAGGATGGCCACGACCGACGGGGCGGCCTGAGCGTAGAGGCCCGAGGCGTCGAGGACCAGGAGGCCGGCCGGGCCGGCGCCGCCCAGGCCCGGGTTGCCCGTCCCGGTCGTGACCGTCACCATTCCCAGATCGGGGTCCCAGCCGACGTCGCAGCCCAGGGCGTAGGACACGGCCCGGATGGGAACCAGGACCCGACCGCCAAGCATCTGGGGCGGCACGTCGCACGAGATGATCCTCCCGTCCACGACCAGGGATATGGCCTGGGCGCTGGAGGCCGGCGTCCCGCTCACAAGAAAAAGGCTCAGGATGAGAACGCAAAGCAGGCCGAGCCAGGGCTTTCTCATCATCTAATTCTCCCGCCTTCCCGTCCGGCGCGGCGCGAGACCACCCCGGGTCCGGCGGGGCCGGGCGCCTCTCCGCCGCTCAAGGTCTAGAGTCCGGTTCCCTCGGCCGTGGTCGTGACCTCTAGCTCGTAAACTCCGGTCCCGTCCTGGTCACCTTCGGCCCTGGGCGTGACCCGAACGTAGACCTTGACGGTGGCCGTGGCCGTCCACTCCACCCGGGAAGCCAGGTTCCCGCCTTCGTAATCGATGTCGTCGTTCTCGCCCAGAAGGTTCCCATCCTCGTCCATGACGAGGAGATAGGTGTCGCACCCCGGAGCGAGGTCCGCTGTCTTGATGGTGTAGGTCAGGCCCTTCGCGGCCGTGAAGACAAACCAGTCGTAGTCGCCGTCCACCGCCGACCCTGGAACGGCTTCCCCGTCAGGGGTCACCGGGGTGGCGTAGTCCCAGTTGAAGTAGTCGTACTCCGGCCCGGTCGTCGTGACGCAGAAGACGAAGCCGCCCAGGCCGCCTCCGTAGGGTGTGACGCGGGCGTAATAGACGCCGCTCGACGGCGCCACCCACTCGACCAGGGAACCGTTCCCCCGCCCGGGGCTGTCGTCGCTGCCGTCGAGTTCGGTCCGGGCGTCCTTGTCGTAGAGGGTCAGGACGGTGTCGCACAGCGGCCCGAGCTCCAGGGTCTGGAGCCAGTAGCGGGTTCCCTGGACGGCCGTGAACTTGAACCAGTTCTGGGCCTCGGCCGAGTCGAGCCATTCGCGCCAGGCCCGGGTGTCCACGGGAGTGTCGGTGGCCTGGGATGAAACCCGGGCGACCGCGTCGGCAAAGTCGACCTTAACCCGGTAGCGGCCCGTCTCGCCCGTGCGGCTGTTGACGAGCACGTAGCACGGGCCGGTGGTCTGGGCCGTGTAGTACAGCTCGGCGGCGTAGGGGTCCCCCGCAACAGTGGACGAATCATCGTCGGCGTCGACGACCATGAGATAGTCGCCGAGGCCTTCGAGGAGCCAGACGGCCGTATCGGCCTGGTTTGTCTCGCCTTCGGAACCCGATTGGGGCGGCAGGTTCTCCGTGGTCACGCGGTAGGTCCGCCCGGCCGTGGCGCTGAAGCTGTAGTACTCCATGTCGGAGGGGGAGAGAAGCTCTCCCTCGTGGGGCTCGCCTCCGATGAGGAGGAGGGCGATGGCCTGCAGCGGGTCGACCGCCCGTCGATCGACGGTCAGGCTGTAGTTGCCGGCCGGATTGTCGCCGCCGGGCTCGGCCGACTGAACGCGGAAGTAGAGGAAGGCATCTTCGCCGTACTTAACGATCTGAAGCTCCGAGGCCTTGGAGTCCCTGGAGGCGTCGTCGCTGCACAGCGCCACCCCGGTGGCCGTGATCCAGGTCAGGACGGTGTCGCAGCCCGAGCCCAGGTCGTGGGTGCGGGCGACGTAGGTCTCGCCGGGTTTGGTCTGGAGGCGATAGTAGTCGACGTCGTTGGACCCGTTGAGGGCGGCCACGGCGGGAAGGCCGATGGTCAGGGGGGTGGCCTGGTCCAGGGCGGCATCGCCATCCGGCATATCCACGGTCACCTTGCCACCGGCCGGGATGAAGTCGACGACGGCGCCGAAAGCCTCACTGATGAAACGGACGGGAACCATGGTCCGGCCCTGAATGAGACACGGCGGCGAGGCGATCGGCCGCGGCTGGCCGTCGACCTCCGCCTGCCGGCCGCCTATCCAGAGCCGCACGACGCGTGGTCCCAGGGTGGCCGTGATCTGCCGGGGCCCGCTGTCGTACTTCACCTCCGCGCCCAGGCTGGAGGCGACAAACCGCAGCGGAACCATGGTCGCGCCGCCGACGACCTGAGCCGGAGCATCGAGGGTCACCTCGGCCCCGTTGACGGTGGCTACCGTCTGACCCAGGTGGAGAACGACGGAGAGTCCGGCCGCTTCGGGGGAGACCGTTGCCGGGCTGGTGGCCAGGCTCTCGACCTTGTCGTCGTACTGGGCCCTGACCTCGTAAACGTAGGTCTGATCGTTGAAGACCTCAAAGTCAACATAGCCCAGGGCATCCGGGTCGAGGCCGGCGAGAAACAGGGGGGCGTCCTGCGACGCTTCGCCTTGCCGGCGGTAGACGTTGTAGAAAATCACCGGCTCGGGTGGCGACTCCGGAACCTGCCAGGTCAGGTGAACGCAGCAGTTCCCGCCGCCGGCGATGAGGCCGCGCGGGGCGGCCAGAGGGTTCGTGGCCGGATCGACCCCGGACTGGCCGCTCGCGGCCACGGCCAGGGGACTGGCGGCAACGGCCATCAGGAGGAGGAGAGTCATCGCGATCAAGGCCAGGGGGCGCCTCGCCATCATGGTATCAAACTCCTTTCAGGGCTGGGAGGGCCTGCCTTCCAGGGCTGGGAGAGCCTTCTTTCGCCAGTTCCCGCCAGGCGCCGCAAACCCTGCGACATCCGCATCCCGATGGCCTGGATTCCGGACGTGGCCGGGTGGGCCGGCCCCATCCCCTACTGGCTAGCCCGCGACCCGGCCGCGCTACTGGCTAGCCCGCGGCCCGGTCCTGAGGGTGATCGTGTAGACGCCTGTCCCGTCGCTGATCTCGGTGACGAAGACCGGCGAGACGCAGACGTAGGCCGGGCCGCTGAAGCCGGCGGTGAACGTGACGCGGGAGGCCGAGCCGCCATCGGCGTCGTCATTGGCCGCCAGGAGACGCCAGTGTTCGTCGTAGACGGCGAGGTCGGTATCGCAGCCGGCCTCGAGCTTGCCGGTCTCCAGGGTATAGACGAGACCCCGGTCGACCTCGAAGCGATACCAGTCGCGGTCCCCGTCCACCAGGGACGAGACCCAAGATGGCGTGGCCAGGCCGAGGGGCCGGGCCTGCCCGGGCCGCCCATCTGTTTCGGGGCCGGTTCCCGTGACGGCGAAGGTGTAGCCGCCGAGCCCGGCCCTCCCGCCGTCCGGCGGAGAAAAAGCCGTGACCCTGGCATAAACGAGCCCGTCATAGACAGCCGTGAAGGAAACCAGTGATCCGCCATCCGGCCAGACCCGTCCCAAACCGTCGTCGTTCGAGGCCAGCTCCTTACCGTCGTAGCCGAAGAGGGTCAAGATCGTGTCGCAGCCCCCGGTGAGGTCGAGAGCCTGGGCGTAGTAGTTCTTCCCCCGCTGGGTCGGGAAAGCGAACCAGTCCTGATCCAGGGCCGATGGAAGCCAGAGCCGCCTCGCGTCGTGGTCGGGGAGCAAAACCTCGGCTGTCCGCGGGCCCTCCGGCGGCTCAGGGGCCGCCGGGAGGACCCTGATGGTGTAGGGGCCCCACCCGCCGTTGAGGGACGTGACCGCGACAACGTAGGGGCCGGTCTGTTCGCTCTCCCAGAGAAGCCGCCGGTCCGCCCGGTCGTCCCGCATGATGACCGCGGCGTCGGGGCCGCTAAGTTCGACCAGGGTCTCCAAGGGTGGGGCGGCCCCGCCGGTGGCGGCGACCTCGTCGGTGGTGGCGGCCCCGCCGGCCGCCACCACTTCCACGGCGTAGGCCAGGCCGGCCTCGGCCTCAAAGCGGAAGTAGTCCGTGTCGGAGGGGGAGTGAAGGTAACCTCGCGTCGCTTCGGGACCCACGGCCAGCCAGGTCGCGCCCGCCGGCGTGTCCTGGGGTTCGGTGGCCTCCTCCACGGCAATGGTGTAGCTGCCCGTGGATCCGGCATCGTCCGGGTCGGCCGCCTGGACGCGGAAGTAGAGAAAGGTCTGACCTGGACCGGACGCGACCTCAAGTTCCGCCCTGAGGCCGCCCGGAGTCGGGCCGCCGGCGAACGCCCCAAAGACGGAAGACGTGACGACGGCGCCTTTGACGACGGCGGTGGAAGCCTGGGCGGGATCGACTAGCGAGAGAACCGCGGCTCGGCCCGACTCCGGCCGGGAAACCACGACCCGGTAGGTCTTTCCGGGGACGACCGAGCACCGGTAGACGTCCGCGTCTCCCCCGCTGAGAGCGGCCGTGAAAGGAGTCCCGACGGCCAATCCTATATCGGCGCCGTCGAGGTCGCTGTCCGTGTCGACCAGGGTGACGGAGACGCGGCCGGCGGCCGGGTCGTAGCCGACCTGGGCCCCGAAAGCTTCGCTGATGAACCGTAGCGGCACGAGGGTGCGCCCGTGCTCAAGAACCGGCGGGGCGGCGATGGTGACCGGCCGGCCGTCGATCTCCGCCTTGGTCGTGTCGAGCCACAGGCGCACGGTGCGCCGGCCGAGGGTGGCCCGGATCTCTTCAAGGCGAGCGTTGTAGACAATGGTGGCCCCCAGGCTGGAGGCGACGAAACGCAGGGGAACCACGGTCCGACCGTTCACTATCTTGGCCGGGGCCTCGAGGGTCACCGCCGAGCCATTGACGAGGGCGACCTTCTCGCCCAGCGACAGGGAGAGGCGGAGGTTCTCCGCCGCGGGGGTAGCCGTCGCTCTGGTCGAATCGGGGCTTTCGGTCTTACCATCATGGAGGGCCCGCACGAGGTAGGTGTAGGACTGGTCGTTGACCACCTGGTAGTCGGCGTAGCCGCCGGCGCTTTCGGGAAGAGTCGCCAGAAGACTGGGAGGGGAGGCGTCTCCGGCGGAGCGATAGACCGCGTAACCCAGGACCGGCCCGGCGGGGGAGACCGGAGTCGCCCACGACAGGCGGACGAGGGCGCTACGAGCCACGGCCCGCAGGGAGGCCGGACCGGCCGGGCTCGCGGTGACTGGGGCGCCCGTAGCCGCCTCCGCCGGACGGCAGGGCGCGGCCGCGGTGAACAGGGCGAGGGTGAGGGCGAGGGTGAGAGAGAAGACACGAGAAGGAACGAGGGTCGGGACGGCGAGGGTGTGGCGTCGTGGGCGCATGGGTTGGCCTCCCAGAACTTCTTGTCCGATACGGATGAGCGGTGTGTGACGCAATTGCCCTGAGAGGCCCAGTTCCGCGCAATAACGGCAAGTCCTGCGCACCAGCATCCTCTGAACCCTGGGGAGGATAATGTCGGCCTGACGGCCAATTCCGTCGTCAGGCATACTAAGGGTTGGGGGTGCTGGTCCTTGGAGAACTTCGTCGACAGGGCGCGACAGGAGATCCTCCTGACGGCCGAGACCATCCAGCAGCGAGTCGGAGAGTTGGGCGAGGCCATTTCCCGCGACTACGGCGGGGACCGGGTCTTTTTCGTGGGCGTGCTCAAGGGGGCCTGGATGTTCCTGGCCGACCTGTCCCGCCACATCAGCACTCCGGCCTCCTTCGACTTCATGAGCGTGTCCAGCTACGGCGCCGCGACCAAGTCCTCGGGTGTTGTCCAGATCATTAAGGACCTCGAGGAGAGCATCGAGGGTCGCCACGTGATCATCGTCGAGGATATCGTTGACTCCGGGCTGACCCTGAGCTACCTCATCGACATGCTCAAGACCAGACATCCCGCCTCTTTGAAAGTCTGCGTCCTGCTCGATAAACCCGACCGCCGGGTGGCCTCGGTGAGCCTGGACTACGTCGGCTTCAAGATTCCCGACGCTTTCGTCGTCGGCTACGGACTTGACTACGCCGGGGAGTACCGGCACGTGCCCTATGTCTTTACCTTGAAACCGGAGGTCTACGCCCGATGACGGCCCCGCCCTCCTCCGGCGACCTCGTCCTCGTCCTGGATTTCGGGGCCCAGTACAGCCAGCTCATCGCCCGGCGCGTCCGCGAAGACCACGTCTACTGCGAATTGGTCCCCTTCACCGTGCCCCTGGGCGATCTCCTGGCCCGCCGCCCGCGGGCGATCATCCTCTCCGGGGGGCCGGCCAGTGTCTACGGGGAGGGAGCGCCGCGTTACGACCCGGCTCTCTTCGAGGCCGGCGTTCCAATCCTGGGCATCTGCTACGGGATGCAGCTCATGGCCTATCTTCTCGGCGGACGAGTTGCGAGGGGCAATCGGCGAGAGTACGGCCGGGCGGCGCTGGCCGTGGAAGCGGAGGCGGGAGCGGGTCCTCTCTTCGCCGGAGTCGAGCGCCGGACCGAGTGCTGGATGAGCCACGGCGACCTCGTCCTCGATGCGCCGCCGGGCTTCGGGGTCCTGGCTCGGACCGAGCACAGCCCGGTGGCCGCCTTCTCCGATGAGGGCCGCCGGCTCTACGGGGTCCAGTTCCATCCCGAAGTCGTTCACACTCCCCGGGGCCGGGACATTCTGCGCAATTTCCTCCACGGCGTGGCCGGCTGCCGTCCTCTCTGGACCCCGGGTTCCATGGTCCTCTCCGGCGTGGGGCAAGTGGCGGCGGCGATCGGCGCCCAGGGACGGGCTATCGTCGCCCTCTCGGGCGGTGTCGACTCGGCTGTCGCCGCGGCCATGGCCCACCGGGCCCTCGGCGACCGCCTGACGGCTGTGTTCGTGGACCACGGGCTCTTGCGCAAGGGCGAGGCCGAAATGGTGGCCGCCACCTTCGAGCGGCGCCTGGGCGATCGCTTTGTCCTCGTCCGGGCGGCCGATCGCTTCCTCGGTCGTCTGGCCGGGGTGCGGGCGCCCGAGCGGAAGAGGAAGATCGTTGGGGAGGAGTTCATCCGGGTCTTCGAGGCCGAGGCCGCCAGGCTTGGGCTTGGCTCGGGCGGGTTTCTCGTCCAGGGCACGACCTACCCGGACGTTATCGAGAGCGGGGGCATCGCCGGCTCGGCGGTGATCAAGAGCCATCACAACGTGGGTGGCCTGCCCGAGCGGATGTCCCTGGGGCTGGTTGAGCCGCTTCGGAACCTGTTCAAGGACGAGGTCCGGGCGGCCGGAATCGAACTGGGCCTGTCACCTGAGATTGTCTGGCGGCAACCCTTCCCAGGTCCCGGTCTAGCCATTCGGATCGTCGGCGGGGTGACCAGGAAGAAGCTGGCCATCCTCCGGGAAGCCGACGCCATCGTCACCGAGGAGATCGAGCGAGCCGGCCTGGGTGGGCCGGGGCGCCTCTGGCAGTATTTCGCCGTTTTGCCCGGCGTCCGAAGCGTGGGAGTTATGGGTGACGAACGCACCTACGCTTACACCGTGGCCGTTCGCGCCGTCACCAGCGAAGACGGGATGACCGCCGACTGGGCCAGGTTGCCGCACGACCTTCTGGAGGGCATCGCCTCCCGGATTGTCGCGTCGGTGCCGGAGGTCAACCGCGTGGTCTACGACGTAACCTCCAAGCCTCCCGCGACTATCGAGTGGGAGTGAAGCCGCCCGCGCCTCCCGCGACTATCGAGTGGGAGTGAAGCCGCCCGCGCCTCCCGCGACTATCGAGTGGGAATGACGGGTCCGGTAGACGTCGGCCAGGGCCCGCTCCAGGACCTCTCGGTCGTCGAGGATCTCCACGTTCGACCCGAAGACCAGCTTCGCGTCGTGCCCCCGTCCGGCGACCACGACCAGATCCCCGCTTCCGGCGACGTCGGCTGCCCGGCAGATGGCCTCCCGCCTGTCTTGCACGATTTCGTAGGTCGCCCGGCGCCGTCCGCTCCGGCCCAGGATGGAGTCGGCCGCGTCCCAGGAGGGGATGCCCCCGAGACACGATCCGGCTGCCGTCCCGTCGATAAGACCGCTCTCGATGTCCCGCAGAATCTGCCGGCCGTCTTCGCCGAAGGTGTTATCCGTCGTTAGAACGACGTGGTCGGCCAGACGGGAGGCGATGGCCCCCATCACCGGCCGCTTCCCCCGATCCTTCCGACCCTCGCAGCCGAAGACCAGGATCACCCGTCGCCGCGTGGCCAGGCGAGCCGTCTCGAGGGCCCGGACCAGGCCGCCCGGGTTGTGGGCGAAGTCTACGACACCGGTTACCCCGTCCGGACTGGCTACCAGCTCCCAGCGACCTCTCACCCCCGGGAACGTCTCGGCCGCCTGCCGGACACCCTCCCAGCGGCAGCCTTCGGCCCAGGCTACGGTCAACGCGGCCAGAAGATTGCTCACGTTATGACGCCCCGGATGGGGGAAGCGCAGACTCGCTTCCCGCGGCCACCCAGCCGCCGGAGTTACCCAGTCGGCCGCGGGCAGGTCCCGGGGGCGGGGGAGAAAGGCGACTCTCACGAGGGAGCCCCGGGCCTCCAGGATGGCGCCGAGCAGTCTGACGTGGCTCGGGCGGACCACGCCGTAGGCCAGGTAGGGCCCGGCCGTCCTCATCCGGAAGGATTCAAAGAAGGCGTCGTCACTGTTGAGGACGGCGTAGACCGGACCGGACTTGACCCCCGCGACCGGCGCCCTCCAGCCTCCGCCCGAGCCCATGACTTGGCCGAGACCCTGGAAGAGGGAGAGTTTGGTCCTGGCGTAGGTCTCCACGTTCTCGTGGAAGTCGAGGTGATCGCGAGCCACGTTGGTCAGGACGGCGGCGTCCACGGCGCATCCGGCCAGGCGGTGGCCTGCCAGCCCGTGGGAGGACACCTCCACGCAGGCGTGGGTGAGGCCCGCCGCCACCATGGCCCCCAGGCCGGCTTGGGTCTCCCAGGCATCCGGAGTTGTCAGGCCGGCCACGGTCTTGCGGCCGCCCAAATGGTTCTCCACGGTGCCGATGAGACCGACCCTCCGTCCATCCCGCCGGAGGATGTTCTCCACGAGATGGTTGACCGTGGTCTTGCCGTTGGTCCCGGTGACGGCGAGAAACCGGAGTCTGGTCGCCGGATACCGCCACCAGGCCGCTGCGGCTAGGGCGAAGGATCGCCGGGGATCGGAGATCAAAAGACAGGTTACCGACGGAGGGAGGGAGGGTGGGGGAGTCTCGGCGACGACGGCTATGGCCCCGCGGGCCACGGCTTCGGCGGCGAAGTCGCGGCCGTCGTGGCGCCGTCCGGAGAGGCAGAAGAAGACCATCCCCGGTTTCGCCCGGCGGGAATCGTGGGTCAGCCCGGAAACCTCTGTCTCGACGGCGCCGGTGAGGCGCAGGAACGGCTGACCCTCCACAAGCTCGGCTAGATTCATGCCCCCGACCCGGCTGCCTATCTCTCTGTGTCCGGGTCTTGCCCCCACCCTCCGGTCGCGCTGCGCCGCCCGGGCTCTATCGGTCCGGTGCGTCGCCTCCCCCGTGGTGCCACACTATGCCGGCCAAGAGCGAGGGGTTGGGGGTCAGGGGTCCGGGGCGGGCGGGAGTTCACGGCAGGGGTGGGAAGCGTTAGGGGACGGTGCGGAAACAAATGCGACTGGTAGACATAAGATGGCCGTGAGGAGGTCTGCGTCCATGTGCACGCTGCAGTATAACCTGTTCGCCACTGATGGCTTCATCCGTTTGCCCACGAACGCCGAGCCCTGCCCGAACACGACCTACACCGACGATGTCTACGTGTGGGGGTTTGTCGGTGGGCTCTACTCTCAGGACGGCACGGTGATAAACCCGCAGTTCGCCGACACACCGGAGAACCGCGCTCTCCTGATCGGCACGGCCACGATACCGAGTCCGCGCATCGATTGCGAGCAAGGCGACCACGTCTACATTCTCCTGGTGAACCTGGGCATGACCGTTCCGGACGTCCCCCAGGATCCTCACACCGTTCACCTGCATGGACTGCACGTGGCCACACAGGTCGACGGGTTCCCGGAGCTATCTTTCGGCGTGCCGATGGGGGAAGCGGTCGTCTACTACTTTCCGGCCGAAAATCCCGGCACGTACATGTACCATTGCCACCAGGAGGCGTCCCAGCACATCCAGATGGGGATGTACGGCGCCCTGGTCATCTACCCGTCCCGAGATAGCTTAGCCGAGGCCGGAGTGGAGATTCCGCCCGGGGCCACCAACCGCAACTTCGCCTATAACCACGCCTCGACCTACTATGACAAAGACTACGTCATGCTTCTCAGCGACTTGGACTCGACCTGGCACAAGGCGGTGCACGACAACGATCTCACCTTCAATCCGGTAGACTACAAGCCGGACTGGTGGCTGGTCAACGGCAGGGCCTTCCCGGACACTCTCAAGAGCCACCCAATGCCGGGCTACGAATCGTACGTTCATGTCGTGAGCGGCCAGACGTTCTTGCTGCGGATGATCAACATGGGCTACCAGGTTGTTCCGTGGCACATCCACGGCTGGCACTTCCACGTGACCGGCAAGGACGCCATGCGCCTTGAGTACCACCTGATGGGCTTTACTCAGACGATAGGGTCGGGTGAGACCTGGGATTTGCTCCTGGAGGCCACGAGTAAGAAGAAGACCTTCGATCCCTACATCTTTGATGGTCAAGGCGGCTACCCGGCCCTCATGACCCAGGTCCCGCCGGCGTGGTGGGTCAACGTGCCCATGGAAGGCTTCGCCTGCCCTCTGGACCCGCTACTCTGGAACTACAGTGAGCATCCGAGCCGCTTCTTCCCCCAGTTCTACCCGATGCACAACCACGACGACTACAAGGTCACCAACAACGGGGTCTACCCGGGCGGGCAGTTGTGTTTCATCCAAACGGACAGCCGCCATCCGAGGCCCTAGCCCGCCAAGGACAGCCGGCGGCGTAGCCGGCGCGGGGGTGCGGTGGGCGGCAAACGGCCGGTGGGCGGCCGCAAGGCCGCCCACCGGCCGTTCGCGGGTCCCCGCATCCTCGGCCCGTGTCTTGGAAGCTTCACCGCATGTTCTTGAACGTCTGGCAGCAGGTCTCGTCCTTGCTTGTGGCCGGAGTCTGGTCAAGCTGGTTCAGTTGGGTGTTGGGGGAGACGCCGCCCGAGAGATCGCTCTGGATGATGATTGTATCTGCTTTACAGGCGTTGCCGTTCTCCCAGTACTTGCAGGTGTTCACGGTGCAGCTCACGTCGGTCATGTTTTGGGGCTCCTTCGCTTGGGTTTGACTGCCGCCCCATAGGATGCGCCGCCGGGGGCCTCCCGAAACCCGCCGCGGGGCTGTCCCGCACGATTACCCGCAGAGCCGGACGATAGTCTCCGCCAGGACCTGGGCCCCCAGGACAACGCTACTGAGGGAGACCCACTCGTCGTCGGCGTGCGCGCCGACGCCCTCGGGTCCAAAGATGACGGTGGGGATGCCGGCGGCGCCGAGCAAGGCCGAGTCGAGCCAGGGGGCCGAGCCCCCGTAGGCGGGCTCGCGCTCGGCGACGGCCGTGAGAGCGTCGGCCAGGGTGCGGACGACCGTCTCGTCGCGGTTGACCTCGTAGCCGTTGCGGGTCAGCCCCAGGGTGACCCTGGCTCGGAAGTCGGGGTCGGCCGCCGACAGTTGGGCGCAGAGTTTCTCGAACTCCTGGGCCACTCCGGCCGGATCCTCGGCCGGGAGAGTCCTCCGCTCGAACTGAGCCGTGCAGTGGTCGGGGTAGGTGCTGAGTTCCCGACCGCCTTGAATGATGGAACCATGGATGGAAGGATGCCCCACGAGCGGATGCCCTTCCCCGGCCAGATACCGGCGGCCGAGTTCCTCCACGGCCACGAGGACCTTCCCCATCTTGACGATGGCGTCGATGCCCTCGCGGTGATTGGAGCCGTGGGCCGCGCGCCCGAAAGTCTCCACGGCCACCCAGGCGAAACCTTTGTGGGCCAGGTGAAGGGTCAAGGCAGTGGGCTCCATGACCACCGCGGCGTCGGCCTGGTAGCGGCGGACGATGTCCTGCGTTCCCAGGCTGGCGTACTCCTCATCCATGACTCCGGTGAAGAGGACGGAGCGGCGAAGTTTGACCCCGGACCGCTTGACGGCCGCAAGAGCCAGGAGGCCCATGGCCACGCCGCCCTTCATGTCGAAGGCCCCCCGGCCGTGGATCTTGTCGCCCGACACCCTCGCCTTCGAGGCCCGGGCAGGCATGACTTGGGTGCCGACCGTGTCGATGTGCCCGTTGAGCATCAGGCCGTGCTTGGCGGCGAGCGGTCCGCCGATGGCCTCCTGGGCCTCGCGCGCGGCCTCGCTGTCGTCGCTTCCGGCCGGCAACACGCCGACCGCGTTGGGACGCCCTGGGACCACCTCGTCCAGCCGGGACACCAGTCCAAGACCTTGGAGGTAGTCGACGATGTAGGCGGCCACCGCCCGCTCCCCGACGCCTCCGGGGACCAGCGAGGGGTTCACGGAGTCGATGGCGATGATGTCACCGAGGAGTTTCTTGGCTTCCTTGCCGTCAATGGGCCACATGGGGAGGCTCCTTTCTAGAGCACGTCTTCTCGGCGGACCGACCTGTACTGGGGGGGCATGTTGGCGAAGGCCCAGTCGGCGACGCGGTCGGCGATTGGGTTCGAGACCATGCCACCCACGAACGGGATCGGAATGACCGCCCCGATGGCCAGATCCACGGTGATGTGGACGCCGTCGTGAGCCATCTGGCCGAAGGTGATCTCGTTCGCGTAGAAGCGACGGACGACATTGAGCAGCTCGATCCAGCCGAGGGCGCTGAGGCACTTGGCCAGAGCCGGCGCCCCGTCAAGGATGGAGTCGCCCATCCTGGTCATCGTCTTGATGTGTCCGCGCTCGTGAGTGGCCTCGTTCAGGAAGCGTCCGACACCGGTCATGCCGGTCCGGAAGGCCTTGACGGCGGCTGGATGATCGGCGATCCAGTCGATTGGCTTTAGGATTTCCTTCAGAGTCCCCAGGGACGAATGAACGAACGCCGTCCACCCAGCGTAGTCCTCGGCCTTCGCGTGCGCGAGCGCCGGAGGGAGTGCCAGCACGTAGCGCTTGGCCACGGTTCCGATGCTGGTCGCTCCCTGCCCGTCGGCCTCGACGAAGGCCCGGATCTTGGCCTCCAGCCACCGCGCTGATTCCTCGGAGCGACCGGCCAGGGCCTCCGCCTGACGGCAGGCGTTGCCGCCACGGCCTTCGATGTCGGCTTGCCGGCGAACCTCCCAGTCGAGGGACTTCAAGGAACCGCTAAGGCGCCCTTGGATGAAGCGGAGGTCTGTCGCCCCGCGTTCCAACCCACTGGCGAGCCCCTGTAGGGACTGCGGGTTCACCAGGATGCGCAGGCCGGATATCGTCCGGTCCGCGCCGGTCGCGGGGGAGACGATCCCGATAGGCGGGACGGTGGGATCGTTGTAGAACTTGGTGGTCATGGCCATGAACTGACCCCAGCCGTCTGGGCGGCCGCGAATGACGCGCGGGCAGTCCTTCCCACTCCACTTGTTGTGCTGGACCACGGCGTCGGGTGTGAGGCCGTGTCCCTTCAGAAGCTGGGCCGTCAGCCTCGCGGCGTTCTCTTCAGCCTTGGTCCGGTCACCGCCGGAGTTCTCGCAGATCTCGATGCCGATACTTGTCGCATTGCCTGGGCCCCTTGCCCCGTCACCCGCGTGGAAACCGGACTCATCGAGAGGCAGGTGCTGGCGGGCTTCCTTGTCATCGACGGTGTAGTGCCAGGATGTGAGATGACTGTCGTCGGCAGGGCTAGCGGCCTGGGGGCCGCGGAGATACCTTTCGTGGCTGAGGGCATCCGCTCCCCGCTGCGTGTTGCCCGTGTCGTGAATGGTAATGAAGCGCAACTCATCGAGCTTCTCGCCGGGCCGGTTTCTCTGGCCTTCGGGAATGAACCCCTCTACGACCTTGACGGCCCCCTCCGAGGTAGGCGTGGGGAGCTTATCGACTGTCGCGGTCTGACTGAGACGCGTCATGGCGACTCGGGACACCTCCTGGCGATAGGAATGCGGCGCTGTCTTCCGGCCGAGCCGAGACCCGCTTGGCCATGAGTATGTCCGGCCGACCGAAGCCGTTCGCGTCGGGGATGAGACCCACGACCTCGAAACCCACGCGGCGGTAGAAGGCGAAAGGATGACCGCCCGGTCCGTCCGTGCGGCTCTCCAGGCGGAGGGCCTGAGCCAGGACCCCCGGGAAGAGGTCTATCCCCCCCAGGTTGGTCCGAGCCGTCGTGTCGTCCGTGCCAAGGTAGATCACGCTTACGCCCGCGGCCCGGGCCTCGGCCTCCAGCGCGGCCACGAGGGCCTGCCCGATCCCCCGCCCCTGACGGTCCGGCCGGACGGCCAGGGGATGAAGCTCCCAGGCGTGACCGCGATACCGGGGCAGGGCGCCGACGAGGCCGACGAGTTCGCCCTCGACCGCCGCCAGCAGACAGGCGGCATTGGCCGAGAGGTCCCCCATCTCCTCCGTGGCCGCCTCCAGGGTGGGGTAGCCGTCCGGGGTACGGAAACAGGCTCGCAGAATGGCCACGGCCTGGGCCAAGCGCTCGGCCGGGATGGAGCGACCCTGCCCGGTTCCCTCGCGCAGCGGTGTGACTATCACGTTCGCTGGTTCGCGCTCCAATCCGTGTCCCCCCAAGTTCGCCCCAAGGCCCGCCTAGGCGCCCACCCTGTCGAGTTCCTTGTCCGGCGCGCTGTACCCTGCTGTAGAATGGCACTGGGGCCGAACAGCCGCGGCCCGGGGAAGGCGATGTCAGTGACCGCTTCAAAGAGAAGGACCCCACTTCTGGCGGCCGGTCTCACGCTCCTGCTGCTCCTACCGGTCGGGGCGAGTTCCGGCGGATGCCTCCGGCCGCCGGGGCTGGCCCAGGTGGACGAGGGAACTGGAGGGGAAACTCCCGCCGCCGACGGGGGGGAGACCCCGTCTCGGCCGCCCATTCTCATCGGCATCGAGTACGCCACACCGGGACTGGCCCAGCCCTTTGCCGCTCTCGGCGTTCCCGCCGTCAAGGGCTTTCCTGAACTCATCTCCTGGGAGAAAATGCAGCCGGCCGGGGGGTCGTCCATTGACTTCAGACCGTCCGACCGCTTTGTCCGCGAGTACCAGGCCGCCGGCTTCACCGAGCTCGTCTTGACCCTTAAGTCCCGCAGCCGCTGGGCCTCGAAGGACTACCTGACCAACTACCGCCCGAAGGACGAATACCTGGACCTCTACGAGGCCTGGGTCGGCGGGGTCGTCGAGCGCTATGACGCCGACGGCCTGGAGGACATGCCCGGCCTCAAGTGGCCGGTGCGCTTTCTGGAGATCGGGGCCGAGTTTTCGTCTTACGAACCCGAGCCGGTGGCCGACTACCTGGTGATGTTGGAGCGGGCCTACCGCGCCGCCCACGCGGCCTCCGACAACGTGATCGTCCTCAATGCCGCCTTCTTGGCCACCACGGCCTTCCGCGATCACCCGGCGTCCGGAGGCTACCCGGCGGCTTTCGCCGCCGTCGACCCTCGGATCATGACCCACTCCCTGGCCGACATCCGCGCGGTTTTGGACCGCCCCGACCTGTTCGACGCCGTCGACTTTCACGCTCTCGGGGACGCCCTGGAGATCGAGGACACCGTGGCCTGGCTGCGCTACGAGATGAGCCGGCGGGGTTACGACAAGCCCATCGTCATCGGCGACACGGCCCCTTCGCCTCTGGCTGGTTGGGGACCGGCCACGGTCACCGGACGGCCGCCGTCGGCGATGGCCATTATCGTCCCGCCGGCCCGCGAAGAGGATCGATCCCGTTTGGCCGCCCACTTCACCAAGGTCATCGGCGGCGATCCCGTCGCTCTGGCCTGGACCGAGACCTACGTCGCCGCCGACATGGTCAAGAAGGTGGTCGTCGCGGCCGACCAGGGGGTTCTCCTCATCGACACGGCTTTCATGGAGGGCTTTGCCCCGGCCAAGAGCAAGCTTTTCGCCGCCTCGGCGGGAACCGGAGCTTGGAGTGAGATGGCCACGACCGAGATCAAGGGCCTCGGCGGCGAGCGAGCCGTGGCGGCCTACCATCCGCTTTTTTTCGCCCTGAAGCAGTTGGCCGGGCTAATGAAGAGCTACGAGAACCTGGGCCGGGTTGAGGTTGATGAGTCTTCGAGCGTCAGGCTCTACCGCTGGGCATCCGCCGGCGGCGAGACGGTCTGGATGGTCTGGCTGGAGCCGGCGCGTTTTGGCCTGCCGGACGAGCCCGCGCCCGAGGCGACCGTTCTGCTGGAGGTTGAGGACATCGGGGCGACCGCACTGGTCCTGCCCATGGCCACCGGACCGGACGGAGCGGAGTCCGCTTCGACCCAGATCAAGGTCGAGAACGGGGCCGTCCAGCTCACCGTGACCCCCGTTCCCGTCTACATTCGGGGTGGTCCATGACAGGCGCGGACCGCGGGGCGAGCCTCATCTTCAGGGGCGGTCCGGTGTTGGCCGGTAACCCGGCCGGCTCGGTCCCTCCGCCGGACGCCCTCGCCGTTTGCGGCCATCTCATCCTGGCTGTCGGCCGGGGTTTGTCGACGCCCACGCCCATCTCGTTACCCACGGCGCCTCGCGCCTGGAGGTCAACTGCAAGTACCCGAGAGTCCACTCCATCCGGGACATTCAGGCCCGCATCCGCGAACGGGCGGCCTCGACCGCTCCCGGGCAGTGGGTCCAAGCCTGGGGTTACGATCAGTCCCGCCTTCTGGAAGGGCGCCATCCCACCCGCTTCGATCTGGACGCGGCCTGCCCGGACAAGCCCGTGCTTCTCACCCGCGCCTGCGGCCACATTGCCGTGGAGCGCGGGGCGCCAAATGGTGTCTTGCGCGAGGGCGCCTGGGCGGTTCTGGCCGGGCTCACGGCGCCGTCAGCCGGCGAGGTCGCCCTGAACATCGCCGCCGGAACCCAGGACTACCTGCGCCTGGGCATCACCTCTGTCCACGAGGCCGGGGTAAACGCCCTGACTCTGCGCGCCTATCAGGTTCACCAGCGGGGTCCGGGTCCAAGACTCCGCGTCTACGCCATGATCGACGCCGGCGACGGACCCTTCCGGGCGGCTTTCCTGGCCTCGGGCCTGGCCACCGGCTTTGGCGACGACTGGCTCCGGATCGGCCCCTTCAAGCTGATGGTTGACGGCTCGTCCAGCGGTCCCACCGCCGCCACCAGAGCCTCCTACGCCGTTGACCCCGAGGCCGGCCGAGCCGGTTTTCAGCTCACGGCTCACGCCGTCGGCGACCGGGCCATCGAGATGGTCCTGAACGGCATCGAGCGGGCTCTCGCGGACGTCGGTCCCGGGACCCCGGGCCGGCCGGCCTCGGGGCCTCCGGCCCGCCACCGCATCGAGCATTGCGCCATGACCGACCCGGCCCTTAGGGCGCGAATCAAGGCTTCCGGCATCGTGCCCGTGCTTCAGCCGGTTTTCCTGCACGAGTTCGGCGACGGCTACGTCCGGAACTACGGACCGGACAGGGCGGCCGGGATGTTCGCGGCGCGATCCTCCCTCCGCCTGGGGGTTCCCATCGCCCTGAGCACCGACTGCCCGGTGACCTTCCCCGACCCCATGCCGGGGGTCTACACGGCCGTCACCAGGCAGACCATGGACGGAAGCATCGTTGGACCCGGGGAAAGGCTGACGGCGGCCCAGGCCCTTCAGGCCTACACCTTAGGCGGGGCCTACGCCTCCGGCGAGGAGAGCCGGAAGGGAAGCATCGAGCCGGGCAAACTGGCGGATCTGGTTGTCCTTTCGGGTAATCCCCTGGCCGCCAGGCCGGAGGAACTGGGGGAGATGAAGGCCGTTCTGACGGTGGTTGGCGGCGAGGTTGTCTTCGAGGTCTAAAAGCGCCGCGGCGGAGGAGGGCCGTGCCGGCCTCCTCCGCCGCGACGCAAGCCGGCCGCGGTCTGCCCGGGGGCGCCTACAACCCCAGGGCCTCCTCAGTTTCGGGCTGCGTCTCGCCGGTTTTTATCCGCTCAAGTTCCCAACGTCTGAGTTCGCGCCGCAAGACCTTCCCGGCGTAGCTCACCGGGAGTTCGGGCACAAACTCTATCTCCCGGATCTGCTTGTAGTCAGCGACCCGGATGGCTACGTAGTCCATCAGCTCCCGCTCGGTCACCTGCGCGTCGGGCTTCGGGACAACGAAAGCCTTCGGGATCTCCTGGGTCAGAGAGTGAGGCTTGCCGATAACCGCGCAGTTCTGGACGGCCCGATGGGTGAAGAGGAGTTCTTCCAACTCCCTCGGGTAGACATTGTGGCCGTTGTAGATGAGCATGTCCTTCTTGCGGTCGACCAGGAAGAGGTAGCCGTCCTCGTCAAGGTAGCCGATGTCGCCGGTGAGGAGCCACCCGTCCCGGATGACGCTGGCCGTCTCCTCGGGATTCTTCCAGTACCCGTGCATCATCTGCGGCCCGCGGACGCAGACCTCTCCGTACTCCCCGAACCCGATCTCGATATCGGGATCGTCGAGGTCCACGATCTTGATGTCCGTGTCGAAGGCCGCGATGCCGACCGAGCCGACCTTTCTCAAACCGGAGCGGTTAGTCGGGTTGACCGTGGCCATCAGGGTCAATTCCGTCAACCCGTAGCCCTCCACGATCATTCCATTGGGCATCAGGCGCTGCAAGCCCTCCAGGATTTCGACGGGCAGGGGGGCCGCGCCACTGCCGATGACCCGCACGGACGAAAGGTCGAGCTTCTCCACGCCGGGGTAGTTCAGCATGGCCACCAGCAACTGAGGCGCCCCGCCGCAAATCGTGATCTTGTACTTCTCAATGTCGTTCATGTAGGCCGGGAGGTCGAAGCGAGGATGGACGATCATCGTGTCGCCCCTCATGACCGGGCCGTTGAGGTAGGCGTTGATGCCCATGGCGTGGGCCCAAGGCACGATGACTAACCAGCTCGAACCGCCATAGACCGTGGGATACTCCCAGTCTTCTCTCATTTCGGATTCGAGGGGGTCGATGACCTGGAAGAGGCCGTCCTGGTCGACGATCGGCCGGCCACCGGAGCTCCAGATGGCCTGCTGGATTATGGTGATGACGACCATCTCGTGGGTGAGGGGCACGCCCTTGGGCACGCCCGTGGTGCCGCCGGTGTAGGCGATATGGGCCAGGTCTCTTTCCGGATCAATCTTCACCAGGGGAGGGTCGTCCGGAGTGTCGTTTAGGAGTTGGAGAAGGCTGTAGGTCCGGCTGCCGTAGCCCTTTACGTCCAGGGGCGCGTGCGGCGGAATGAACTCCTGGACGCCGGTGACGATGAGCCTCTTGACCCCGGTGTCGTGACGGATGGGAGTGAACTTGTCCATGAACATGTCGAAGATGACGAAGGTCTCCGCGCCCGAGTCGTTTAGAATGCGGAGAAGCTCACGGAAACTGAGAAGAGGGTTGCACGGCGTGTAGACAGCGCCGGCCAGCAGGATACCGAAGTAAACCATAGCCGTGTGGGGGGTATTGATGAGCTGGACGGCCACCCGGTCTCCCTTGCGCACCCCTAGTCTGGCCAGCGCCGTGGCGAAACGCCGCGCCTTCTCGTACAGCTCCGCGTAGGTGGTTACTTCCTCCCCGACCTGAAAGATGATCGCCGGTTTGTCCGGCCATTTCCGAGCGGCGGACTCAAGGAACAACGTCACCGGAATCTGGGGGTAGTCGAGCGAAATGGGAAGCCCGGACGGCCAATGGGCGTACCAGGGACGGTCTTCCACCTAGGAGTCCTCCCTTCATTTGGCAACGGCATGAGGTATTCGACGTATAGTGCTGGTTCCTCCCAGTCAAGGGCGCTGCATCCTGGGAAACTAAGTCCAAGGAAATGAGTAGATCAGTTGGATCCTCCCCGCTGCCAAAGACGGGAGAACTTGGAGGACTTGGGGGACCCTAGGCGTCAGGGACGGCGACATGGCCGGCCAGTCATCTCAGGTTGTTAAAGAAGCACGGGTTAGTCGCACGGGCCGCTAGCCGCTCCGTTATCTCAAGCGCCCGCACCGCCGCGCACACCGTGCCCAAGCTGTAGTCCTGTCGGCTTATTGCTCCCACAAATGAAGACAGCTCAACGAAGAGGGGTTCCGCCCGGCGGATGCCGTACCGGACCATGCAGTTTTCGGCGCCGCCACGCGGGATATCAAGCACGTTCCAGGCTCCGGGACGATCGGCGTCCACGGAAGGGCTTCCCGGGTAGTAGCACAGGTCTTGCGCCAGGTAGTCGAGGACGAACATCCCTTTGTCGCCCGTGACCCAGAGCTCCCGGACCTTGGTGGGTGTTACCCAACTCGCCTCCAGGATCCCCAAGACCCCATTCGAGAATTGGAGGACAGCGATGGCGAAATCCTGGCTGTCTGCCCCCTCCTTGCCTTGTCGGATGGACCTTGTCTTTGAACTGACGTCCTCAACTTCCGCGTCACAGAGAAGGAGCATCACATCAATATCATGACAGGCCAGATCGAGGACCACGCCACCTGGAGGTCTCTTTAGTGGCGGGGGCCCAAGGCGGCGACCCAGCATGTAGAGGATGGAACCGAGTTGCCCGCGATCGAGGCGCCGGGCCATCTCGATGACGGCCGGGTTGAACCGTTCAACATGCCCAACCATCAGGACCCGTCCTACACGCCCGGCTAGGTCCACCAGGTCCAACCCCTGTGCGGTCGTTGCGGCTATGGGCTTTTCGACCAGAACGTGACAACCCGCCAGCAGACACTCTCGGGCCACCGCGAAGTGACTTGCCGTGGGTACTGCCACGCTGACCGCGTCAGGTCGTGCTTGGGCCAACATAGCCCGAAGGTCAACGTAGAACGGGACCTCGTAGAATTGACCCACGCGGCCGGCTGCCTCGGGGTCGGAATCGGCGACGGCAACAAGCCTTACGCCGGGTAGGGTTCGATAGACCCGGGCGTGGTTCCGCCCCATCGACCCCACTCCGACCACGGCTGCGGTGATCACTGCCGCTCCTCCCCTTGAGCCCGAGCCGCTCGCAGGGCTCCGATCACTCTGTCGAGTTCTTCGCGGCCGAGGGCCGGGTGCACGGGCAGGGACAGGACCTCACGGCAGGCACGCTCGGTCTCCGGCAAGATCAGGTCCCGGTAGTCAGGACCGGCGCGGTAGACCGGCTGGAGGTGGATGGGCACGGGGTAGTAGACTCGAGCGTCGATGCCTTTGGCCGCCAGGCACGCGCCGAGCGCATCCCGGTCCGGCAGACCCTCGGGTGCCGCATCTCCGCTCCGGGTAGTCACTCGCACTGTGTACTGCTGGAAGACGTGCTCGCGATTTGCGGGTGTGATCGGCAGGGAGACGCCGGCCAGGCCGGCCAGCCTCTCGGATAGGTAGGCCGCGTTGCGCCGGCGCGCATCGTTGGAGGCCGCGACCTTCTGAAGCTGGCACAGCCCAATTGCGGCGCTGATTTCCGTCATTCTGAAGTTGTAGCCGAGGAGTTCGTGCCGATAGTCCCCGATCATGCCGTGAGACCTCAGGAGGGCGCAGGTCCGGGCTAGCTCCGCCGAGCGCGTGGTGATCATCCCTCCTTCTCCAGTCGTCATGTTCTTGGAAGGGTAGAAGGAGAAGCACCCCGTGCCGGCCGATCCCACGACCTGGCCGCGGTGGCGCGCGCCGTGGGCCTGACAGGCATCCTCAATGAGGGTCAGACCGTGACGAGCGGCCAGCTCCCCAAGGCCATCCAGGTCGGCCGGGAGACCGTAGAGATGAACGACAAGGATGGCCTTGGTTCGAGGTGTAATGACCTTCTCTACGCTGGCCGGGGACAGGGTGAATGTCAACGGATCGATGTCCGCGAACACGGGTTTCGCTCCCGCGTGCCGGATGGCGTTCGCCGATGCGATGAAGGAGAACGACGTCGTGACCACCTCGTCTCCCGGACCTATCCCGTGGGCCAGAAGAGCAAGGTGAAGCGCGGCGGTTCCCGAGGCGACGGCCACGGCAAAGGGGACCCCGCAGAAGCCGGCGAAGGCCCGCTCGAACTCCTCGGTCACAGGTCCCTGGGTCAGGACCCCCGAGCGCAGGACGTCCAGAACAGCCTTTTCCTCTTCGGGCCCCAATTGAGGCGCGGCTATAGGTATCACCGGTTACCCCTCACCCCCGTCCGGGCGCGGAAGGGACTTGATTACGACAGCGGGGACGCCGACAGCCACCCCAAAGGGTGGGATGTTCTTGGTGACCACGGCGCCCGCCCCGATCATGGCGCCCTCGCCGATGACCACTCCGGGGAGAAGGGTCGCGTTGCACCCAACGCTCGCGCCCCGTCTGACCACCGGCCCCGAATAGCCCACGCCCGGGCGGCGGCTCATGTACTTGTCGTTCATCGTCACGACCTCCGCCCCGAAGAAGACCTCGTCCTCGATGACAATGTCGCCGGTTATGTGACAGGCCGTCTGGATGACGGTCCGAGCTCCGATGCGGGCCTTGAGCTCGACCATCACATTTCTTCCGATGATGACCTCTTCGCCTATCTCGCACTGCTCCCTGATTGAGGCCAGGTCCCCGATCATAGAGTGAGGGCCTATGGTGCTGCCCGCGTAGAGCACCACGGAACACCCGACGATAACCCCTGGTGAAAGAACAAGCGGCCCAACCGTCTCGACCTTCCGCGTGCTGCGGAAAGACGAACGGGGTTGCCGGCCGATTGTGCAGTTGTCTTCAATCCGGGCGCCGGCCCCAATCCGTGTCCCCGGGTGGATAACCGTGTTGTGCCCGACGTAGACATCCTGGCCGAGGGTGACGTCCGCGAGCAGCACGGCGTTGTGACCCAGCCGGCATCCCGGGCCGATTCGAGTCGTTTCGTCGATCCAGGCGAGTCCCATGGCCCAGAACTCCCTTTCAAAGTCCTTTCACTCAAAGCCCCGCTATCTCGCGGTGTTGCCCAAGGCCCGCTCGTCCGCGACTCGCGCGATCAGCCCCAGCACTTCCCGGGCGCGGTCTGCGTAGGTGTGTTTCTCGAGCACCACTTCGTGCCCGCGCGAGGCTATGGCCTGGGCCTCGTCAAGATGGGTCAGATAGTGTTCGAGCTTGTCCAGCAGGTCCGGGATGTCGTCGTAGACCACGCAGTGCTCGCCGTCTCGGAACAGCTTTTCGAAGTCAAGCACTTTGTCCGTAACCAGCAGTGCTCCACAGGCCATGGCTTCAAAGACCCTCAGGTTCAATCCGTGACCGAAGAGGTCGGCGGAGCAGTTGACGACTATCTTGGAGTCGCCGTAGAGGGCGGCGAGGTCCTCAAGGTACACGTTTGACCGCAGGGACAGCTTGAACCTGGCTTTGAAGCGGGCTTCGGTAGCCCTGAGGGTCTCCAACCGGGTGGCGTACAGGTGGGAGCGCACGGTGCCCGCGAAGGAGATGTCATGACCGCGTCCGGCCAAGGGCTTGGAGGAGTTGAAGATCCAACTCGCCGCGGCGAACGGAAAGAAGTGCACAGGGACCGGGAAGAGAGAAGCCAGGTAGAGCACCCCGGACAGAAGCATTAAGTCGGGGCGGTAGCGCCCGCACAGCCCCAGGTTGTCCTGCCACCGGTTCACGCCGTGGTGGACCCAGAAGAGTCTCGGCACAGACGCGAGGTGGATGTTCTTGACCTTGACCTGAGGCCGGGAGGGACTCTCGACAAAGAGCACAGCCGCGCAGGCTCTCGGATCGACTTCGGCGAAGTCCACTTCTGTTTCGGAGACATCCACCCTCACCCCTAAGTTCCGAAGGCTGTCTTCCAGATAGCGACCAGGCGTGATGGGCGTCCGCCCGTAGCCCATAATTAGACCCCGCCCCTCCAGGCTCGAAGGCAACCCCAAGGCGAAATCCCCAGCGGGCATCTCAGACCACAAGATCAACACACCTCTCGGCCAGGGTGGTGAGCTTCGCGGTGTATGTCCGCCGGGCAGCCTCGATGGTGGCTTCGTACCGGGCCGTTTCGGTTTGGATGGCCCGGCCGGCATCGACAATCAGGTCGTCAAGCCGCGGCTCATCGACCCGGATGACCAGAGCCTCACAGGCAACTGACGCGGCAAAGTCGTAGGCCTTTGAGCTGTAGGCGAGACAGACGAATGGGCGGCCAACGGCGGCCGAGAAGACGTTCCCATGGAGCTTCAGGTTGATCGTGAAGAAGCATTTCTTGAGCAACGAACCCAGAACGGGGGCTGGAAAGACTCTGTCGTGATAGAGGACTCTCTCCGGCTGTCCGAGGCGGGAGGCCAGAACCCTTAGAGCCGTCAGGTCCTCGCTCCAGACAGCGTAGAGGAAAACCCTGACCTCCGGTAGCAGACGGTCAAGTGCTTGCGCCAGGAGAGAGGCCGGTCGGTCTTCACTCCCTCCGTAGAGGCGGTTTCGCGTTCTGCCCCAGTTGACCCCTATCACCGGATCGCCGGCCCCAAACCACTCGGGCGGGCCGGACGCGTCGGACCCGAGATCCGACGACCCCGCCATGAGCAAGAGTCCGGGGTCTCCGCACACCTCCAGGCTGGGAGGCCCGCTCTGGATGAGCTTGAGGACCTCAAGGGTGTGGGGTCCCCTGACCCCCGCGGCGCTACACCCGTTGACAGCCTCCCGGACGTGGAAGATCTCATCGGTGTAGATGTCGGAGAGACTCGGGGGAGCGCCCCTGGTGAGAGCCGCCAGGGCCGGGTCGGAGAGACGGTCGATGCCTGAGCCCCAGACAGCCGTAGGCACTCCGAATCTGTGGGCGATGACCAGCGGACCTACGTAGGGCAGTCCGAGCGTCGAGCCCCCGCCCAGAACGACTAGATTGGGGCGTAGCCGGCGGAAGTCTTGTTCCGAGATACCGGACGGGTAGAGCGCCACCACTTCGGGCTCGCATCTTCCCCGAGCGGCGGCGGCCAATTGGGCGACAAAGACGTCTCGGCAGACCTCGTCGCCGAGGTTTCCGTGATTCACCCACCCGAGGTAGAGGACTCTCCGTCTCATGGGGTTGACCCCTTCCCCATCTGCGTCAGGCTCATCGCCGTATCCTCCCTGGCGCTGTAGTACTGGGTCGACCTCTGTTTGTCGTGCCGGCGGTAGAAGTAGAGAACCTGTCTGAGGTTGTCGACAATGAACCCCTGGGTTATCGCCCTGGCGATGAACTCCCAATCCTCGGCACCCTCGGCAAATGAGGTCAGCCCGCCGATTCTCTCAAGGACGGCGCGCCTGAAGACCAACGTCCCAAAGCTGACACAGTGCTTTCCCGCACGGTAGCTGGTCACGATGTCGTGGCCGTAGCGAATCCAGGTCGAGCGGTGGCTCGCGGAGATGTCGTCTCGAAACACGCCGATGTTCGTCCCGACCAAACTGCAATCCGGATTTTGGGTAAGAAACTGCATTTGAAGCGCTATCCGGTCCGGGTGACTGACGTCATCGGAGTCCTGATTGGCGATGTAGGCCGCCCGGCTGAGGTAGTAGGCCATCGACTGGGCGCGGGCCACTCCGACATTGTGGGGGAGCCGATGGTAGACAAACGACAAACCGGGGTCACGCGAGGCCTCGGCCCACCAGTCCATAGCGACCTCTTCGGTATTGTCGGTCGAGGCATCATCGACCACGAGGACCTCAAGCGGTCTGTAGCTCTGAGCGGCTATCGCTTCCAAGCACTCGCGAAGGAACGGGCCTCGGTTGTAGGCCGAAACGGCGACACTCACAAGAGGGTGGCCCGCTTCCGCCGGCGGTCGCACAGTCCTGGCTTCGGCAGCCGGTGACCGCGGGGCGATCTCCGACCGCGAGCCGAGCTCCGATGGCGGGGCTGCGACCGGTGTCCCGACGTCAAGGCTGGTCGTCTCGGCCCGAGCTTCCACCAAGGATTGGTAGATGTCTTCGGTCGCCTGGGCAACCCGTTCAATGTCGAAATTCTCGACCACCCACCGGCGACACTCTTCGGCCGCCGTGGTGACCGTCTCCGTGTTCCGCAGAACCCAGTCGAGGTCCTCTCTCAACCTCCGGGAGGTGATTGGCGCGAACTCATCATGGTCGCCGAAGTAGACTTTCCAGGCCTTCTCGATGTTGTCCGCTCTCAGGAATCCCACATAGCCCGCGTTCCCCAAGGCTATCACCGGGCGACCGCAGCTCATAGCTTCCAGGGCAACCCGCGCCGTCCCGAGGACGACATCGGCCGCACGGTAGATCCCAACAGGCTCCAGCCGCGCGTCGACCACGGAAACCACCTGACGATTCAGCTTGCCGTTGACCAAATCGGCCATGACCCTGACCAACGGCGTATCCGAGCCGCTGCCGACGACGGCGAAGTGTAGATCATGGGTCAGGGCAAGCTCGGCGATGGCTTCAATCGCGGCGGTGATGCCCCGGGTCTTTCCCCATGTGACTCGTCCGCAGGACACGACTAGCTTCTGTTCAGGAGGCAGCCCCAGTTCTTGGCGGAAGCCCTGTCGTTCACCGGGGCAGTACAGCCCGACGTCTATCCCGTTGGGAACCACGGCCAAACGCTCGCGGGGAAGCCCGAGAGCGGACAACAGCCACTTGGACACGGGTTGGCTGACCGCGATGACGCGGTCGCTTACCTCCGCCGCTCGCCTCAGCTCCTTGAGCGGGTAGAAAGCACCGTGGACCGTCAGAATCAACGGTACGGTCGTTTCCTGGGCGGCCTGGGCGGCTATCTTCATCCCGCTGATGAGATGAGCGTGGAGAACGTCCACCCTTTCGCTTTCAATGAGACGCCTCGTCCGCGTCAGCAGTTCGGAGAGTTCAGGGCCAACGGGGTCGTCATTTCGGAAGGGGAGGGACACCGTCTTCAAACCAGCGGCGTGGCAGGTGTCCAGGAGAGGCCCTCCCGCTGTCCCCACGATGATCCGGTGCCCTCTACGGCTAAGTTCCTTGCCCAGAGTAAGAACGTGCGTCTCTACTCCGCCAATGTTTAGAGCGTCGACTAGCATGAGAATTGTCAGGCTACTGGAGCGGCCGAGGGGAGATTGGCTGTCCATGAAGCGCCACTGCCCCCCCCTTGAAGCTGGGTGTCTCCTTACAGACCACAGCCTATGAATGGCCCGAAGGGGCTGTTACGTCGGGTCCGGGCCGAGGACGAGTTCTACGGTCGCACAGGCCGCTAGCCCGCCCAGCGCCAGCAGATGGCGCCGGCCAAGGATGGACAGCCGGTGGCCAGTAGTCGGAGGCTGGTCATCGAGACCCGGTAGCCCCGCCGGGAGAGGACGGACTCCAGATCGGCTTCCGGTCCGTGGTCGTGGGAGTGTCCGCCCACGGCCCGGCACTCCGCGACGAGACTGAAGGTTGTCCTTCCAAGGTCCGACACGCGACGTTCGACCTCGGCCAGGACCGCCTCAGGTGGCGCGCCGGGACCGAGGAGGAGGAACTCCGTGCTGACGGGCGACAAGGCGGCGGAGTCGGTTGGGCGCGCCCCGGCGGCGGGCGGGGGGTCGGCGACCGGCCCGTCCGGCGCCGTCATTCGCGCCAGCCGCAGGGCGGCGGCGGCGACCAGGACTCCGCGTTCGCGCAGGAGGAGCACGTCTCCCAGGCCGTGCTCGAGCAGGAGGTGGGCTTCCGGCCCGAAGTCGAGACCCGGCAGAACGGCGTCGGCGAGTCCGGCGAGGGCCGAGAGCCAGTCTGAGCCGTCTTCCACGGTGGCCCAGGAAGAGGACATGGTCGCCGTCCGGGTACCCCGCTCCGCGCTCCGGCCGGCGCTCGCCTCCCGGACGGATGAGGGCTTCGTCGGACAGGTCCCGCTGTCGAGAGACTTGATCCAGCCGAGGGTGAACCTATCCACGCGGTAGCCTTCGCCCAGGTAGAGGCCGATGTTGGCCGCCGAGTCGGGCATGGTCTCCAGACCCACGTAGCGGCAGCCGCCGGCGAGAAGATGCTCGCGGCTGCGGCGGAGGAGAGCCCGCCCCACGCCCAGGCCCTGGTAGGCCGGCAATACCCCCAGGGTGCCGGTCCAGCCCACGGCGCCCCAGCGACGGGAAAAAACGTGCCCGGCGAACCGCCCGTCGACCTCGGCCACGAAGCATCCTTCCGGGTCCTTGGCCAGATTCCAAAGCACGACCTCGCGGGTGCGGGCGAGAGAGGGGTCCTGGCCGTGGGTTTGGCGGTAGGGGGCGAAGGCGACGCGGTCGGCCCGCCTGACGAGGTCGGCGTCGGCCTCCGTCATCGGCCGGACCAGGATCGATTCCATGACCTCATTCTCCCCCCAGGCCCACCCCGGCGGTTGGCCGCCGCGAGCGCCCGGCCAGGGCTAAGGTCACGCCGCTGTAGAGCAGAGTCTGCGAGGAGAGAACCGGCCAGATCCCCAGCGGCGAGTCGGCCATGAAGAGCAGTACACACAAGAAAAGGGACACGAAGAAGCCGGCCGCCCCGGCGGCAATCATCAGGGAGCTTCCCGGACCTGGTCTCTCCCTGGCGACAAGCCCGCCGGCAAGTCCCATGATCCCCACCCCAGCCGCGGCCGCCGCCGCTACGATCCAGGAGACGGCCAAGGTCTCGGCCCCCGGGGCGTGTCCCCGCGGCCAGACGAGGATGAACAAGCCGCCGGCTATGCCGGAGATCGCGCCGAGGAGGCCGCTTCCGCGAACCCAAGCCAGAGCGGGCTCACGCGAGTCGGGTTCAGCCCCCGGAGAGCCCACTCTAGCCGTGGCGCGGGTTGGGCCGGGGCGCGCGCGGGCGGGCGCCGGGCTCGACAGAGCCATCAGGCCTCCGACCAGGTAGAACAGGGCCGCCGTAGTTGAACCCACAAAGGGGCTCGCCGCCCCGCAGGTGGTGAGAACGATGCCGGCCGTCTTCGGGTTTTCGGACGCTCGCGTCGTGGCGACGGCGGCGGCGACGGGAAGCAGGAACTCCAGAGCCGCGCCGAGGGCTGCCCCCCAGATGAGAGCCGGGCCGCTTCCCGGCAGGAGGGCGACCGAAAGCCCAACGGCGAAGTCCACGACGACTGAGATCAGGCTGAAGGCCACCCCCACCGCCCCCAGCACTGTGGCGGTCTTGATCATTCCGGGTCCTCCTCTGCGCGGACGACACGAGGACTCCTCCGACTTTCCGGGCCGCCCCGCATCGGTCGGAACGAACCGCTACCGCGCGGAAGGCGGTTCGACGGAAGCCCAGGTCCGACCTGCCGGGCGAAGGGAGTGGACTCGCCGGCGCTTGGCCGACGGAGGGTCATACGAACGGAACGAAAAGAAGAAGAAGCCAATGGCGACCGCCAGAAAAACCAGGGCGAGGGCGTAGGGCAGAGTATAGGAGACCCGCTGCATCAAGACCCCGCAGAGCCAACCGCCCACCGCCCAACTGAGGTCCCAGGACATGCTGGAGAGGCTGGCCAACATCCCGCGTTCGCGCTTGCCGACCACCTCCATGTAGAAGGTGTCGAACAGGGGGCCGGGGAGGTTGGAGATCGCGGCCCGGATGATGTAGGCTACGGCGAAGGCCCCGAGTGATGGCGCGAAACCTTGGGCCGCCAGGAGCGGCAGGCCGATCAGCCCACAGGCGGTGATGACCCGGATCTTGCCCCAGCGCCGGCTCAGAAAGGGGGCTGACAGGGCGGTGACCCCACCGATGCCCGAGGCGGCGGCCAAGATCAGTCCGATCTGAACCGGGCTCGCGCCGAGGCGACCGTACATGAAGACATTGAGCAGGGGCACGAAGAGACCCGCCCCCAGGCCACCGAGCATGTTCCGGATGATCAGCTTGGTGACAAGGACAGGGTTCTCCAGGCCCCAGCGGGCGAGGGTGGATCCGGCTGGGGCCGCCGGGCCGTCCGCGTCGGGTCCGGGTGGTGGCGCGCGGTCGGCGAGGGCCGACTTGGCGGTGGCCGCGAGTCCCGACGTCCGAGGAGCGGCTTCCCCCTCCCGTAGGGCCAGGAGGGGCACAATCGACAGGGCCGAGAGAACGGCGCCGATGAGGAGCGCTCCGCGAAGCGAAGACACCGCGTCGGGGGCGGCGTGGGTCAACGCGCCGATCCACCTGGGCAGCACGCCACCCAGCCAACTGCCGGCGACGTTGACCGCGAGGATGAGGGACCACTGAAAACCGAAGAGATGGGACCGCTCCGCATCGCTGCTGGCGTCGGCGAGCAGGGGTCCGTAGGAAATGAGCCAGACGCACCGGGCCGCCCCGGCCGCCCAGGAGGCGACGACGAGCACGCCGGTCGAGGGCCAGAGGACTTGGGTCAGAGTGGCCGCCGCCGACACGACTGACGCGACCAAGAGAAGCGATCGCCAACCCCCGAGGCGGCTGTTCATCCTGCCCACCGGCAGGGCGAAGATCACACTGGCCATGCAGACACAGAAGACCAGAGTGCCTAGAAGGCTTTCGCCGTGGCCGACCCGCAGGAGGTAGAGGTTGAGGTCAATCGACATAAGACCCATGGCCAGGAGCCAGACGGAGAAGGAGACCATGTAGAGCTTGGCGCTCCGCGAGAAGCCCTTGATGAAGGCCAGGTACTCTAGGATGTAGGGCAATGAATTGGGCCTCCCGCTTCTCGCCTGGAGTCGTCGCCTGGAGCCCAGGGGCACAAGAAGCTTCACCTTCGACTCCTCAGGGCCAGGCACCTGCCCCTTTGCCGCAGGCAGGACTTGGTGTCCGGGCGAGGGAAGCAGGGCGGGAGAAGGGGTGACTAGTATGAGTTCGGCGCGATCGAGGGGTTCGATGGGTGCGGCACTGATCCTCGACACGGCGGCCGCCCGAGAGCGCCCGCATCGGACCTCGCCCGGCTCAGGGAGTGGCGGGCCCGCGAGGTCTGGGGCAATGCCTACCGGAGGCCGGGGCTCTACGGGATGCTGACGTCGAGCGAGGTTAGGGCGCCGTTTCTTCGCCGCGACGCGCGAAGGTAGGGGCGCCGGAGCGGGGGTGGCGGCAAGTGGGCCGGTCGGGGTTAGCCGTCCTTGACTTCCTTGGCCTTCTCAAGAGCGGCGCAGAGCCGCAGGACACGCTCTCTGCGTTCCTTCGTCAAGTCCTTCTTCTCAAGCAACTTCTCTGCGGCGTCCAGTAGCTCACTGACGGCCTTGTGGGCCGTGAGGCCTCGTCGCCGGCCGGCAGTTTTCCTTACCGCCTCTAGACACTGTTCGGACTCAAGGGCGTAGAGATCCGCCGCAATCCAAGCGGCGTACATGGACATGTACGATGCGGTCGGTTCCAAACCCCACAGGACGTCCCAGCGCGCCAGCGTCCAGGATAGCAGGTGCTGGAGAGTTCGGGGCTTGTCCCCGGCTATCTTGCGGAGATCAACGGCGAGGAGCAGCGATCCTCTGCCCAAGGCCAGCTTGGCTCCCACGTCCCACTGTCGTTCCACGTACTCAAGACGGTAGCAGAGGTGGCCCGCAGCCCGGGCCATCGCGGTGTCGTTGAGCTTGGCGAGTCTGGGCACGAGAGTGGCGCACACTTCCTCAAGGCACTCAGCCAACTCACCGGATTCTGCCCGACGGGCCAGCGCTGATAGGAGTTGGATCGGTTGGTCGAGCGGATCGGCGATCGTGGGCGCGTCCCAGGTATCGGTGCCCGGTTTGTGGTAGGCCGCCTTCAGAATGTCGTCGACGGCTAGGTCGGCCAGCAATTCCCTGATCATGCCCAGGGGACGGAGCATGCCCAGCACCCGGTAGATGAAGAGGAGGGTCTGACGGAGCAGCCAGCCGGTGAGACCCAGCAGGGCAAACTCGTCGAGAGGAGATCGGGCCAGAGGGTGACCGCTTAGGGGGATCAAAGAGAAACCGGCGAGGATCGTGATGACGTAGGCGGCGCCCAGGAGACGGAATTGGGGATCGGACAGCAGGATGCGAGCCGGGTTGACGCCGTAGACTGAAGCGGCCATCTGGGAGCCAAGGGCCACGAACGCCGCCAGCAGTCCGAGAATGGCCCCGAGACATTGGGGCACCCCGCTAAAGAGGTAGCTGCTGTCGGAGATCGGGGTCTCGCGGCACGGCTTCCTTTCTCTCCCACCGCGCCTGTCTTCGCCGACCACCCGCTGATCCCGCTCAGGCATGGCGGAGAAAGGCGAAAGGCGTTTGCCTACTGGGGAAGAATCAGGAAGGACCATGAACCGTCCTCTTGCCCGGAGCCCTCGAGGCTCGGCGCCGGACGGCCAACCTCACGCCCCGCGGAGCGGGCGAACGGGGGGATCTACGTGCTCACCCGCATGATCCTGCGCAACTTCAAGCTCTTCCACGACGTCGACATCGAGCTCGGAAGCCCGGTCGTCTTCATCGGACCCAACAACTCCGGCAAGACAACCGCTCTTCAGGCCCTGGCTCTCTGGGACATCGGGGTCAAGCGCTGGAGTGAGAAACGGGGATCGAGCCAGGCCGTGAAGCGGCCGGGGGTGACCATAAACCGACGCGACCTGGTCGCCGTTCCTGTTCCGGACGCAAACCTTCTCTGGCGCAATCTGCATGTGCGCGACGTGCAACGGGACGATTCCAATAGGCAGCAAACCGAGAACGTGCGGGTCGAGATCATCGTCGAGGGGGTCGACTCCGGCGCGGTCTGGCAATGCGGCTTGGAGTTCGACTACGCCAACGCGGAGTCGTTCTACTGCCGGCCTCTGAGGCTGTTGGGCGGAACCCTGGAACGGATGCCGGTTCCGAAGGCGGTCGCCAACCTCAAAGTGGCGTTTCTCCCACCGATGTCGGGCCTGGCTTCCCGGGAGGTACGGCTCGATCTGGGCGCCATCAATGTTTTGCTGGGGGAGGGTCGGACGGCGGAGGTTCTCCGCAACCTTTGTTTCCAGGTCGCGAGTGGCCCCGACGGAAAGGCACGCTGGGACGCCATCGTCCGGCGCATCCAGACCCTGTTCGGAGTCCGGCTGGAGGCTCCGACTTACCTGCCGGAACGGGGCGAGATCGCCATGGACTACCGCGACTCGCAGGGGACCAGGCTGGACATTTCCGCCTCGGGGCGCGGCCTGCAGCAGACTCTCCTGCTATCCGCCCACATGGCCGTCAACCCCGGTTCGGTCCTTCTCCTGGACGAGCCGGACGCTCACCTCGAGATTCTTCGACAGCGCCAGATATATGAGCTTCTTGGCGAGCAGGCGCGGGAGCAGGGGAGTCAGATCGTCATCGCCAGCCATTCGGAGGTCGTCCTCAACGAGGCCGCCGAACGCGATGTGGTTGTGGCCTTCGTAGGGAAGCCTCACCGGATAAACGACCGGGGAGCCCAGGTGCTTAAGTCCCTGAGGGAGATCGGCTTCGACCAGTACTACCACGCCATGCAGACCGGCTGGGTCCTGTACTTGGAGGGTTCCACCGATTTGGCCATTCTGCGGGCCTTTGCGAGCCTCCTCCGCCATCCCGCCGAGGAGGTTCTGGCCAGACCCTTCGCGAGCTATGTGGGCAATGACGCCGGGAAGGCGGAGGCGCATTTCTTCGGTCTGCGAGAGGCAGTGCCCGCTCTCCGCGGCTATGCTCTGTTCGACCGCGACGTGCGATCCGGGCAGCCCACCTCTCCGTTACCGCGGCACTGCTGGCGGCGGCGGGAGATCGAGAGCTACCTCTGCACCCGAGAGGTTCTGCTGCGGTGGGCCAGGCAGGCGGCGACCCGGGAGTATGGTCCCCTAATGGATGCGGCTTGGGTTGAGCCCATGGAGGAAGCGATTGTTGAGCTCGAAAGCGCTCTCCGGACTCTGCGCAAGACGTCGCCCTGGTCCCCGGACACCAAGGTTTCGGACGACTTCCTTGACCCTCTTTTCGAGGCCTTCTTCCAGCGCCTGCATCTGCCGGATCTCATGCGCAAGACCAACTACCACGTCCTGGCGGGTCTACTAGAACCGTCCGAGGTCGATGCCGAGGTCATTGAAGTCCTTGACGGGATCGTCGAGACAGCGCGAGCCGCGGCAGTTGGACGGCCGTCCTCCTCGGTGACCCAGACTACGACTACGCAACAAGCGCCTCCAGTCGAACCGGCGCCGTCGGGAGCGGTCCCCCCGCCCGGTTCCGGGAAAGGATGACCTCCATGAGCCCTCTCGTCGCCATCCTGATGGGTTCCCGCTCCGACCTCCCCGTGATGGGGAAGGCCGTCGCCGTTCTACGCGAGTTCGACGCGCCCGCCGAGGTTCGGGTGCTGTCGGCCCACCGGGCGCCGGAGGCTCTGGCCACCTACGTGGCTGAGGCCGAGTCGCGGGGGGTCGAGGTCTTCATTTGCGCCGCCGGGATGGCCGCTCACCTGGCCGGGGCCGTGGCCGCCCGCACGACCCTCCCCGTGATCGGGGTTCCCCTCTCCGCCACCCTGGGCGGTCTCGACGCCCTGCTGTCCACGGTCCAGATGCCTCCCGGCGTTCCCGTGGCCACGGTGGGAGTCGACGCGGCCAAGAACGCGGCCTACCTGGCCGTGTCTATTCTGGCTCTGAAGCGACCCGAACTGGGGGAGAGGCTTCGCGCCTTTCGGCGGAAGATGGCCGAGGAGGCCGGGGCCGCTGCGGTCGTAACTTGGAAGGAGCTCGGAGTCGAAGGCGAACTCCGCGGCGACACCGAGCCCCGAAACCGTAGTTAGTCCCTCGGTGTCGAAAGGAGTCTTTCATGAGGTCTGCGGAGGAGACAGTATTCCCTCGGCAAACCATGGCAACATTGCTAAAGTGAGAGGTGTCAGACCATGCTGAGACTGCCGAGTCTTGAGGTCGAGAACTTCAGGGCCTTTCGGCGCTTGCTCATCCCGTCGCTCGGGCGAGTCAACCTGATCGTGGGGAAGAACGGCGTGGGCAAGTCCACCGTTCTTGAGGCTGTGAGAGCCTATGCCAGTCGAGGCGACCCGTTTGTGCTCTATGACATTCTCAGCAACCGGCATGAGAACCGTCCCGAGACTGTGGAGGAGACGACCCGTTCTCGCTACGTCCCGCTCTGGAACTTATTTCACGGCCGGATTCCGGGTGAAGCGCCCATGGTGATCGGTCCGTCGGGCTCGCCGGATTCCGGACTTGTGATCCGCCTCAAGCGAGCCGCCGATGAGGAAGGGCAGGTTCCCTTGCCGTTCGCGGACCGAATGGCTGACGGTCAGCACGGGCCCCCGGTCATGATTACCGAGTTTGCCGGCAAGAGCCGGGATCCGTTTCCGCTTCTTGAGGAGTACATCACTACTCCCTCGTGGAGACGACGGTTCCGCGCGCGCCCAGACTCCGTGCCCGAAGAAACACGCTGTACCCTGGTTGCTGCGAACGGGGCGCTCGAACGGGAGGTCGGGGCGTGGTGGGATACCGTAGCTCTTACGGAGATGGAGGAAGACGTCCTAGCCGCTCTTCGCATCATTGAGAGAGATGTCGATCGCCTGACGCTGGTGGGCGGTGATACGTCCAGGCGCGTGATGCTGGTGCGGCTCAAGGGCAGCGAGCGCCCCGTACCCCTCAAGAGCCTCGGCGACGGAATGAACCGGATACTGGAGATAGCCCTCGCCCTGGCCAACGCTCGGGACGGGTTTCTCCTCGTCGACGAAGTCGAGAACGGCGTTCACTATGCCGCTCAGTGTCGACTGTGGAGAGTCATTTTCGGGCTGGCGAGGAGACTTGACATCCAGGTCTTTGCCACAACCCACAGTTGGGACTGTCTTGAGGCCTTCAAGAAGGCTGCCATCGAGGAGCATACCGAAGAGGGCTGCCTAGTCAGGTTGGAGCGCCAGCCGGGCAGGCCCGGCGAGATTCGCGCGACGACCTTCACCGAGGCCGACCTGGTCATCGTGACCCGAGACAAGATTGAGGTGCGCTGATGGCCCGAGACGCCGGCAACGTTCTGCTGGTTGAGGGCCGCGATGACGGGCTCGTGTTCGCCAAGCTCTGCGCGCAGCACGGAATCCGGGCCCGGTTTGAGGACGAATGGAGCGCTGAGGCCGAGGGCGTACCCGGTCCGGGGGTAGGGGGTGGGTCCGCGGCCGAGAGCGAGGAATCGTCGTCTGCGGGGCTCATCGAGATCAAGAACCAGCGGGGCCTAACAGAACTGACTAAGGCCTTCCCCACCGTCCTAAAGCAGAGCGGGCTCCGGCGTCTGGGTGTGGTGGTTGACAGCGATCCAGGCAAGGGCATGCTTGTCCGGTGGCAGCAGTTGTCCAACTTGGCCAAGAACGCGGGTTATGCCGTCCCCAAGACGCCGGGGCGTCAGGGCACAATCCTGGATCGCGAGGGCGGACCCGCTCTGGGCATCTGGCTGATGCCCGACAACAAGGGTGACGGTTTCCTCGAGGACTTCGTTGGTTTCCTCGTTTCGCCGGGGGATGCGATGTGGGAATGGGCCGACAAGTGCCTTGATCTGGTCCCCGAGTGCCCGTCTCGTTTCAAGCCGTCCCATCGTGCCAAGGCTCGTATCCATTCTTGGCTGGCGTGGCAGGAAGAGCCCGGGACGCCGATGGGCTCGGCCATCACCCAGAGGTACCTCGATGCTCACGCGGCCCACGCGCTGTGCTTTGTCGCCTGGCTTCGCCTTCTCTTTGAGAGCAATTGTGTCGCCGCATGCGAGCCGATCTCGGAAGCGGAGGCGGGCTGAGCATGATCCCGCGCTACACTCGCCCGGCCATGGGTGAACTGTGGTCCACGGTTCACCGCTACCGCCGCTGGCTGGAGGTTGAAGTCCTGGCCTGCCAGGCCCAGGCTCACCTTGGCCGCATTCCGGCCGAGGTTGCCCTGGCCATCACCCGGGCCGCCACCGGGCTGATCATCGACGACGACTTCGCCCGCGAGGTCGATGAGGTCGAGGCCGTCGTGAGGCACGACGTGATCGCTTTCGTCGAGGTCGCCGCCCGGCGGATTGACGGGCTGGTCGCCGGACGGGCGGCCCCGGCGGGTTCAGGCGCCCCCTCGGCGGGATCGGCTACCCCTGGCCCCGGCCGCTATCTCCACTTCGGCCTCACGTCCTACGATGTCGTCGACACGGCCTTGTCTTCGCTCATGGTCGAGACGGTTGACATAATCGGGGCTGGTCTCGACAAGCTCACCGCCATCCTGGCGGATCTGGCCGCGCGTCACCGTCAGACCCTGATGGTGGCCCGAACCCACGGTGTTCACGCCGAGCCGACGACCTTCGGTCTCAAGATGGCCCTCTGGTACGCCGACTGCCTTCGCAACGCCGGCCGCCTGCGGGCGGCCCGCGACGAAATCGCCGTCGGACGCCTGGCCGGCGCGGTCGGGACCTACGCCAACGTCGACCCGACCGTGGAAACCTATGTTTGCGAGAAGCTCGGCCTTCGCCCGGCCCCGGTCTCCACCCAGGTTCTCCAGCGCGACCGCCACGCCGCCTACCTCGGGGCCCTGGCCATCCTGGCCTCCTGCCTTGACCGTTACGCCGTCGAGATCCGCTCCCTCCAGCGCACGGAAATACGCGAGGTGGAGGAGCCCTTTGCCGAGGGTCAGAAAGGCTCATCGGCCATGCCCCACAAGCGAAATCCCGTCGGCTGCGAGCAGGTGAGCGGTCTGGCCCGCGTGGTGCGGGCCAACGCCGGGGCGGCTCTGGAAAACATCGGGCTTTGGCACGAGCGCGATATCTCGAACTCGTCCGTGGAGCGGATCATCATCCCCGACTCGACCTGCCTGGTCGACTACATGCTCGACCGCTTCACCGGCATCATGGAGGGTCTGGTCGTCTTTCCGGAACGGATGCGCCGCAACCTCGATCTCACCGGCGGGCTGGTCTACTCCCAGCGGGTGCGGCTGGCTCTGGTGGAGGCCGGGCTGGGCGGCGCCGAAGCCTACGAGATCGTCCAGCGGCAGGCCATGGCCGCCTGGCGGGAGGGGGATGAACCTCCGGTGGAAGAGGCCGAGGCGGCGCAAGGGAGCGTCCTGGCGACGGTGGCGGGCGCCTTGCCGGCGCTTGGCGCAGCTAACCACCCATTCAGCTTCCGCGATCGCCTCGCGGCCGATCCTGTCGTGAAGGCCACCCTCACCCCGGCCCAACTCGACGCCTGCTTCGATCCAGGGTGGTTCACGCGGAACGTGGATGCGGTGTTTGAGAGATTGGGGCTAGGCCGGTTGGCTTAGCCGGCTCTAAGGCATGGTGGATGCCTCAGCCTCACCGCCTCAGCGGTCTCCCGGGATCTCCGCGAGGAGGCGGATATCGAGACGGTTCTCCACTACCCGCAACCTTAGGTCGTGGCTCTCTAGGGTCCTGCCGTGTCGGCTCGTCCTGCTCATCAACTCGGAAAGGGCGTCCAAAGCGATTTTGGAGTCTTGGCGGAAGACTTCAAAATCAAGCCCCAGCTTCCTTACGGTCTGTCCGAGACCCGCGAGATCGGTCTCGATCCCGGTGACCTTGGTCTCGATCCCGGTGACCTTGGTCTCGATCCCGGCGACCTTGGTCTCGATCCCGGCGACCTTGGTCTCGATCCCGGCGACATTTGTCTCGATCCCGGCGACCTTGGTCTCGATCCCGGCGACCTTGGTCTCGATCCCGACGACATTTGTCTCGATCCCGGCGACCTTGGTCTCGATCCCGGCGACCTTGGTCTCGATCCCGACGACCTTGGTCTCGATCCCGACGACATTTGTCTTGAGCCCCGCGACGTCGCCTCTGAGAGCGTCGAGGTCTTTCCTGGTAGCCAACCCGGCCATCTCCCGGCGCATGGCCTCATGCTCCACGTGGTTGACCTTGAGCCCTTCCATGATGTCGGCGAGAAGCCTATGGACCGTCATGGCCTTGCGCCTCCGGATGGGCCCTCTAGGCCCGGATGGATTATCCTTGGGTCCAGATTCAGGCTGGGGATGACTCAGACATAAGGTCGAGGAGACGGGGCTTTCGGTGACGGAGGATGACTTCCTGCCACGCGTCACCCCCGACCCCCCGCAAGATTCCGCAAGTGGCCAAACAGGAACTCGAAGACCTCTTCGACCGCCTCGCGGCTAACGAAGCCCTTGGCCATAAGGTCCGGTCCGAGATCTGCCCGCGAAGGAAAGTCGGAAAGCCGGCCCATCTGGAAGGTCGCGTCGAAGTGGCAGACGGCGACGCGCCATCTCAGGCCGCCTGGAACCGAGAAAACGGTGGCCTTCTCGCCGAGGAAGACCGTGGCCGACTGATCCCAGGCCGCGTCGGGCTGTGGGGTCGCAAGCCCTCGGCTCGGGCCGGGCCGCGTGCCAGGCGACCTCGTCGAGGGGAAGGTGCTGGTAGACTCCCTGGTCATCGACCGTGAAGTGCCAGGACGTCGCTGGGCCGTCGCCCGTGGTCCTCTTGAGATACCGCGCGTGACTCGCGGCCCCGGCGCCTTTCCCGGCATTTTCCGTGTCGTGGATGGTGATGTAACGGGGACCATCGAGCTTTGTCCCGGGGCGGTTTGGGTGTCCCTGCGGGATCAGATCGACCGTCCCGCCGGCGAAGTGTTCCACGGTGATGGGAAGCACGAAGTCAAGGGAGTCGGAATCGGGTTCGGAAACCTCACCCGCGGACCCGGCGCCGACGTAGCCGAGGGTGACCCGTTCGCCCGAGTCAACGCGCTCACGCTCGATCTCCTTCCACCCGGACGGCCAGAACAGGGGGAGAAAGCCGCTTGGGCGCTTCTTGCCCCCTCGCCCTTGATCGTGGAGGAACCCCCCAAGACCGGGAGAAACTGTGGTCAGAAGCGACCAGGGCGGCCGGACCGTCGGCTGGGGCGATACGGATTACGAGCGCGGGAAGGGGGTACGGGGTCGTGGGTTCGGGGATGATGCGGCTCGGGGAACTTTGCCGGGAGCAAGGAGTGGCTCTCGCCTATCTCTTCGGTTCCCAGCGGGAACTGGGTTTACGGCTACTCCACGGCGAGCCGGCCGGCCCATCGGAGCCGCTGGCCGACCTGGATTTGGGCGTTGTGTTTGAGGGGCCTCTACCCGGTCCCGATCGGCGCTACCGGCTCTACTCCGAAATCTACAATGCCTTCACTGACCTCTTTCCCGGCCAGCGTCTCGATCTTGTGTTCCTTCAGGAGGGTCACGCCGTGTTCCAGGCCCAGGCCGTCATCGGGCCTTGCGTTTTCGCCGTGAACGAGACCTACCGGGACGACTACGAGCACCGGATTCTGGCCAGGGCGGCCGACTTCCGCCCCGTGCTGGACCTTTTCTACCGGGAACGCCTCGAGGAGGTTGGCCGATGAGCATCAACCAGACCTTGGTGCGTGAGCGTCTCGCCTTCATCGAGGAACAGCGCCGTCCTTGACGTCGGACGTCACATCCTGGCCAAGAGCGGCCGCGGTGATCTGGCCCAGGAGTACAAGAGCATTGCCCGGGGTCTTGGCACCCAAGGGGTGGTTACGGACAGCCTGGCGGCCAAACTCGTGGCCATGGCCGGCTACCGCAACCGGCTGGTCCACCTCTACTACGACATCGGTCCCGAAGAGCTCTACCAGATTCTCCAAAACGAACTGGACAGCTTCGTGAGTTTCGTGAAGGAAGTCCGGGCCTATCTGGACGCGGCCGGCTCCCGGCCAAATGACGATCTCGACCACGCGCGATAGGCCAGGCCGGACCCCTACATCCGAACGTTCCGAGCGGACAGATCTGGAACCGTGCGGGCTCTGCCGTTGACCCCGCCGGTTTCGGCCAGTATCATCCATGTAAGGGCGACTGTCTCCGGACGATCTTTGGGGGCAGGCTATCACTCTGAGACGGCCCATTCCAGCTCAGATCTTACATGGGGGAACACGCGTGACCACCACTCGCCAGAAGCTATACGAGGGCAAGGCCAAGATTGTCTGGACCCCGGGCGTCGCCGACGAGGCCGCCCTGTCCGGCGCCGGGGTCGCGCCCGAGGGCGCCTACATCGTCGAGTTCAAGGACGAGGCGACAGCCCTAGACGGCAGGAAGCGCGGCCAAGTAGGGGACAAGGGTCGCTGCAATAACCTCATCTCGGCCGCCCTCTTCGAACTCCTGGAGCACGAGGGGGTCCCGACCCACTATCTCGGCACCCTCGGCGACCGCGAGATGCTTGTTCGACGCCTGGACATAATCCCGGTGGAAGTTGTCATAAGAAACGTCGCCGCAGGCAGCCTGGCCAAGCGTCTCGGCCTGGACGAGGGAACGCCCCTGGCTCGCTCCGTCTTGGAGCTCTACTACAAGAGCGACGCCCTGGGTGATCCGATGGTCAACCGCTTTCACGTCCGGGCCATGGGCTGGGCCTCGGAAGCCGAGATGGACCGGGTCGAGAGTCTGGCCCTACGGGTAAACGAGATCCTTGGACGCGTTCTGGTCGATTGCGGCCTGCGGCTCATTGACTTTAAGCTCGAATTCGGGCGGACCGGGTCGGGCGAGATTCTCCTGGGCGACGAGATCTCTCCCGACACCTGTCGCTTCTGGGACCTGACCACGAATGAGAAGCTCGACAAAGACCGCTTCCGCCGCGACATGGGCGGAGTGGAGGAGGCCTATCTAGAAGTCCTGCGGCGCGTTTTGGCCGCCGCCGAGAAGTGGCGGACCGGCTGGCGGACGGGCAGAGCCGCTACGGCGGCCGGGTCGGCCCCTGTCGCCCCGGGCGCTTCTGTCCCCGCCGCCCCCGCCACAGCGCCGGCCCAGGCCCGCGTTTTCGTCACCCTCAAGAAGACCGTCCTCGACCCTCAGGGCGTGGCTGTCGAGAACGCCCTCAAGACCCTGGGTTTTGGCGAGGTCACGGATGTCCGCGTCGGCAAGTTCATCGTCCTCGAACTCGAAGAGGCGACCCCCGAGCGGGTGGACGACATGTGTCGCCGCCTCCTGGCCAACCCGGTCATCGAGGACTACCGGTTCGAGATCCAGCCGACGCCGGGACTTTGCGGCGGCCTGAGGCCAGGGGGGAAGGCCGAGCGATGAGCGGCCCCGTCCGTTTCGGCGTGGTCGTTTTCCCGGGGTCGAACTGTGACTCCGATGTCTTCCACGTAGTCGCGAATGTCTTGGCGGAGAAGGTCGAGTACGTCTGGCACGGCAGCACCGACCTCTCCGCTTTCGACTGCGTCGTCCTGCCGGGGGGCTTCTCCTACGGCGACTATCTTCGCACCGGGGCCATCGCCCGCTTCTCCCCGGTCATGACCGAGATCGCCCGCTTCGCGGCCCGGGGCGGCTTGGTCTTGGGCATCTGCAACGGCTTTCAGATTCTCCTTGAGGCCGGGCTTCTCCCTGGGGCCATGCTCCGCAATCAGAGCCTTCAGTTTCGCTGTCTCTATACGAAGGTCAGGGTCGAGAACACCGACACCCCTTTCACCCGCCTGTGCCGCCCCGGCCAGATCTTGCGCCTGCCCATCGCTCACGCTGAGGGCAACTACACGGCCCCGGCCGAGACCGTGGCCGAACTGGAACGGGCCGGGCGGGTTGTTTTCCGTTACGTCGACGAGGCCGGTGAGCCCACGGTCGAGGGTAACCCCAACGGGTCGTTGGCCAACATCGCCGGCATCAGTAGCGCGGCCGGAAACGTCCTGGGGTTGATGCCCCACCCGGAGCGCTCGGCTGAGGAGATCCTGGGGTCGGCCGACGGTCGGCTTGTCTTTGACTCCATCGTCGCCCACGTCCGCGGGAAGGAAGGCGCCGGCCGATGAACCCGCCCGCCAAGACCCCCTGGGACGAGGTCGGCCTCACCGCCGGCGAGTACCGCCTGATCGTGGACATCCTGGGCCGCCCGCCGAATCACGTCGAACTAGGCATGTTCGGCCTGATGTGGTCGGAGCATTGCTCCTACAAGACCTCTAAGCGGTACCTGGCTCTTCTCCCGCAGACCGGGAAGCGCATCGTCATCGGTCCGGGCGAGAACGCCGGGGTGGCCGATCTCGGCGACGGCTTTGTCGTCGTCTGGAAGATCGAGAGTCATAATCATCCCTCGGCCATTGAGCCCTATCAGGGCGCGGCTACTGGAGTCGGGGGCATTCTCCGCGACATTTTCACCATGGGGGCGCGTCCGATCGCCTGTCTCGACTCTCTTCGCTTCGGGCCGCTCGATGATCCCCGCGTCCGCTACCTGGTCGGAGGGGTGGTGGCCGGCATCGCCGGCTACGGGAACACGACCGGCATCCCGACCGTGGGCGGGGAGATCGTCTTTGACGAGTGCTACCGCGACAACTGCCTGGTGAACGCGATGTGTGTCGGTCTTCTGGTCGGGGACCGCATCATCCGCGGGCGGGCCGAGGGGCCGGGGAACCCGGTTCTCCTGGTCGGCAACCGCACCGGGCGCGACGGCATTCACGGGGCGAGCCTGTTGGCCTCGCGTGAGTTCGACGAGAAGGCCGAGGAGATGCGTCCCGCTGTTCAGGTGGCCGACCCGTTCATCGAGAAGCTCCTCATCGAGGCCTGCCTGGAGCTTTCAGGCTGGGACGGCCTGGTGGGGATCAACGACCTCGGCGCCGCCGGTCTGACCTCGGCCGCCTCGGAGATGGCCTCCCGGGCCGGTACTGGCCTTGACCTCGACATCAGCCGGGCGCCGCGCCGCGAGGCGGGCCTGAATCCTTACGAAGTGATGCTTTCCGAGTCGCAAGAGCGCATGCTGGTTGTGGTCAAGAAAGGCCGGGAGGGCGAGGCTCTCGACCTCTTCGCCAAGTGGGGCCTCGTCGCGGCGGTCATCGGTCAGGTCACCGACGACGGGATGCTTCGCATCCGCGATCGGGCGGACAACCCGGCCGACGGGGCGCCGGGCGAGGCTGCGCGCGACGCCTCGGCCGTCGGCGTTACCGGCGCGGCCACGGCGCTCCGGATCGTGGCCGAGATTCCGGCCCGGGCCCTGGCCCACGACGCTCCGGCCTACGACCGCCCCATGGCCGAGCCGGCCTACCTGGCTGAGGTCAGGAAGCTGGACCTGGATCGCCTCCCGGATGTGCGGGCCACCGGCGCCATTCGACTCGGGACCGCGGACCCAGCCGTCGGCCCTCCGGCCGCGGCCATGCTCCGGCGCCTTCTCGCCTCGCCCAATCTGGCCTCCAAGGAGTGGGTCTGGCGGCAGTACGACCACATGGTCCGCACCAATACGGTTGTTCTGCCGGGCTCGGACGCGGCTGTCCTGCGCCTCAAGCGGGAGGAACCCGCCGAGTCGAAAGCTTCCACGGCCGGCGCGGCCGGCGCGGTCGACTCGGTTGGCGCGGTTGGCGCCGGCCGGACGGCGGAGGCCCCCACCCGCGGCATCGCCCTCTCCACCGACGGCAACGGCCGCTACGCCTATCTCGATCCGTTCCTTGGCGGGGCCCAGGCCGTGGCCGAAGCGGCTCGCAACGTGGTCTGCGCCGGGGCCGAGCCGGTGGGCCTCACTAACTGCCTCAACTTCGCCAATCCGGAGGACCCCGGTGTGATGTGGCAGTTTCGCCGCTGTGTCGAAGGCCTGGCCGAGGCTTGTCGGGTTCTGGAGACCCCGGTAACCGGGGGCAACGTCAGTTTCTACAATGAAACGATGGGTCGGGCCATCTTCCCGACCCCTGTCGTCGGCATGCTCGGCCTTGTCGAAGACATCGACCGGCGCATGACGGCGGGCTTCAAGTGGACCGGCGACGCCATCCTCCTGGCCGGCGAGACGCGGCAGGAACTCGGCGGCACGGAGTACCTCAAGCTTGTCACCGGCGAGGTCCGCGGCTGTCCGCCCGCGCTCGACCTCACCCGGGAGAAGGCTCTCCAGGCCTTTGTTCTGGAAGCCATCCGGGCCGGGCTCGTCCGCTCGGCTCACGATTGCGCCGAGGGGGGCCTGGCCGTTGCCCTGGCGGAGTGCGCCTTCCTCGGCGAGTCAGGCGCCCGCGGCTTGGAGGCGGACGTTTCGGCCGGAGCGGTGCCTAAACCTCCTGGTATCCGGCTTGACGCCCTCCTCTTTGGGGAAACACAATCAAGAGTCATTCTGAGCTGTGATCCGGCGTGTGAGCCGGCCCTTTTCGACCTGGCCCGCGGGCGCTCCGTACCGCTGTCCCGCCTGGGCGCCGTTTCCGACGAAGTGTTTGTCCTGCGCAGCGGCTCAGCGGTGGTCTTGCGTGAGCCTACGAGCGAGTTGGCGCGCCTGTGGCGAGAGGCGCTTCCGAAAGCGCTCGAGAGCCGGCTCGCCGGGACGAGGTTTGTGAGAGGCGACTCGACCATGACGACCGTGAAGGGGGACGACCAGTGACCCGCGCCCGCGCCGATGCGACCGGTTCGCTTCCGACCGCCCTCGACGGCGATCACGTCCGCGAGGCCTGCGGTGTCTACGGTGTCTGGGGTCATCCGGACGCCGCCCGCGTCGTCTACTATGGCCTCTACGCCCTGCAGCACCGGGGCCAGGAGTCGGCCGGGATTGTCGCCTCCGACGGTGAGCAAGTTGTCCATCACCGGGGCATGGGTCTTGTCTCCGAGGTCTTCGACGACGCCCGCGTCGACTCGATGCCCGGTCACATCGCCATCGGCCATGTCCGTTACTCCACGAGCGGCGCGAGCCACCTGGCCAACGCCCAGCCGGTGGTGGTCCGCTATCGCGGCGGCGCCTTGGCCCTGGCCCACAATGGAAACCTGGTCAACGCCCTGGCCCTGCGCGAAAGGCTTGAGGACGAGGGTTCCATTTTCCAGACCACGGTCGACACCGAGGTCGTGGCCCACCTTGTCGCCCGGGGCGGCCGCCTCAGCCTGGAAGAGGCCCTCCCGGCGGCCCTGACCGAGATACGCGGCGGGTACGCCCTCATCGTCATGAGTGAGACAACCCTCCTTGCCGCCCGTGATCCAAACGGCTTCCGCCCGCTGTGCCTTGGCCGCTTCCCCGAGGGGGGTTGGGTGGTGGCCTCCGAGAGTTGCGCCTGTGACGCCACCGGGGCGGAGTTTGTCCGCGAGGTGCGTCCGGGTGAGATGATCGCCATCGACGAGCACGGCCTCCGTTCGCTTCAGGCTGTTCCGCCGGGGAAGTCGTCGCTCTGCGCCTTCGAGTACATCTACCTGGCCCGCCCCGACTCGAACCTCGAGGGGCGCAACGTCCATGTCGTCCGCAAGGACCTCGGACGCCGCCTAGCCCTGGACTACCCGGCGGAAGCCGACATTGTCACCGGCGTTCCCGACTCGAGCGTTTCCGCCGCTTACGGCTACGCCGAGCAGGCCGGCATCCCCCACGAGATGGGCCTGGTCAAGAATCGCTACATCGGGCGGACCTTCATCCAGCCCGCCGAGGCTACCCGGACTTTTGGCGTCCAGGTTAAGCTCAATCCCTTGCGCAAGGTCCTCGAGGGGCGGCGCGTCGTGCTCATCGACGACTCAATCGTCCGCGGGACAACCTCGCGCCGGATAGTGAACCTTCTGCGGCAGGCCGGGGCGGCCGAGGTCCACCTTCGCATCGCCTCCCCACCCTACCGGCATCCTTGCTACTACGGCATCGATACTTCGGCCGAGGGCGAACTCATCGCCGCCGACCGCTCCGTGGACGAGGTCCGGCAAGCCATCGGCGCCGACAGCCTGGCCTACCTTACGACTGAAGCTCTCCACGAGACCGTGACCGGCCTACCCCACTGGCCGGTCGCCGAGCGCTGCTGCATGGCCTGTTTCACGGGCAGCTACGCGGTTCCGGTGGTCGGCGCCGGGGGCAAGTTGGAGCTCGAGAAGGGCGCGGCGGCAACGAGAGCCCGGCCTCGCTAGGAGGAACCGCTGATGAAAGGTCCGCTCACCTACCGCGCTTCCGGAGTGGACGTCGACGCCGGGAACAAGGTGGTTAACCTCATTTCCGGTTTCGCCGCCGCCACGGCTCGCCCGGAAAGCGTGGGGGGCCTAGGGGGCTTCGGCGGGCTGATAGGCCTCCCCGCGGGCCGGCGGGACCCGGTTCTCGTCTCCGGCGCGGACGGTGTCGGAACCAAGCTCAAGATCGCTTTCATGCTCGATAAACATGACACCGTCGGCCTCGATTGCGTCGCCTACAACGTCAACGACATCGCCTGCAGCGGGGCCGAACCGCTCTTCTTCCTTGACTATGTCGGAGTGGGGCGGCTTGTGCCGGAGAAGGTCGCCGCCATCGTCCAGGGAGTGGCCGCGGGATGTCTAGCCGCCGGCTGCGCTCTGGCCGGCGGGGAGACGGCCGAGCTTCCCGGTCTCTACGCTCCGGACGAGTACGACTTGGCCGGTTTTGCCGTGGGTGTCGTCGAACGGGACCGGATCATCGACGGTTCGCGGGTGCGGGCGGGAGATGTCCTCGTCGGCCTGGCCTCCACCGGCCTGCAGTCGAGCGGGTTCTCCCTTGTTCGCCGGGCCGTCTTCGAGGTCGCCGGACTCAAAGCCGGCGACCACGTCTCCGAGTTCGGTCGGACTCTGGGCGAGGAGCTTCTGACCCCTACAGCCATCTATCCGAGGCTCCTTCTTCACCTGGTGGCCGGCTTCGACGTCCGGGCCATCGTCAACATCACCGGCGGCGGCTTCTACGACAATATTCCCCGGGCAATCCCGGCCGGCCTGGGCGTCCTCGTGCGGCGAGGCCTGTGGCCCGAACCGCCGGTCTTCGACTTCGTTCGCCGCTGCGGTTCAGTCGAGCCTTCCGAGATGTTTCGAACCTTCAACATGGGGGTGGGCATGGCCGTTGTCGTTCCGGCAACCCAGGCCGACGCTCTCTGCCGAGCCGTGGCTGAGCCGGCGCCCGTGACCACCTCCGTCACCGCGCTGGCCCCCCTTGTCGCTCTAGCCGAGCCGCCTCGCCGGGCCTGGCCCATCGGGGAGATCGCGTCCGGGTGCAGGCTGGGCGACAGGGCCACCGCCGCCGGGCGCCGCGTCGTCATTGTCGGGAAGGACGGACGCGAGTTCTAGGGAAACACCTTGGCTTGAGAGGGAGGACGCGCGAACCTTGAGAGAGACTGGAAAGCTCAGGCTGGGGGTCCTGGCCTCCGGTCGGGGTTCAAACCTGCAGGCCATCATCGACGCTGGTGAACGGGGAGAACTCGACGCCGGCGTCGTTTTGGTCATCTCGGACCACCGCAACGCTGAGTCCCTGCGCCGGGCCTCAAGACACGGGATTGAGGGTGTCTTTGTCGATCCCGGAGCCTTTTCCAGCCGCGAGGCCTATGACGAACACATCGCCACCCTGCTTGTCGACGGTCAGGTAGACCTGGTCATCCTGGCCGGCTACATGCGCATCGTCGGCCCAACTATCCTGCGGGCTTTTCGGGGGCGGGTGATGAACATCCACCCGGCCTTGCTGCCGGCGTTCCCGGGCAAGGAAGGGCAGCGCCAGGCCTTGGAGCAAGGAGTCAAGGTTTCCGGTTGCACGGTCCACTTCGTCGATGGCGGGATGGACAGCGGACCGATCATCCTCCAACGAGTCGTGGCCGTGGGGGAGGGGGACACGGCCGGCGACCTGGCCGACCGCATCCTGGCCGAGGAGCACCGGGCCTACCCCCAGGCCATCCAGCTCCACGCCGAGGGCCGGCTTCGGATCGTGGACGACAGGCACGTAGAGATACTCGCGGGCCCGGACCGACCCACATCGTCGCCGCGCGGCGGCGGAAGCGACCCTCTCGCGTCGCGGGCGGTCAGGCGGCGGGCCTTGCTGAGCGTCTACGACAAGACCGGCCTGGTCGGGTTCGCTCGTGGTCTGGTGAACGCGGGCTTCGACCTCGTGTCGAGCGGTGGCACCGCCCGGGTCATGGCCGAGGCCGGTTTGCCGGTCACGGCGGTCGAGGACGTCACCGGCTTCCCGGAAATGCTCGACGGGCGGGTCAAGACACTCCACCCCGCGATCCACGGCGGAATCCTCGCCCGGCGCGACGTGCCGGACCACCTACCCCAGATCGCCGCCCACGGAATTCTCCCGATCGACCTCGTCTGCGTGAACCTTTACCCGTTCCAGGCCACCGTGAACCGCCTGGCCGGCGGTGAGCCCGGTCTTCCGACGGCCCCGGAAGCGTTCGCCGAGGCCATCGAGAACATTGATATCGGCGGCCCCGCCCTCATCCGGGCGGCGGCCAAGAATCATGACGCGGTCGCTGTTGTCACCGACCCGTCGCAGTACGACGAGATTCTGGCTTCCCTCCGAGCCGGCGCCGACGTCTCGCCGGAGATCCGCCAAAGACTGGCCCTGACCGCTTTCCGGCATACGGCTTTCTACGATACTCTTATCGCCACCTACCTTGAAGGGATCGCCGCCGAGGGCGCCGGCGCCTCCGCGATCCGCTTCCCCGACCATCTGACCTTGGCCTACGAGAAAGTCGACGACCTCCGCTACGGGGAGAACCCGCACCAGGCCGCGGCTTTCTACCGGCACCCGTTGCGCCGGGTCCTCGACGACCTGGGGGCTACTCTCCCCGGGGCGGCGCAACTGCAGGGCAAGGAACTGTCCTACAACAACATCGCCGACGCCGAGGCCGCCCTGCGGTGCGTGGAAGAATTCCGCGGGCCGGCCGCGGCCGTCTCCGTCAAACACATGAACCCCTGCGGCGCGGCTCTGGCCCCGAACATCCTTACCGCCTACCGGCGCTGCTTTCAGTCTGATCCCGTCTCCATTTTCGGGGGCATCGTGGCCCTCAACCGACCGGTGGCGGCCGATCTAGCGGTTGAACTGGCCAGGATCTTCCTCGAGGTGGTTCTGGCCCCGGAGTTCACCCCGGAGGCCCTGAAGATCCTGGCTCGGAAGCCGGATCTCCGTCTGCTGGTCTTGCCGGTCGGGGCGGAGCGGGCCCCCCTGGCTCAGTTGACCTTCGAGACCAAGTCGGTCGGAGGAGGTCTCCTCGTTCAGACGCCGGACCTCGTCCGGGTCGGGCCCGAGGGCTGGAAAGCGGTCACCGCCCGCCGCCCCACCCAGGCCGAGGGCGAAGACCTCTGGTTTGCCTGGAAGATTGTTAAGCACGTTAAGTCCAACGCTATCACCGTGGCGAGGGACCGCCAGCTTCTCGGCGTGGGGGCGGGGCAGATGAACCGGGTCGACTCGGTCCGCCTGGCCGTCGGTCACGCGGGCGACCGGGCCCGGGGCGCGGTCCTGGCCTCGGATGCCTTTTTCCCGTTCCCCGACTCGGTCGAGGTGGCGGCCGCCGCGGGGGTCACGGCCATCGTCCAGCCCGGTGGTTCGGTCAAGGACGGCGAGGCCATCAAGGCGGCCGACGCGGCCGGAATGACCATGGTCTTCACCGGGGAAAGACACTTCAGGCACTGAGGCGGCAAACTACCACCCCTCCCTTCCCTCCGGCCAAGAGAGCCTAGAATTCACCTGCCTTGGCAGGCATCGTCTCTGATGGTGCGAACAACCAGATTGTCGGATGCCCGCTGGATTTCAGGATGTATCAATCGCGACGGAGGTGCTACCATGAAGCGGAAATGGTGGGTAATCTTTTTCTTAGCCACCCTAGTCGCCGCAACAGCCGTTTCCAGTCTGCCGGCCGCGGCCTTTCAGTCGGCGCACATGCCACCCAACGAAGGCAAGATCGCCCAATCCCTTTTGGCCAGCGGCGTGATCCCGCCAGGGGCAACTGAAGACCAGATAGCGCAAGCCGTTTCCGACTACATCCAACTGAAGCTATCGGTCCAGGACAACGAGAAGCCCGAGAACGCCGAGATGGCCAAGAGGCAGAAGGCCGTCCAGGAGCGGGCTGTCTTCAAAGCGGAGGGACCCAACCTCCTGCGGGGCAAGAAGCTGGGGCTCGATTCTTACCCGGTTGACCCGGCTTCGCCGCAGCCATGGACCGGCGAGATCAAGCAGGACAAGATTCTCATTCTACTGGTGGAGTTCCCCGATCCACCGCACAACGAGCTTCCGGCGCCGAGTCCAGTCAACAACACCGATTTCTGGACCTCGGACTTCAGCCGTGAGCACTACCAGAGCATGCTCTTCACCCCGGGCGGCTACACAACGCCTGAGGGCCTGACTCTGAAGAGCATGGCCGACTACTACCTGGAGCAGTCCGGCGGCAGCTACACGGTAGCCGGCGACGTCTACGGGTGGTACATGGCCCCCTATCCGGAAGCCTACTACGGCGATGATAACCCCGCCGGAGGCCAGGACAACTTGCTGCCCGGCACGCCCAAGACTCTGGTCAAGGACGTGGTGGCTTTGGCCGCTCAGGCCGGGGTGCCCTTCTGGGAGTATGACGTCGAGGACCCCTACGACCTTGACGGCGACGGCGACACGAACGAGCCCGACGCGATAGTGGACCACCTGATGGTCATCCACGCCGGCGCCGGCCAGGAAGCGGGCGGCGGAGTTCAAGGGAATGACTCCATCTGGTCCCACAGCTCGTCTACCTGGGTCAAGGCTACCGACCAGGCCAACGTGCCGTACTACGGCGGGACTATCGTCTACGCTTACACCATCATGCCTGAGGATGGCGCCATCGGCGTGTTCTGCCACGAATTCGCGCACGATCTGGGGTTGCCCGACGAGTACGACACCATCTACAGCGGTGAGTCCTCGCCGGCATTCTGGTCGCTCATGGCCTCCGGCAGTTGGCTCGGGCAGCCTCTGGGCACCGAGCCCTCGTCCATCAGCCCGTGGGGCAGGATGGTCCTGGGCTCCAGCCTGGGTGGAAGGTGGATCACCCCCAGTCGTCTCAAGTACGCCGACCTCACTCGCGAGGGGGCCACGTTCCTCCTTGACCAGGCCACCACGGCCGGACTCAACAATCAGGCCGTTCGCATCGATCTCCCTCCACACCTTATCTACGTCAACACTCCCTACGGCGGTAGCTACGAATGGTGGGGAGGGAAGGGCGACGAAATCGACACCGTGCTCACGCGTGAGGTCGACCTCACGGGTAAGACCACGGCGGCTCTCGATTTCTGGACCTGGTACGATATAGAGAAGAACTGGGACTTCGGGTTTGTCCAGGCGTCCACCGACGGGGGCCTCACCTGGACCCCGCTCGTCACGCCGACGATGACCTCGGACTACGACCCCGACGCCATGGAGAGCATCGTGGCCAACCTGCCGGGGTACACGGGTAGCAGCGGCGACTGGATTCACGAGAGCATCGACCTCACCGCCTACGCCGGCCAGAACCTGATGATCCAATTCCGGTACATGACCGACTGGGCCACCTCGCTGGCCGGCTTCTTCCTGGACGACATTCAGGTGGTGGCCGACGGGCAGAGTCTCTTCCTCGACAACGTGGAAACCCTCGACCCGGCCTGGATCGCGGACGGCTGGACGAGAACGATGGGGTCAGAGTTGAAGTCCCACTACTACCTGCTCGAATGGCGCACTCACACCGGCTTCGATTCCTCCCTGGCCCATGTCTACAACTTCGTCGACTACGCAGCCGGCATCGCCCAGTTCCTGCCCTACGACCCGGGCCTCCTGGTCTGGTACCGGGACATGGCCTACACGGACAACTGGGTGGGTGTGCATCCGGGTCACGGCTTCCTCCTAGTCGTTGACGCCCATCCCGTCCCGGACCGGACGCCTACCCAAGGCTTAGTGTGGCGGACTCGAATGCAGATCAGGGACGCCGCCTTCGGCCTGGACCGGTGCTCCGACGTAGAGTTGACCTACGCCGGTGTGACAAAGGTCTATCAGGGGCAAAGCGCCGAGCCGGTCTTCAGCGACGGTCGCACCTACTGGTACCACACGGCCCCGAGCAACAGCGCGAACATCATCGACTACGGCATCAGTTGGCGGGTGCTGGGTGACGCTTCAGACGGGTCAGCGGCGGCGGTCGGCATCTTCCTGAGACAGCCGTAGGACCGGACCCCGATACCGATTGGCTTCTGAATCTCCGACAGCGGGCACGATGAGCAAGGAAGCGGGGAGCGACGTGAGTCGCTCCCCGCTTCCTTAAACCGACTCTTTGGCCGGGTAGCCATCCCGGCCACTATGCTTTTTGTTGAGGCCCCGGTGGATGCTTCTAGTCTGGCAGCTAACCAGCGCTAGGTTCTTAGCCGGACGGTCCTACACTTGGAACCGTCCGGGTCTTGCGGTCTTTGAGTTGATAGACGGACGATATCACACGGAGTTCCTCCTCGCCAGCCGCAAAGGCATAGCCGGTTAGCTAAGTGTTCGCGCCGGTGACGCGCCTCGGCGCCCTCCGGGAAGCCGCGTCCGTCGTGAGGCGCAGAGCCTGGGAGACCTCGGCCGCCGATCGGGTAACGACCGGAACCAGGGCGCGCAGGCGCTCAGCCGACATGCGGGTCGCCGGACCGGCCACGCTGATAGCGCACAGGACCTTGCTGTCGATATCCATGATGGGCGCGCCGAGGCAGCGGGCGCCTGGCTCGAACTCCTCCATGTCGAGGGCGTAGCCTTGTTCTCTGCAGCGTCGCACCTCGGCCAGGAGGCCTTCCAGGCTGATCACGGTGTTGGGCGAGTGGCGTTCCAGGCCCTGGGCGGCGAGCCTCTTGACCTCGGTCTCGTTGGCCCCCATCAGGAGGGCCTTGCCGACGGCGGTGCAGTGGAGCGGGATACCCCGGCCGACTTCGCTAAGAGTGCGGAGAAACCCCGGTCCCGTCACCTGCTCGACGTAGGCGGCCCGGAAGCCGTCTTTGATGGCCAGGTTGGCCGTCTCGCCGGTCCGCTCCATCAAGACCTGAATGAACGGCCGGGCCACCTGGCGCAAGATGGTCACGTTGGTGACGGCGTTGCCGATCTGGAAAGCTCGAAGGCCGAGGGAATACTTGCCGTCGACCGGGCTTTGGCTGACGAAGCCGCGCTCCTCCATGGTGTGTAGAAGGCGGTGCGTAGTGGTGGGGTCCAGGCCGACCAGGCGAGAGATGGCCACAAGACCCAGGTGGTCTTCTTCTTCCGCCATCACTTCGAGGATGTTGAGCGCTCGGCTCACGGACCGAACCCGATTGTTAGAAGCTTGTCTGTTGTTCATATGGTCAGACCTCCGACCTCTGCCTTACAATGAGTGTAGTCCATTTTGCGTCACGCTGGAAGGGCAGACCGCCCGATGCGGTCAAAGACGGAGGCGCTGGAAATATGGAAGAACTAGGCAAGGGAGTCTTGGCTAAGGTCTCGTCGTCCCTGGCCGGCGATGATCTGGCCGCGGTCGTGGCCATGTCCCCTGAGAACACCGCCTACCTCGGCGGTTTTCTTGTCCCCTCGATGAAGATCATCCGCGGGCGGCTGGTCATGTGTGTCGTCACCCCGGGCGATTCCTGCCAGGTCGTCGCGGACATGGAGGAGAGCTACACTCGGGCCTCGACGGCTCTGGCCAAGGTCAGAGCCTACGACGAGTTCACCGAGACGCCCATGGCCGCCCTCGCGGACACGCTCAAGCAGATGGGGGTCGCCGGCCAGCGGGTGGGCCTGGAACTCGATTTCATTCCCGTCGCGGCCTTCCAGGAACTTGCCGGCCTCTTGCCCGAGACGAGGATTGTCGACGCCGGGCCCTTTCTCGTCAAGATGCGGGCGATCAAGACGCCGGCCGAGATCGACATCCTGCGAAGGCTGGGCCAGGCCGCCGACGGGGCCCACAAAGCTGTCGCGGCCAAGGCCCATCCGGGCATGACCGAGATGGACGTGGCCCTCATTCTCATCGACTACCTTCTCCGCGGCGGCGCCGACGACATCCGTCAACTCGTCATCGGGTCGGGGGAGCGCTCCACTCACGCCAACCCCTACGCCACCACCCGCGTCCTGGGCAGGGGCGACGTGATGCGTATCGACATCTACGGACAGCTTCGCAACTACCTGTCCGACTGCGCCCGGACCTACGTCGTGGGCGAGGTGTCCCAAGCCGAGAAGGATATCTGGAAGCGCATGCTCGAAGCCAGACGGACCTGTCTGGACATGATCAGACCCGGGGCTCACACGGCCGGCATCTACGAGGTCTTCCACGGTAAGTTCAAGGCTTGGGGCTTCAGGCCCCTCAACTTCGTCGGGCACGGCCTCGGCCTCACCCTGCACGAGGACCCCTACGTCGGCAAGGTCGGGGACTGGGTCCTTGAGCCCGGCCAGGTTCTGTGCATCGAGCCCTACGTGGTCTTCGCGGCGGAGAAGCGCGGGTTTCAGGTGGAGGATGAGGTCCTCGTCACGTCCAGCGGCCACGAGCTCCTGACCGGTTTCGGCGGCGAACCGGACCTGCCGGCCCTCCGGTAGACGATCTTCCGCGCGGACCCCGCCGGGGCGCGAGGCCGCGTCTGATGGTTGGATGGGCCGGCGCGCTTGCCCTTCGCTGCCGCTTGTTCCGGCGTGCGGAAATGGCGGGCCGGGATTGGCGCCAACGTCAAAGGGCGCTCCCGGTCAGGCGCCAAGTACCGAGGAGAACGGGACGCTTGGAAGGGTGATCTCTTGTTGAGTCTCAAGCGGTTGTTCTGGGCCAAGTCCGTGGCCGTGGTCGGCGCGTCGGCCACGCCCCAGAAGCTCGGGCACGTTCTCCTGCGCAATCTGATCGAGGGCGGGTTTGAGGGTCCACTCTACCCCATCAACCGCAAGGAGAGCGAAGTGATGGGGGTTCGGGCCTACCCGAGCCTGGCCGACGTGGAGGGCGACGTCGATCTTGTCGTTGTGGCCGTGCCGGCCAGCGCTGTTCTCTCAGTGATCGACGAGGCCGTGGCCAAGAAGGCCGGCGTGGCCATCATCGTCAGCGGCGGCTTCCGCGAGGCCGGCAACGTCGAGGGCGAGCGGCAACTCGTGGCCAGGGCTCAGGCGGGCGGTCTGCGCGTCGTCGGCCCCAATTGCCAGGGTCTGCTGTATACGCCCAACCGCCTCAACGCCACCTGGCCGGTGACGCGGGGCGAGGGTCCGATCGCCGTCGTCTCGCAGAGCGGGACTGTCGCGGCGGCTGTGGCCGGCTGGGCCTCAAGCGATGGCATCGGCGTCAGCGCGGCCTTGGCCCTGGGTAACAAGGTCGATGTCAACGAGGGCGAGGCCATTGACTTCCTCGCCTCCGACGGCCACACCCGAGCCATTGCCGTCTACAGCGAGGGCCTGGGCGACGGCAAGAGGTTCATGGACTACCTGTTGAAGGCGACCAAGAAGGCGCCCGTCGTCCTCCTCCGCGGCGGGCGCACCCCGGCCGGTCACACCGCGGCCCAGACGCACACCAAGTCCCTGGCCGGCATCTACGAGGTCTTCGCCGGCCTAGCCGAGGCCGCCGGCGCCGTCGTGGTCGACTCCCTCGAGGACCTCTACGACGCGGTCAAGGCTTTGGCCACCCTGCCCAAGCCAGCCGGCAATCGCGTCTGCGTCGTGACCTCCTCCGGCGGCGCGGGGGTCCTGGCCACCGACGCCGGCTTCGAGGCCGGTCTAGCTCTGGCCCAGCCGGCCGAGACAACCATGGCCGCCCTCAGGGACAAGCTACCCCCCTACTGCTCGGTCAGAAACCCGATGGACCTCACCGGCGACGCCACAGCCGACATCTACGAGACGGTCGTTCGCCTAGCGGCCGCCGACCAGGCTATCGACGCGTTCCTCGTTATCTTCGGGGACCCGATCGCGGGCGCGGCGGAGATGATCCGCCGGGTCCGGGTCGAGATCAGGCAACCCATCGGCGTGGCCTTCCTCGGCGGAGGCGAGGTCGAGGGGGAGGAGCGGCGTCACTTCGCGGCCGCCCGCATCCCCGTCTACGCAAGTTCGGAGAGGGCCATGAAAGGCCTTGGCTACTTGTTCCGGGGGTCTACTGAAAGGAGATTGACAAAACCGTGAAAGACGATCTACACCTTGCGGCAAGGCCCGGCACGGAAGCGGTCATGCTGGGTAACCACGCCCTGGCCAGGGGAGCGGTGGAGGCGGGCGTGCATCTTGTTACCGCCTACCCCGGCACTCCCTCGTCGGAGATCGCCGAAGCCTTGTGCGATGCCGCCTCGGAGCAGGGCTTCCACGCCCAGTGGAGCACCAACGAGAAAGTGGCCATCGACATCGCCGCCGGCGCGGCCCTGGTCGGGATGAGGTCGCTGGTGGCCATGAAGTCGGCCGGTCTCAACGTGGCCATGGACACCTTTGTCACCGTCCCGTACGGCGGCGTGAAGGGCGGCTTCGTCGTTGTCGTGGCCGACGACCCCGATGCCCACTTTTCCTCGACCGAGCACGACAGCCGACCCCTGGCCAAGCAGGCCGAGATTCTCTGCCTTGAGCCCGCCGACGGCGGGGAAGGCAAGGAGATGGTCCGCCAGGCGTTCGACATCTCCGAGAAGCTTGAACTCCCGGTCATGGTCCGGTCGGTGAGCCGAGTCTCCCACGGCAGCGCCAACGTCACCCTGGGCGAGATCCGTAAGGTCCAGCGCCGACCTCACTTCAACAAGCACTACGGCTTCAGCTACCGCTGGGACGTCTACGGGCCTCCGGGAACGCGGTTCCGCCACGAGTGGCTGCTGAGGCAGTTTCCCAAGATCCAGGCCTACGTTGACGAGTCCCCGTTCAACGAGCTCGTCATGGCTCCCGGCGGCCGGCTCGGCGTCATCGCCTCCGGGCTTGGCTCAGCCTACGCCCTCGAGGCTATCCGGACCCTCGGCCTGGAGGGCAAGGTTCACTGGTGTAAGCTCGGCGTCGCCTTCCCACTCCCCGAGAAGAAGGTGGCCGAGGTTCTCGCCGCCTGCGACACGGTTCTCGTTGTCGAGGAGGGCATCGACTGGATCGAAACCCTGGTCCGGGGGATCGCCCAGAAGACCGGGGCTCGGTGCCGCGTCACCGGCAAGGGCGACGGCCTGCCGATGCCGCTCTACGGCGAGATCAACACGGATATGGTTATTGCTTCCCTGGCCCCGCTGGCGGGCAAGAGGGCCCCGGCCGACCCGAAGCGCAAAGCGTTGAAGGACGAGCTTTCGGCCGGGCTTTGCCCCCGGTCCTCGACCCTGTGCGCCGGCTGCCCTCACCTCGGCGCCTACTGGGGTCTCCGGCAGGCCCTCCAGAAGCAGGGCAAGGAGAGCGTCCATATCCTCAACGGGGACATCGGCTGCTACGAGCAGGCCGGCTACGGTATCTTCGCCGAGAACCTCTCCTCGGCCGACGATCACAAAGTCTGGAAGGCCCAGAGCGTCTACGAGATGCTGGACACCATCTACGTCATGGGTTCGGCCCTGGGCATGGCCCAAGGCCAGTCGCTCGCGGGTTACGACCGGGGCAAGATCGTGGCCATCGCCGGCGACTCGAGCTTCTTCCACGGTAACCTCCCGGCCGTCGCCAACGCCGCCTGGAACGGTGGCAACGTTCTCTTCATGGTCCTGGACAACCGCTGGACGGCCATGACCGGCCACCAACCCAGCCCGACCACCGGGAGGGTGGGCGATGGGCGGTCCGCGGTGAGCCTCGACATCGTCGAGACGTCCAAGGCCCTCGGGGTCAAGAACGTGCTTCAGGCCAATGCCTTCGACGTGAAGTCGGTCAAGGAGGCCATCGAGAAGGCCTGGACCCTCGAAGGGGCCGTGATCGTCGTCATCTCCGGCGAGTGCCGGCTGCAGTGGCTTCGCCGGCACAGAAAGGACGTCCGGCCGGTGACGAAGGTCGACCCCGACCGCTGTAACGGCTGCGGCATCTGCCTTCCGCTCGGTTGCCCGGCCCTTGGCCTCGGACCCGACGGCAAGAAAACCGAGATCGACCAGATCCTCTGCAATAGCTGCGGCTTGTGCGCCCAGGTCTGCGCCAGGCAGGCTATCTCAGCGGCGCCCGTGGAGACCGAAACCGTGAAGGCCGGACCCGTGAAGAACGAGGGAGGCGCCAAGTGATGAGCACAGCCAATTCTACCGGCACAATCAACGTTATCGTGGCCGGCGTCGGGGGCCAGGGCTCCATTTTGGCGGCCCACATCCTGGGCAAGGCGGCCATCCGGCAGACGGCGGCCATCGGGCAGACAGCGGCCTCGGGCCGGACGGTCAAGGTCCGCATCGGCGAGACCTACGGCGCGGCCATGCGCGGCGGCAAGGTCTTTTCGCACGTCCGCATCGGCGACGCCCGGGCGCCGCTCACGGCCGAAGACGGCGCGGACATCATTATCGGTCTCGAGCCCCTGGAGACCCTGCGAGTGGCCATCCCCTACCTGTCGCCGGAAGGCGTGTGCGTGGTCAACACGGCCAAGTACATCCCGGCCGACGTGAAGATGGGCCGGGCCGGCTACCCGGAGATGGACAGCATTCTGGCGGCCCTGAAGCGCCTGGGGCGCCAGGTCATCTCCTTCGACGCCACAGCCGCGGCCCAGGAACTCGGCCGGGCGGCGGTGATGAACACGATCATGCTCGGGGCGGCCAGCGCCACCGGCCTGCTCCCCATGGATGAGAAGACCCTCAGGGACACGATAGCGGAGGAGGCGCCGGCCGGAACGGCCGAGCTCAACATGAAGGCTTTCGATCGGGGTCGCGAGATTGCCCAAAGCCTGTCCAAGACGGGGGCGAAGTCCTAGATGGCGGAGCGCAACCTCTCCGAGGCGGAAGCCTACCGTCTACTTGAGAGCGCCGGCATCAGGGTTGTTCCCCATCGGGTGGTCGCCACCGCCGATGAATGGACCTCCACCCAACCGCCCTCCGGCCAGGAGCGGTCCAGCCGGGCCGCCGAGTTCGGTTTTCCGGTCGTGCTCAAGATCGCCTCGGCCGACATCCTCCACAAGTCCAAGATCGGCGGCGTGGAGATCGATCTCAAAACCCCGGACGAGGTGAAGGCGGCCTTTGAGCGGATCATGGCCAACACCCACCGGGCGGCGCCGGAGGCGAAGATCGACGGCTGCCTGGTCTCGGCGCGGGCCCCGCGCGGGCTGGCCGAGGTCATCGTCGGGACCACGCTCGACGCGGAGTTCGGCCAAGTGGTCATGTTCGGCGCCGGTGGGGAGTTCGCCGAGGTTCTGAAGTGCGTCGAGTTCCGGTCCTTGCCCGTGTCGACCGCGGCCGCCCGGCAGATGGTGGAAAAGATCCAGGCCCGGATGGGGGCCTCCGCCGGCTGGCGACGGGTCGATCCAGCCGTGCCGGCCGAGCTGGTCCGCCGGTTCAGCGAGCTTGTCCAGGCCCACCCGGAGATAGTGAGTATGGACATCAACCCGGCGATAGTCTACGAGGACCGCTACGTCGTGGTGGACGCCAAGGGGACGGTCAGGAGCGGTCCCTTCGACCGCGCGGGCGCAAGAATGGGGGTAGTCGGCAAGTGAAGCGAGTGGCGATTCTCGGGGCCGGCAACGCCGGGCAGGCGGCCGCGGCCCACCTGACCAAGATGGGTCTGGAGGTCCGGCTCTATAACCGCTGGGCCAATGAGATCGAGGCCATCCAGGCCAAGGGCGGGATACAGCTCGAGGGCGTTCTCGGTAGTGGTTTCTACAAGATACCGGTCATTACCACTGATCTCAAGGAAGCTATCGAGGGCGCCGACCTCCTCTGGGTGGCCACCCCGGCCGTGGCCCACGAGTACCTCGCCCGGGAGTTGGCCCCTCTTCTCCCGAACGGGGCCAAGGTTTTCCTGAACCCGGGGTCCACCGGCGGCGCCCTGGCCTTCCGCGAGACGCTACGCCGAAGCGGCGGCCCGCCGGACGTGGTCATCGGCGAGACCAACACCAACATCTACATCACCCGCATCACCGGCCCGGCCGTGGTGACGGTCTGGAACGAGGGTGGCGTACTCTTCTCGACCCTGCCCGGTAACCGGCGCGACGAGTTCTTCGCCGAAATCCATCCCTACTACAAGACCCTTGTCCCGGCGCCCACGGTCTTGGACACCGCTTTCGCCAACGTAAACGCCATCATGCATCCGGCGGGCACCCTGATGAACGCCGGCTGGATCGAGCACACCGGGGGCAACTTCCGTTTCTACGCCGAGGGCGGCACGGCCAGCGTGGGCCTGGTCATCGACCAATTGGAGCGCGAGCGCCGTTCGACGATGCTGGCCCTGGGCCTCGACCCCAAGCCCTTCGTGGAGGTCTTCTACCTCTACGGGGCCACCTCCAAGGAAGCTGTCGAGAGCGGTTCATGCTACGTTGCCCTCCGCGACAGCGAGCGCAACAAGGAGATCATGGCCCCGCCGAACCTCCAGTTCCGCTTCCTGACCGAGGACGTGCCCTTCGGCCTGGTGCCCTACCGGCACCTGGCCACCCTGGCCGGGGTGGAAACACCCGTCATCTCGGCCCTCATCCTGCTGGCCTCCGTGGTCAACGGCGTGGACTGGCTGTCCAAGGGCCTCACCCTGGAGAAGATGGGCCTGGAAGACGTCAGCAAGTTCACCCTGCACGAGTTTCTCGCGGAAGGGCGGATATCGGGTCCGTGAGTCCTCACCACACCGGCAGGAAGCGGTCAACCGCCCCGGACCACCGGATGAAGTGGAACTTGCCGCCCTTGTCCCAGCCGCAGGGAAAGGCCTCGCCCAGGGATTGCTCGACGACCGGCCCCAGGATGGAGTCGATGCGGTAGAGCTTGATCTCGCCCCAGCCGTCGAAGGCCTCGGATCTGGAGAACCAGGTCCCCTTTCCACTCCAATTCGGCCGCCCCTGACCGGCGACCTCGAGGTCGCGCACCGAGTAGGGCGGATTGGCCTCCATGATGGACTCGCCAGCTATCCACCAGCGGTCATCGGGCGACCAGGAGAAGAAGCTCCACGAACCGTTCTGGAGGCTGGCGAGAGGAACCTCGGTTATCACCTGAGCGGTGCGGAGTTCAAGGACGCGAATGAGGCTTCCGGAGGCTTGGTCGCTCACGGCCGCGATGCGGGAGGAGTCCTTCGACCAGGCCGGGGCCCCGAGGATCATTGGAGCGTCCGGGGGTGCGTAGACCAGGATAAAGTCCTCGAATAGCCGCGTGACGCCGGTGCTCAGATCTGTGACGGCGAGGTCGTTCCGGACCAGATCGCTCTCCCCCGACTCGGAGGCTTTGGCCACCAGACCGGCCAGACACTTGCCGTCGGGCGAGAGGGAGTAGTGGTCGAGGTCTCTGGGCAGGCGGGCAAGCGGTCGGCCGGAACTGGTGAATCCTGGCGTGGCACATGGAGGACTTAGCAATACCTGGTCGAAGGCGTCGCTCGCGTAGGCGCTTCCACTCGGAAAACGGAGGGCTGAATTATGACTCATTCCAGGGTCATGGCGAGACTAGTGGTGTGCGCCATCGTCTCGGGCGCCGTCGCGCTCATGGCGTGGGGGTCGCCCTGCTCGGCGGGATCGACGATAGTGGTCACTGGCAATCAGACGTGGACCGCCGGCACGTACGAGATCGACACCCTGACCGTCACTTCCACCGGAACCCTGACTCTTGAGGCAGGGTGCATCCTGGTCTTCGACACGGGTACGTCCCGAGTGCTGGTGCAGGGCCAGCTCTACGCCGACGGCGAGTTAGGCGACGAAGTCCTCTTCACGTCTTCGGCCGAGGTGCCCGGGACGTGGGACGGAATCACGGTCGAGTCCGGGGGTCTGCTCGATCTCAGCTACGCCGAGGTCCGGTACGGAGGGTATGGCTTCTGCAACGTGTTTGTGGATGATGGGACGGCCGTCCTTGATGAGTGTCTCATAGCCGACTCGGATTGGTCGGGCTTGGAGGTCACCGGGCTCGAGAGCTCCCTGACACTGACGGCCACGACGATACAAGATTGCGCATGTGAAGGGCTGCTCTTCTGGGATGCCGGCTCACTGACCGTGGACGACCTGACGGTCCGACGATGCGACTATGGACTGCTCTTCTGTGATGCCGCCTCCCTGACGGTGACGGATTCGACGATGGAGGACTGCAGTTATGGGTTGCTGGCGGCTGATCTCGGATCCCTCACCCTCACGGGCGTGACAATGGAGGCATGTAGCTACGGGGTTCTCGTGGATGAGGCAGCGTCCGTGACCGTGACGGGTTCGTCGATAGACGGATGTGATTGTGGGCTGGATGTTTCCAACTCCAGTTCTCTCACCATGACGGAAACCACGGTCGGGGAGTGCGCCGAGGGTGATCTAGTCGTCACGGACACGAGTGTCACGCTGGAGGACTGCATCTTGAACGGCCAGGGGCAGGTCCTGGGCATAGGGCAGCATTACTCGGCACCCAAGATGACCCTGTCCATGAACGGGATCACGATGGACTCCGGGGGGTACGCCCAGATCGGATACCTTAACAACCATCTGAATTTCGACCTGACCGGAGCCGACAACGACATTCCGGTCATTTATCTGGCCGGCTCGTTTGAGGGTGACACCACCCTTCCCTCCGGCCAGGATTTCGGCGCGGCGTATGGTTTCCGGGACCTCCCCGCGTACTACGGCCTGCCCCGCGAACTCTTCACCATAGACGCGGACGCGGAACTCCGGATCGAGGGAGACAGCGTCTTCGCCGCCCGGTCGGGCGAGACGGAGTCGGCCATCCGGGTCTACGGCACTCTGGGCACCGCCGAGACGACCCGTTCAAAGAGGGTCTACTTCACCTCGGAGGACGCCGCGCCGGGGTCGTGGGCCGGGATCTGGGTCGAGAGCGGCGGTGTCCTGGATCTCAGCTTCGCCGAGGTCTCCCGCGGAGGATACGGCTACACCTTCGACAGCCTCTCCCGGCATGACAACGTCTTGGTCAACGGCGGCACGGCCGTCGTCTCTGACTGTGTCATCACCGACTCCGATGACAATGGCCTGCGGGTCAGAGGCACTGGTGAACTGGAGATGGCCAGGACGCAAGTCACGGGCAACGAGTGCGGACTACGCTGTGAGTCGCTCACATCGGGCACACAGATTGACCTCGACCACAACGCCTTCGCGAGCAACACCGCCTACGGCGCGGACAATGGGACCGTGGGGCCTACCATCGACGCTACTCTTAGTTGGTGGGGCGACCCGGACGGGCCTTCGCCCTGGGGTGGCGGGGACGAGGTCCGCGACGCCGGCGACACCGTCCTCGTGGAACCCTGGCTGGATTATGACCCGACGGCCGGAGACCCTGCATCCTTCAGCATCCTCGGCGTCGGCTACTATCCATACGATCCGGATGACCAGTTGGATGACCTGGATTTCGCCGATTGCAACGCTGTCTTTGAGAAGTTCACGCTGCTAGGGTGGACGACGACCCAGTACGAGGGGGATTTCAACCCCCAAGACCCCCCCGAGCCTACGCCCGAGGGAACCACCCCGGGGGACGATCACCCCCCCTTGGACTACGAGGTCAGAACCTCCGACGCGTTGGACGGCCAAGGCCAGGCTGACACGAGCGACTTTCTGTGGTGCATGGGTCACGGAGGCGCCGGGAAGTGGTATCTAGCCAACGCCTACTACGGGCAGTCCAGTGGGGATGAGGTCTTCAACTACAGCGACGTGGTCTCGGGCTGGGAAGACGAGGATGAGTGGATCAGCAACTCGTACTGGGACACCAATCTCGAGTGGGTGTTCTTTAACATGTGCTCCGTGATGGCCAACAACGACACCCACCTCGGCGCCTGGGCCATGACTATGCTCGGTAACCATCGGGTTCACGGACTTTTCGGATACAGAACCACGATTGGAGATACGGCGGCCATCACAAGCTCTTTACTCGATCTGGCCACGGATAACGACGAGAGCATCGCCTACTCTTGGGAGGTTGCCGCTGAGACCAACGGTCATGACAACTGGGCGTATCTCGTCCACGACGCCGATCTTGAGGATCACTTCTGGGGACGCGGTCCCGTGGGCGACGACACGACGGGCGAGCCCAGCATTCTCTACTACTACTCCGACGACAGCAGGACAATCGAGCCGGACTTCTCTCTACAGCTCTCGGGCGTGTCTCGGTGCTCAGACAGACCCGGCCTTTCCGGTCTCCAGCCGTCGCAGAACCTTCCCGCAGAACGCCCTTGGCTCGCACCCTACGCACTGGTCGAGGAGACGCCTCAGTCAGCGGCAGCCTACGAACTCGCAAACGCCACCGTGCTGGTCGGGGGGAACGACTACTGCTCAGTGTACTTGGACCGGACGACAGGGCGCAGCCTACGCCTATGGTGCAGTGGCGCGGTCGACTACATCGTCGACGATCCGGGCTTCTTGCCCACGACCATCACCCTGGAACAGGCCCAGCGGCTATGTCTAGCCTGGATAGGCGAACACGGTGGGCTGCCCGAGGATGCCCGGTTGACCAAGGTTATGGAGCGCAAGCGTCGCCTCATCGGCCCGGACAGCGGCTCCGGACCCGAGGAAACCGTAGGCTTCGCATTCGAGTACACGCACGGGATAGCGGGGTACCCCATCTACGGCCCCACCGGCGGCGACCGCATTCTCGTGTCTGTTGGCCCTCATGGCATCAACCACTACTTCAGGCTCTGGCGGGGTCTCGGGCCGTCCACGGGTGACCCCCAGCAAGTCCTGTCAGCCTCGGCAGGGGCGGCGTTGCCTGCGGGTGGCGAGAAGGATGACTCGCCGCAGCCTCGCCGTTGCGAGTTAGTGTTTCTCTCGAGGAGCTATGCGGAGACCCAGGATGAGTTGGCACCCGCATGGGTGATTGAGTACGAAGAGGGACGGGAGGTCTTTGTGGACGCCTTCACTGGTGAACTTGTCCGGCTCTTCGACGACTGGCGCGAAGCCTACGACGACGGGATTGCCCCGAGCGAGCCCAGCAAGCAGGTTGACCCAGACAGGCTGGGTGACATCCCGCCGGAGGTCATCTCCCCATGAGGACGAGCTGGGGTGATGGCGCTCATCTTGATCCTACTAGTGGGCTCGGTGGCGCTGGGGGGCTGTCGCCCGCCGACTGCGTCTACGGAGGTCGTTCCTCAATGAAGCGTGCCCGAGCTTGGGGGGTCATCCTGGTTCTACTTGTGGGTTCGGCCGTGCTGGGGGGCTGCCGTGAGCCACTCGGCGGCGTAAGACCCCTGGCCACGCCCGTGGCGGGCTATCGTGTTTTTGTCGAAGCCGATGAGCCCTGGAAAGGCCTTGAGCGGACCTGGCGATTCGGGGATGGGACGTCCGAAACAGGCATGTCTCTGGTGGCCCACACTTGGGAGAAGCCCGGGATCTATGACGTCCGGGCCTCCGCGGGGAGGCACGGTTTCTGGGAGTCCCAGGTGGAGGTGCGGGCTCCGGGCGAGCCCTTCGACTTGGCCGAACTGCTTGGGACGGGCCCGAAGGGAGCTACCGCGACCGTGGCGATCATGCTCTATCGGCCAGAGCATGGAGGGAGCTACTGCCTCCTCGAGGACGCCACGGTAGTGGACCACCTACTTCGCCTGGTAGGAGACGCCCAAGCCGTCGCGCAGTCTCCCCGGGGCACCCGGATCGAACTGCTGTTCTTCCAGCTTCTCGGACCCGCAGGGCAGTACCTGGGGCAGCTCGACGAGGCATCGGGTATCATCAGGGTGTCCGACTCATCGGGACAGGCAAGAGGGGGGTACCTCCTGAGGGCGCCTCTTGCCGAGCTAGTCCCGGCCGGGATGACCTGGAAGCAGGGCCGGGTTGTCAATGGCCTGGTGGCCCCGGTCGTAGTCATACCTCCCCTGCCCCTCACCGCGTTGCCGGACTCCTGCCTGGCCGGCGAGCCCGGCCTCCCCGCGGAGGGCAGCGTCGTCGAAGCCTACTCGTTGCGCACCGCGACCGGGTTGACCATTGCATCGCTCCAGCATAGCCTGGTCAAGCTCGATTCCGTCGAGCAGAAGCGGGAGTTCGACTACGTGCTGGCCCTTCTGGCCGCGTGCCCGCCGGCGACCTCCGCCGACCTTGCTGGGCTTCCCCAAGATTACTGGACTGAGCCCTACTCCGTCGTCATCTCGTTCGCCGGGGACGAACCGGTAGAAGCCTGGGTCACCAAGCAAGTCATGTGGACGACCCTCCCCTCCGGAGATCTGCCCGACGCTACGTACCGGGTGACGCCTGAACTAGAAACCTTCGCGCGGGCGCTCCTAGCGGCATGCGGCAGGTAACTGGCAAGAGGGGGCAGGAACATGGTTCGCCCGCCACTAGGCCCGAGGGGTCAACCCTGGCCCGAGGCCTACGACGACGGAATACCTCCCACTCCGTCAACCGGGCAGGTTGACCCGGATCTATCGAGTGGGGGCGCAACGGAGGTCGTTCCTCAATGAAGCTTGCCCGAGCTTGGGGATTCATCGCGGTTCTATCTGTGGGTTCGGTCGTGCTGGGGGGCTGCCGTGAGCCACTCGGCGGCGTAAGACCCCTGGCCACGCCCGTGGCGGGCTATCGTGTTTTTGTCGAAGCCGATGAGCCCTGGAAAGGCCTTGAGCGGACCTGGCGATTCGGGGATGGGACGTCCGAAACAGGCATGTCTCTGGTGGCCCACACTTGGGAGAAGCCCGGGATCTATGACGTCCGGGCCTCCGCGGGGAGGCACGGTTTCTGGGAGTCCCAGGTGGAGGTGCGGGCTCCGGGCGAGCCCTTCGACTTGGCCGAACTGCTTGGGACGGGCCCGAAGGGAGCTACCGCGACCGTGGCGATCATGCTCTATCGGCCAGAGCATGGAGGGAGCTACTGCCTCCTCGAGGACGCCACGGTAGTGGACCACCTACTTCGCCTGGTAGGAGACGCCCAAGCCGTCGCGCAGTCTCCCCGGGGCACCCGGATCGAACTGCTGCTCTTCCAGCTTCTCGGACCCGCGGGGCAGTACCTGGGGCAGCTCGACGAGGCATCGGGTATCATCAGGGTGTCCGACTCATCGGGACAGGCAAGAGGGGGGTACCTCTTGAGGGCGCCTCTTGCCGAGCTAGTCCCGGCCGGGATGACCTGGAAGCGGGGCCGGGTCGTCAATGGCGTGGTGGCCCCGGTCGTAGTCATCTCTCCCCTGCCCCTCACCGCGTTGCCGGACTCCTGCAGGGTGGGCGAGATCGGGCCCCCCGCGGAGGGCAACGTCGTTGAGACCTTCTCGCTCCGGGCGGCGGGTTGGCTCTGGATCGGCGATGTCAAGGAACACCTCCTCGAGCTTGACCCCCTTGAACAGAAGCCCGACTTCGAGCATGTCCTGGCTCTCCTGGCCGCCTGCCCGCTCGCGACGACTGACGAGATCTCTTCGCTTCCTGAGGACTCGTTCTCCTGTCCCCTGGTGATCGCCAGTTTCACCGGGGACAAGTGCGTCAACGTTATCATAGACACAGACTTCATCTCGGCCCGCGTCATCTTCACCGGTCAGCCGGGGGTAACGTACCGAGTGACTCCAGAACTGAAGGAATTCGCCCTGGCCCTTCGGGCCGCCTGCGGTCGCGGCAGGTAGCGCTTCCCTCGGGGCGGCAAGCAGGTAGGCGAGTGGGGGCCTAACGGAGGTCGTTCCTCAATGAAGCGTGCCCGAGCTTGGGGGTTCATCGCGGTTCTACTTATGGGTTCGGTCGCGCTGGGGGGCTGCCGTGAGCCACTCGGCGGGGTGCGACCTCTGGTCACGCCCGTGGCGGGCTATCGTGTTTTTGTCGAAGCCGATGAGCCCTGGACAGGCCTTGAGCGGACCTGGCGGTTCTACGACGTCCGGGCCACCGCAGGGAGGCACGGTTTCTGGGAGTCCCAGGTGGAGGTCCGGGCTCCGGGCGAGCCCGTCGATTTGGCCGAGCTGCTTGGGACGGGCCCGAAGGGGGCTACCGCGACCGCGGCGATCATCGTCTACCGGCCAGAGGACGAAGGGCGCTACTGCCTCCTCGAGGACGCCACGGGACAGGTTTACGAGAAGACCGGTGTCATCGGACTGCTCGACCCCTCGGGACGGCCAGGAGCGGGCTACATCCTGAAGGCGCCGCTTGCCGAGGTAGTTCCGGCCAGTGTGATCTGGAATCCAGGCCGGGTCGGGCGCCTCCGCCAAGGGGGCGGCCGTGGCGGTCTACGATCCGGTCACGTCGACCGTAAGCCCCCCGTAGCCACCCCAGCGACGAATAGGGCCGCCGCGGCCAGGGTAAGTCGCGGACCGTCCCCGGAAGCAAGCCTAGTTCTTTGGGCTCATCCATCTAACCTCCGGGTCACCACACCGGCAGGAAGCGGTCAACCGCCCCGGACCACCGGATGAAGTGGAACTTGCCGCCCTTGTCCCAGCCGCAGGGGAAGGCCTCGCCCAGGGATTGCTCGACAACCGGCCCCAGGATGGAGTCGATGCGGTAGAGCTTGATCTCGCCCCAGCCGTCGAAGGCCTCGGATCTGGAGAACCAGGTCCCCTTTCCACTCCAATTCGGCCGCCCCTGACCGGCGACCTCGAGGTCGCGCACCGAGTAGGGCGGATTCGCCTCCATGATGGACTCGCCAGCTATCCACCAGCGGTCATCGGGCGACCAGGAGAAGAAGCTCCACGAACCGTTCTGGAGGCCGGCGAGAGGAACCTCGGTTATCACCTGAGCGGTGCGGAGTTCAAGGACGCGAATGAGGCTTCCGGAGGCCTGGTCGCTCACGGCCGCGATGCGGGAGGAGTCCTTCGACCAGGCCGGGGCACCGAGGATCATTGGGGCGTCCGGGGGTGCGTAGACCAGGATAAAGTCCTCGAATAGCCGCGTGACGCCGGTGCTTATATCTGTGACGGCGAGGTCGTTCCGGACCAGGTCGCTCTCCCCCGACTCGGAGGCTTTGGCCACCAGACCGGCCAGACACTTGCCGTCGGGCGAGAGGGAGTAGTGGTCGAGGTCTCTGGGCAGAACCCCCTTGTGGAGGACGAGGCCGGCGGTCGTGACGACCTCGTAGCCGATGGACTCCCCGGCCCAGTCAAACCGTAGGAGAGAGGACAGGCCAACCCAACCCGGGTAGTAGGCCCCCTCCAGAATCCGGCGGTCACCGGTCGTCAGATCCACCAGCCAAACGCCGATGAGCCCCGTCCGGTTCTTGAAAGCCTCGACCAGTAGAGTCCGGCCATCTGGGCTGACCGCCGAGGCGCAGACGTCGGCCATCAGATCGCAGATGGGCTGCCCGGCGGAAAGACCCGGCTCCATGGAGTAGAGTTTGGGCGGCTGCCCGACGTAGAGCTCCCAAACGGCACGGTTCTTGAGGGGCAAGCCGCGCGCGTCGCGGGCCTCCACCAGATTGACCTCGATCAGGGATGGGGGCTCGGCAAAGGCGATCGTAGCCGAGCTATCCGAGGTCCAGTCGGTGAGGGTTCCGAGTCCTGTCGTGGCCAGGGCCGACCCAACGGTTGCCTGGTCCATCGCCTGGGTGAAGCCAAGGCGCAGGCGGAGCGGGCTCCCCTGAACGATGTCACCCGACTGGATCTCGCTCCAATTCCCGTCTCGCTCGATCTCAAGCTTGGCCGAGGTCGACTCGGCCCGCTCCAGGATCACGACCAGGGAGTTCCCCTTCTTGTTGTCCGGCGGGACGACGGAACTGACGGTTATGGTTATCTTCTCGCCGGCGGGGCCTTCGGGGAACGAGCAAGTGATCTGCCTGTCGCGCAGGTAGGACTGGGAGGGAGTGGCCCCCTCCGCCTTGACGTTCTGACCAAACCAGGCCTCGCCCGGCGCGACCCCGAGTTCGACGCAGAAATCCACTAGACCGGTGCCGACGAAGAGGCTCTGCGATCCGGGGACGTCTAGGCTCAGGCTGGGGCCGGTGCGAGACGGGTCAATGATGTTCACCCAGGCCTTGATGATCGCGGGTTTCTCGGCCGTGCCCTCCTTCGGAACGCATCCTCCGCCCGCCACGGCGGATAGCAGCAAGACGGTCATTAGAACGATAGCCGCCGTGCCCCGGCGCTGGCTTGTCATGGGGTACCCTCCCACTGAAGACTGGTTTCCACGGTGGCCACATTCTGCCACCGGGCACCCGGCTCCTTCCGGTGCATCGAGGGTCGGCCGCAGGCGGCATCCGGGCAGACTTCCAGCGACCGGACGAAGGAGCTTGGCCCCGGGTAGCGTATAGCCGGGCCAAGCCTTCTCCCACTCACCCGTAGGAAGTGACCCGAGTTGTTCGCCAATCTGAAGATTCTCCTCGTCGGCGGCGGTGGGCGTGAGCACGCCCTGGCCTGGAAGATGGCCGACAGCCCTCTCGTTTCGCATGTCTTCTGTGCCCCCGGCAACGCCGGAACGGCCCGGGAGCCTTTCGTCACCAATGTCACCGGCGACGACTCCTTTGACCCCAAGGATCCTGGGTCCATTCTGGGTTTGGCCCGCCTCCTCGAGGTCGACCTCACCGTCATCGGACCCGAGGACCCCCTGGCCGCCGGAGTGGTTGACGTTTTCGACCGGGCCGGAATGGCCATTTTTGGCCCCACTCAGGCCGCATCTCGCCTGGAGTGGAGTAAGTCCTTCGCCAAAGAATTCATGGCCCGGCGCCGTATCCCGACCGCCCGCTTCGAGGTGGCCGAAACCCCGGCGGCCGCGCTGGCGGCCGTGGCCCGCTTTGGCGCCCCGGTGGTGGTCAAGGCCGACGGCCTGGCCGCGGGCAAGGGCGTGACCGTGGCCACCGACCGGATGGCGGCCGAGAACGCTATCCGCCTGGCCATGGATGAATCCATCTTCGGCCCGGCCGGCCGGCGCGTGGTCGTCGAGGAGTGCCTGGAGGGGCCGGAGGTCTCGGTCCTGGCTCTGACGGATGGGGAGAGCGTCCTACCCTTCCCGCCGGCTCAGGATCACAAGCGCCTGCGGAACGATGACCTGGGACCCAACACCGGCGGCATGGGCGCCTACTGCCCGGCCAGGGTCCTGGGGGCCGAAGGCGAGAAGGCCGTGATCGAGACCATCCTCAAGCCCACGGTGCGGGGAATGGCCGAGGAGGGAGCGCCACTCCGGGGTGTCCTCTACGCCGGGCTGATGATCACCGGAAGCGGCCCCAAGGTCCTGGAGTTCAACTGCCGCTTCGGAGATCCGGAGACCCAGGTGATCCTGCCTCTCTTGGAGAGCGATCTCGTGGAGCTGATCCTGGCGACGGTGGGACGGCGGCTCGCGGGCGCCACGGGGCTGGGCGACTGTCACCTTCAGATCTCCCCCGGGGCCTCCGCCGGCGTGGTCGTGGCCTCCGCCGGCTACCCCGATCGCTACGAAGTCGGTAAGCCCATAACCGGTCTGGAGATCGCCGACCTCAGGGCCCAGGTCAAGATCTTCCACGCCGGGACCAGGCTCGCCGGCCGGGACGGACGCCGGGTCCTCACCGCCGGCGGACGGGTCTTGAGTGTGGTGGCCACGGCCGGGGATTTGCGCGAGGCGGTGAAGGAAGCCTACCGGGCCGTGGCCCTCATCCGTTTCGAAGGGGCCCACTACCGCACGGACATAGCCGCGAAGGCCGCCGCGTCACCGGCCTGGCCGACGGCCAAAGCGGGACCACAGGGCCCGCCAGGCCAGACCGGCCTCCGGAACCCGCAAGGCGAGGACGGTCGCGGCATAGCCGGCGAGACAGACCATTGAGGCGATGGCCACGGTGGCCAATTCGGCGAGTTGGTCCGGCCGCGCCCCGCCGAGAGCCCTGAGCCTGCCGGTGGGCAGGACCATCCCCAGGAGGGCCACGGCGCCCCAGGTCAGGATCGCTCCCACCACCGCCGCCACCACGATCTTGCCCAGACTCCGCCAGAACCGGCCCTCCGGCGCCCGTCCGACCTTTCGGGCCAGGAGAACGCTCAGAAGCGCGGCATGGAAGGTGGCCCCGATGGTCGTCCCCAGGGCTATCCCGCCCACCCCGAGGAGCGGGGCGAGAGCGATGCTCGAGATCGCGTTGACCGCGACGGCCACAACGGCCACCCGAGCCGGAGTCCGGCTGTCCCCCAGGGCGTAGAAGGAACGGCTCGTCAGCGGTTGCCAGCCCCACGGAATGATGGCCGGGGCGTAGAAGGCCATGGCCCAGGCCGTAGTTGTCACCGCCTCCCAGCCGAACGAACCTCGCCCGTAGATGAGGTCCACGATAGGAACCCGCAAGGCGATGAGAAGTCCGGTGAAGGGGGCCAGGACCAGGGCGCCGCCGATCCAGCCTTGCTGAGTGAGGTGGAAGAGCGCGACAGGGCCGGTCGCGGGCGCCGCGCGGCCGGCGGCCGGCGGTGTGGCCGAATTACTCTCCCCCGGCGCGCCGGCGCGCCGGGCGAGGGCGGGGTAGAGAACCGTGGCCACGGCCGCGCCGAGGAGGCCGACCGGGGTCTGGGCCAACTTGCTCCCGAAGGCGATGGCCGAGATGCTGCCCGCGCCGAGGAAACTCGCCAGGATCTGGTCCACGAAGTACTCCAGGCGGCGGGCGACGTTGGCGACGATGATCGGCCAGGCCAGCGAGGCTATGGCCTCAAGTTCGGGCTTCTCCGCGGCCAGGCGAGGCCGGCTGAAGGGGGCCAACCGCCGCACGACGGCGAGGAGCCATAGGGTGCCGAGGGCGAAGGAAGCCAGAGCTCCTCCGACGAGGCCCCAGACGCCGTAGGCGCCGGCGGTCAGGGTCACGGCGGCGGCCAGGATCAGGTTGCGGGGAATGCCGACCGCCGCGGGGACCCCGAAGACGCCATGGGAGTTGAGGACGCCGGCGGCCCAGCTCTCGGCGAGGCCGAGAATGGCCAGCGGCGAGAGGACCCGAAGAATCGCCGTGGCCAGGTTGGCGTCTGCCGGAGGAAGCCCCGGGGCCACCAACCTCACGAGCGGACCGGCAAAGACGGTGATGAGGATGGCGGCCAGGGCCGCGACGGCCAGGGCCAGGACGAGGATGAGGGCGTTCAGCCGCCCGGCCTTCTCCCGCTGACCTCGGGCGAGGAGGCGGGAGTAGACGGCGACGAAAGAGGTCTTGAGGAGGCTCCCGATGGTTAGCTGGACCGTGCCCGGCACCGACACGGCCACGAAATAGGCGTCGAGCAGGCCGGTGGCGCCGAAGTACCCGGCCAGGACCACGTCGCGCAGGAACCCGGTCACCCGGCTGAGGGCCGCGGCCACGGTTACCTTGGCCGAGGCGACGACCAGGCCGTCGCGGGGGGCCAAGCCGGCGTCCGGATCGCCAGGCCGAGTTGGGGAAACTGGGTCGAACTCCGTCATGGGGTTGTGACTTTCGGGTAGCCAGGGGCGGTTCCTCCGCTTCCCTGCCCATCTCAAGCAGGGAAGCGCAGGTCAAACCCCTAATTGTCTGGCCGGTAGACTAGCCGGGTGGGCGCCTGGCGCCCCGGCTGACCGATCGGCGATGCGGAGGACAACGGTTTGGGAGTAGCCCGCTTCTCGACTCAGAGTGCGCCGGCGTCGGGCGCGTCAATATCCGGCACGCCCGGACGAAACACGCCGGGGCGGGGCACGCCCGGACGAAACGCGCCGGGGCGAGCTCTGCTGCGGAGCGTGGTCTACCCGGTCGTCGACAGGCTCCTCGCCCCTCGCGCCCTGATCTGCCAACGGGAGCTCGAGCGCTTCCAGTGGCTCGATCCCGCGAGCATCCGGCGTTGGCAGTCGACCAAGCTAGCCGACCTTCTCCGGCACGCCTATGACACCACGGCTTACTACCGCCGGGTTTTTGACGCCGCCGGCCTCGACCCGGCCGACTTCGTCCTCGGACGCCTCACGCCGGAGACCTTCGCCCGTGTCCCGGTTCTGACCAAGGCCGGCCTAAGAGACGAGTTTCCGGCCGGGATTGTCTCGACCATTCTCGGATCGCGGAGGCCCCTGGTCGGCCACACCTCAGGCACAACTCAGGCGCCCCTCACCGTCTACAAGGACCCCGACACCCGCCCCTTCGATCAGGCCACCCATGTTTGGCTCAACGGTTGGGCCGGCTTCCACCGAGGGGAGAGGTTCCTCTACCTGACTCACTACCGTCGCTCCTCGCGACTACGGGACCGGATCTGGCACGCTCTCACCGGGAGACGCTACTTCCCCGCCGAGCCCATCCTGGACCGCGACGGACGGGCCGTGGCCGATCTTCTGGATCGCTGGCGGCCGGACGGCCTCTTTGGCATCCCGCCCGTGCTGGAACTCGCGGCGGCTACCTTGCTGGCAAGCGGGCGGCCTCTCCGCTACCCTCCCCGGGCCGTGATCTATCACAGCTCTCTTCTGTCGCCGGCGGGGCAGGCTCTCGTGCGGGAGGCTTTCGGAGGGTCGGCTCTGTACTCGCGCTACGGCACGATCGAGTTCGGTTCGTGGGTGGCCCAAACCTGCCCGGCCCAGGCCCGAGCCGGTCTACCGCCGGGGGAGAATCTCCACGTCAACGACTTCCGCTATCTGGTCGAGGTCCTGGGCCCGCGCGGAGGACCGGCGGAACCCGGCGAGGTGGGCCGGCTAGTGATCACTGATCTCTTTAATCGGGTCATGCCCCTGCTTCGTTACGACATCGGAGATCTGGCTTCTCTCGGCCCACCGTCGCCTTGCGCCTGCGGACGTGGTCTAACGACCATCCGGACCCTCGATGGCCGGGTCCTGGATTCTGTTGTCCTTCGCTCCGGGCGCCTGGTGCCGACTTCGTTTCTCTACACTCCCATGCGCGAGCACCTTTGTCTTTGGTGGGAGTATCAGTTCGTTCAACCCGATCTGGATCATCTCATCCTGTCGGTCGTGCCCCGGTCCCCCTCGGCCTTCGGGTCCGAGGAGGCCAGGCGGCTCGAGGGCGTCTTGCGGGAGGTCCTGGTCGATCCCATGGAGGTCACGGTGAGGATCGTCGACACCATACCCTTTGAACCCTCCGGCAAGCGACCGTTCCTCAAGATCCTGACCAGGCTCCGGGGAGAGTGACCATGCTGGGACGGACCCTCCTGCGGACCGCGGTCTATCCCGTCGCCGATAGACTGTTTGCCTGGCGCTCCCCGACCCTGGAGCGGGAATTGGAACGGTTCCAGTGGCTCGATCCCGAGACCATCCGGCGCCATCAGTGGACCAGGCTGGCCCGCCTTCTCGGCCACGCCTACGAGACCACGGCCCACTATCGCCGGATCCTCGACGAGGCCGGCCTCGCTCCCGCGGACCTCGAGCCGGACCGGCTGTCGCCCGAAGCTTTCACCCGGCTGCCCATCCTGACCAAGGACGCCCTGAGAGCCGAGTTCCCGGGGGGTATCGTCTCCTCGGATCTGGGGGCCCGCAAGCCCATCGCCCGCCACACCTCCGGAACCACCCAGCAGGCCCTCACCATCTACAAGGACCCGAAGACCATTCCCTTCGAGCGGGCCACTCACTTCTGGCTTAACGACTGGGCCGATCTCCGGCGCGGTGACCGCCTGGTCTACGTTTCCCACTACCGGCGGGCCGCCAAGGCGCGGGATCGCCTCTGGCACATTCTCACCGGACCGCGCTACTTCCCGTCCGGGCCGATCCTCGAGCGCGACGGGCAGGCCGCGGCCGACATTCTGGATCGCTGGCGTCCGGATGGGATCTTCTGCAGCCCACCCACCATGGAACTGCTGGCCGTCGCCCTCGCCGAGAACGGGCGGCCTTTGCGCTTCCGCCCGCGGGCGGTTGTCTACCATGGCGCCCTCATGCCCCCGGCGGCTCAGGACCTGGTCCGGATGGCCTTTGGCGGCGTTCCCCTCTACTCGCGCTACGGCGCGATCGAGTTTGGCTCGTGGGTGGCCCAAACTTGCCCGGTGCAGGCCCGCTCCGGTCGCCCGGCGGGCGAGAACCTGCATGTCAATGACTTCCGCTACTTGGCCGAGGTCGTCGGCCAGGACGGCGCTCCCCTGGTTCCGGGCGAGGTCGGCCGGCTCATCGTGACCGATCTCGCCAACCGGATTACACCCCTCATCCGTTACGACATCGGCGACCTCGCCTCCCTGGCCCCTCCCGGCCGCTGTTCCTGCGGTCGCGGCCTGACGACTCTCCAGACCCTCCAGGGCAGGCACGAGGACTTCGTTCGCTTCCGCTCGGGTCGTCGGGTGCCGGCGGCCTACCTCTATCCTCCCATCCGCCGCTACCTTGGCCGGTGGTGGGAGTTCCAGTTCGCCCAGACCGACCCGGATCATCTCGTCCTGTCGGTTGTGCCGAAGTCTCCGGACGGGGGTTTCGGTCCGGAGGGGACGCGACGCCTCCAAGAGGTCCTGCGGGAGGCCCTCGGCGAACCCATGAACGTGGTCATCCGGATAGTCGATCGGATTCCGTTTGAACCTTCGGGGAAGCGCCCGTTTCTGAAGCCCCTGGCCTCGGAAAGCCGGGTCCAAAGACCATGACCGAGTCAAGATCACCCAGAGTGCTCGTCATCCACGGCTGGTCCGACAGAAACAAGGGTGACGCGGCCATCCTGCACTGTCTGGCCGACCTCATCCGCGGCCATTCCGAGTCGATCGGAGTCAAGCTCTTATCCGGTTTCGGCCCCGCTGACCGTCGCCTGGAGGAGGAGTATTTCGAGACCAAGACCCTCTTCCCCGAGATCTTGGGCTCGGCCTTCCCGATCCTGCCCGTGCGGCGAAAGAGCGGCGGAGGTCTGGGTAGAGCGGCCGCCGAGGGTTTGCCTGCCGTTCCGCTCGCAATCCCGGCCATCCGCGATCTCCTTGAGGCTCTCTTCTACACCGCCCGGGCCGGCCTGGCCGTCTCATCGCCGATCCTGCCCGGGCGGGTCTCCCCCCTTGGGCTCGGAAGAGCCTGGACGAAGGCCGAGCGCGAGACCCTGACCGCCATGCGCCGGGCCGACATCATCATCAGCAAGGGTGGCGGCTTCATCCATGCCGAGCCCGGTTTGCGGTCCACCCTCCGCCTGTTCCGCAATCTCTTCCCGTTCATCATGGCCCGCAGGTTCGGCGTGCCTTTCGTTCTCTACGGCCAATCCATCGGACCCTTCGCCAACGCCTTTCAGAGAGACCTGGTTCGCCGGACCCTGAACCACGCTCGGGCCATCCTCACGCGGGAGAGCCTGTCGGCCCGAGTTCTGGGCCAGATGGGGGTCAAGGCCCCGGTGAGGGTCATTCCCGACTTGGCTTTCGGCCTGCGCCCCGACACCCGGGCCGCCGCGGCTCTGTTCGAAAGACACCGGATCCCCAGCCATACCCCTCTGGTCGGCGTGACCGTGCGGCAGTGGCGCCAGGCCCCGGCCTACATCAGCGGGATGGCCGCGGCCATCGACCGGCTGGTTGAGGAGGCCGGCGTTCACGCGGTCATCTGGCCCCAGTCAACCGGTCCCGACGCCTTCGAGGACGACCGCCCGGCCGGCCGCCAGGTTCGTGACGCCTCACGTCACAGGGACAGGATCACCCTGGTGGAGGAGGAGGTCTCGCCGCCGGGGCTGAAGGCGGCCTACGCCCGGATGGATATCATGTTGGCCACCCGGTTCCACTCGGCTATCCTGGCCATCTCCGAGGGGGTGCCGACCCTGGTCATCGACTACTGGGGGGCCAAGGCTCGGGGCATCTATGGCGATCTGGGTCTTCCGGAGTGGGTCTTTTCGATCGAGAAGCTATCCTCAGACGACCTGACGCGTGGGGCGCTCGAATTGTGGAACTTGAGAGACGCGATGCGGCGCCGCCTTCGGGTCCTGATACCTCCCCTCATCGAGCGAGCCCGGCGCCTGGACCCGGTGGTGGCGGGGATCCTGACGGCAGCCGCGGCGGAGACCGCTTCAGGCAAGGTTGGCGCTTCAGGCAAGGTCGGCGCGTCCGGCGCTTCCGGCAAGGTCGGCGCGTCCGGCGCTTCCGGCAAGGTCGGCGCGTCCGGGGAAGGGGATGAGGAAGAGTGGTGAGCCGCATCCGACGGGCCGTCTTCCGCAACGTGGCCTATCCTCTGGCCGAGGTGGTCTCGGGTCGATCCTTTGTCAAGACTCGCCGGTGGCTTGAGACCTTTCAGTGGGCCGACCCGGCCTCCGTGCGCGACTATCAGGAGCGGCTTCTGCGCGACCTCCTCGTTCACGCCTGCGCCACCGTGCCTTACTACCGGCGGACCGTCGACGCCCTCGGCCTAACGCCAGGCGACGTCAACCCCGAAACCTTCTACCGCCTGCCGATCGTCTCACGTTCGGAGTTTCAGAGACCGGCCGGCCTGGGGGCCGACGGAGGCGGGGTCAACGAGGACATGGTCTCTTCCCTCGCCGCCACGAGGACCCTCAAAGCCAACCGCACTTCCGGCACGACCGCCCAGCCCATCTGGTTCTACCGCGACCCCAGCCTGGAGGACTGGGGCAACGCCGCCGCCGCGCTCTTCGGCGCCTGGGCCGGCCTGGAGATGGGTGATCCTCGAATCTCCTTCATGCTCCACAGCGATTTCGCCGGCTTCCGCAAGCGGCTCTGGGATTGGCTCGGCGCGGTGCGGCACGCGCCCACAGATCTTGTTCTGGCCCGCGACGGCCGAGCCATCGCCACCCTTCTGGATCGGACTCGTCCGGCGGCGATCACGGGTTACCCGTCGCTCCTGAGGCTGGTGGCTCTGGCCCTGCGGGAGGCCGGATGGGAGGAGCGGGGCCGGACGGTTCCGACCGGGTCCCGTGACCTTTGGCGGCCGCGGGCCGTGATCTATCACTCGGAGACCATGGACCGCGAGACCCAGGACCTAGCCCGCGAGGTCTTTGGGGCGCCGGTCCACAGCCGCTACGGGGCCATGGAGTTCAGTTCCATGGTAGCTCAGACTTGCCCGGCCAAGGTGGCTGCCGGGGCCCCCGCCGACGAGGACCTGCACGTGGACGCGGCCTGCTTCCTCGTCGAGGTCGTCGACGACCGGGGGCGACCGCTCCCGCCGGGCGACGAAGGCCGGGTCGTGATCACCGATCTCCGTAATCGCATGATGCCCTTCATTCGCTATGATATCGGGGACACGGGGGCCTTGGCGGCCGAGCCCTGCGCCTGTGGTCGAGGCTGGCCCCTCCTGCGGCGCCTGGCGGGCCGGGGTTCGGAGTTCCTTCTCCTGCCGTCGGGACGGCGAATCCCCTCCTTGCCGCTGATGCGCAAGATGCGGATTCAGGCCGCCCTGCTCTGGGAGTACCAGTTTTCCCAGCCGGAGCGGGACTTGCTTACCATCTCGGTAGTCCCGCGCGCCAAGAGCTACGGTCAGGCGGAGGCGCTCCATCTCCAGGATGAGTTCCAGGCATTCCTCGGCGAGCCGATGAGGGTCGAGGTTCGGGTGGTTGACTCCATTCCCCGCGAGCCGTCGGGCAAGAGGCCCATCCTGAAGGTCTTGCGGGAGGGCTAGCGGAAGCGGCGGCAGGCAGGCCCGCGGACGCTCAGTCTCCCGCGGAGGCCAGCCTTCTGATCATCCGGGCCACCGCGTCATCGAGATCGCCCTCGGCCACCAGGTCGGCCGCCTGACGGACCTCCTCCGTTGACCAGGGCATGGCCACGCCTATCCCGGCCGCGCGGAGCATGGGGATGTCGGCTTCGGAGTCGCCCATGGCCACGGTTTCGGCCACGTCCACTCCGGCCAGGCGGGCCAACTCCAGGAGGGCCGTGCCCTTGTCGGCCGCGGAGGAGATGCCCGTGGTCATGCCCTGCGGCACACCACCCCAGGGGACGTAGTAGAACTGCAGGAGACCAGGGTAGAGGCGCTCCCCCGCCTCGGACACCGCCCGGACGGCCCCGGCCGGGTCGGCTGCGTCCTGCGATGCGACACTGACACTCATAATGTCTCGCGGCTGGGCCGCCATCTTCGCGTCGAGGTCCCCCTCCGACATCTGCGCGAAGGCCGAGCGCGGCCAGCGCGACGGGAAGAGTTCAAAGACAAGATCGTCACCGATGAAAGCGGAGATGATCGTTCCCGGCAGGCCGCGGGCCACCCGCACCAGATCCGGGGCGCTGCCCATGGGTAGGGGATGGCTTTCCAGGACCTTGCCCGACGGGTGCTCAACTATCCTTCGGCCGTAGTGACAGGCGATAGGGCCGGCCAGGCCCAGAGCCCTGGCGTGGTCGGCCGCGGAGGCGGTGTAGCGCCGCCCCGTGATGAGGGTGACCTTGATCCCCCGGGTCAGGGCCCAGGCCACAGCCTCGATGTTGGCTCGGGCGATTGAGTGGTCGTTGGCGGTCAGGGTCTGGTCGATGTCCAGGGCCAGTAGGCGCATGGGGTGGGTAGTTCGGGCAGGGGAGGGATTGTCCTGCGGCCGAAGGGAGCGGCCCGCCCGGGCCGCTCCCTCCGGCCTCGTGTCGCCTACCCCACCGACTCCAGGAGGTTCAGGATGTTCTGGAGCTGGGCCAGGATGTGGGCCGACTCGTCGAGTCGAGTGCCCTGGATGGCGATGATATTGTCGAGGTGCTCAAGGACCCCGGTCCAGTTCTTGGCCAGGCGATCTTCGTGGAGAGCGTTGCGTTCGGCCTCCATTTGGGTCACGGTGGCCCGCAGGACGTCCTTGCCGGCTTGGATGGCGTCGCGCGAATCCTTGATGGCCGCCCGGGTCTCTTCCGGGATCTGCGTCCCCGCGGCGCGGAGTTCCTGGATCTTGTGGCGGATCTGGTCCATCACCTGCGCACACTGCAGGCGGAGTTGGAGAACCAGGACGTGGTTGTCGAAGACCACGTTCGACTTCTCGACAACCTCCGCGGGCGGGGGATTGGCCTCGACCTTGGCGCCGGCCGGCGGATCAGCCGCGAAGGCCATTCCCGTTCCGGCGACAAGCATCCCGATCAGGACGAAGGCCAGAGCCAACTTTGTCGCCCTACCGCTAGACTTGCTCTTGAAGCTCTTCATCGTCTACTCCTCCTTTGTTTCGCGCCCGCGCTGTCTTGCCGGTTTGCCGGACGCTACCTCGCTGATCGGCCTAGAACCCTGATAGATCCTCCGGCGCTTGCTCCTCCATCCGCCCAAGGACGGCTTCAAGCTGGTCGAGGGTGTCTTCAACGTCTTGGAGCGCGGCTTCGGTCTCGGCCAGGTTCACGGTCTGCCCAGACGGCGCCTCGTTCCGCGTCGAGACTCGACGCCCGCAGCCGCCGACGGCGAGTCCCGTCGCCCCCAGGAGCAGGGCACACAGGACGAGAGCGGTCAACCTCCGGCCCATCCGGCCACCTCCTTTCCGGGTCTTGCCCGCGTCGTGCGCTTCCGGTCCAAGCTTACGCCCGGGTGGAGGGCGAGCCCAGAGACGGGAGTTTAAGTAAGTGTGAAGTTTGCCTGGCGAGATGTTGACCATTCTTTAACAAGACCCGAACGAGACCCAAAAGCGGCGGAATAGGATGAAGCGCTGCTATCCCCATTTGTCGGGAGGGGTCCGAGCCGGTGAAGACCGTCGTGATTGGGTGCGGGCGCGTGGGTCTTCCGACCGGACTAGCTCTGGCTCTCACCGGGCACTCGGTGACTTTTGTGGATGTTGATCGGGTCAGGTTGGCGGTTCTCGCGTCCGGCAAGACCCCATTCATAGAATCAGGCCAAGGCCAGGCCCTGCTGGCCGTTCGGAAGCGAGCGCGGTTCACGACCGACCTCAGGCAGGCGCTGAGTGGCGGCGAGGTAGCCTTCGTCACCGTCAACACACCCGGAGGGCCCGAAGAGTGGGGTGAGACCGGGGCGTCGCCCTTCGATCAGGCCATCGAGGCCCTAGCCGGCGCCTACCCGACAAGGCCTTCCGCCGCGGAACCGTTTGCCGCGCTCGTGGTCGTCAAGTCGACCGTCCCGCCGGGAACCACCCGAGCCGCGGGCGACCGCCTCCGCCGGCTGCGACCCGAGATCGACTGGCACATGGCCGCCAACCCGGAGTTTCTGCGGCAGGGAACGGCTCTGTCCGACGCGCTTCGCCCCGCGCGCATTGTCATCGGGACCGAGAGCGGGCTGGCCCGCTCTCGCCTGACGGAACTCTATCGGGGGATCGCCGAGAGGAAATTCACCTGGCCTCCGTTCCTGGCCAATCCGGGCTCAGCCGCGCCGGCGCCGATCATGTGGACCAGCCCGGAGAGCGCCGAGATGGCCAAGCTAGCGGCCAACGCCTTCCTGGCCGCCCGGATCTCGCTCATCAACGAGGTGGCCAATATCTGCGAGCTAGTCGGCGCTGACGTCGCCGATGTAGTTAGAGTCGTCGGGTCGGATCCCCGTCTCGGACCCCACTACCTCCAGGCGGGTTTAGGTTTCGGCGGGAGCTGTCTTCCTAAAGACCTTGACCTCTTGGTCCGAGTGGCTGGGGATGCCGGATACGACCCGATCCTCGCCCAGGCTGTCGCCGCGGTGAATGAGGGGCAAGGGAAACGGCTTCTTGGCGGGCTCGAGAGGCTTCTGGGGGAGGAGGGGTTTCGCGGAAGCAAGGTGGCTGTCCTCGGCTTGACTTTCAAACCGGGAACGGACGATGTGCGCGGCTCGCTCAGCCTGGCCCTGATCCGGGAACTGACGTCCAAAGGGGCCGTGGTCAGGGCCCACGACCCCGTCGTGGACGCTTCGATTGCCACCCAACTGCTTGCCCCGGGCGGTCCCTCTTCCAGTGTCGCCTCGGCCGCGGCCGCCGTCGCCGACGCCGACGCCGTCTTCCTATCGACTCCCTGGCCCGACTACATTGCCCTGGACTGGGCCGACCTTGCCCGCCTCATGCGCCGGCGGATCGTCGTCGACGCCCGAAACGCTCTGGACCCCGAGGCGATGCGCCGGCACGGCTTCATCTACCTCGGGGTGGGGAGGGGAAGGATGCCGACGTGGCCCAGAGCGAGGCCGGCGGACTCGCTTGCTCCGCCGAGCCTGTCGAAAGATGCCGAATAGTGGACGCCAATGTGCGCCTTTATACGCAGGTTTCCTCACTCACCCTCAAGTAGGATACTCATACAAAGAATGACTGGATGCGCGTGGCAATGCCGTAGTATGATGGCAGGGACTTGCGGTGAAAGGCTTGGTCCAGTACCTCCTCATCGCGCTTTCCTTGTTGGGGGTCGCCTCCTCACACCTGGGTCTATCTTGGAGTAGCGTGCCCCGGCGCGGATGAGAGAGGGGCAAGGTGGGCGGTACGTATTGGATATCCCTAGAGAACTTCGGTTTTACGATTTGGGTCTGACGGCAGTCAGTTCGGCGGCCCTCGCGGCCGTCGTCTGGACGGGTTGCGCCCCGGCTCTCCTACTCCAGGCCACCGGAACAGCCACAATCGGCCTGGTCCGCCGGATGGGCCCAAGCCGGATCCGGATGAACGTCTCCCGCTGCGTTATCTCCATCGCCGCCGCCGACTTCGCCTTCCGCCACGCTGGGGGCGTCGTCGGCCAACCCTTTGGCGCCATGGGCGTTCCCCTCCTGGCGGCCGGGATCGCTCTGGTCCTTACCGACGCCGTCCTCATGGCCTTGGCCCTGAGCCTCAACCAGGGACGGCTCTTGGCCGCCTGTCTCGGCGATCTCTGGGGCCTACCGCTGGCCTTGACCGCTCTCGCGGTCGCGCTATCCGTCCCACTCCTGGCGGCCATAACTCTCTTTGGTCTCTACTGGGCTCTGGGCGGGGCCGCGCTCCTGGCGGCGGGCGTCTCTCTCGGCCTCAAGGCCGTCGCCGGCCGGGCTCGGGCGCCGCACCCCCCGCGCTGGGCAGCCGTCTTCCATGACGCCGGCCTCACTGACGCCGCCATGGAGACTGCGGCGACCGCCGATCCGCTCCCCCTCCCCGAGTCGCTCCCGGGCGAGGGTCTCGACCTCTGGTCACGGAACGGGGGAAGCAAGCGGCGCTTCTTCTGGCGTCTCCTTTCCCGCGGCCCGCTTCGCCTCTTTCAGCCCGACAACGATCCGGCCGCCGACTGGTACCGTGGCCTCTTGGACCTCAGCCGGGCTTTCAGTTCGTCCCTCAACACGCAAGTGATAGCCAGGCAATTGGCCGACGCCGTCCACAGTCTGACCACTCTCCCCTGCATCGTGCATCTGGTCGCGGAGGATGGCCTCACTCTCGAGCCGGCGGCCGTCAACGGCTTGCCGGCCCAAGCGGTCGAGACCCTCCACCAGACGATCCACGAAGGCTTGCTCGGCCAGGCTCTCACCCAGAGGCGACCGGTCATCTCCCCGAGCGCGGCCGAGGAGCCGTGGTCGTCGCTGGCCGTGCCGATGTGGGTCGGCGGCACCCCGCTGGGGGTCATCGGCGTGAACTCGCCCATGGCTCGGCGTTTTTTGCCCTCCGAGGTCCGAGCCCTCACGGCCTTGGCCGGCCTGGCCTCCCTGGCTCTTTACAACGCCTTCCTCTACCGCAAGGCCGGAAGCCGCCTGGAGAGGCTGGTCGAGGCGCAGACGCGCCTCGAGGCGGTCGTCGACACCGTTCCGGCCGGCATCCTCATTTTCGCGCCCGATGGCCGTCTGGTGTCCGTCAACTCGAGAGCAACCGCCCACCTGGCCGACCTTGGCTTGGTCCTGCCCGGCACGCCTCCGGAGGAGAGCGCCGGAGAGGTTGCGGCGAACGTCATCGAGGCCTTCGCCCAGCGTCTTGGGACCACGGCCCCATCCCGGGCCCTGGCTCAGCGGGCCCCCTACGGTCCGGAGGCCGTTTCGGCGGACATCGAGGAGGGAGAGCGCCACTTCGAGGTCTGGGCCTCGCCTCTCCACGACTCGAAGGGAACCTTGACCGGCCTCCTGGTCATTCTCGACGATGTGACCGAGGCCAGGCGGCTTGCCGCCGAGGTTCATCGCACGGAGAAGCTGGCCGCCGTGGGGGAGGTGGCCGCTCGGGCCGCTCACGAGATCAAGAACCCCCTGGCCGCCATCCACGGGTTCACCCAACTCATGGGCCTCTACTGCCCCGTCCGCGATGGGTGGCGGGAGTGCTCGAAGTACGTGGAGCGCATCTCGGGCGAGATCAACCGCCTCAGCGAGATCGCCCATTCCATGCTGACTCTGGCTCGCCCGGCTCGGCCCAGATTCGTGACCGGTAACCTGGCGGCTGTGGTGGAGGAGACCATCGAATTCCTGGCCGGGAAGGCCGCGGAGCGGGGCACGACCCTGGAACGGGTCGGCGGACCTCCCACGGTGATAGCCGACTTTGACGCCCGCCAGTTGAAGCAGGTCCTTCTGAACCTGGTCCAGAACGCTCTCGACGCTGTTTCCGGTCCGGGTGGACCTCCGCCGGGTTGGCGGAAGGTGGCCGTCGCGGTCGGCTACACCCACCGGGCCCGGCAGCGCCACATTTTCATCCAGGTTCGAGACAACGGCCCCGGCCTCCGGGGCCCGGATCGGGCCAAGGTCTTCACCCCGTTCTTCACCACGAAGGACACGGGGACAGGCCTCGGCCTGCCAATTGCCAAGAGCATCATCGAGGCCCACAACGGCGTCATTGATCTCCGCCCGGCCCACGGGCGCGGATGCGTCTTCGAGATTCTCCTGCCGGTCTCGTCCGGGACGAGTTGGACCGGATCCGTCCTCCCAGCCGCGGCCTTCGACGGTTCGGCGGACGAGGCGGCCGACCCCGGGGCCTCAACCCCGACCTCCGGACCCGAACGTGAGGGCAGGTAAGGGAGGCTGCGACGTGACCCGGAGACCCACTGAGGGCTACAAGTTTGTCGTCGTCGGCGGGGGATCGAGTTACACGCCGGAGCTGGTGGAGGGCCTCATCGCCAGGCGCGATGATCTGCCCGCGCGGGAGCTGGCCCTGGTGGACGTGCCCGCCGGACGGGAAAAGGCGGAGGTCGTCGCGGCCCTGGGCCGCCGGATGTTCGGGCGGGCGGGGCTCTCCACCGAGGTCACGGTGAGCCTCGATCGCCGCCGGGCCATCGACGGGGCCGACTTCGTCATCAGCCAGTTCCGCGTGGGTGGTCTTCCCGCCCGGGCGAGCGATGAGCGCCTACCCCTCCGGTATGACGTGGTGGGCCAGGAGACAACGGGCCCGGGCGGTTTCGCCAATGCCCTGCGAACGATTCCCGTGGCTCTGGCCTTGGCTCAAGACATCCAGGAACTGGCCCCGCGGGCCTGGCTGATGAACTTCACCAACCCGGCCGGCATTGTCACGGAGGCCATCACCAGGCATGAGGGCGGGGTCCGGGTCATCGGACTCTGCAATGTGCCCGTTAGCATCCAACGGGCCATCTGCAAGGAAATGAACGTTGAACCCTGGCGGGTGGAGGTCGACCTCGTCGGACTCAACCACCTGGGGTGGATAACGGCCGTGCGCCTGGACGGCCAGGACATCCTGCCGGTGATACTCTCCCTTCCCGTGGTGGAGCGGCAGTTCGTCCAGAACATCCCTGGGGTGGTCGGCCTCCGCCCCCTCCTCGACGCTCTCAAGATGCTGCCCTCCCCCTATCTGCAGTACTACTACTTTACCCGCGAGCTTGTGGCCGAGGAGAAGGAAGCCGTGGCCGCGGGCAAGGGAACCCGCGCTGAGCAGGTCATGGAGGTCGAGAAGGACCTCTTCGAGCGCTACCGGGATCCCAATCTCGCCGAGAAGCCCCCCGAACTGGCCAAACGCGGAGGCGCCTACTACTCCGAGGCCGCCCTCGACGTCATGGTCTCCCTCGCGGGCCCCGGAGGATCGCGAAACCGGCATATCGTCAACGTGCCGAACCGGATGGCGGAAAGTGGGGGGGAGGCGGGTGATGATCCATCGCCGGGCGTCCTCGGCCTCGCGACATCCGCCCGCCGAGTCCTGCCCGACCTCCCGCCAGGCGCGATCATCGAGACTCCCTGCCTGGTGGGACCGGCCGGACCACGGCCGATTGGGGGAGGTCCCTTGCCCCTGTCCATCCGCGGCCTGGTCCAACAAGTGAAGGCCTACGAGGAACTGACCATCGAGGCCGCCGTGACCGGCGACCGCCACAAGGCATTCCTGGCCCTGCTTAGCCACCCCCTGGTGCCGGGAGTGGCGGCGGCGGAGGGACTGGCGGGGGATATTCTGGAGGCCAATAAGGATTACTTGCCGCTCTTCGGCGACTGAGAGGCTGGCTTCAGGTTCCTTCTCACCCCCACGGCCGGGCGCGCCCGGAGGCGTGTCCCCGCGGTCCGGCCTCCTACAGGGTACCGTCTCAGGCTGTCGAACTCTGGGCTGGCACACATTCCCGTAAGGGGGCGACTCGTAGATGAAGACAGCTTCAGTGATTCTCGGTATTGTAGGCGGCGCGCTCGACGCTCTTATCGCTCTCATCATCATGATCTTCGGCGGAAGCCTGGTCGGGCTCTTCCTGAATTCGGGCGCGGTTGAGGGCCTGGAGGGCGCCGAGTACGCCGGTTCCATGATCACCGGCGCCGTGGTGTTCGTCGGCTTTCTCGTTCTTCTCGTGGGCGTCCTGGCCATCATCGGCGGCGTCGTCGCCAGGAAGAACCTCACGGTCGGCGGGATTCTCATGCTGGCGGCCGGTCTGCTCAACTTCTTCGGAGGCTGGGTCGGCGCTATCGTCGCCCTCATGCTGATCGTCGGTGGCATCCTGGCCCTGGTCGCGGCCAGCGAAGCCAAGAAGGTGGCGCCTCCGGCCCCGGCGGCTTAGGGTCATCGCGTCAGGCGTGGCGTGCGGCGACCCAGGGGCATCGCCTCGCGCGCGGCGCACGGCGGCCGGCGGTCGGGGGCGCCCGCCCCCGACCGCCGGCCTTGGCCGCTCCTCGAAGCCTCTCCGGGCCTACTCGGGCCGCGACACGCGGTAGCTCCCGCGACTCCGGCTCTTCAGGAAAGGGTGGGGAAGAAAGTGAAGATGAGGCTGCACGCTCTAATGGCTTTCATTGGGGGTCTGATCGGGATCGGGGCTACTGTCTGGTACTTCTTCACGCCCGTCACAACCGGCCGCGTCGGCGCCTTCGTGGTTCTCTCCATCGTTGCGCTGGTCATCTACGGTTTGGCCATCGGGGTCGGACTTCTCGATCAGCGGGCCAGGCAGGAGAGCCGGCTGGCGAAGATCGTGAAGGCCGCTCTGCCGATCGCGGCCCTGAGTTCGCTGGTCTGCTGCCTCCTGCTGGGCTGGACCGCGGACAAGGCCGCCGGCCACGCCGTTCCGTCTCTCATCTTGCTCTCGGCCCTGGTCAACATGCCTCGCTCCGTCTACGACCCGCTTCTCTGAGGGAGAGAGGGGCGGGCGCGGCCGGCCGGGCAGATGCTACGGGATTGCGAATACCGGCGGGCGCGAGACCAACCCACGGATGACTTCGAGGCGATCCTCGCCCCAGACGCCCAGCCGCCAGAGGGCGATCCCGGCGAGCCCCCTTCGCTTGGCCAGACCGACCTTTACCCCCAGCGACTCGGGTGTCTCGCCCCCCACGACGCCATTGGTCCCCCTCGTGGCCAGGAGGCCAAGGAGAAGCTTTTCCCTGGGTACGATCTGGAGGGCCAGATCGATGGCTTCGGTGACCTGGGTCAGCGGCTGCGGGGCGCTGAACGGCCCGTAGCCGTAGGCCATAATGACGATGCGGTCGGCGAGTGGGACCAGGGAGGGCCAGTCGTAGCCCGGGTACCAACTGTTGAGGGGATGAAGACTCAAGGTGAGTTCTAGATCGCGGGCGTGGAGAGCGTCGGACAGAAGCCGCGCGAAAGCGATGAAGTCTCGCTTGGTGGCGGCCAGGTCCTCGCCCGTCTGCCGCTGGCCAAGTCCTTCGATGTCAAGGTTCACGCCCCGGAAGTCCTGGGCGTAGCCGGCGATCTCGTCCACGGCTCGCCGCGTGGCCTCCGGGTCGCGGAGAAAAGCGTAGATCGAGGGAGTGGTCACCCCGTCTGTGGTGCGGGCCCAGTGGACCATCATATCGGTCTCGATGGCGTAGGCGCCGCACCGGGAGAGGATGTCCCGCCAGTTGTCCGGGCGCTTCTGACCCGAGTAGGAATCGCTTAGATCGACGAGGCCGGTGGTCGGGTCGAGGACGAACCAAGCGCAGGCAACGCTGGCGACAAGGTCGGTGAGCCCGACCCCGAACTCCGGGTAGGGCTGCCCGAAGAGCTCGGTCCAACTGCTGGTCTCGGCGTTGCCGAGGGCGTAGTAGCCCAAGACCTCCATCGGGCGGCGGGGAGAGGTCACGGTGATGGACCGCGTATCGTCGTGCCAGACCACTCCGGCCCCGAGAGCTTCGCCGAAGAACCGCAGCGGGATGAGGGTGCGGTCTCCGATGATCTGAGCCGGCACGTCTAAGGATCGAGGCTCGCCGTTCACGCGGGCGTCGGCCCGGCCAATCCAGAGGTCGACCGTACGGGAGGAATAGGGGTCCACGGCCGCGACTCGGAGGTTGGCCTCATCCCACTCCACCTCGCAGCCGAGGGCCTCGGCCAGGAGGCGAAAGGGCACCAGAGCCCTGCCCGCCACCAGGGCCGGCGGCACGTCAAACTCGACGGAAAGCCCGTCAAGATAGACGGGAATACGCTCCTCGTGGGGAGAGGCGGTGGAGGCGGCGGCAGCGACGACGGAGGCGGTCCCCGGCGAGGCTAGGGTTCCCGAGAGGAGGATTGAGAGCGCCAGCCCGATGGCAAGCGCATACGCGATTGGGCTTGATCTGGCAGGCACGAGGATCTCCTTTCGACCCCATCGCAGGGTCACCGGGGATTCGCATCGAGATGGCAGTGGCCATCCCTACCAGCGCGATCGCAGCGTCCGTTGCCACCAGGATTCCGGCCCGGAGTCCGTTTGCCCTGCCGGGAGGCAGTGGTAATCGCTGCCGCAGGAGGTCGGGCCCGGCGGGCGAAGACAGAACCGTCCTTGAGGCCCATCGCGACTGAATCGACCGCGTTCCGTTCTGCCCTGCGAGTGTTCGGGCAAGACTTCATCTGTGGGGAAGAGGCTAGGAGGTGTCTGGATGATCTCCACCGTGGAGGCCCTGGGTTTCAGATGTCTCAAGTACGTCCGGCAGGATCTGGACACGTTCCACATCCTCATCGGCCCGAACGCCAGCGGTAAGTCTACCTTCCTAGACGTCATTCGTTTTCTTGGAGACCTGGTCAGCGGCGGACTAGACGCCGCCCTGAGAGAGCGAACGGACAACCTGGAGGACCTCGTCTGGCGCCATCAGGGTGGCCGGTTCGAGTTGGCGATTGAGGCCTCAATCCCAAAGACCCAGCGGAGGCATCTCGCGGACCAGGCCTACGCGATATGCCGGTACGAAGTAACCGTGGCCATCGACTCCGGCTCCGGCGAGAACGTGATCGCCGCGGAGCGTGTGCTTCTTCTTCCGGAAGGCCATCGCGCACAGTCGCAGCGCTCCTTGTTCCCGGAGTCGGTGGTCCACCCCAACACACTCCAGACCAGGCAACCCGATGGCAACCGGACGGTGGTTCACAAGGTCACCGGCGGAAACGACCGCTTCTGCAGCGAGACAGGCAAGGAGTGGGAGCACACTTTCCGGCTGGGACCGAGGAAATCCGCGCTGGCCAATCTTCCCGAGGATGAGCAGAAGTTCCCCGTCAGCACCTGGTTCAAGCGGGCCCTCATTGACGGAGTGCAGTCCCTGGCCCTCAACAGCTCCCTCATGCGCAGACCCAGCCCACCCGGACAAGCCCGCGGTTTTCGCCCGGACGGCTCCAACCTTCCGTGGGTAGTCGACGAACTGGCCAGGCGCGCGCCGGAGCGTCTGGAGGAGTGGGTCGGGCATCTCCGGACCGCGTTGCCGGATCTGGCCGACGTCTGTACTGTGGAGCGGGAGGAGGACCGGCATCGCTACCTGGCCATTACCTATGCCGACGGCCTCAAGGTGCCCTCGTGGATGGTCTCCGACGGCACGCTTCGTCTCATGGCTCTGACCGTCTTGGCTTACGTCCCAGACCTTACGGGCGTCTACCTCATTGAGGAGCCCGAGAATGGCATCCACCCACGGGCGGTGGAGACGGTCTTTCAATCCCTGTCGTCCGTCTATGACGCGCAGGTCTTGCTGGCGACCCACTCGCCCGTGATTCTCAGCCTTGCCCATCCCGAACAGATCCTCTGCTTCGCCAAGTCGCCCGACGGCGCCACGGACGTCGTCGAGGGTTCCAAACATCCCGCGCTCCGCAACTGGAAGGGTGAGACCAATCTGGGCGTCCTGTACGCCGCGGGTATCCTCCAGTGAATCCCGCCGCCGGGGCCTCCCATGATCTGGTGGTTCTCGTGGCTGACAAGGACATGGAGGCGGCGTTCCAGGGCCTTCTTGGCCGGCCGCGGTCCCTGGGTACGCGATTGGTCCGGTTCAGGATCTTTGTTCATGGAGAGAGCGATCCAGGCTGCTTCCTGCGAGGTCCAGCCATTCTGCGGAGTCTGACGGACGACTACAGTTACGCCCTGATCGCCTTTGACAGGGAAGGGTGCGGGCGTGAGGGCCTTGACCGAGCCGAGCTTGAGGCCGACCTCGAGCGGCGTCTAGCGGAGACTGGCTGGGCCCAGAGGTCGGCGGCAATCTGTGTGGATCCCGAGCTGGAGAACTGGGTCTGGAGCGACTCCCCGCACGTTGCCCAGGTTCTCGGCTGGACCGACACCACTACCCCCTTGAGAGACTGGCTGCGCGACAAGGGTCATTGGACGCCGGAGTGCGGGAAGCCCTCTCGCCCCAAGGAGGCCGTCGAACGTGTCCTCAGGCATGTCCGAAAACCGAGATCCTCCGCCCTCTACCGGCGGCTTGCGTCATGTGTTGGGCTTCAACGCTGCGACGATCCCGCCTTTCTTCGGCTGAAACGGATACTATCCGCATGGTTTCCCGAGAGTGGTTCCCTATGACCCAGCAGCGCCTCTACGCCGGTGTTGATGGTGGCGCCACCAAAACTTGGGCCGTCGTCGGGGACGAGACCGGGCGCCTGCTCGGTTTCGGCGCCGGTGGACCGGCCAATTACCACGTCGTGGGGTTGGAGCCGGCCCTGCGGTCGGCGACCACCGCCCTCGCGGCCGCCGTCGCCGGCGCCACCGGAACACCTCCTTCCTCCGCCGCTCCGGCTGCCCTGTCCATCCTGACCCGGGTGGCCTTCTATCTCGCCGGCGACGACTCCCGGGAGGATCATGGGACCATCGGTGAGGCTCTCGGCCGGACCTTGCCGGCGGGGTTGGCCCGCCAGTGGGACAACGACTGCTGGGCCGCCCTTCGCGGCGGGACCGAGAAGACCTGGGGGGCGGTGTGCATCGGGGGTTCGGGCACCAATTCGGCCGCCATCGGTCCCGACGGACGGCGAGCCATCCTCCGCGGTCTCGGTTGGGAGAGCGGTAACCCGGGAGGGTCGAGCGACATCGCCCGGCAGGCGATGATCCAGGCCTTCCGGATGGACGAGGGGATGCGTTCCAGGACCCACCTTCACGGAGCGATTCTGGAAGCCCTGGACCTACCCGACTACGACGCCGTTGTCCGAGAGCATGCCGGCGGCGGGCTAGCCTTCGCCTACCTGATCATGGCCGTCGTGACTCCGCTTGTCTTCCGTCTGGCCGACGAGGGCGACGAGGCCGCCCAGGAAGTTCTCATTGAGATGGGCCGCTACATGGGTGAGCAGACCGGGGCGGTCCTGGTCCGCTCGGGTATCGAGGGCCTGGAGGCCGACGTGGTCCTGGCGGGTAGCGCCTACCGCGGCCGGAGCCCGCTGCTCATCGACTCCCTGACCCTGTCCCTCCACCGCTTCGCGCCCAGGGCCCGGCCCCGCCTGCCCCGTCACCATCCTGTCGTCGGCGCCTACCTTCTGGCCCTGGAAGGCTCGGGAGTCACGGTCGGAGCGGATAACTACGCCAACCTGGAGCGGACCGCCCCGGGCCTTCTGCCCGAGCCCGGGACGACGATCGCGGACGGGTAGGAGCGACCCTCCCCGGGATCGGCTGAGATCACTTGCCGGCGCAGACAGGACAGGTCTTTCCGGCCTTGTCCCAGCAAGACTGGCATATGAGATGGCTTTCCTTCTGATCCATCCTCCCGGGATGAGGCTACCTCTCGGTTCCGGGCGTCTCCTGGCCGGTCCGCCCGGACCCCGGGCTCACTTCTCGTCGATGGAATGGCTACCTGCCTACCAAGCGTGGATTGGGGCGCAAACGGGTGATGGGGGTGTCGGGCGCACCGCCTCCCTGGGGCCTGTGGTATAATGTGAACCTGTCAGGCCCTCTTTTGGGGCCGGGCCCCCCAGAAGCTTTGGTGAGTTTTGAGGGCAGCGGGCGTAACCGCGGGACTCTACCTGTGTAGTAGCCAGGGCAGTCCCGCTTTCTTATGAGCGGGAAGACCCCCGGGCACACTTCCGGAGGAGGAAGAAGCTTGAAACCAACTCGGGCCGCGGCTCTGTCCGTAGTCTCGAATACCACCCTTGTTCTACTTAAGCTGTTCGCCGGTATGGTCACTGGCTCGGTCAGCATTATCTCCGAGGCCATTCACTCCGGCCTCGACCTCCTGGCGGCGATCATCGCCCTCTACTCGGTCAGCCAGTCGGGCAAGCCTCCGGACGAGGACCATAGGTACGGGCACGGCAAGATCGAGAACATCTCGGCCCTCATCGAAGCTCTGCTCATTTTCGTGGCCGCCATATGGATTATTGTCGAGGCTTACAAGAAGATCATCCACGGTGTTCGCGTCGAGTCTCTGGCGGTCGGACTCGTCGTCATGGGCATCTCAGCCGTGGCCAACTATTTCATTTCCGCCCTTCTCTTCAGGGTGGGCAAGAAGCATGACTCCCTGGCCCTGCTGGCCGACGGCCTCCATCTCCGCACCGACGTCTACACCTCGGTAGGTGTCTTCATCGGTCTGGGGGTTATCACCCTAACGGGCATCAAGATCCTCGACCCAATCGTGGCCATCGCCGTGGCTCTGCTCATCATCTACGCCTCCTGGGAGCTCACTCAGAGGTCGTTCACGCCCTTGCTCGACGCCCGTCTATCGGAGGAAGAGGAGGCTGAGGTCCGCAAGATCGTTGAGTCCTTCAAGAACGATTATGTGGACTTCCACAAGCTTCGCACCAGACAGGCCGGTCCGGAGCGGCACATCGATCTTCATCTGGTAGTCCATCCCGACCATCCCATCGCCGAGGCCCACGCCCTGGCCGACAGTATCGAGAAGACCATCAAGGAGCGGTGGCGCCGGGCCTCGGTCCTCATCCACATGGAACCCTGCACCTCGCGGGCCTGCGACACTTGCCCCAATCCGTGTCCCGGGGCCGCCAACGCCATCGGAGCCGCCACTCCGGACGGCGAGATGAGGGTCTAGCCACCCCGAGCCACCCCGGCCGAGCGTCCTCTGCCGCGTACCCGCAGCCTAATGGGGAAGGATGCCGGAGAAGAGGATTCCTGGCAGCGGGACGAAACTCTACGTCGGCGTGAGTCCGGGTGGATGCGGGAAGCGCGGCGCTGATGCGGAAGGCGTGGGGCTGATGGGCGAAGCGTGGGGCTGATGGGCGAAGCGATTGCGTTCAGCGGGGTCTGCCGCAACTTCCGGGGGTTCTCCCTGAGAGATGTGACCCTCTCCGTGGAGGCCGGCTCAATCATGGGGTTGCTTGGTCCCAACGGGGCCGGGAAGACCACGATCATCAAGCTCATCCTCAATTTGCTGCACCTACACGGTGGAAGCATCTCAGTGTTCGGTCTCGACAGCCGGGCCCATGAGATGGAGATCAAGAAGAGGCTAGGCTACGTCGCGGAGAAGAACTGGCTTCCGCCTCACGCCTCGGCGGGTTGGCTCGAGGAGCTGCTTTCCGCCTGCTACCCCACCTGGGACAGTAACCTCTACCGTGGATACTTGGACCGCCTGGAAGTGCCGTGGGGCAAACCGGCTCGGGCTCTGTCCAAGGGCACGGTCGTGAAACTGGCCCTGGCGGGGGCTCTGGCTCACCGGCCGGATCTCCTCGTCCTGGACGAGCCCACCTCCGGATTGGATCCTCTGGTGAGATACGAGGTCGTCGACCTTCTCCGGGAACTGGCCCGATCGGACGGCGTGACCGTCCTCTTCTCAACTCACATCGTATCCGACCTCGAGTCTGCGGCGGATTCGGTGACGGTCCTCAGCGGTGGTCGGGTCCTGGCTTCGGAGTCGAAGGAGCGCCTTCTGGGGCGCTTCGGACGCGACGGCGGCGAACGGCCCGGCCTTGAGGAGGTCTTCCGCCGCCTGGTGCGCGGAGGAGACGCCGGCCCAAACGCCGGCCAGGACCCAGGCGCTCCATCCACGGGCCCGAGGGAGTGACGGACAGTGCTCTGGCGACTAGTTGTTTGTGACCTGAAAGCAAGGGTTGGAACCCTTCTCCTGTTCGGACCGGTGGGCGTCATGGGGAGTATCGCCTTCGGGGCTAGTCTTGGCCCTTCCGCGGGTCTGCCTTTCCTGTCCGCGTTCCTGGCCTGGTGCCACAGCACGAAGATGGCCGGCGATGACGACAAGGCCGGTCTCTGGCCGTTCCTCAGGGCGTTGCCCATCCCGCCAGCCGCGGTCGTGGGGACGCAGTACGTCTCCGGTCTGATCGCAGTGGGTCTCTACGCGCTTCTGATGACGGTCGCCGTCGCCGTGGCCTCACTCATTGCTCCTCAGGCTGTTCCTCCGTTCGGCTTCCTGGCCACCCTCCTGACCAGCCTGGCCGCGGCCGCCATCTTTATTTCCCTTTTCAACGTGTTCTACTTCCGCCTCGGCTACCAGCTCGCTCAACCCATCATGCAGTTGCTCCTACTGGCCCTGCCGGTGGGGCTGATCGGGATCAGGGTCGGAGGCAAGCGGCTCGTCCAGTGGTTCTTTGAGGTCGCGGCACGATTCGGTGGCGGGATCGGACACCCCGCCCTCTTGGGTCTGACGATGGCCCTAGGGGCTGCCGCGCTGACAGCTTTGGCCTGGGCCTACTGCGTCTCCTCTTTCCGAAGGCGGGAGTTCCCCTGATACGCGCCGGCAGAGCTGGATCCGGCAGGCCCTACCCCCACCCCAGGGCCCTCGCCACCTGGGCCACCGCCGCGCAGACGATGAAAGCCACCCCCGCCGGGATGAGGGCCGCCGCCGCGGTCCAGAGCCTTGACCGCGTCTCCTTCCAAATGGTCAGGAGAGTGGTGGCGCAGGGCCAGTGGAGAAGCGAGAAAAGCATGTAGCACAGGGCGGTGAGCCAGGTCCAACCGTGGGCGGCCAGAGCGGCGCCCAGGGCCGGGAGGCTGTCGAGCTTGACCATCATCCCGGTCGAGAGGTAGCCCATGAGCAGGATGGGTAGGACGATCTCGTTGGCCGGAAGGCCGAGGATGAAGGCGGTCAGGATGAAGCCGTCGAGGCCAAGAAGGCACCCGAGAGGACCCAGCCAGACGGCGAAATGGCCGAGGATGCTCTGGCCGTCGATGAAGGTATTGCCCAGAACCCAGACCAGGGCCCCGGCCGGGGCGGCCACCGCGACCGCCCGCCGGAGGACGAAGAGGGTTCGGTCCATGACCGAGCGGAGGAGAACCTGCCCGACTCTGGGCCAGCGGAACGGAGGGAGTTCCAGGGCAAAGAAAGATGGAACCCCGCGGAGTAGGGTTCGCGAGAGTAGCCAGGATACGGCGAAAGTCGCCACGATGCCCGCCAGGACGATGCCCACGACGATGAGAGAGGCCAAGGCGCCCGCAGCCCCCGGCGACCCCCGCACGAACTGGTTTACCAGCACTGTCGACAAGGCGATGAGGGTTGGAAAGCGGCCGTTGCAGATCACAAAGTTGTTGGTCAGGATGGCGATGAGGCGCTCGCGAGGGGAGTCGATGATGCGGCAGGCTATGACCCCCGCAGCATTGCAGCCTAAGCCCATGCACATGGTCAGCGACTGCTTGCCGCAGGCCCCGGCGGCCTTGAAGACGGCGTCGAGATTGAAGGCCACCCGCGGGAGGTAGCCGAGATCCTCGAGCAGAGTGAAGCAGGGGAAGAAGATGGCCATGGGCGGCAGCATGACCGAGACCACCCAGGCCAGGGTCCGGTAGACGCCGAGGACCAGAATCCCGTGAAGCCAGGCCGGGGCGCCGGCCGCTAGGAACAGGGCGGAAAGCCGGTCCTCGACGGCGAAGAGGAAACCGCCGATGACCTGAGACGGATAGTTGGCCCCTACCACGGTTGTCCAGAGGACCAGCCCGAGGGTCAGGAGCATGATCGGAAAGCCGGTCAGGCGTGAGGCGAGAAGTCTGTCGATGAAGGGGGTGAAGTCGCGCCCGCGTCCTTGCGGCAGGGTGGCCTCGTTCGCCAGGCGCTCAGCTTGCCGGTAGAGGCTGGTCACGATCTGGTCGGTCACGGTCGACGACCGCGGCTCGGGACCGGTCATGGGCCGGCGCTCCCGCCGGCGCCGCCTCTGCCCGAAACCGGCAAACCGGCCGCGACATTGATGGCGGGCGTGGCCAGGCTCACCTCGCGGACGCCGGCATGGCTTGTGGCCGGAGTCGTCAGCATCTCCAGAACCGTGAGATCGCCGCATAGGGCCCGGACAGCCAACCAGCGGGCGGCGGCACCGGGCGGAAGGCGCTTGGCCACCCGCGGTTCCAGTCGGCGAAGGGCTTCCTCGATCTCTGGTTCATAGATCACGCGCCGTGGGGAGGTGGCGATGGCGCCCGTACAGAGACCGGCGACAGCGTCCATGACCTCGCCCAGACCGTGCCCCGCTCGGGCCACGGCGCCAACGGCCGGAACGCCGAGTCCCGCGGCCAGAGCCCGCGTATCAAGCTCTATGCCCCTGTGGCGGGCCTCGTCGATGAGGTTCACGCACAGGACGACCTTGTCGGTCACCTCGAGGACCTGGAGGGCCAGGTTGAGGTTACGCTCCAGGCAGGTCGCGTCCATGACCACGACCACCACGTCGGGGCGCTGGAGGCAGAGGTAGTCGCTGGCCACGCGCTCATCGACCGAGCCGGCCAGGAGGGAGTAGACGCCGGGCAAGTCGACGATCGTGTAATTGACTCCGCGGTGCCGAGCTACCCCCTGGGCCAGGAGCACGGTCTTGCCCGGCCAGTTGCCGGTGTGTTGCCTGAGTCCGGTCAGGGCGTTGAAGAGAGTGCTCTTGCCCGTGTTGGGGTTCCCGGCCAGGGCGACCACGGGATACCCGGCGTCGCGCGGATGCGGGCTCGGCCCCAATCGTGTCTACCCCCAAGCTCGCGCGTGTGGTGTGGTTTCCGGGGAGCGCGCTCTCCCTGTTCCCCTCCGGCTGGGCTCAGTAGCCGGGTTCGATCATAACGCGGTCGGCGTCGGCTCCTCTGAGGGCGATCGTGGAACCCCTGACGCCGTAGGCGGTCGGATCTCCGAGTGGACTGCGGCGCAGGGCGCGGATGACCGTGCCCGGCACAAAACCCAGGTCCAGGAGGCGTCGCCGGACCAGGCCCTCGGCCACCAGACCGCTCACTATGCCGGTCTGCCCAGGCGGGAGAAATCGAAGTGAGGCGCAACGAGCCAAGCCTGGTCGCCCCCATCCATTCGCGCGGGTATCCGAGATAATACTACGGGTAGGCTTGCGGAGGGGTGACTCCTCCCGGGCCAGGGCAGGTATGGGTCGGGGATCGTCGAAACACGGTCAAGCTTTGGAGGGAGTAACATCGAGCCGGACCTGAGTTTCCTGGACGATCTCAACCCCGAGCAAAGGGAAGGGGCCACCTATACGGGTGGGCCTCTCCTCATCCTGGCCGGCGCGGGTAGCGGCAAGACTCGATGCCTTACCTATCGGTTCGCCCATCTCGTCCGTCGCTTCGGTCTCGACCCCGGCCGCGTCCTGGCCATAACCTTCACCAACAAGGCTGCCCGGGAGATGCGCGGACGGGTCGAGAAGCTCCTGGGTCCTACTCCCTTGGGCCACGCCGGCGGCTCTCTCTGGGTCAGCACCTTCCACTCCACCTCGGCCCGCCTCCTGCGCCGCTACGGCGACCGGGTCGGACTGGGCCCCAACTTCGCCATCTATGACGAAGACGACCAACTGGCCCTGATGAAGCAGATCGTGACTCAGCAAGACTGGGATGAGACCCGTTGGCCGCCGAGAGGTCTTCTGGCCGCGATCGGACGGGCCAAGGACGAGCTCGTCGGGCCGGAGGAACTGGCCGCCTCGGCCCACGACTTCCGCGAGGAGCGGGCGGCCAAGGCTTACGCTCTGTATCAGGACCTGCTCCGCCGCAACAACGCGGCCGACTTCGACGACCTCATCTTCAAGACCGTGGTCCTCCTGCAAAGCAGTCCCGACGTCCTGGGGGAGCTGCGAACCCGCTTCCTCCACGTTCTCATCGACGAGTACCAGGACACTAACCACGCCCAGTACGTCTTCGCGAACCTTCTCGCCGCCGGCCATCGCAATCTGTGCGTGGTCGGGGATGACGACCAATCCATCTATCGGTGGCGGGGCGCGGACATCCGCAACGTTCTGGAGTTCGAGGAAGACTATCCGGACGCCAAGGTCATCCGCCTCGAACGGAACTACCGCTCGACCAAGACCATTCTGGCCGCGGCCAACGGCGTCATCGCCCACAACCAGCGGCGGAAGGGTAAGGAGTTATGGACCGACAACGATAGCGGCGACCCGGTGGTCTACTACCTGGCCGAGGACGAGCGCGAGGAAGCCGAGTTCGTCGCCGGCGAGATCCTCGGCGGGCAACGCTCTCGGGGTACGCCGTTCCGGGCTTTCGCCGTGCTCTATCGCACCCACGCCCAGTCGCGGGCCTTCGAGGACGTGCTGGTGAGGAAGGCCGTTCCCTACCAGATCATCGGGGGCGTGCGGTTCTATGAGCGGAAGGAAATCAGGGACGTTCTGGCTTACCTCAAGGTGGTCCACAATCCCGCCGACGAGGTGAGCCTGGAGCGCGCTCTGGCCGTTCCCAGACGCGGTATCGGACCGCAGACCCTGGCCAGGCTTCGGGAGATAGCCGAGATGCAAGCGTCTGATCAGGCGCTCCTTGGCGCCATCCGGGCCGTGGCTTCGGGTCGAGTCGACCCCGGGGGTATCGGGCCCAAGATGCGAGGCGAGATCGGGCGATTTGCGGACCTCATTGACCGGCTCGCGGCCAGGATCGAGACCATGCCCGTGGCCGACATGGTTCGCGAGGTGGCCGAGAAGAGCGGGATGATCGACGCCCTGAGGCGCGAGGGAACGCCTGAGGCCCAGTCCAGGATCGAGAACATCGAGGAACTCGCCACCGTGGCCGCCGACTACGCCCGCCAGTCCGAGGACGCTTCTCTGACCGCGTTCCTGGAGACGGCCGCTCTCCTGGCCGACATAGACGTCATGCGGGAGGGAGACGACGGGGTCGTCCTGATGAGTGTGCACAACGCCAAGGGTCTTGAGTTTCCCTACGTCTTCGTGGTTGGACTCGAACAGGGCCTCTTCCCGCACGGGAGGTCGATCGAGGAGGAAGGCGGGCTGGAGGAGGAGAGGCGGCTCTGCTACGTGGCCATGACCAGGGCCAGGGCCCGACTCTACGTGACCCATGCTCGCTACCGCACCCGCTACGGCTACACCCAGCCGACCGAGGCCTCGATCTTCCTGGCCGAGGTGCCCAAGAACACCCTATTTGTAGCCAGCCTCACGGCCGACCGGAGCGTGGTCGGGGAAGACGCGGACGGCGAGGCTGAGGTTCGCGCGAACCGGCCCCGAAAGATGGCGGCGGCGCGGGACCGGGAAAGGCCGACCCACTGGACGGCGGCGACCACTCCGGGCACGGCGGCGACCACTCCGGCGCCCGCCCAGACCGGCTCTGGCCCGCCAGGTCCGGCCGAGGCGGCTAAAGCCACCCCGCGCTACTCGCCGGGGGAGAGGGTCGTCCATCCCAAGTGGGGCGAGGGTGTCGTCGTCGGGCTAAGCCGGGTCGCCATCAGGCCGGGCTACGCCGGCGACCTGCAACTGCGGGTGGCCTTCGACGGCCAAGGCGTAAAGACGATTCCCGCCACCGACGCCGAGCGGCGGGCGAGATAGGGTTGGGATTGAGATGCCGAAGGGGGCGACGACATGAGCGGCGAGGGCACTCCTGGCCACGAGGAGGCCCGCGAGGAACTGGCATCCCTGCGGGACCGGATCCACTTCCACAACCACCGCTACCACGTTCTCGACGCTCCCGTGGTCTCCGACGCGGAGTTCGACGCCCTGATGCAACGCCTTGGCCAACTCGAGGCCGCCTATCCCGATCTCGTCAGTCCCGACTCGCCCAGCCGGCGCGTGGGTGGGACGCCGATCGAGAGCTTCGGCCCGGCGGTTCACGGTCTGCCCATGCTGAGTCTGGCCAACGCCTTTGGCGAGGATGAACTGAGAGCCTTCGACCGCCGGGTGCGGGGTCTGCTTCCCGGCGAGGACGTTACCTATGTCGTAGAACTCAAGATCGACGGGCTGTCGGTGGCCTTGCGCTACGAGGATGGCCTCTTCGTCCGGGGGGCGACCCGCGGGGATGGGACGACCGGCGAGGACATAACCGAGAACCTGAGGCGGGTGAAGTCGATCCCCCTGCGACTGGGCGCCGCGGTCTCGCGTGGAGTTCTCGAGGCGCGCGGCGAGGTCTACATGCCGATCCGAGAGTTCGAGGCCCTCAACCGCCGGCGCGAAGCGGCCGGGGCGCCCCTTTTCGCCAATCCCCGCAACGCCGCGGCCGGCTCGGTCCGGCAGCTCAATCCATCGGTGACGGCGAAGCGATCGCTCGACAGCTTTCTCTATGCCCTGGTCCAGTTCGCGGGCCGGCCACCGGGCGGCGCCCCCGCCACTCACGGGGAGAACCTGACCTTCTTGGGTGGCCTGGGCTTCAAGGTCAACCCCGCGTGGCGCCAGGTCCGGGATATGGACGAGGTCATCGCCTACTGTGACTTCTGGCGGGAGAAACGTCAGGGTCTGCCCTACGAGATCGACGGGGTTGTCATCAAGGTCGACACCCTCGACCAGCAGCGGCGCCTCGGAGCGACATCTTCTTCGCCCCGCTGGGCCGTCGCCTTCAAGTTTCCGGCCGAGCAGACAGAGACGCGGGTCCTCGACATCAACGTCAACGTCGGCCGGACGGGGGCGGTGACGCCCGTGGCCGAGCTTTCGCCCGTGTTCATCGCCGGCTCCACCGTGAGCCGCGCCTCGCTTCATAATGCCGACTACGTTCAGGACAAGGACATTCGCATCGGCGACTGGGTCGTCATTCAGAAGGCCGGAGACGTGATCCCCGAGGTTGTTCGGGTCCTGCCCGATCGCCGCACCGGACAGGAACGCGAGTTTCGCATGCCGGAGGTCTGTCCGGTCTGCGGGGCTAAGGTCGTGCGCGAGGAAGGCGAGGCCGCCCACCGTTGCACCGCCTCCTTGAGTTGTCCGGCCCAGAGGGCCGAGGGACTTCTTCACTTCGCCTCCAGGGCCGGAATGGATATCGAAGGTTTGGGCCCCGCTGTCCTTTCGCAGCTTCTGGCGGCGGGTCTCATCCGGGACGCGGCCGACCTCTACGGGCTGACCGGGCGCGAGGACGAACTTGCCGCCCTGAAGCGGATGGGGGAGAAGTCGGCCTCCAATCTGCTTGGGGCCATCCAGACCAGCAAGGAGCGCCCCCTCCACCGGGTTCTCCACGCCCTGGGCATTCGCTACGTGGGGGCCAGGGTCTCCCGTGTGCTGGCCCGCCACTTCGGGACGATGAGCGCTCTTGGGGCCGCCGGCGTGGCCGAACTTACCGAGGCGCCGGAGGTGGGCGAGAAGATCGCCGCCGGCGTCTCCGGCTTCTTTGCCGAGCCCCGGAATCGGGAGCTTATCGAGAGGCTCGAACGGGCCGGCGTGAACATGAGCGAGCCCGGCGGGGCGGTCCGGCCGACCGAGGCGGCGGACGGCCCGCTCCAGACGGAGCTCTTCGGGCCGGGATTCCCTCCCTCGGACGCGGAGTCGCCTCTGGCCGGCAAGACCATCGTCTTCACCGGGACCCTCAAGAGGCTGAGCCGGGGAAAGACCGAGGAACTGGTCGAGAGTCTGGGGGGCCGGGTCGCCTCGTCCGTCTCGGCCAAGACGAGCTTTGTCGTGGCTGGGGCCGAAGCGGGGGCCAAGGTCGACAAGGCCCGGGAGTTGGGAGTGCCCGTGCTCGGCGAGGCCGAGTTTTGGGCCCTGGTGGGGAAGGTTGGTCCCTAGGGCCCGGCGGCCGGCCGGTGAGGAGAGCGAGACACTGTTGAAGAAAGGCTCGTTGGCCGTACTCCTGGGCGGCATGTTCGTGGTCATGGTCGGCTTCGGCATCATTATCCCTGTTATGCCGTTCTATGTCCTGCACTTCGGCGCGTCTTCCGTTCATCTGGGTCTGCTCATGGCCACCTACTCCGTGATGCAGTTTATCTTCGCGCCGCTCTGGGGCGCCCTGTCCGATCGGATCGGGCGGAAGCCCGTGCTGGTCTTCGGCCTGGCCGGTTTCGTTCTGAGCTTCACTCTGTTCGCGCTGGCCACCCGGTTGTGGATGCTCTTCGCCGCCCGGGCCCTGGCGGGGATTCTCTCCTCGGCGACCATGCCGGCGGCCATGGCTTATGTCAGCGATATGACCTCCGAGGACGAGCGCGGCGGGGGCATGGGGCTGATAGGCGCGGCGATGGGACTGGGCATGATCTTCGGCCCGGCTATCGGCGGGCTCCTGACCCGGTTCAGCATCCAGACCCCCTTCGTTGTGGCCGCCATCATGGGGGCCGTGAACCTGGTGGCGGGGCTCGTGTTCCTGCCCGAGTCCCTGCGGGGGGCGCAGGGTCTCGGCCGTGGCGGGGCCAGGGTCCGGGCGGCGGCCGCTCCCGTGGAGGCGTCCGCGACGTCCGCTCCCGTGGGTGGTCGCTGGGCCCTAGCCCGCGGTTCACTACTCGTTCTGTTCGTTCTGGTCTTCGCGGTGAGCTTTGCCATGGCCGGCTTCGAGAGCGTCTTCGCCCTCTATATCAACGCCAAGCTTGGCTACGGATCGTCGGAGATGGGCCTGATTTTCGCGGCCATGGGCCTGGTCGGGGTCGTGGCCCAGGGCGTCGTCGTCAGCCGGCTCATGCGACGGTTCGGAGAAGCCGCCGTGACCCGTTGGGGCTTGGCCCTGAGCCTGGCCGGCATGCTCATCACTACCCGTCTCGGAAGTCTCTGGACAGCCATCTTGTTCGCCTCGGTCTTTTCGTTCGGCAACTCGCTCACCCGTCCGGCGCTCTCCACTCTGGTCTCCAAGAGAAGCCCGGGTGGGCAGGGTGTGTCCCTGGGGACGATGCAGTCATTCGACAGCCTGGGGAGGATCGCCGGCCCGACGTGGGGCGGGGTCGCCTTCTACATTCTGCGCGATCTCCCGTTCTACACCGGCGCGGCGACCCTGGCCCTGGGCCTTGGGGCGACCTTGGTCTGGGCCTCGCTCCTGGCCGGGACGAGGCCGGGTGATGGCCGCGGCGAGGCCCGGGCGCGCGCGGAACCTGGAATCGAGGGACGCTAGGGAGGGGAACGGCCTGAAAGAGTTGGACTTTCTCCTGCGACGGGCCGAGGAAATGGGTTCGGTCTACGCCGACGCTCGCTTCCAGGATCGTCGCCTTACTCTCATCGGTCTGGTCGCCCGTCGCGGGGCCCAGGCGACCTGGAGTGTTTCCCGCCACACGGAGCGCGGTCTGGGCTTGCGGGTCGTGGGGCCGGGGGGTGGGGAAGGCTTCGCCGCCACTTCCGATCTTTCAAGACCCGCCCTGTCCAAGGTTGTCTCCGACGCCGTTGCCGGAGCGATGCAGGCCGCGCCGGCCGCCGGGAAGGACGAAACCGCGAGGCGGGGCAGCCGGCCCGCTCTCGGCCCGCCGGTCGTCACCGTGGCGAAGTCCGCCACCCCGCGGAAGGCGGACCCGGAGGATTTTGACATCCTGGCCAAGCGTGACATTCTGGAAGGTTTCCGGGCCGAGGCTTTTGCCCGCCCCGAAACGAGCCGGGTGAGCCTGGCCTACGCCGACGCGGTCGGGACCGATCTTTTCGCCAGCACCGAGGGTTCCCTCGTGGAGGTAGACTCGGCTCGGGTTATCCTGAGGTGCGGGGTCGAGGCCTCGCGCGGCGCCGCTTCGTTTGACAGCGTCGAGAGCCTGGGCGGGGTTGGCGGCCTCGAACTCGTGGCCGAGCCGGCGGTGAAGGATCTGGCTTCCCGCCTGTCCGGGAACGCCGCCGAGTGGCTCGGGGCCAAGGACTCGCCGGGCGGGGAGCTAACCACCATTCTCGACAATCAGGCCTGCGAGAACTTCACCCATGAGGCTGTTGGCCATGCTTGCGAGGCCGACACCGTCCTGGCCGGGGCCTCGGTCCTGGCCGGGAAGCTTGGCGTCGAGGTCGGCGCCCCGGGCGTGAGCGTGATCGACGACCCCGGACGGCCCGGCACCGTGGGGCTGTTCCCCTACGACGACGAGGGCGTGCCGGCCAAGGCGGTCACTCTCATTGAAGAGGGCGTTCTAAAGGGCTACCTTCATACCCGCCGCACGGCCGCGGCCTTGGGGGCAAGCCCCAATGGCCACGCCCGGGCCCGCGACTTCGGCCATCCGCCGATTGTCCGCATGGGGACCATCAACATGGAACCGGGGGACCACAGCTTTGAGGAACTCCTTGAGGGCGTGGACGAGGGCATCTACCTCATGGGTAAGCGCGGCGGTCAGGTGGACCCGGCCCGGGGTGTCTTCCAGTTCCGGCCGGACCGAGCCCGCCTGATCGAGAAAGGCGAACTCGGCCGTCCGGTGCGGGCGCCGTCGCTCTCGGGAAGCATTCTTGAGATTCTCGGCAGCATTGATGCCCTGGGCCGTGATCTTCGCTTCCACCCCGGAGGGTGCGGCAAAGGGTCTCCCCTTCAGATCATCCCCGCCGGCTCGGGCGCCCCGCATGTGCGCCTGAAGCGGGCGACCATCGGCGGGACCGAGCCAAGGCCGGCGGCCTCGGGTCGCGCGACCGCCCGCCGGACAAGCGGGTCAGCGGCGACCGCCCGCCGGGCGCCCGGGTCTCCGGCGAACCGGAAGGAGGGCGGGGACTGATGCAGGACCTGGTGGAGAAGGTCGAGCAAGTCCTGGACATCGCCAAGCGTGCCGGCGCCGACGGCGCCGAGGTCTTCGTCATTGACGCTCCGGAGGATGTGGTGTCCTTCGAGCCGGCGGGAGTGGGCGGTGAACCGGCTCCGCGAACGGCGGTGACCGTCCCCAAGCGAGGCCTGGGCCTGGCCGCTCGCTGGGGTGGTCTGGTCGGCTTCGCCTCGACAACCGATCTTGAGCCCCAGGCCCTGACTCTGGTCGTTGAAGCCGCCCGCGGGACGGCCTTTCCCGAGAACCCACCCTTACCCCTGACCCCACCTCCGGTGCGCCTCTCGGAGGCTGGGCCGGGTCTGTCAGACAAGCGCCTCCTGGAGATGAACCTGCCGGACCTGGCCGGTGTTGTCCGCGACGTAGTCAGGGACGTCCGCGAGGCGGGCGCCGGTATCCTGGAGGCCAACGGCTTCGCCTGCTGCCGGCGTCGCGCCGTGGGAAACTCGCTGGGCCTCATCCGTTCGTCGCTCGACACCCGCATCGGCGCCGCCGTCTACGCGGTTTCGCCCGGGGGCGGACTCGGCGGGTACGGGCGGCAGTCGCGCAGCCTGAGCGGGTTCAGGTCCTTGACCGTCGGGGCCAAGGCGGCGGCGATCGCCAGGGCGTCGGACAGCCCTCGCGACGTGGTCGCCGGCCGGCAGACGGTGGTTCTCCGCCCCGACGCCGTGCTCTCCCTCCTGACCACGTCCCTCGGCCCGGCCCTAGGGGCCGATCGGGTGCTGGCGGGGAACTCGCCCTTTACGGCGGCCTCCCTGGGCCAGATGGTGGCGGCCCGCATCCTCTCCATAACCGACGACGCCACGCGCCCGTCGGCCAGCGGATCCTATGACTTCGACGCCGAGGGCGCCGCCGGGCAAGTCACGCCGCTGATCGAGGGCGGCCGATTGGTCTCGTTCCTGCACAACAGCCGGACGGCGGCGAAGTGGACGGGTGGCCGGACGGCGGCGAATTGGACGGGTGGCCGGACGGCGGCGAATTGGACGGGTGGCCGCCGCGCGGCGACCTCCACCGGCAACGCCTCACGCGAGAAGACGGACGACATGTCCACCTTCGTCGAACCATCCGGTGTCTTCGGCTACCGACCCGGGGTAATGCCCTCGAACCTGGTCGTCCAGGGGTCGGAGGCCACCTACGGCGATCTTGAGGCGGCGGGGGTCGACCGCGGGCTTCTGGTTTGCGACGTAATGGGGGCCTTCGTCATCGACGCGGCCGTCGGCGACTTCTCGGTGACGACGACCAATGCTTGGGCCCTGGAAAGAGGAAGACTGGCCTACCCGGTGAAAAGGGCAATGCTATCCGGGAATGTGTACCGTCTGCTCAAACAAGTCTGCGCCCTAGTCGAGGAGCCCGAGGATGCGGCCGGGCCCTTTTCACTGCTCAGCCCGTCGTGGGTTGTGGCCGACCTGACCGTGGTCTAGCCGCTCAGGAGGTTTCGCTAGTGGCCATTATTACCCGTCAAGAGGTCGAGCACGTGGCCTTACTTGCCCGCCTGGCCTTCGAGCCGGACGAGATCGAACACTTCACCTCCCAACTGAACGACATCCTGGGGCACATCGCCCGGCTGGGCGACCTCGATACGAGCCAGGTCGCGCCAACCGCGAGTGTTGTGGCCGGGTTGTCCACTCCTTTGCGCGAGGACGAACCGTGGGTAGGGCTCGGACGCGAGGAGGCTCTCGCCGGCGCGCCAGTCAGCGAGCGGGGCTTCTACAGGGTCCCGAGGGTCCTCGAATGAAACTGATCGAGAGCACCGCAAGTCAACTGGTCACGCTCATCCGAGAGGGCGAGGTCAAGCGCTCCGAGGTTGTGGAGGCTTACCTCGAGCGGATCGCGGCCGTGGACGAGAGCGTCGGTTCGTTTCTCACCGTGACCTCTGATCGCGCCCGGCGCTCCGCCCGCCTGGCCGACACGGTGGCCGAGGGTGGCGCCGCCCCCGCCGGGGGCGTGCCCTTTGCCCTGAAAGACAATATCTGTGTCAAGGACGTTCCCACGACGTGCGGCTCCCGCTATCTCACCGGCTACCGGCCGCCTTACAGCGCCACGGCCGCCACCCGCCTCGAGGACGCGGGCTTCCTCCTGCTGGGCAAGACCAACTGCGACGAGTTCGCCATGGGCTCGTCCACCGAGAACTCCGGGTTCCACCCCACGGCTAATCCCTGGGATCTGCGGCGGGTGCCGGGCGGTTCGAGCGGTGGTTCCGCCGCCGCTGTCGCCGCGTTCGCGGTCCCCTTCGCCCTGGGTTCCGACACGGGGGGGTCCATCCGGCAGCCGGCCAGCTTCTGCGGTGTCGTCGGGCTCAAGCCCACCTACGGACTGGTCTCCCGCTACGGGTTGGTGGCCTTCGCCTCCTCGCTCGATCAGATCGGTCCCATAACCCGAGACGTCACCGACCTGGCCATGGTCCTCGGCGCAATTGCCGGACCCGATCCGCTCGACTCGACCTCCGCGCGGGGAAAGCCACCCGACTACACCCAGGCCCTCGTGCCCGACGTGGATGGTCTCAGGGCCGGCATTCCCCGCGAACTCTTCGGCGAGGGCATCGAGCCCGAGGTTCGGCAGCGGGTCGAGGAGGCCGTTGCCGTCCTGGGCGAGCTTGGCGTGGAGATCGAAGAATGTTCCTTGCCTAGCGCGGCCTACGCCCTGGACATGTACTACGTCATCGCCCCGGCCGAGGCTTCCTCTAACCTGGCCCGCTATGACGGCGTTCGCTACGGCCACCGGGCGGGTTTGGGCCAGGTGACTCCGGCGGGCGAGGGCGACGAGGGCGGGGCCATCGCCCGCGCCGAGGAGGGCGCCGCGGGGGGCGCCAAGGGGGTTCCCGCCGCCGCTCCGCCCGGCGACCTTCTCAGCCTCTACGTCGCCACGCGCCGCGAGGGTTTCGGACCCGAGGTCAAGCGACGGATCATGCTCGGAACCTACGTCCTATCGGCCGGCTACTACGACGCCTACTACATCAAAGCCCAGAAGGCCAGAACTCTCCTGAGACAAGACTTCGAGCGGGCCTTCGGCCGCTACGACATTCTCATCTCGCCCACATCGCCGACCCCGGCTTTCCCCATCGGGGAACGCGTAAACGATCCCCTGGCCATGTACCTGGCCGATCTGTGCACCATTCCAGCCAGCCTAGCCGGCATCCCGGCCCTTTCCGTGCCCTGCGGCTTCTCGCAGGGACTCCCGGTGGGCCTGCAGATCATGGGTCCGGCCTTCTCGGAAGAGACCCTTCTCCGGGTGGCTTTCGCCTACGAACAGCGCACCGACCACCATACCAAGCGCCCGCCGCTGCTGGGGGTGAAGCGCCGGTGAACGAGGAGACCATGTCTAGAGGCTACGAGGCGGTCATCGCTCTGGAGGTCCACGTCGAGCTCTCCACCCGGACCAAGGCCTTCTGTTCCTGCCCGACGGCCTTCGGGGCCGAGCCCAACACCCAGGTCTGCCCGATCTGCCTGGGACACCCGGGCGCCCTGCCGTCGCTCAACCGGAAAGCCGTGGAGTTCGCCGTCAAGACGGCTCTGGCTCTTGACTGCCAGGTCCATCCGGAGTCGGCCTTCGCCCGCAAGAACTACTTCTACCCGGACCTTCCGAAGGGCTACCAGATAACCCAGTACGACCGTCCCCTGGCCACTGGCGGGCGCCTTGACGTCGAGGTCGGAGCCGAGACGCGGCGCGTCCGCGTCCGACGGCTACACCTAGAGGAAGACACGGGCAAGCTGCTTCACGCCGGCGACCTCTACTCCCTGGTCGACTTCAACCGCTCCGGGGTTCCCCTCATCGAGATCGTCTCCGAACCCGACTGCCGCACCCCGGCCGAGGCGGCGGCCTACCTGGAGACTCTGCGTTCGGTGCTGGAGTATCTCGGCGTCTCCGACGTGCGGATGGAGGAAGGCTCCATGCGTTGCGAGCCCAACATCTCCCTCCGCCCCGTGGGTGTCGAGACCTTGGGGACCCCGGTCGAGCTCAAGAACCTGAACTCCTTCCGCGCCGTCGAGCGGGCTCTGGCCTACGAGATCGAACGGCAGACCGCCCTCCTGGGCGCCGGCCGCCGGGTTGACAAGGAGACCCGGCGCTGGGACGAGGCCTCCGCCTCCACCAAGTTCATGCGCCGCAAGGAAGGGGCCGACGACTACCGCTACTTCCCGGAGCCCGACCTGCCGCCCCTGACCCTGGGGGCCGGCTGGCTGGAGTGCGTCCGGCGGTGCATTCCGGAGCTGAGGCCGGCCCGGCGGGATCGTCTTGTCCGCGACTACGGCCTGCCACCCTACGACGCGGGCGTCCTGACCGCCTCCCGCCACCTGGCCGACTACTTCGAGGAGACGGTGAAGCTTCTGGCCGGCGGCGCCAAGGCCGTCTCCAACTGGCTCATGGGCGACGTCAGCCGCCTCCTGAACGAGGCCGCTCTTGAGCCTGCCCTGATGAGGACCAGGACGTTCACCCTGCCGCCTTCGTCCCTGGCCGAGCTCGTAGCCCTAGTGCAAGAGGGAACCATCAGCGGCAAGATGGCCAAGGACGTTCTGGAGGAGTCTTTCAGCGGTGGGCAGTCGCCGCGAGCCGTCGTGGCCGAGAAGGGGCTCAGCCAGATCTCCGACTCCGGCGCCCTGGAGACCATCGTGGCCCAGGTCGTCGAGGGTAACCCGTCCGTGGTCGCCGACCTCCTGGCCGGCAAGGAGAAGGCCATGGGCTTTCTCGTCGGACAGGTCATGAAGGCCACCGGGGGCAAGGCCAACCCGCGGCTGGTGAATGAGATGATAAGGGCAAAGGCTGGAGTCTGACCCAACTCCCGCGGCGCCTACTCCCCAAACCCCTTCCACCCGGCTCGTCTCCCGGCCAGTACCAGCACGAGCATGATGAGATCGGTCCCGGCCAGGATCCAGAAGGGAAGGGTGATCCCGCGGGTGTAGGCCACCCCGGTCACGGCCGCCCCGGCCAGCGCCCCGATCGCCTGCATGGCCCCGTAAATCCCGCTCACCGCGCCCCGCACTCGCCTCGGGACGGCGTTGGCCCCGACGGCCTCCCAGCACGGGGCGGAGACGAACGCGGCCAGGTAGGTGAGGAGGTTCAGGAGGCTGAAAAGCCAGGGGTCGTTGGCCTGGGTGATGAGAACCCACGACGGAACCGTGATGGCCAGGCTGATGACCATGAGGCGCGAGTGGCCGATCCGGTCGGCCACCTGCCCGCCCACTAGTTGGCCCAAGGCCGCCCCCAGGGCCATGGCCGTGCTCGCGGCGCCCAGACCGGCGTAGCCCACCCCGAATCTGTCGGTGACGTAGAGACCCCAGATGGGTGGCAAGAGAGACATGGCAAACCCGGTGAAGAGCCAAATGACGGCCATCAGGGCCGCCGCGCGGCCGTCGGGTCCGAAGATGAAACGAAGGCTCTCGGAGGCGGAGGGCCGAGTCTCGGCCGCTGGGGTGGCCGCGGACGCTCCGGCGACCTTGGGCGGCAGGGTCTCCCGCACCCGGGTCGCCAGGGCCAGGACGCCGAGCCCGGACAGGGTCGCCGCCGCGGCCAGGACCCAGCGCAGGCCAAGTCGAGCCGCCGCCAGGCCAACCAGGGGCGGGACCACGACCCCAACCAGATTCTCCACAAAGCCGACGGCGGCAAAGGCGCTGGCTCGCCGGCCCGGCACCGCCGACTCGGCGATGAGGGCTCGGTAGCCGGCCCCGGCTACTCCGCCGAGACCCAGGAGGATGGCCGCGATGACCAGGCCGGCCGTTGTCGGGGCAAGGAGGGCGACCAGCCAACCGGCCGTGCGCAGGAGCCTGCCGGCCACCAGTACCGAGCGCCGCCCGAGCCTGTCGGCCAGCACCCCGCCGGCGAAGGCCATCGGGGCCTCGACAGCCGCGGCCAGGCTGAAGAAGAGCCCCACGAAGACAACCGCCACTCCACTCTCGCGCAGATAGGGTGAGAGAAAGCTGTTGAAGGCGAAGTAGCCGAGGGTCGAGGCGAGGGCGACACCGAAAAAGCGACGAAGATTCGGCGTCAGGGCCGCGAGCCGGGGCGGGCGGCCCGAAGTGGCGCCGGCTGGGCTAGCCGGGACATCGCCGGCTATGGAGTCTTGGGGCACGACATTGTCACCTAGCTATGAATAGGTCTCCGGCGAGGCCGGCGACGGCCTCAACGGGCGCACGCGGGGTGTGGTCGTCGGCGAAGGAGCGGGAACGCTCGAACAGGGGGGCTACCCCCAGGCCCCCACTGTACCCTGCCCCGTCCAGGTACCTGGCTACCGTAGAGTAGGCCAGTTCCGGGGTATTACACTCATCCGAAAGGTGGGCGAGAAGGATCATTTTCGTCTCGGGTCCGGCGATAGCCGCCAGAGCCTCCCCGGCTTGTTCGTTGGAAAGGTGGCCGTGATCGGAGAGAACGCGTCGGATCAGGTGGAGGGGCCGCCCCGAACGGACCTCCAGGTCGACGTCGTGGTTGCTCTCGAAGATGACGTAGGCCACCCCGCGGAGCAGGTCGACGATCTCCCTGTCGACGACGCCGAGGTCGGTGGCCACGGCCACCTGGGCCTCACCGTCCGTCACCAGGTAGCCAAGGGGCTCGGGGGCGTCATGAGATTTCCGGAAGGGCAGGACCGTGAGCCCGCCTACTCGCGCGACCTGGCCCGCCCGCACCGGGACGGTCTCCCCAAGGCGACGGCGGTACTCGCGGCCGCCCGGCCTGGCCCCGGAACTCAAGGACTCCAGAAGTGTCCGCGAGCCGTACAAGGGCACGCCGAACTTGCGGGTGAAGGGGTTGACCAGCCGAAGCGCGGTCACGTGGTCGGAGTGGTCGTGGGTCACGAGGACTCCGGCCAGCGAGGCCGGGTCGGTCCCGGCTTCCCGGAGCCGGGTCTCCAGCCGACGGATGCCAAGCCCGCAGTCGACCAGGACCCTCGTTCCGTCGCCACCCTCGATGAGGTAGGCGCTGCCCGCTTTGCTGGAACTGGCCAGAGAACAGAAGCGCATGGAGGGGATGGTTCCAGGCGGTAGGGCGGATACCTGCGGGAGCCGTGAGCGAGACCGTTCTCGCCGGTGGCTGCGTGCGGGCTCTGGTCGACGGCGCCCGGACCGCCCCAGACGCGGGGCGCCGATCGCGGTCAAGCTGGGGGAACCTGGCAGGAAGCGCGGGCGTCTAAGACGTGGCCCCGAAGCCCCGGGAGGGCGGAAGGGGAAACTTAATGTCCAGGAGGGTGAGCGTGGTGAGAAGACTGCTACTGGTTGCCCTGGTCTTGGTCATCCTAGGTGGAGGAATCGCCTGGAAGGTCATGGCCGATAGACCCGAGGCTTCGACGGGGACGGTGACCCCGGCCGACTCCGCAAGCTTCGTCCTACCAGATAGCTACCAGCCGACTCAGGAAGAGCAAGCCTGGATCGATAGCCACACCGGCGCCGCCGGCGCCTACTCGCGGAAGTTCGGCGATTACCTTTTCGCCCTGGTGACCATGGGTGAGAAACCGACCGGAGGTTTCGCGGTCGAAATTGCCCAGGTCGGTGTGTCCGGGGACAAGTGGGTCGTCGATGTCCGGTTCGTTTCGCCGGGAGCTAACGACATCGTCATCCAGGCCTTCACTTACCCCTTCGGGTACGTGAAGATCAAGAGCGACGGCAAGGGTCTCGTGATCCGCGATGTCACCGGCCAGGCGCCGGTGGAACTGACGGTGACTCAGGAGTAGTTCGGCCGGGCGAGAGGACTGGCAAGGTCCCTCGCCCGAGTTCTCTACCGCGGCGATGCCGCCATCCGTTACACCGCCAACCTCAACCCACCCCACGGTCTCCCTGGCCGACGGGGCGCCGGACACCGCACAGAACTGGACCTGAGTTCACCCAGCGGCGTACCCCACGGTACGTGGCCTGTAGGAGGTCGCGAGGGTAGGCTAGAACTAGTTCACCGCCGGATGACGGCTCTGGCTGGATCGGGAGCCGGCGAACGAGGGGAGTCATCGACATGTCCAGACGAATGTGGTGGGGAGTAGCCGTTGTCGTAGTAGGCCTCCTGCTCCTGGCCGCCAATTTCGGCTACATAGCGCCCTTCAGCGTCTGGGGACTCTGGCCCATTCTCCTGATCCTACCCTCCGCTAAATTCGCCGCCGGAGGCATGACCATCGTTGTGCGGAGCGATCGGGGTCGCGTCCGGGCCCAGGCCGCCACCGGCGTCGGCTACCGACTGGTGGCCCTGTGGGTCGCGCTCGGCGCCGGCGCGCAACTGCTGCGCAACATCAATCTCATCCCCTGGGATTGGGGCGACGTGGCCTACTGGACTCTGCCGCTGCTCTTGGTTGGCATCGGTCTGGCCCTGATGCTCCGTCCGCGCGATGGCCTGTGGCACTGGAGCCAGAAAGAGAGGATGGGCCGGGCGGCCTCCGGAACGTCGGTTATTGTTGGCGATCTTCGCTTTGGCGCCCGTCCCTGGGTCTTCAAGTCGCCCATGAGCGTGAGCCTGTGGGCCGGCGACGTTGGCGTGGACCTGACCACGGCCCAATTCACTCCCGGTGATAACTTCCTCGCTCTTCACGGCTGGGCCGGCGACCTCGACGTTCGAGTGCCGGACGGCATCGAGGTCGTGGTCGAAGCCCATTGCGGCGCTGGGCAGTTGCGCGTCTTCGGGGAACGCCGGGACGGGCTCGGCTGTGATCTCAAGGCGACACGAGCGGCAACCGACGGCGCCGACCCGATCCGCCTCTTCATCGGGGCCGATCTCACCTTCGGCGAAATCACTGTAAGGTAGGCGAGCCGCGTAGATGAAAGACACCAGGGAGAACGGGCGCCAGAACGGCCAGCCACCAGTCTCGCAACGCTTCCTCGGAGTCCAGTGGCGGCTTCTCCTCTCACACCTCGAGGTCGCCGTGGGCGCCTCCATCCTGACCGCGCTCCTGATGACGATCGCCGTCGCTGATCGCAGCGGGCCGGCCACGGTCGTCCTCCTTGGTCTGGGGGCCGTCCTTCTGGCCACCATCGTCGGCGCCTGGGTCGGTTTCAGTTCTTCCCGCAGTCTCAAGCTCCGCCTGCGCGAGGCGAGTCGCTTCGCTTCGGCCCTGGCCCGCGGCGACTACCGGCAACGGATCAACGCGGGGGCGGCCGGGGATGCCGGGCGACTCGACGAAATCGATCAACTCGCGGGAGAACTCAACGCCATGGCCGATAGCCTCGAGGCCGCCATACAAGACCTCCGAACCCTGGCCGAGCGCAACCGGGTTCTGGCCGAGGAAGCCGGCCGGTTCGCCGCCCTAGAGGAGCGAACTCGCCTGGCCCGCGATCTTCACGACACCGTCAACCAGCAGGTCTTCTCGCTATCGATGCAGGCCGCCGCTGCTCGCCGTCGCCTCGAGATGGTCGACGTAACGGATGGCCGTCTGACCGAGGTGGGCTCGCTTCTCACCGATGTTGAAACCCTGGCTCGCTCGGCCCACCGGCAGATGCGCGATCTTATCCTCCAGTTGCGCCCGACAACGCTTGAGCAGCAAGGACTTGGCGCGGCTCTGGAGGAGTACTCGCGAACCTTCGCGGAGGCGGCCGGGCTGAAGTGCGCTTGCGGCATAGGTTTCTCTGGACGGCTGAGCCCCGCCGTCGAGGAGGCCTTTTTCCGTATCGCGCAGGAGACCTTGAACAACGTGGCCAAGCACTCCGGGGCCGTGGGCTTCGAGATCACCCTGGCTATGGACGCTGGCTGCCGGGCCGTCATGAGCATCCGCGACAACGGTCGGGGATTCGACCCGGCCCGGCCGGTTAGAGCCACGGCCTTGGGTCTCCGGGGTCTGCGGGAGAGGGCCGCCGCTCTCGGAGGTCGGGTCAAGGTCGAGAGCGCCCCAGGCCGGGGGACAACGATCGAGGTTTCCTTCCCGGTCGCGGAGACAGGGTCCCAGGCCAAGACCGGGCCCGATGAGAGGAGGATGCCACCTAGTGATCCGGATCCTGATCTGCGATGACCACGAGATCGTCAGGCGAGGACTGCGCGGCTACCTCGAGACGGAAGCCGACTTCACCGTCGTCGGCGAAGCCTCCGACGGGGCGGCTGCCGTTCGCCTGGCTTCCGAACTCGAGCCGGACGTTATCCTCATGGACCTGGTTATGCCTGAAGTCGACGGGATCGAGGCCACGCGGCGGATCATCGCCGCCCGCCCGAAGGCTTGTGTCGTCGTTCTAACCAGTTTCGCCGACGACAGCCGTGTCCTCCCGGCTCTCCGGGCCGGCGCGCGCAGCTACCTCCTCAAGGATGTGGCCGCCGAGGAACTGGGGCAGAGCCTTCGCCGCGCCCATCGAGGCGAGTCTGTTCTTCATCCGGCGGCCGCCCAGCGTGTTCTCCGGGAAATGACAGCCCCCAAAGGCGCCGAGCCAACCCAGCGGGAGCTCCAGGTCCTGCTCCTGGTGGCTCAGGGACTCTCAAACCAGGCCATCGGGGCCAAGCTCTTCATCACCGAGCGCACGGTGAAGGCCCACATAACCTCGCTTCTGGCCAAGCTGGGTCTGTCCGACCGCACCCAACTCGCCATCCATGCCCACACGCATGGTCTGGTGAAGTAGGGGCCGCCGCCCCCGCCGCTTTTCAAGCTCTTCGCCTAGGGCCTTCGCCTAGGCTCTTCGCCTAGACCCTTCGCCCGCGGGCCAGCAGGATCATGGCCAGGACGGCCATGAGGGCCAGGGCTGACGCGCCCGTCAGGACCACGGCGGCGCTCCAGAACGTTGTCAGAAGGAGGAACACTCCGGCCACGACGATGGCCAGGACCGTGGACGGAATATTCGAGACCCGCCACGCGGCCACGATCGACCCAAGCGTCGACATTTCCAAGATTACGTAGAACAGTTGAACCCCAAGCCAGATGAAGATGAGGTCGGCGATCTGTCCGAAGGGCTGGCGGGCGAAGCCGGCTCTGTAGACGATGTCGGCGGCCAGGGCGTAGGTCAGGATGAGCCAGGCGGACCTCGTATTGGCGCCGCCCCCGCCACCCCCGGGCATCTCCCTCCGACCCACTGGAGAACCTCCTTCCCGCGCCGGCCTTCCCGCCGCTAGCCTTCCCCGCTGCCGGACGTCGGAATCACAGATCCCGAGCAGGCGTACTCTTCGTGTCCGGTCGGCGCCAGGCCCAAAGAAGCGGCCAGGGCCAGGGACGGAAGGTTGCGCTTGTCGGCGATGTAGAGCGGGGTCAGCCCGCGGTCCAGGACGGAGAGGAGCAGGGCCCCGACCACGACCCGAGCGTAGCCGCGCCGGCGGTAGGTGGCGGCAGTGGAGACGCCCACCTCCGCGAAGCGGTCCGACTCCCAGAGGATCGTCGCCGAAGAGACGACGGATCCTCCGGCGACGAGACGTTGGCCGGGCTGTCCGTTCTCGGCGTAGGTCTCAAGGCGCGCCTCGCCGGCCCCCGGAAGCGCCGCCGCCATCCGACGCGTGGTCGGACCCGGTCTCCAAACCACGGTCTCCATCTGGTCGCCCACACCCGAGAGGACTGCATCCAGGGCGCTACGGTAGGATGGCTGGGTGATGACATAGTGCTTCAGCCCGTGGGGCATAGCCCGGACGATCAGGTCGGGAACAAGCTCCGGGCGGCTGGCGCGCAGGACTACCAGGGGATGATCCCGGGGTCCCGTGTCGCAGATGGCCAGAACCGCCTGACCCTGCCCGCGGGATTTATCGCTGACCGGCCCGACCTCAAGGCGGCCGGCGCCCCCCGGTTCGACCACGACATGGCCCGGGGCGACTTCCCTGAGGAGGAAGCGTCGCGAACGGCTCTCCGGGTGGGTCAGAAGGTAGTAGGCTGTGAGGGCGTCCCCCGGGGAAGCCGGATCGAGCAGGGTCCGGCAGGCGCGGACGTAGGCCTGGCCCGTTTCCGCACCGGACGGGTCAGGCACGGACCTCGCGCCTGAGGACGCCGGTTACGCCCAGGAGGGCGAGGGCCGGCAGGGCGACGAAGAGCGTTGTCCGTATCTGGGAGAAGAGAGCCGGGGCCGAGGAGGACGGTCCGGTCAGCCAGATGACCCAAAGGGAGGCCCCGAGGACAAGGTCGGCGACGGCCCAGGCGCCCGTGGCCGCGACCACCAACGGGACCAGGCCTCGCCTTCTGAGGGCTTGGCCGGCGGCCACCAGGGCGATCGCTCCGGCGGCGCCTCGGACGAGGGTGGGGAGAACCTTGACCGTGTAGACCAGCCCGTTTGACCCGACGAATGCCGAGAGGCCGGCCGGGCTGGAAAACAGGTAGATAAGAAACTCGATCAAGGGGGCGACGGCGGTCTGCAGGGCGAAGACCGCCAGGAAAACGGCCGCGCCGCGTCCGAAGGCCGCGTCGTCGCGGGCGCCCGATCGAGCCGCGATCACCAGAAACCAGACGGCCCCCAGGGCCAGGACCAGGTCGGCGACGATACCCAACCCTACCGTGACTTGAGTCACTGTCGAGACCGCGCCGGCGAAGGGGTTTCCCAGACTGAAGGTCCCGAAAACCGCACGGAAGGCGAAGAGAGCGGCCGAGGCCACGATGAAGACCCGGGTCGGAGCGTAGGAGAGACCGCGCATCACGGCCAGCCCGCCGGCGGCGAACAGAGCCAGCCCGATCGCCACCCAAGCCAAAGTGCCCACGCGACCGATGCCGGATCCGAACTCACCGAGCCGCAGGGCGATGGAGAGGTAGCCCGCGGAGTAAAGAACCAAGAAAAGTCCGAGCCAGAACTCCAGTGGTGAAAGGGTCAGTTGGGTCTCGCCAGTCTGCGCGGTCGACACCTGTCTTTGCCCCCTCCGCGGTTCAGCCAAAAGAACCCTTGCCGGGCATTGGATTCGCGTCCGGCAAGGGCGCTTCCTTCCCGTTAGCGTGTCCCGAACTTAGGCCGTGGGTGGAGACGGGGGTTACTCTTGGAGTATTCCCGCCAGAGAGCCTCCTCGTAGGCGACTTCAGCGCCACGCGGGACGTAGTTGGAGGTCTTGGCCAGGCGAAGCAGTTCCTGGCGTTCGAGAGTCTCGTCGCCGAAAACCGCCGCCTTGACCGCGCTGAAGATAGCGTCGAGGCCATTGATGCCGATGGGGCTGCCGCCGACGTTAATGATCCCGACTCCTCCGCCCGCTCCGCAACCGCAACCGCCTGAGCCCGGCGTGCCGGAAGAAGAAGCGTCAGATGAGGTCGTCACGTGCGATCACCTCCGGGTGGGTGAATCTGGACCTTCCTCCACAGCATGTGCGGCCCGGACGTCCGAGGTGAATTAGGCCAGCCTGGCCCGGCGTCTCCGAAGGGGCTGACGCCGATCCCAGTAGGGGGAGAAGCGTAGAATCCAGCTTCTGATCATGGGGCGGAACATGCGAGCTAGGTGTCGCTTGCAGCCCAGCGTGAGGGCCATCTCCCGGGCGAAGTCCTCCGCTGTGTGCCGCTGGTAGGAGAGAAGAGCCTCACTCTCGGTGGTGTCCATCCAGTCGGTATAGAAAGGAGTATGCCCGTAGGCCGGTTCAGGGAAACGACCGATGCCGGCCGCGTCGAGGAGACGACCCACGTAGACGCGCTGGTAGAGCTGGCAACTGGGCCCCCCGCCGACGAGAAGGATCTTGCCCCAGACCCTAGGACTGAGGGTGGCGTTGGCCACGGCCAGGCCCGCGTCGGCGGGATGGATGAGTTCAATCCGCGTGTCGAGCGGGATTTCAAACATTGTCCTCAAGGTAAGGGCATCGAGGACCTTCAGGTCCAGAGCCGGGATGGCCCCGAAACGAAGGATCGCCCACCTCAGACCGGAGGCCTTGAGTATCCGCTCACATTGGATCTTGTGAGACGTGTAGTTGTCGCTGGCTTCAACGGGATCCGAGGCCACGCGCGGTGGGGGAAGGTTCTGGGCTTTGCCGAAGACGGACACCGACGAAGCGAAGAGAACCCGCGGAGGACTGGGTTGAATGCTCGCCGCATCGGCAAGGTTCCGCATTCCGCCGACGTTGATTTCCTTGGCCCAATCGGGGTGGGCTTCGCTGACGGGGGGAATGACTCCCGCCAGATGGGCGACAACTTCCTGCCCGACCACAGCCGCGGTCAGGTCCTTGCGGTGGCGAAGATCGCACCAGGCTACGTCAACTCGACCGCCGAATCGACCGGCCCAACGGTGCAGTCGGGCCGCGGAGCGCTTGTTGGCTCTTGTCGGAAGGTCGAGGCAACGGACCTCGTGGCCACGGAGAACCAGTTCACGCGTTGCAAAGGAACCAACATTGCCGAAAGCGCCGGTCACGAGGATTCTCATCGGCGACCTCCTCCAAAAGAGGTAAGAGGGCAATTCGACGCGGCCCACGACGCTGCCTGCAAGGAAATGCGTCGCGTTTGTTCTTGAGTCAGGCCTATGCTATAATCCAGCCAAGTTTCGTGAAATCGTCGATTTCTGGGTTGCCAGGCATAAAGGCGATGACGGGGACGGTAGGCGGAAGCCGATCGGTCGGAGCGAGCCCTGATGGTGAGAGAGGGCGCCGGCGAGCCGCCGAAGATCACCCTCGAGCCGTGGCCCGAAAGGCTGGCGGACTGTTCCGGTTCCCACCTACTAGGCGTCACCGCGATGCTCCCGGCGTTAACGGGGCGGGCGTGAGGAGCGGGCCGTCGGGCCGGTCCCGCGCCAGAGCGAATCTGTCGCCGTCGGCGGCGGGTTAACCAGGGTGGTACCGCGAGGGCCCTCGTCCTTGGAGACGAGGGCTTTTCTGTTTGGCCCGAGTCCGGTTGTTTGACTCCAGTAAGGAGGACGCCGATGTTCCGAGAGGTCAGCGCCAAGGTCAGCTATCCCAAGATGGAAGAGGGTATCATCGAGTTCTGGCGCCGGAGCGACGCTTTCGGGAAGGTCCAGGAACTAAGGCGTGGTGGACCGGTCTACACTTTCTACGAGGGACCGCCCACGGCCAATGGCATGCCTCACATAGGACACGTCCTGCCGCGGAGCATCAAGGACCTCTTCCCCCGCTACAAGACCATGCTCGGCTTCTACGTCCCCCGCAAGGCCGGCTGGGACACCCACGGCCTTCCGGTCGAGCTTGAGGTGGAGAAGAGGCTGGGCATCACCTCGAAACCGGACATCGAGAAGTACGGGGTCGAGGCCTTCATCGCCCAGTGCAAAGAGTCGGTCTGGAAGTACGAGAAGGAGTGGGTGAAGCTCACCGAGCGCATCGGCTTCTGGCTCGACATGGAGCACGCCTATGTGACCTACCACACCGGCTACATCGAGTCGGTCTGGTGGGCCCTGAAACGCATCTGGGATAAGGGTTGGCTCTACCAGGGCTACCGGGTCGTGCCCTACTGCGCGCGCTGCGGGACATCCCTCTCCAGTCACGAGGTGGCCCAGGGCTACGCCGACGTGGAGGATCCCTCGGTCTTCGTCCGCTTCCCGCTCCTGGGGGTTACCGTCGGGGGACGGCCGGTCTCTCTCCTCGTCTGGACGACCACTCCCTGGACCCTGCCCTCCAACACGGCCGTGGCGGCGCACCCGGAAGTGGACTACGCCGCCGTTGTCCCCGACGGAAGCGACGAGATCCTGGTTGTGGCCGCGGCCCTGGCCCCTCGCGTTTTTCCCGACGGCTACCGGGCCGTTCAGACCATCAAAGGCCGCGATCTGGTGGGCCACTCCTACGAGCCGCCTCTCCCGTTCTTCGAAAGCGAGCGGGGCCAGGCCGAGGGCAAGGTCTTCACCATCCTCCCGGCCGACTTTGTGACCCTCGAGGACGGCACGGGCCTCGTCCATCTGGCCCCGGCTTTCGGCGAGGACGACATGAAAGTCGCTCGCGAACACGGCCTGCCGGTTTTGCGGCCGGTCGACGCCCGGGGCAAGTTCACGGCCGAGGTCCCGCCCTGGCAGGGTCGGTTCGTCAAGGAGGCCGATCCGGACATCACCCAGGCTCTGCGCGATGCGGGCCGTCTCTATCGATCGGAGACCTACCGCCACACCTACCCGTTTTGCTATCGGTGCGACACACCCCTCCTCTACTACGCCGACACCGGCTGGTTCATCAGGATGACCGCCGTCAAGGACGAACTCGTCCGGATCAATCGTGACGAGATCACCTGGTACCCTGAGCACATCAAGGAGGGGCGGTTCGGCGACTGGCTTCAGAACCTGGTTGACTGGAACCTGAGCCGGAACCGCTACTGGGGCACGCCCCTGCCGATCTGGGAGTGTGGCGGCGACCCCGAGGGTGGCGCCACCGGCCACCCCGGCCCCGGCCACCGCGTGTGCATCGGATCGGTCGAGGAACTGCGCCGGCTGGCCAGGCCCGAGACCATACCCGAACCCTTCGACCCTCACCGTCCATACATCGACAGGGTCGTCATCACCTGCCCCGAGTGCGGCGGCGAGATGCGCCGGGTTCCGGAACTCATCGACGCCTGGTTCGATTCCGGTTCGATGCCCTTCGCCCAGCATCACTACCCCTTTGAGAACCGCGAGGAGTTCGAACGGGAGTTTCCGGCCGACTTCATCTGCGAGGCCATCGACCAGACCAGGGGCTGGTTTTACAGCCTTCTGGCCATCTCGACGGTGCTCTTTGGCCGGCCGGCCTTCGAGAAGGTTCTGGTCACGGAGTTCGGCGTCGACAACGAGGGGCGCAAGATGTCCAAGCATGTCGGCAACGTCATCGACCCGTGGGACGTCCTGAACGTTCAGGGGGCCGACGCGCTCCGCTGGTTCCTTTACGCCGTCAGCCACCCCTGGTTTCCGAAGAGATTCTCGTCCCGCGTCATCAGCGAGTTCCAGAGTCGCATGCAGGACACGCTCTGGAACGTCTACTCCTTCTTCGTTCTCTACGCCAACCTCGACCGGTTCGAACCCGACACCGCGGCCATGGTGGCTGCGGTGGGAGACGTCGGCCGCCCCGCTCGCGTCCGCTTGGGTGGCCGCGAGGTCAGTGTCCCACCTCCCGGCCGGCGCGGCTTTCTCGACCGGTGGATTCTCTCCCGCCTGAACCAGGTGGTGGCCGAGGTTCGCCGGAATCTCGACGGCTACGAGGTCCTGCCGGCGACCCGGGTCATCGAAGACTTTGTGGATGATCTCTCGAACTGGTACGTCCGGCGGGGCCGGCGACGCTACTGGCGCGCGGGCGCCGACCAGGACAAGGTCTCGGCCTACCAGACCCTCTACGAAGTGCTGGTGACCGTGGTCCGGCTTCTAGCCCCGTTCACCCCCTTTACGACCGAGGAGATCTACCAGAACCTGGTCCGGGAAGGGGGTGGGCCTGCTCCTGAGAGCGTCCACCACTGCTTCTACCCCGTCTCGGACGCCGCTCTCATCGACGACGAGTTGATGCGCCGCATGGCCATCGTGCGCGAGTACGTGGTCTTGGCCCGAGCCGCCCGCAACCGGGTTGGCATCCGCACCCGACAACCCTTGAGGCGAGCGGTTCTCGTGGGACCGAAGGGTGACGCCGGGGAAGTCGAGGATCTACTCGACCTCCTCTCGGATGAGGTCAACGTCAAGGAGGCCTTGATGGGGGACGACCTCGGACCCTATGCCCTTCGGGCCATCAAACCGCGTTTCGACATCCTCGGTCCGCGCCTCGGGCCCCTGGCCCCCAGGGTGGCCAAGGCCCTGGGACGACTTTCCCCCGAGGCGGCGGCCCAGGCGGCCCGCCGCCTCGAAGCCGGAGATAGCCTAGAGATCAAGGTCGAGGATCAGATCGAGCCTGTTGTCCTGGCCCCGGGCGACGTTGAGATCCGCACTGACAGCCGTCCTGGATGGTCCGTTGAGGGGCAGGAAGGCCGCTATGTGGCCCTCGACACCGAGATCTCGGCCGACCTGCTCGCCGAGGGCCTGGCTCGCGAGATGGTCAACCGGGTCCAACGGATGCGCAAGGAGGCCGGCTTCGACGTGGAGGACCACATCGAAGCCGTCTACGAGGCCTCGGGCGAGGCCAAGCGGGCCCTGGCCGCCAGCCGGTCCTACGTAGCCACGGAGGTCCTGGCGGAGAGGTTTGAGGAGGGCGAGGTCGCGGCGATAGCCGGGGGTGGCGAGGACCTGTCGGCCCCCAAAGCCGCCGGGGCGGGATCCGACGCGGGGGGCCGGGTCGAGGGCTGGTTTATCCAGACCTTGGATCTCGAAGGCGACTCCGTGCGGGTGGCCATCAGGAAGGTCCGGTAGCCGCGGCGCAGGAGAACCCTGACCGGCGCGGGAACCTCTACGGCCATGTTCCAGCTTGAAGTGGCGCCAGGCATCACCTTTGTGGAGGGGGAGCGGCGAGGCCGCTTCCCCTTCGGCAATGTATTGGTGCTCTCCTCACCTCGGAGAGGGGCCGGCGAAGCGAGGGTTCTCGTCGACACCGGGGCCGGCGAGGACGTCCTGACGGCGATCCTGGCCGCCGGTTCCGTGGATCTGGTCATCAACACCCACTACCACATCGACCACGTTCGAGGCAACGGGTTGTTTGGCGGGGCCTCCGCGCCCGGCACGCCCGGCGGGACTCGGGCCGTCTTCTGGTGTCCCGAGGGTGAGTCCGGGCCCATCTCGACCTGGGAAGGGTTCCTCGAGTTTACCGGCTTCGGCCGGCCCGGCTTTGACGAGGCCCGCCTGTTTCGGAAGGCTCTGGGGTGGACGCCGACCGCCATTGCCCGGGAGCTCCGCGATGGCGAGGTCCTCGACCTCGGCGGTCGAGGTGGTCTTGAGGTGGTGGTCCTGCGTCTGCCGGGCCACACTCCGGGCCACACCGGGCTGTGGTTTCCGTCGGAGCGGGTCATCTTTAGCGCCGACATTGATCTTTCCGGCTTCGGCCCGTGGTATGGGGACGTCTACGGCGGCATCGATGACTTCCTGACCTCCATCCGTCGCCTAGACGACCTGGTTGACGAGGCCGGCGGGAGGGGACGCCATCCGGTGACCATTATCGCCTCCCACCGGCGGCCCATGGCATATGATGACTTTAAGGGTCGCCTGCCCCGGTTTGTGGCCCACGTGGCCGCGAGGGACGAGCGCATCCTCGGTATCCTTGCCGCGGGTGGCCCCTTGACCCTGGAGCGAGTGGTCGACGAGTGGCCGATCTACGGCCCTCAGGCCTCGCCCTTGCCGGGCGTCCGCAAGTCCGAGTACTTCATGGTCAAGCACCACCTGGAGCGTCTGGCGCGGGCCGGTCGAGTTGTAGTCGAGACTGACGCCGCTGGAACTGAGGGGCTCGGAGGTAACGGGGGTGACAAGTTTGGAGGCAAGAAACTGTGGCGGGTTCCGTGAAACCTCTTCCCGGTGGCAAGACCAGACCGGCCCCGCTTGAGGCGGGCGACCTCATCGCTGTCGTCGCCCCCGCCGGCCCGATCCATGAAGCGGCTCTGGCCGGAGGGCTGAGAGTCCTGGAAAGTCAAGGTTTTCGGGTGGCTCTGGGCGAGCATCTTCGAGACCAGCGCGGCTACCTTGCCGGCCAAGACGAAGCCAGGGCGGAGGACCTCAACCGGGCCATAGCCGACCCGGACATCCGCGGCATACTCTGCGCCCGCGGCGGCTACGGCTGCGGGCGTATCCTGAACCGCCTCGACTACGCCGCCCTCCGCAACGACCCCAAGATCTTCGTGGGCTACAGCGACGTGACAGCCCTCCACCTGGCCTTCGCCCGCGAAGTTGGCCTGGTGACCTTCCACGGACCGACGGTGGAGAGCTTGGGGGCGAGGCTGACTCGATTGACCCTGGAGACCTTCATCCGGGCGGTGACCTCGCGCGAGCCCCTGGACGTGATGCGTATGCCTACGGACTACCCCGCTCCCCGGGTCGTCAGCGCGGGGCGCGCCACTGGAATCCTGGCCGGTGGAAACCTTAGCCTCATCTGCGCCCTCATGGGCACCCGCTATGAGCTTGAGGCCAAGGGAAAGGTCCTCGTCCTTGAAGACGTGGGGGAACAGCCCTACCGGGTTGACCGCATGCTCTGTCAACTCGGCCTGGCCGGGAAGCTGACCCAGGCGGTCGGCGTTGTAGTCGGGGAAATGGTCAATTGCGCGGACGCGCTGGACCTGGACGAGACAGAAATGGCCGCCCCGCCGGAGGCGCGGGGACCCGGCTCGCTTCCGCGACGCCCGGGACCCGCCGCCGTGGCGGCGGCGCCCGGCTCGCCCGAGTCTACGCTCGCCCTGGACGACGTTGTGGTCGACTATCTCGGCGGACTTGGCCGGCCGGTTATCTCCGGTCTGCCCTGCGGCCACGGCCGCGACAAGTGGACTCTGCCCCTTGGCGTCATGGCCACGGTGGACGGTTACAAGGCCAGGCTAATCATCGAGGAGGCGGCTTGCGTGTAGTGGCGTGCGAGGGGTGTGGCGGCTTGCGCGTAGGGGCGGCGTCCGGGGCCCGCTAGGTGGACTCGGAGTAGATGACGTGGTTCGACTCGCCGCTCTCGCCCAGGGCGTTATAGGCCGTCACATAGTACTCGTAGCTGTAGACGCCGTGCGGGCCGTAGCGGCCGTCAATGTAGGTCGTCGTCGTCTGGTCGGAGATAAGGAGCCACGGTCCCGGACCGCCCGGGGCCACGAGATCGCGGGAGTAGAGGCGGTAGCCCGTGGCCGTCGGCGCGGCATCCCAGGCCAACTGAACCTTGTTGCCCTGGCCGGTTACCCGGGCAACCCGCAGGTTCGCGGGCGGCGGTGGAGGGGTCGGCCCCGTCTGGGTGGTGAACTGCTGCACGGCCGACTGGGAGGTGTTGCCCACCCCGTCAGCCGAGATGACATAAAAGTCGTAGGTTGTCCCCGCCGTAAGCCCGCTCAGGTTCATCGAATGGCTGGTGACCAGAGTGCTGTTCACCGGCGTCGTGGTCCAGGGGTTCGTCCCCGTCCGGTAGCTCACCGCGCTCGTGGCCGGCTCATCCGTGGTCCAGGTTATGGCGCAAGTCGTTTGGCCGGGACTGGCGGCGACCGCGCTGATGGTCGGCGGCGTGGTGTGTGGTCCGGCCGTGGCCGTGACCACATTGGACGGGTTCGATTCGGTTCCGGCCGAAGCGTTGATGGCGATGACCCGGTAGTCGAGACTGAACGGTGAGGCCTGGTCCTGGTCGATGTAGGACGGGGCCGTGGTCGTGGCTATCTGAGCGAAGGACGTGACCGGATCGGCCGTGTTCTTGCGCTCCACCCGGTAACTGGTCGCGCCCGTGGTAGGCGTCCAGTTGAGGGCCACGTCGTACCACACGCCCTGCTGGGTCAGGGTCACGCTCAGGGTGGGAGTGGCGCACCTGGTCCAGAAGGCGATGTCCGAACTCACGGTTGTGTTTCCGGCCGGATCCGACGACCGCACTCGGAAATGGTAGTTGGTCCCCGGGTCCAGGCCGCCGAGGGTCACCAGGTGACTTGTGAGAGGGTCGCTGCCCAGCGGCGAAGATTGTCCGTAGCTTGTCGTCGTTCCGTAGTCGACCTGACGCGAGGCGGGTTCGCTGGTCTGCCAGGAGACGTCGGCGGTGGTCGTTCCGAGGTTGGAGACCGCCATCCCGGATATGGTCGGGAAGATGGTATCCATGATGATCGAGCCCGGCGCCGGGACCGATTCGTTGCCGGCTCGGTCGCGGTATTTGGCCCAGACCGTCTTCGAACCGTCCGGGGCCGGGAGAGTCCAGGAAGCGGTCGGGCTGGACGGATTATAGTCCTGCCAGGCCGACCAGGACGGCGAGGGCGTCACGGCCGGGTCGTCGTTGGTGAAGCAGACGGCATCCACTACTCCGGAGTCGTCCGTGGCGCTGAGGTTCAGAGTGACCGCCGCTGCCGTCGTATAGGTCAGGCCGCCGTTGATGGTCATTGAGCCCGTTGGCCCGGTCTGGTCGGTGAAAGACGCCTCGTAGGTCACGGTCACGGAGTAGGTTCCGGGCGGCAAGTCCCAATCGGCGGTCAGGCGAAAGTCCTCAGGCAGATCGGTTGTTGCGCAGGGGACCTGGGCGTCCTTGAGGATCGTCGGCGCTACCGACAGAGTTGTCCAGGAAGAGCCCCCGTGCGGTCGCTCCTCGAGGACGTAGGTTCCGGAAAGAGCCGTGGTTGTCGCGACCAGGCGCCACTCCAGGTCGCTTCCGACAAGGAAGGTTGCCGCCGACTCGCGGATGACAGCCTGCCCGGGGTCGACGGCGCCGAAGTCGATCGTCCCGCCGGGCGGGCTCGTGGTGATCGCGAAGGACAGAATGCCCAGGGCCGCCCGGGCGACGCCTTCCCAGGCCGATGTCGTGAGAAGGAGGAGGCCCACGGCCACCAGGACCGTCGCCAGAATCCGCTTCCGACGGTCTCGTGTCCCGCTACGGCGCCGTGGCGTATTTCTCGTCCCGGCCATGCGGCGCCACCTCCATTCGATCTAGCTCTCTCGGCCACCCGACCGGCGGCTTCTGTCCGGCCCGAGGTCTCGCCACGCGTCCAGCGGGCTCGGTCTGACCGCGGACTACCCGGGAATCAGGCCGGTAGCCCCGGAGACGGCGAGACAGGGGTAGCCTTCTTCCGCCCTCGGCGGGCCATGAAGTATCCGAGTCCAAAGGCCAGGAGCACGATGCCGACGATGCCCTTGACGGGGAAAATGAAGAAGCTTCGGCTGACCTTGAGCGGCTCGGGTCCGCCGTACTCCACTTCCAGGTCCATACGGTAGCGGCCGTAGAACGGAGCGTCGGTCCAGGGGATCTCCACGAGTTCCTTGTCGCCGGGCAGGATGATCTGGCCCGAGACCACGACCCCACGCACGACGCGCGCTCCCTTGCGGAACGTGGCCGTGACTCGCGGCTGGATGTGGACCCCACCGGTGTTCTCGATGGGGGCGAAGACTCGAAAGACTTGTCCCTCAGCCAGACGGGCGACGTTCCAATCGCCGATGACCAGACCTAACCACCAGTGTCTAAGGGCGCCGGCAAGGCGAGCCGCGGGGGTCTCCGTGGGCGAGGCGTCACGAGGGACGTCGCCGTAGGGGATCAGGCGGGCCGATCGGTCCAAGCCCTCGCCGATGGCCACGCAGATGACCGAAATCACGCTCCCGTTGACCTGAACGGATGCGGAGGACGGACCGGCCACGGTGTCCGGCGTGGCCGTGACTCCGAAGGCGGCGTAGTACTCTCCAGCGGGCGCGTCCTCCGGGACGGTGAGCTTGACCAAAACCTCTTGGCGCTGGTTCGGCCGCATTGGGAAGGCCATCGGGTCGGCCGTGAGCCACCCGCCCGCCGACCAAAACTCGGCCCCGGGCTCGGTGAACTCGAAGCCGCTGGTCCCGCGGCGCAACGCGTCGTAGAGATAAACCTGAGCCTGGAAACTCTCAGTGCCGCCGCTGGAGAAGACAGCCTTGACCGTGACCGTCTGGCCACGCCCCAGGTCATAGGCTGTAATCACGGGCGAGACGCCGATGCTCAAGATCGGCTGGCCCGGCGCGGCCAAGGCCGAGGCCGAGGCGGTCGGACGCCCGGGCGAGGTCAGGAGAGTGAGGGACAGCGAAAGGCAGATGACGGAGAGGAGAAACGCTGCCGGCCGAGCCCTGAACGTCCGCGCGGGAATCGAACTCCCGGCGAGGGCGCGTCCGCCGGTCCAGCCGGAGGGGCCGCGCCCGTGCGCCGGGAGTCTGGTTTCTCTTAAGGGCTTCAAGCCCGTCAACCCCGTCTATGCATGTATCCGCATCGCCTTACGTGCCAGGGCTAACGACGTAAGTGACGCTTCCCTCGTAAGCGCCCGGAACGTCGGCCCAGTCGGCCGTGAGGGTATAGGCGTAGACGTAATCGTCGCCGGCGCCGGTGGTCTTAGCGTGGTTGGTGACGAGCGTTGTCGCCGAGCCGCTGAAGGCGCCGCTCCCACCGCCCGACAGCGCCCAACTCATGCGACTGATCGGTATCTCATTGGTGCCCGGAGCGACCTCGCTGAACTTGGCCCCGGCCTGGTAGCCGAAGTTGTAGGTTCTGTTACTCTTCACGTTCGCCGTGATGGAGTTACCGCCATCCGCGGCGGCGCCCGGATCAACCGTCCCGAACGTAACCGGGGTGGCGCCCGTGATGGTCAGAACCTGGTGTGAGGCCAGGGTAAAGCTGAAGGTAACCGATCCGGTCAGCGTATCCGCGGCGGCCCCGCCGGAAAAGCCCAGAGCCATGAAGCCGATGCCGGCCACGATAAGCAAACCTGCCAGGTGTTTGCGCATTGAATGTCCCCCTCTCCCTATGTGGTGATCCGCGTAAACCAGCGAAGGAAGACCCGAACTTGGCACCGAGCGATACCAGTGCTATAGAAAATATAGTAGCAACCCAGGTACTACCTGTCAAGGAAAGGCATACTTATCGAGAAAGGGTCGCAATCTGACGCACAAGGATTCGCCGGTGTCAGGGCAAAATGGGATAACTCATGCCCTTCGAGGAACCTTTTGAGTTTAGCGTCACTGACCTTGGGACCGAGGGTCAGGGTATCGGTCGCTGGAACGGGCTTGTCGTCTTCGTCAGCGGCGCCCTGCCGGGGGACCGGGTCTTGGCCCGCGTGCGGCGCCGGAGAGGCGCCGGAAGCGACCGGTCGGCGCGGCCGAGTTTCCTTGAGGCCGAACTTGTCGCCGTGGTGAAGCCCTCTCCCGATCGGGTGGCGGCGCCCTGCCCCCAAGCCTCCGCCTGCGGTGGCTGCGACCTCCTGTCACTGGCCTACTCGGCTCAACTAACCTGGAAGACGGGGCTTGTCCGGGAGACCTTGCGCCGGGTTGGGGGCCTGGGTGACGTGCGGGTCCGCCCCTGCCTTGGCGCGGGGCAGCCCCTAGGCTACCGCAACAAAGCCCAATTCCCCGTGAGTTCACGGCCGGGCCGCTCCCGTGACGGACGGGGCCTCGTGGCCGGTCTCTACCGGCGTGGCACTCATGACGTTGTTCCCGTGGAGAACTGCGCTCTTCAGCACCCGCTCAACAATCGAATCCTGTCCGAGATCGTTCGCCTGGCCTCGGAACTGAGAGTGACCGCCTACGACGAGAATACGGGGGAAGGTCTTCTCCGGCACATCCTGGTCCGCGTCTCAAACGACGGCCGTGAGGCCATGGCTGTTCTGGTAACCGCCAGGCCGACGTTCCCCATGGGACGGCGTTTGGCCGCCGGCCTGTGCCAGGCCGTCCGCGAGGTCAAAACGGTCGTCCAGAACGTGAACACCCGACACACCAGCGTCATCCTTGGCCCGCGGGATATCGTGCTGGCCGGCCCCGGTCATATCTACGATCACCTGGGGGGTCTCCGGTTACGGGTGTCGGCCTCGTCCTTCCTTCAAGTGAACCCCGCCCAGGCCGAGGTCCTCTACGGCCTGGTCGTCGGGATGGCCGCCGGCGCCCAACGCGTGGCCGACGTCTACTGCGGAGTTGGAACCATCACCCTCTTTCTGGCCAAACAACTGAACGGCCTCGAGGAGATCGTGGGTATCGAGGCCAATCCGGCCGCCGCCCGCGACGCCGCGGCCAACGCCAGGGCCAATGGGATCGGCCAGGCGACGTTTGTCTGCGGTGACGCCTCAGCCGTTCTAAAGGACATGGCTTCCGCCCGGACTCCGCTCGACACGGTTGTCCTCGACCCACCCCGCAAAGGCTGCGAACCAGGGGTGCTGGAGGCTCTGTCGAGGATGACTACTTGTGGCAGGATCATCTACGTTTCCTGCAACCCGGCGACCCTGGCCCGGGACCTTGGCGTTCTGGCCTCATCCGGCTACCGGGTCGTCGAGGCCCAGCCGGTGGACATGTTTCCGCAGACGACCCACGTGGAAACCGTGGCCCTGGTCGAGAGGGTCGTGGGCCGAGAGGAGGGTGGCCATCATGGCCGTCACTGATCGCAGCGAGGCTCGCGCCAGGCTCGGCGAGGCCCTGGCCGGGGTCCTTCCAGCCGACCGTATCGCCGCGGACGTCCCCATGAGGCTGCACACGTCCTTCCGCATCGGCGGTCCCGCCGACTTCCTCGTGACCGTCGCCGCCGCCGCCGAGTTGACGGCCGTCCTCGGCTGCTGCCGGCGCCTGGGCGCCCCCTTTCTGGTCCTGGGTCGCGGCACGAACCTCCTCGTGCGCGACGGAGGTGTTCGCGGGGTCGTGATCAGGTTGGCCGGGGAGTTTGCCGATGTCAGCGTCGACCGGGAGAAAGTGGTCTCCGGCGCCGCGGTCGGGCTCGGCGATCTTGCCGGAGAGTGCGGCCGGCAGGGGCTCACCGGCCTGGAGTTTGCCGTCGGCATCCCCGGAACCGTCGGCGGGGCGATCATCATGAACGCCGGCGCCTACGGATCCGAGATGAAAGACGTGGCCGAGGCGGCAACCGTCATCCGTCCGGAGGATCTGGTGACCGAAACCCGGCCGGCCTCGACGCTGGAGTTTGGCTACCGCACCAGCCGTCCGCAACGCGAAGGGTGGATTGTGATCTCGGCTCGGCTCGGGCTGCGCAAGGGCGACCCGGTCGCCATCCGCGAGAGGGAGGCTGACTTCACCGCCAGGCGACGGAACCGGCAACCCAGCGACCTTCCGAGCGCGGGAAGCGTTTTCAAACGCCCTGAGGGTCACTTCGCCGGACCCCTGATCGACAGGGCCGGCTGCCGCGGCCTTCGCGTCGGCGACGCCCAGGTTTCGGAGCTTCACGCCGGGTTCATTGTCAACTTGGGGGCGGCCACCGCCCGGGACGTTCTGACCCTGATCGATGCGGTAGGCAAGGCCGTCGAGGCCAGCGCGGGCGTCCGGCTGGAGCCCGAGATCAGAATCGTCGGCGAAGATTCCGGCCAGGGGCCTGGAGGGCGATGACCCTTTCCGACCTTGCTAGACAGGGTTCCTCGGCCTGTTATATTATTCCAGCGTGACCATGTCGAAGGGGGGTGCGGGGCCGGAAGCCTCGTCGAGCAATGGACCTGACCACTATTACAGAGGAGAAGGTCTTGCGAGAGATTGAGGCTTTGCGGAAGCAGATAGAGGAAACATATAGGCGACACGGAGACGCGTTGACCAGCACCCGGATCCTTCAGTTAAGCCGTAGGTTGGACCGCCTCATCCTGAGCTACCTCCGAAAGGAGCCAGCTTGAGGCCGGCTGGTCGCGGGAGGCGCCTCCAGAGGCGCAATTCCCGGCTCGCGGGAGTCCTACCCCGGAGCCGCTGCAGTGAAAGACAGAGCCGCCGTCGATGAAAGCGTCGAAACGGCGGCTCTTTGCCGGTGCGACGCGTTTTGTTGACACTGTTTTCGACCGAAGACTATAATTGCACGTGCACTTGCACATCTCACCTGTGTGCAGACTGGTATCTTGACCTGCCTTCTGCCCTCTAATTCATTTTGGGAGGCGCCCGGGACGGGATGGGCAACTACTTCGACGTCATGGTCTTCCTCGTGGCAGGCGTGCTCTTCGTGTTCATCGGTCTCGGAGCGGCCTGGTTGTTTCGTCCGAATCACCCCAACGTCGGCAAACAGTCGATTTTTGAGTGCGGTGAGCGCCCGTACGGCGATTCCCGCCTCAAGTTCCGCGTCAGGTACTACATCTTCGCCCTAGTCTTTGTCATCTTCGACGTTGAGGCGGTCTTTCTCTATCCATGGGCCGTGGTCTTCCGCGGCCTCGGGCTGGCCGGGCTCATCGAGATGTTCGTGTTTATCGGCATCCTCGTCGTCGGTCTGATCTACGCCTGGAAGAAGAGGGTGCTGCAATGGGTGTAGTGCGTAGGCGCGGCCGGGCGGACATGCCGCGACCCCGCCCCATCGGCATCCGCGCGGTCGAGCAGATCTCGGAACACTCCATCCCGGAGAAGTCGCCCCTGAGGAAGGTAGTGCCCGGTGTCTTCATGGGGCAGATACAGAGACTCTTTAACTGGGGCAGGAAGAATTCGCTCTGGTACATGACCTTCGGCATCGCCTGCTGCGCCATCGAGATGATGGCCACCGGCGCCGCCCGCTGGGACCTCGACCGTTTCGGGTCCTTTTTCAGGGCCTCGCCTCGTCAGGCGGACTTCATGTTCATTTCCGGGACCATCAATGAGAAGATGGCTTCGAGGGTTAAGCTTCTCTACGACCAGATGGCCGAGCCCAAGTGGATTCTGGCCATGGGCGCCTGCGCCTGCACGGGAGGGCCGTTCGCCGGCCTCTATAACGTGGTTCCCGGCGTGGACAAGGTCATCCCCGTGGATGTCTACATCCCGGGTTGCCCGCCGCGGCCGGAGGCCCTTCTGGATGGGCTTCTGCGCCTGCAGAAGCTCGTGGGCGAGGAAGGCTTCCGGGCCGTTCCGCGCACGGCCACCCAGCGCGCCGCGGACAGCGACGCCCAGCGCGCCGCGGACAGCGCCGTCGGCCGGGACGGGAGGGTTCCGTCGTGACGGGGACAGATCTCACGGAGGCCCTGAAGGCACGCCCAGCCGCGGCCGAGGAGCTAAAGCGGCTACTGGCTTCCGCCGTCCCAGCGGCCCAGTCCACGGTTCGCCCCGACGGGGAGCTTGAGGTTCACGTGCCCCCCGCGGATATCCTGGCCGCGGCCCGGGTTTTGGCGCGGGCTACCCCGAACCCGCTCAACTACCTTTCCTGTGTCTCCGGGGTCGACTGGCCGGATCGCGGAAAGATCGAGATCGTCTACACTCTCCATTCGATGCCCCGGCCGGTGGCCAAGGTCTCTCTCCGAGTAGAGGTCGACCGCGACCTCGACGGTTCAACCCGGGCCTCGACGCCGAGTCTGGTCTCCGTGTGGCCGACCGCCGGCTTTCAGGAGCGCGAGGTTTTCGACCTTTTCGGAGTGCGGTTTGTCAACCATCCCGATCTCAGGCGGATTCTGCTCGACGAGTCGTTCGTCGGACACCCGCTTCGGAAGGATTTTGTCGACCAGCGACCGGAGCACCGTCGCGTCACGAGGGAGGACTACCAGCCGTGACCGATATCTCCGAGTTCCGGGACCTTCCGAGCGACCTGGGTGAGCATGAACTCATCGTCAACATGGGACCCAGCCATCCCTCGACCCACGGTGTCCTCAGAGTGATTCTGCGCGTGGACGGCGAGACCATCGTCGACACCAAGCCCGACATGGGTTTCCTGCACCGGTGTTTCGAGAAGCTCTGCGAGGGCTGGACCTATCCCCAGATCGCCCCGCTCACCGACCGCACCGACTACGTGGCGGCCATGACGAACGAGTTGGCTTATGTTATCGCCGTGGAAAGGCTGGCTGAGATCGAAGTTCCCGAAAGAGCCCAGGTTATCCGGGTCATCGTGGCCGAGTTGCAGAGAATCGCCAGCCACTTGGTCTGGCTGGCCTCTCTGGCCAACGACCTCGGCGCGACGACCCTGTTCCTCTACTGCGTCCGCGAACGCGAGCACATTCTTGACCTATTTGAGGCTTTGACCGGGGCCCGCTTGACCTACAGCTACATGCGCATCGGAGGCGTCAGAAAGGACCTTCCGCCCGGTTTCGTCGAGAAGACGCGGGCCTTCCTCAAGCTGATGCCGTCCCGGCTCCGCGAGTATGACAAGCTCTTTCTCAAGAACGCCATCTTCCTGGCCAGGGTGAAGGGTGTCGGCCGGATGACGGCCGAGGAGGCCATCGCCTACGGCGCCAGCGGCCCGACTCTGCGCGCGTCCGGGGTAGACTTCGACATCCGCCGCGACGAGCCGTACGCCGCTTACGGGCGGTTTGAAATCGGTGTTCCGCTCGGGAAGTCCGGAGACGTTTACGACCGCTGCATCTGCCGCTTCAAGGAGATGACGGAGAGTCTCAAGATCATTGAACAGGCCCTGGCGATCCTGCCGGCCCTGCCCGAGGGCGAGATCCAGACCAAGCTGCCTCGGGTCTTCAAGCCACCGGTCGGCGACATCTACTCCCGCGTGGAGTCCCCTCGGGGTGAGGTGGGCGTCTACCTTGTCTCCGACGGCGGCCCGAACCCCTACCGGCTGAAGTGGCGCGCGCCTTCCTTCATCCACCTCGAGGCTCTTCCGCTCATGTGCAACGGCCACATGATCGCGGACGTGGTGGCCAACATCGCTTCGATCGACATCATCCTGGGAGAGGTGGACCGGTAGAGAATGACTCAACTCGGCGAGTTCCTCCAAGGGCTCTTCGACCAGATCCACCTGGCGGCCTCGGGCAGCCCCTTCTGGGCCGGATTCTTCAGCCTGGGATGGAGTCTTCTTAAGTTCGTCGTGGTCATTGTGTTCATGATCCTGAACACGCTCGTCCTGGTCTGGCTGGAGCGGAAGCTCAGCGCTCGCCTCCAGAGCCGGCTCGGGCCGATGCGCACGGGCCGGCCGCACGGCTGGCTCCAACTCATCGCCGACACCCTCAAACTCCTGGGCAAGGAGGACATCGTGCCGCGGGCGGTGGACCGGGCCCTGTTCATCATCGCTCCGGCGGTCGTGTTTACGTCCGCCATCCTGGTCTTCGTCGTGGTTCCCATGGGCCCGCGGACCATCGTCAGCGACCTCAACATCGGCATGCTCTACCTGGCGGCGGCGACGTCCTTCACTGTCATCGGTGTCCTCATGGCCGGCTGGGGCTCCAACAGCAAGTGGTCACTCCTGGGCGCCATGCGGGGCGCGGCTATGCTTATAAGCTACGAGGTCCCGATGGTCCTGGCCGTAATCGGCGTGGTGATGCTGTCCGGTTCGCTTTCGACCAACGCCATTGTCGGGGCGCAGTCGCGGACCTGGTTCGTGCTGCTCCAGCCCCTGGGGTTTCTCGTCTTCCTGGCGGCCCTGTTCGCCGAACTCAACCGGGTGCCGTTCGACCTGGCCGAGGCGGAGTCGGAGCTTGTCGCCGGGTACAACGTGGAGTACAGCGGCTTGCGGTTCGCCTTCTTCTTCCTGGCCGAGTACGTCAACCTCCTGGCTCTGGCGGCCATCGGGGTGACCCTCTACTTTGGCGGCTGGCAAGGGCCCCTGCTGCCGCCGTTTGTCTGGTTCATGATCAAGACCTACGCCTTCGTGCTCCTGGTCATGTGGATCCGCTGGACCCTGCCGAGGGTGCGCGTTGATCAGCTCATGTCCTTCGGGTGGAAAGTGTTGCTCCCGGCGGCCTTGATCAACCTGGCCGTCACGGGCGTCTACTTGCTCTTGGTCTAGAGTGTGCCTTTGCCTTGGTCCGTCTAGAGTGGCATTCGGGAGGCCGTGAGGATGCGCAGCCTGATTTCGGTTTTCACGGGTCTCTGGAGCTTCGTCTCCGGTATGTGGGTCACTCTTCTCAACGGCCTCCGCCGGCCGGTGACGTTCCAGTACCCCGAGAAGTACTACGTGCCCCTGGAAGGTTTCCGCGGGCACCCGGCCCTTATCACGGACCCGACCACGGGGCAGCCCAAGTGCACGGCTTGCCTCCTTTGCGCCAAGGCCTGCCCGCTTGGGATCATCCACATTGAAGTCGGGCAGCGCGAGGACAAGAAACGCTTTCCCACGGCCTGGAACCTCGAGTTCGGGCGGTGCATGGTCTGTAACCTGTGCGTCGAGGCTTGTCCCTTTGGGGCTCTGGCGATGTCGCCCGAGTACGAGTTGTCCGAGTACCGGCCCCAAGACTTGCTCTACGACCTGGAGCGGCTCAAGCTACCCGCGGGCGGTGTCGAGGCCGGCCACCTCGACGGCAGTGTCACCCGTGTCGACTTCGCCGGAGGTGACCGCGCGTGAGTTTCCTTGACGAGTTCGTCCGCTTCCTGCCGACGCTGGGGTTCCTCACCCTCGCGGTCGTCATCCTTGGTTCGGCTTGGATGGTCAGCCAGGCCAGGCGGATCACTCACGCCGCCTTCTTCATGGTCCTGGCCTTCACCGGCGTGGCCGGAGTCTTCATCCTCCTGGGGGCCGACTTCCTGGCCGCCAGCCAGGTGCTCATCTACGTGGGGGCCATTGCCATCATGTTCCTCTTCGCCATCATGGTCTCCGACCTGAAGGAGCTGTCCGACAACCCCGCAAGTCGCGGGGATGAGGCGGGATCGGAGGATGCGGAGGACCTCGCCGGCGTGGCCACGGCCTCGCGTCCCGCGCGTCCCCGACGGGGTTCTTGGATCGTTCTCTCCGGCTTGGTGGCCGCGGGCTTTGCCGGACTGGTTCTGGCGGCCTTCGGGCGGTCCGGTCTGTCGTCCGTGCGTATCGCCGCGGCTGCGGGGGATCCGACCACCGCGCCCATTGGAAACGCCCTGTTCACGACCTTCCTGGCCCCGTTTGAGGTGGCTTCCATCGTGCTTCTGGCGGCTCTGGTCGGGGCCATCGTCATCGCCGCCCCCGAGGACGACCGGCCGGGGGACGCCGGAGGCGGTCCGGAGGCGGCCGACGAGAGGGAGGCCAGGCCATGATCGACCTCAACTACGCCATCGTCCTGGGCGTTCTGCTCTTCGCGGTGGGGCTCTACGGCGCCCTGCGTTCGACCAACGCCGTGCGCATCTTGATGTGCATTGAACTCATGCTCAACGCGGTCAATCTTATCTTTGTAACTTTTTCGCGCCTGCTGGCGGCGGTCTCGCCTCCTCCATTGGGTGGGACGTCGCAAGCCCTGCTGTCCGGGCAGGTTTTCGCTGTCTTTATCATGACCGTGGCGGCGGCCGAAGCGGCGGTCGGGTTGGCGATCATCTTGCAGATCGTGCGGCAGCGCGGGGTTGTCCACATCGACAAGATCAACCTTCTCAAGGGTTAGGTAAGGTGGTCTTTACATGACTCTGCTCGGGAACATCTGGATAGTACCGGCCCTGCCCCTTTTCTCGTGGGTCCTGATCACCTTTTTCAACCGGCGCCTTGGGCCGCGGGCCGCCTACGTGGGAACGGCGGCGGTCCTGGCCTCGCTGGCCCTCTCGGTGGCGGCTTTCGTGGCCCTGCTGGAGAATGGTGGACTGCCGGTCACGAGCGGGGGACGCTGGCTTTCCTTTGGGTCGGTCAATCTCGACATGGGCCTGGCCGTGGACAATCTCGCGGTCGTCATGCTCTTGGTCGTGTCCATCGTCAGTTCGGCCGTGCACGTCTACTCGCTCGGCTACATGCGCGGCGACAGGCGCTACGAGCGCTTCTACGGGACGCTGGGCCTCTTCACCTCGGCCATGCTCCTTCTGGTCCTGGCCGACAACTTTCTGCTCCTTCTCATCGCCTGGGAGATCATGGGCCTGTGCTCCTACCTTCTCATCGGCCACTGGTTTGAGGAGGCCTGGCCCCGGATGGCTTCGATGAAGGCCTTCATGACCACTCGCGTGGGCGACGTGGCCATGATGATCGGCATCTGGCTGCTCTTCAGCCAGGCTCACACCTTCAACATCGCCGAGATTACGCGCCTGGCCGGCGCCGGCGAGTTCAGTCCGGCGGTAGTCACTCTGGGCGCCCTCCTCCTCTTCGGCGGGGCGATGGGCAAATCGGCCCAGTTCCCGCTTCACGTCTGGCTGCCGGACGCCATGGCCGGTCCGACCCCGGTCAGCGCTCTCATCCATGCTGCGACCATGGTCGCCGCCGGAGTCTACCTGGTGGCCCGCTCCTACGGCATTTTCCTGCACGCTCCCCAGGCCTTGCTCGCGGTGGCCGTCGTGGGCGGGTTCACGGCCCTTTTCGCCGCGACCATCGCCACGGTCATGACGGACATGAAGAAGGTCCTGGCCTACTCGACCATCAGCCAACTCGGCTACATGATGCTTGGCCTCGGGGTCGGCGGGTTCGTGGCCGGCATCTTCCACCTCGTGACCCACGCCTTCTTCAAGGCCCTTCTCTTTCTGACCGCGGGCAGCGTCAGTCACGCCGCGGGCACTCTGGAGGTCCACCAGATGGGCGGTCTTTCAAGGAAGATGAAGACCACCTTCTGGACCTTCATAATTGGCGGCCTGGCCTTGGCGGGCATTCCGCCGCTCGCCGGCTTCTGGTCCAAGGACGAGATTCTCGTCGAGGCTTTCAGGTCCGGGCATTCGGTGCTCTTCTGGATGGCCGTGGTCACGGCCTTTTTGACGGCCTACTACATGACCAGACTCACCTGCCTGGTCTTCCTGGGCAAGCCGCGGGACAAGCACGTCTATGAACACGCTCACGAGTCCCCTCGGACCATGACCGGTCCGTTGGTCATCCTCGGGATGCTGGCCATAGTGGCCGGCCTGCCGGGCTCGCCGCTCATGGGTGGCTGGCTCGGAAAGTTCCTGGAATTCAACAGGTCTCTACCCGGCCTCGTCTCGCTTGGCCCGGAGAGCGCGGCCGCCGCCCAGGCCGTGGAAGGGGCCGTGGAAGCGGCCGGACACGGGGGCGGAACGGTCTTGCCCATCGCCCTCGGCGCGGCCGTCCTGGGCATCCTCATAGGCTACGGCTTCTACGGACTCGGACTGGTCAGACGGGAGAGCCTCATCCGGGCTTTCCGGCCCATCTACTCCCTGGTGAAGAACAAGTACTACATCGACGAGATCTACTCGGCTGTCTTCGTTCGCCCGGCCGTTCGCCTGGCCGAGTTGTGCGGGCTGATAGACAATAAGGTCATCGACGGCGTCGTGAACGGCGTGGGGGCGGTGACGGTGGAGGTCTCGGCCGCGGCGGGTGAGTTCGACAACACCGTCGTCGACGGGGCGGTCAACGGAATAGGGATCGGGACGGTGGCGGCCGGCCGGCAACTCCGCCGGGTCCACACCGGTTACGTGCAGTCCTACATGGTGGCCATCTACGCGGGGGCGGCGGTATCGCTGGCCCTGCTTCTGTGGTTTCTGTTCGGGCGCTGAACGGGAGGAAAGGACATGTCTGGCTTTCCCTACTTGACCCTCATGGTTTTCGCGCCCCTCCTCGGGACCGTGATGCTTCTCATGATCCCGAAGGACAGGGTCGAGATCATCAAGCGGGTGGCGGCCTTCTTCGCTTTCGTGCCCCTCGCCTTGTCGGTCTTCATCTGGGCGGTTTGGGGGTCCACGCCGGTCGAAGTCTATGGCCTGCGCCTCATGGAGCAATTCGATTGGATTCCCAGCTTGGGCATTTCCTACTTCCTCGGAACCGACGGCGTGAGTTTCCCGCTCGTCTTCCTGACGGCCCTCATGTCCTTCGTCGCCGTCGTCGCCGCCTGGGGCATGATTAAGGAGAAGGAGCGGGCCTTCTTCGCCCTCCTCCTGCTCCTGGAGACCGGGATGATGGGCGTTTTCCTCTCCCTGGACTACATCCTGTTCTACGTTTTCTGGGAGATCGTCTTGGTCCCGATGTACTTCCTCATCGGTATCTGGGGCGGACCGCGGCGCGAGTACGCGGCCCTGAAGTTCTTCATCTACACCTTAATCGGCAGTGTCATCATGCTCGTCGGTATCCTGGCCCTCTACTTTATGGCCGGGGCGCGAACTTTCAACATGATGGCCATCATGCCTCTGGCCGACAGCATCCCGCTCCTGGCCCAGAGGTGGATCTTCGTGGCCCTGTTCCTGGGCTTCGCCGTCAAGGTGCCTGTTTTCCCATTCCACACCTGGCTTCCGGACGCCCACGTGGAGGCCCCCACGCCCATCAGCGTGGTCCTGGCCGCCGTTCTCCTGAAGATGGGCACCTACGGCTTCTTCCGGGTCAGCTACCCGACTCTGCCGGTGGCGGCCAAGTACTTCAGCCTGGCCATCGCCGCCCTGGGTCTTATCAACATCATCTACGGCGCGCTAGTGGCCATGGCCCAGAAAGACCTCAAGAAACTGGTGGCCTATTCGTCCATCAGCCATATGGGCTTCGTGCTCCTGGGCCTGGCCGCCGCGACGCCGCTGGCTCTGAATGGCGCGATGTTCATGAACATTTCCCACGGTCTCATCTCAGGGATGTTGTTTCTCATGGTCGGGGCCATCTACCAACGCACCCACACCCGAGAGATCGCCAAACTCAGCGGTATCTACGTGACCTTGCCGGTGGTGGCCACGATCACGGCCTTCTCCTTCTTCGCCAACCTGGGCCTGCCGGGTCTGGCGGGATTCGTCTCGGAGTTCTTCGTTCTGGCCGGAACCTTCCCGGTGAGCTACATCTGGGTGGTCATGGCCGCCCTGGGGATGCTGATCGTGGCCGGCTTCAACCTCTGGATGATGCAGAGGGTGCTCATGGGCGAAGGGCGGGCGGAGTACGCCGGACTGCGCGACGCGACCCCGCTGGAGATTTTCACCTACGTTCCGGTGGTCGCTCTCATCGTTGTCCTCGGCGTGGCGCCGGGCCTGCTCATGAGTTTCCTGAACGGGCCGGCGCAGAGCCTCTTCCAGCGGTTGGGAGGTATGTGAGTTGGACTTCGGCCTGATCCTGCCCGAACTGATCGTCGCGGGCACCGGCATAGCCGCCCTGCTGCTGGACCTCTTCCTGGCCCCGACGCCGGAACGGAAAGAGGGAACCCCGGGCCGCGGGCGGGCCATCGCCTCGGATGCGGCAGCCCCGGGCCGTGGGCGGGCTGTCGCTGCGGAGGCGGGGGCGAGGAGCGCCCCGGCGGAGGGCGTGGCCGCTCGCCGCGCCGCCGACCTGGCGGGCAAGCACCGCGCGGCCCCCGATCCGACGGCGAAACGGCGGGCAGTAGGGTATCTCAGCTTGGCCGGTCTTGTGGCGGCCCTGGTCTTCGCCGTCCGTCTGGTGGCTGTGGCCCAGAGCGGGCCCAACGGCGGCGCTCCGGTTATCACCGGGCCGCTGGCGGGGATGCTGGTCGTGGACCCGCTGGCCGTTCTGCTCAAGATTACCTTCATCGCCGTCGGCATCGGCGTGAGTCTGCTGGGGGTTGACTTCGCTCTGAAGCGGGGGATGCCGGTGGGGGAGTTCTTCGCCCTCACGCTCTTTGCCGTCCTGGGTATGATGCTCATGGCCGCCTCGCGCGACCTGATCATGATCTACCTCGGCCTTGAGACCACGGCCATATCCTGCTACGCCCTGGCCGGCTTGCTTCGCGGCGACCCCAAGTCGGGCGAGGCGGCTCTCAAGTACTTCCTGACCGGGGCCCTGGCCTCGGCCATCATTCTCTTTGGCATGGCCCTGGTCTACGGCGGCACGGGGACCACGAACCTCTCCGCCCTGCCGGGGCACGGCGCGGTTCTCCTGGGTGAGGGCGGCCTCTTCCCGCAGGCCAAGCCCATTGCCCTGGTCGGCTTGGTCATGCTCATCGCCGGTTTCGGCTTCAAGCTGGCGGCGGTGCCGTTCCACTTCTGGGCCCCCGACGCCTACGAGGGCGCCCCGACCCCGGTGACGGCCTTCTTCTCGGTTGGCCCCAAGGCGGCGGCCTTCGCCGCGGCCCTCCGTATTTTCGGGCCGGTGCTGATGATCTCCGGACCGGCCCGGGCCGGTGGGCCGACGTCAACCGTCTTGGCTCTCCTCTTCACCATCCTGGCTGTGGTGACGATGACCGTCGGCAACCTGACGGCCTTGAGTCAGAAGAACATTAAGCGCATGCTGGCCTATTCGTCCATTGCCCACGCCGGCTACCTCATGGTCGGCTTCGCCGTGGCCAGCCCGCTCGGCTACGCGGCCATGATCTACTACCTCCTGGCCTACGCGGCCACAAACTTGGGTGTCTTCGCCGTGGTCATCTGGCTCAACAACCGCGGAACCGGGGACGACATCTCCGACTACGCCGGGCTTGGACGGCGGGCGCCCCTGGCCGCCCTGGCCATGGTCATCTGCTTCCTGTCCCTCATCGGCATCCCGCCCACGGCCGGTTTCTTCGGCAAGTTCTACCTCTTCCTGGCCGCGATAGGTGGGGGCATGACCTGGCTGGCCGTGGTCATGGTCATCAATACCGCCATCTCCGTGGGCTACTACTACGGCGTGGTGAGGCAGTTGTACCTGGTGGGCGCGGGGACCAGGAGCGAGGGCGTGGCGGCGGGGGTGAGCGCGGCTGGCGGGACCGGTGATGGCGCGGTCGCGGTGAGCGCGCCTGGCGAGGCGGCCCCGGTAGCGGTCCCGACCACCCCGGTCAAGGGCACCCCGCTCGTGGGCCTGGCCCTGGGGATCGCCGTGGCGGCCATTCTGATCCTGGGGTTCCTCTTCGAGCCCTTGGCCAGGCTGGCTGGTCTGGCGGGAGTGGGGCTGTAGGTTGACCCAGCGAGGAAGGCGAGGCTGCCGCCCAAGCAGGGGTGACGACGGTCGTCCACCCAGGGGACGCGCAAGTTACCTCTTGGGCTTGATGCGCCCGCAGTGCAGGCACTGGTCGGCCGTGTTGGGGTTGTCGAGACCGCAGTACGGGCAACGCCAGGGCATGTAGGCCACCTCCCATGAAGCTCCCCTTTTCCACCAGAACGTGGGGATACCTTTCGCATGGCGGCAAGGTCCTATGGCCCGGTCTGGGAGGCGGGGGAGCCTCGGAGTGGATCGGAAGCTGACGCCTACCGCTGTCTTCGAGCTTCTGCCCGCAGCCTACCACAAGATCTCCGGCCTCTGGCGTGGCCTTGACTCGCACCTGGCCATCTCTTCCATCATCGCCGGTCGGGCGCCGGGGCGCATTGTCGTGGACGACCCCGTGCGGCCTACCGCCGGTCTCATCTGGGATCGGAAGATCATCTTCTTCGTGGGTGGGAGTGCGGCCGTGGGTGGGAGTGCGGCTGCGGACGGGAATGCAGCTGCGGGCGGGAACGCGGCTGCGGGCGGGAACGCGGCCGGGTTGGGCGGCGTAGCGCTGAGAGCATTCCTGGCCGCCCTAGGCGGCGAGATCGACTATGCGGCAGCCGAGGTCGGGGCGCGCTACAGCCGCTGGTTTCGTGTTGTTTGCCCTCCGGGCTGGGAACCCCTCGTGGAAGAGAGCCTTCGCCCGTTCGCCCCGCGCCGGGCGCGGCGAGTGCTCTGCGCCTACCGTCGCCGCGGGCCTCGCCTGGACTGGCGGGCCATGCTCCCGCCGGGCTTAGTCTCGTGGAGGTTGACGATACTCTCCTGAACCGGGCCGAGATCGCCGGCTTGGCCGGGCTGCGCGAGGAGATTCTCGGCGCCTGGCGCGGGCTGGAGGTCTTCCTGTGTTACGGTTTCGGTTTCGCGGTCCTCGACGGCGACTCGCTCGCGGCCTGGTGTCTATCGGAGTTCAACAGCCCCGGACGGGTCGGTTCCTCGGGTCCGCGGTGCGAGATCGGCATCGAGACCTTGCCTGATTACCAGCGACGGGGTCTAGGCGCCTGCGTGGGCTCGGCCTTCGTTGAGCGATGCCTGGCTCTCGGAGCAACCCCCTACTGGCACGCGGCGGCTGAGAACGCAGCCTCCCTGGCCCTGGCGGAAAAGGTGGGGTTTGAGAGGGCGGGGGAGTATGGGGTTCTGAGGCTATTCCATGGGGAGCCGCTCACGTCGCGATAGTCCTGCAGCACGAGCACGGCGACAGCGGAAGGGCTTGGGTCGGCTCGATCGTCACCTGCGTCCGGCTGGCCCACTCTATCTGGAACCCCGCGGTGTGCCGGGCCAGCGCCAAGGTCCTCTTTGAGGTGGCTCATCAGGAGCGTCGCCAGGCACCTGGGCCCGGAAGAGACCCTCGTTCATCTCCTCCAGGACCCTGGGCGGTTCGTGGGTTCTGGACCAGCTATGGGCGGTCAGGTCCTGGGTCTGGCCGGGCAACTGAGCGAACGGAGGAGGCTCTCTCGCGCGGGCCGGTTCAAGATAGCGCGAGAACCTCGAGGTCAAGGAACTCGTAGTGGGCGACGGTGAGAAGCGGGAGACCGTGCTCGCCAGGGTGAAGGAGGAACTCCGGAGGATCGGAGATCCCAAGGGGGAACCCCACACCAAGGCCTGCTGCGCGCTTGTCGCTCGCCCTACCCCGGGCCGCTACGTCAAGACCGACAAGAAGGGCCAGCCCATGCTGGAGCCCGCCAAGGTGTCGCCCTCGGCTACAAACAGCTTCACGAGGTGGAGGACGCCTTCCCGAACCCTCAAGACCACCCTACCTGCTCCTCGTACGCGTAGCCTGGCCTCCTCCTACCCAGCTTGCGAAGGTGCGGGGGCATTGCGTTGGAGGAGAGTCCTTCGCGGGCACCGGGTCACCACAGGCGGGAGATGCGACCACGAAAGAAAGAGCATATGGAAGGAGTCGCCACGGCAGGAAGTTGCTGGTCCCTATCAAAGAAGAACCGCGCAGGGATCTGAGTAGGGTAGGGAGGGCTAGCCATGGTCGGGATGTTTGGCTTGCGAAAGCCTCTGGTCAGAATCCTCTCCGGGTTGGCGAGCGCAATGTTGGTAGTTCTGTGCCTCCTTCCGGCGCAGCCGCGCGTTGAGGCTGCGGGACTCGGCATCGGCGCCACGGCAATGGTCGCAGGGACTGGCGGGGAGGGTCTCAAGCTCAGAAGCGGCCCGGCGTTGAGTTCAAACGCGATTGGCAAGAACCCGGACGGTACAATCGTGACGGTCGTTGGCGGTCCGAGAAGCGCTGACGGGTACACGTGGTGGCAGATCAAGAGTCCGATCGGAACCGGCTGGAGCGCCGGGACCTGGCTACGTCTGGCGTCTCCCGAACAGCCTGTGACGAAACCACCGGCTCAGGCGAAACCACCACTGGCTCCGACGATTCTCGAGCCGGGCAAGACGTCCTTGACAGTGGCGGGATCGTGCATTCGGACCCTGACGCCTACGCTGACCTGGCGACTCGCGCAGGGCGCCACGGACGCCACGAGGTACTCTGTGACGATTAGCGAGTACCCGTATGGCTCGGCCAACATCCGCTACAGCAAGGACTCGTTGACCGGGATATCGACGAGAGTCCCGCCAGGCGTGCTCGAATGGGAGAAGAAGTATCGCTGGAACATGCAGGCGTACAGCAGCGGGTTATCGAGTTCCGTGTCCAATACCCTCTATCTATGGACGTACCAGGACAACGCGGAGATCGCAAGAATGCTGGTGGACGCGGCAACTAGGCACGGAGTCCCGCCCGTTCTGCTGAAGGCCATTGCATATCATGAATCTAGGCAAGGATCGCGCGGATGGAATCAGTACGGGACTGACGGGTCGCCGTTGGTCAACAACAACGGCAGCTCGGTCGATGTCGGCATCATGCAGATTAATGTGCCGAGCCGCAATTCCTCGGATTACCGTAGAGTGGCAAACAGCGTGCTCGCCAACATCGATGCGGGTGCAAAAACCCTGGCCGACAAGTGGGACACGTCACAGATAGGCGAGTGGTCCAAGGATGACCGCAGACTGATTGAGAATTGGTGGCACGCCACGATCTTCTACAACTCCGGGAAACCCGGACTCGACAACCGCTCCTACGCCAAGGACGTTCGGTCAATTATGAGGCAGCCGCCGGCTGACATCAGCGGGTACACCCAGCCCTTCGAGTGGACTTTCCCGACGGATCTCGTCCCACAGTTCCAAAAGACGGACGCCTTCACCGTGGTGAAAGCGGAGCCCGGTCAGGGCGTCTTCCGGTTCCTCACTCTGAAAGGGAAGCGACAGACGTCTCCGCTCGAAGTGAAGGCGAGCGTCCATGACTGGACTCTGCTGCCGACTCAATGAGCCCGTTCCGGTAGCCGTCGCTTTCTCGCAGCAAGTAGTGTGAGCGAACTGCGTTGAACTGGGGACGCAGTTTGCGGAATTGGGGGGACTAGGTCTCCCCTTCACCGCAGTGGGGGCCCTAGTGGAGACTCTAGGGTCCCCTGTTTGTCGATCGGCACGGACCGAGTGGCCAGGCTGTTGTTTCAGCCCGCTGCCAGCTGTCCTTGCCTGCGTGGTGAAGTTGCCCTTGTGTGCGGAAGGCCTCACTCGCCGACGAGATCAGTCGCGTGGCGCGGGCGGTCGAGAAACGGCACAGCCGCTGGTTTCGCATCGTCTGCCTCCCGGAGTGGGAACCCGTCGTGGAGGAGAACCTTCGCGCTGCGTCCCCGCAAAGGGCCCGCCGGGTTCTCATGGTCTACCCCTCCGCTAGACCGCAACCTCGCCAGTGCGGGCCGACCACCGAGCGCAGGTCACCCATCGACCAGAGGCTAGCAGACAACTGGAGGGCTCTACTTCCAGACCCTGGCTCGATTCGACCCCCGGGCATTGGCGTCCTTGGTCGCTCTGCCGGCCCCCCTCTCACCCCCCGGCAGGAAGCCCTCCCCCCACCGTCGAACTGGCCAGTCGGCTTTACTTAGCGCGGCGAAGGAAGTTCGAAGGGAGTTGACCCGGCTTGGCCATTGTCATCAAGAACGGCAGGATCCTCACCATTACACAGGGCACCATCGAGGGCGGGACGGTTCTCATCGAGGGCGGGAAGATCAAGGCCGTGGGCAAGGACGTGACGATCCCCTCCGGCGCCGAAATCATCGACGCCACGGGCAAGTGGGTCACTCCCGGTCTCATCGACTCCCACAGCCACGTGGCCATTTTTGGCGAGCCGTCCGTGGAGTCGACCAACGACGGCAACGAGTGCACCGACCCCATCACTCCGCACGTTCGGGCCCTCGACGCCGTCAACCCGGCCGATCCGGCCATCCCCGACACTCTCTCCGCCGGCGTCACGGCCGTCTGGACCGGCCCCGGCAGCGGCAACGTTATCGGCGGAACCGGCATCGTCATCAAGCTTCACGGCAAGACCATCGATGACATGTTGGTTACCACGGCCCGCGGCTCGATGAAGATGGCCCTGGGCGAGAACCCTAAGCGCGTCTACGGGACCCAGAAGAAGTTCCCGATGACCCGGATGGGTAACGCCGCCGCCCTCCGCGAGGCCCTGGTCAAGGCCCAGAGCTACATGCGGAAGGTCAAGAAGGCCGAGGCCGACGCCGCCCGGGAGTCCAAGGAGAAGAAGACCACGATCGAGCCTGACTATCCCGAGCGCTGTCTCAAGATGGAAGCCCTGATCAAGGTTCTGACGCGGGAGTACCGCTGCCGCATCCACTGCCACCGGGCCGACGACATCCTCACCGCCATCCGCATCGCCGAGGAGTTCAATCTCGACTTCTCCATCGAGCACGCCACCGAGGGCTGGAAGATCGCCGATGTCCTGGCGGCCAAGAAGGTGACCTGCACCATCGGTCCCAACGACCTCACCCGGGTGAAGATGGAGTGCGAGAACTTCAACCTGGCCAACGCGGGCATCCTGGTCAAGAAGGGTGTGCGGGTCTGTATCCAGGTCGACGGGTTCAGTAACACTCGCTGGCTTCCCATCCACGCCGGAATGCTCGTTCGCTACGGGATGCCGGAGGAGGAGGCCATGAGAGCCCTGACCATCAATCCGGCCGAACTCCTGGGCGTGGCCGATCGGATGGGTTCGCTGGAGCCGGGTAAGGACGCCGACGTGGCCATCTTTAGCGGCAACCCGCTCTGCACCCTCAGCCGTTGCGAGAAGGTCTTCATCAACGGGGCCGAGGTCTACGACGCCGTGAAGGCCGGCTTGCCTGAGCCGGGACGGGCTTCCAAGTGCTAGTTGCGGCAAGGACGGAGAGACCGAGGTCCGGGATGGAGGTGGACGCGGCCGTGAGCGATGATGGGCTCCGACCAGTAACCGTCAAGGCCCTGGGCTATCTCTCCAGACGCCTGCCCGGCGGGGGGCCGCTCCAGCTTCGGCCGCCGGCGGCCGGCGACCTCTCGGTGCGGGAGGCCATGCGCCTGGCCGGGTTGCCGGACGAAGAGGTTTTTCTGGTCATCGTCAACGGCAAGCGGGCTACCCTGGACCGGGTTTTAGCCCCTGGAGACGAAGTAACCTTCGTGCCGCCGGTTGCCGGCGGCTGAACTGAGAGGATGACCGGACCATGGCCGGCTTCACCGGTAAGATCTTGCGGGTCGACCTCACCAGCGGACAGGTAACCGTAGAGACTCCGCCCGAGAGCTTCTACCGTCGCTACCTGGGCGGGCGGGGGCTGGCCGCCTACTACCTCCTCCGGGAGGTTCCCCCTGGCGTCGACGCCTTCGACCCGGCCAACCTGTTCATCCTGGCCCCCGGCGTGCTGACGGGGACTCCGCTGGCCGGCGCTTCCCGAGCCGGGGTGGCTTCCCTCTCGCCGCTCACGGGCGGTCTTGGCAGCGCCGAGGGCGGCGGTTTCTGGCCGGCTGAACTGAAGCGGGCCGGCTGGGACGCCATCATTGTCAAAGGCCGGGCCCCTCGTCCCACCTGGATGTGGATCGACGACGACAAGGTCGAACTCCGCGACGGCTCGGCTCTGACCGGCAAGACCACGGGCGAAGTCGAGGCGGTCATCCGGGCCGCCCTCGGCCACGTCCGGATCGCCCAGTGCGGCCCGGCGGCCGAACGAGGCGTGCGCTACGCCAACGTGGTCTTCGACCTCAGCCACTTCGCCGGCCGGTGCGGCAACGGGGCCGTCATGGCCGCGAAGAACCTGCGGGCCATCGCTGTCCGGGGCGCCAAGGCCCCCGAGGTAGCCGACCCGGACAAGGTCAGGGAACTGAGCCGGTACATGGCCACCACCGGGGTGGAGGAGAACAAGGACTTCAGCCAGGGCGGCACGCCCCGCATCGTCCTGCCGCTCAACGCCCAGGGCGGTTTGCCCACCCGCAACTTCCAGCGGGGCGACTTCGAGGGCGCGGCCGACATCGACGGCACGAAGCTCGGCCAGACCCTTCTTGTGGGCACCCACTCCTGCTACGCCTGTCCTCTAGGCTGCAAGCGCAACGTCGCGGCCGAGAAGCCCTACGCTATCGACCCGGCCTACGGTGGTCCGGAGTACGAGACCATTGGCGCCCTGGGCTCTTGCTGCGGGGTGGCGGATCTCGCCGCCGTGTGCAAGGGCAACGAACTCTGCGCCGCCTACGGTCTGGACACCATTTCGACCGGAGTGGCCATCGCCTTCGCCATGGAATGCTACGAGGAGGGCCTCCTCGACCGGGAGGCCACCGGCGGGCTGGATCTTCATTTCGGCAACGGGGCGGCCATGGTCGAGATGATCGAGCGCATCGCCCGGCGCGAAGGGCTGGGCGAGCTTCTGGGCGAGGGTGTGGCCCGGGCGGCCGAGAAGATCGGCGGCCGGGCTCGGGAACTGGCCATGCACGTGAAGGGTCAGGAGATTCCGATGCACGAGCCGCGCCTCAAGCACGGCCTCGGCCTGGGCTATGAGGTCTCGCCGACAGGCGCCGACCACTGCCACAACATCCACGACACCCTCTACACCAAGAGTGTCAGGGGCCTCATGCCCCTGGGCATCCTCGAGCCCCTCCCGGCCGACGACCTCGGCCCGGCTAAGGTTCGTCTCTTCTTCTACAAGGTCAACTGGCAGCACTTCCTGGACTCCGCCGTGATGTGCATTTTCGTGAGTTGGAGCCTGCCCCAGATGGTTGAGATGGTCCGGGCCGTCACCGGCTGGAACACGAGCCTCTGGGAACTCCAGAAGGCGGGGGAGAGGGTGGCCGTCCTAGGCCGACTCTTCAACCTCCGGAGAGGCCTGGGGGCCGAGACCGACCGGCTACCGAGGCGGTTCTTCGAACCCTTCCAGGGCGGCCCCTTGGCCGGAGTGGCCGTCAAGGAGGAGACCCTGGCCCAGGCCAGGCAACTCTACTACGCCATGGCCGGTTGGGACGGAAACGGCGTGCCCACGCCGGCCAAGCTTTCCGAACTGGATTTGGACTGGACGATGGAGTAGGAATCCCCTCCCGGGCGTTTCCTCGACATTCACGGACCCTCTGACCCAACAAAGTTTTCTTAGATTCGTCACGCCTCGGCAGGAAGTACCAAGTTTTCCAACTACTATACGACATGGAATGCGCTTACCAAGAATTCTGCCGAAGACTGTTTTTGACGATGGGGGGCTCGGTTCGGCTCGACGGGCTGGCGTTGAGGGAGGTGACACCAAGTGACGTACGAGAGGCCCACTCTCAATGAAGTTGAGATCAACATCAAGGCCGACAAGATCCTGATGAGCATCCACGTTTGTAATTAGCTTCCCTGTCTGTAGCACCCGATAGAGTAATCAAAAACAGCTACAGCTGAACAGTACGGACCGAGCCCCCTCCATTTGGTTAGGCTGCAAAACTCGGGAGGGCTGTTCATGGACCAGCTGGAGGCAAGACCGAACCGCCTGTCGCACGTTAAGGCAAGACCACAGGAACAGCAGTTGTCCTTGTTCAACACGCAGACCGCCGAGTTCTTTGTTCTGAACAGCACCGGCAGGTTTGTCTGGGAGGCCTGTGACGGGACAAACACGGTCGGCGGGATTGTTGAGAAGCTGATTGAGGCCTGTGCTACCCCGCCCGAGAGAAGCGAGGTCGTCAGGGACGTGGGCGTTCTCGTCGAGGAGATGAAGGACAAGGGGCTGGTCCGGTGGTAGCCGAACCGAAGGAGAAGAGGGAAAAGGATGGCTGACATCTCTATCGTCAACTCAACGACGATTGACCAACCGACCAGCGCGGAGGTCGGCAAGCCGCTGGCGGCCTTTCCCGTCGGACCGCTGATGATTGCCGCGGTTCTTGAAAAGCAGGGCTACGACGTGGAGTTCATGGACTACCAGACCTACGGGGTTCCGCGTAAGCCCAGTGTCGAGTCCTTTCTAACCTATCTCGAGCGGGTCTCCGCGCCGATCATCGGGATAGGGGTCATCAGCAGCAGTCTTCCCACGGTCCTGGCCACTCTGGTCAAGTACAGGGCTACTCACCCCGGTAAGCTGGTCATTCTGGGAGGTCCCGCCGCCAGCGACACCGCGCGAGAAATTGTCGAGAAGTTCCCGGTGGATATCGTTGTCCGTGGGGAAGGCGAGATCACCATCCAAGAACTCATGCGGGCCATCGAGGATGGAGCGGATCTTGCCTCCGTAGCCGGAATTACCTACCGGAGCAACGGTGGCGTGCTTGAAAACCCCGATCGCGAACGCATCCTGGACTTGGAGATCCTTCCCCTGCCCGCCTACCACAAGATCAATCTGGCTGATTATGGTCGAAGGGCGACCATTATGTCCGCCCGGGGTTGTCCCTATCAGTGCACCTTCTGCACATCACGGGCGATCTGGGGTCATCGTGTCGTTTACCGAGATGTAAAAAGCATTGCCAACGAACTTAGCGCGATTAAGGAGCACGTCGACTCGGTCGACTTCGCCGACGACACTCTCGTCCTCAGCCAGAGCCGGGTCTTCAGCCTGCTCGACGCCCTGAAAGAGGCTGGGGTCGGGCTACGCTGGCGCTGCAACGGTCGGGTAGATCACATGACCGACGAGCTGCTCAAGCGGATGGCCGATGACGGGTGCGAGCAGATGCTTCTGGGGTTGGAGTCGGGATCTAACCGTGTCCTGGAACGGATCAAGAAGAAGTTTACGGTCGAGCAGGCTCTGGCGACCTACAAGAAGACCAGCCAGTACGTTTCGCTCGACGTTTCGTTTATCTGGGGCTTCCCCTTTGAGACAATGTCCGACTTCCACGAGACTCTCATGGCCCTGGCCGATGTCAGTCGGATACCCGGCGCCGCCCTTCATGGTCATTTGCTCTGTGCCTTCCGAGGGTCGGCCCTCTACGAGGAGTTCGGCGATCTGATCCGGTTTTCCGACGACTTCTACCCAACCCAGCGTGCCTTTCTACCGACCGACCGCCTCTCCAACTACCCTGAGCTGGTGGAGCTAATCAAGGCCCACCCCCGGCTGTTTGCCTCCTACTACTACTACGACCATCCCGAGCTGGCCCAGAAGCGGGAGCTAATTGATCGCATCTGGCCGGCGGGCAAGGAGGGCCGATAACTGTTGCCCGACATCACCATTGTCAATGCGACAATCGAGGGCCGACCCAATTGTGTGCCCACGGGGCCGCTCATGATTGTGGCCGTTCTCGAGCAGGCGGGATACGATGTCGAGTTTCTTGACTACCAGACCTACTCCGCCCTGCGCAAACCCAGCGTCGACACGTTTTACGAGTTTCTGCGGACCGCCTCCGGTTCGATAATCGGCATCAGTGTCCTGGCCGGCAACCTGCCGACCGTTCTCGGGGCCGTGCAGCGGCTGAAGAACACTCAACCCCGAAAGACGGTCATTCTGGGTGGTCCGACGGCAAGCGACAGTCCCCAGGGAATCCTGGAGGCATTCCCGGTCGACATCGTGGTCAGGGGTGAGGGGGAGGCCACAGTTGTAGAGCTGGTTCGAGGGCTGGAGGATGGTATCGACCTCAAGGACGTAGCCGGTATCACCTACCGTGCCGGCGGCGACATCCATTCGACTCCGAACCGGGCCCGCATCCAGGACCTGGACTCCCTTCCCCTTCCCGCCTATCACCAGATCGATTTCGCCGACTACGGCGCCGGCCTGCACCTCATGACCTCGCGGGGCTGCCCCTACGAGTGCGGTTTTTGCGGCACTCACTCCACCTGGGAACGGACGGTCACCTACCGCAGCATTGACAGCGTTGTGCGTGAGGTCGCCTCCGTCAGGGACATGATTCGGATGCTGACCTTCTGCGACGACAACCCCGCTCTCCGGGCGGAGCGCATCTTTGAACTCTGCCGGTGTCTGCGGAAGGAGAACATCCGGCTGCCCTGGTCGAGCTACGGTCGGGTCGACCATATGGACGAAGACATGGTCCGGACCATGGCCGCTCACGGGTGCGTGGAAGTGTTTTACGGTGTGGAATCGGGCTCAGACGCCGTCTTGAGCCGGCTTAACAAGAGGTTCCGATTTGAGGAAGCTCAAGCCTGCCTGAAGATGAGCGCTCGTCATATCGGACAGGTTAACGCCTCGTTCATCTGGGGGTTCCCCTACGAGAGCCTGGAGGACTTCTATGACACGCTCATGGCCGTGGGTGAGGTTGAGCGCACTAAGGGTGTGACTCCCTACCTTTACTTGCTGGGGCCCCTGCCGAAGACACCGATTTATAGAGAGTTCGGCCACCTGACCCGTTTCTCGGAGGATTTCTACCCGCACGTGACCACCATCCCGGTCAGGGAACGCCTGGGCGACTTTCCGGAGGTGGTGGAACTGGTGATCCGACATCCGAGCCTCTTCACGGGTTTCTACCATTATGATCATCCCGAGCTTCCGGCCAAGCGGAAGGTCCTCGAGAGCCTGGGCCTGCGCAAGAAAGCTGACCAGGCGACGACGGCAGACGGAGCGCCCTAGCCGTGGCCGCCGATATCGCCATCTTGAACTCAAGCCTGGGCCTGGTGTCCAGCGGCATCCCGATCGGGCCGCTTATGATCACGGCCGTGCTCCAGGAGAACGGCTTCACGGTGAGCTTCCAGGACTATCAGACCTTCCAGGCCGCGGACAAGCCTTCGGTCGAGCGCTTCCTGTCCTTCATGGATGTACCGGAGAGCCTGATCGGCATCAGTGTCATGTGCACCGCTCTGCCAACCGTCCTCGGGGCCGTAAGCCGGTTCAAGACCCTCAGGCCGGACACGACCGTGATCCTCGGCGGCCCCAGCCCGACGGACGCCCCCCACGAAATCATGGACAGCTTCCCCGTTGACATCATCGTCCGCGGGGAAGGTGAGGAGACGATCGTCGAACTGACGCGGGCCCTCAAGAGCGGCGGGGCGCTGGACTCGATCAAGGGCATCACTTTCCGGCGCGACGGCCGGGTCCTATCCACGCCGGATCGGCCGAGGATCGAAGACCTGGACCGCCTGCCTCTTCCGGCCTATGAACACGTTTCGTTCGACGACTACGGCCGCCAAGCCCTGATCATCACTTCACGGGGGTGCCCGTATCGCTGTTCGTTTTGTAGCAGCCACTCGATCTGGCAGCGACGCATGACCTACCGCGGGGCCGAGCACGTGACCAGAGAACTGAAAAGACTCCAGGGTGAGATTGATCGCTACGCCTACTACGATGACACGTTCGTTCTGGACCCTCAGCGGGCGGTGGCCTTGCAGCGGCAGGTTCTAGACAGCGGGATCGGCCTTCCCTGGAGCTGCAGCGGCCGGGTCAACCACATGACCCGGGACTTCTTAACCGAGTTGCGCGACTTGGGCTGCCAGGAGATCTTCTATGGTTTGGAATCGGGAAGCGATCGCGTTCTCAAGCTCATTAGTAAGCAGTTCACCAGCGCGGAAGCGGAGCGGGTAGTTCTTGAGTCGGCCCAGATCCTGCCCAAGGTTCACACATCGTACATGTGGGGCTTCCCCTTTGAAACGATGGACGACTTCTTTGCCACTATGCTCGTCTTGACCAGGGACATGCAACTGGACAACGTGAGGCCGCAGATAACTCTCTTGACTCCACTCCCAGCATCACTCCTGGCCCAGGAGTATTCGGCGTCCCTGGCCTTTTCGCCTGACTGGCAGAGAGGTGTCTCCCAATTGCCGGGGGACCGCCTTCAGAGGTATCCGGAGCTGGTTCGGCTGATCGATGAGCATCCGAGGGTCTTTACCTCCTTCTACCACTACGAGCACCCGGAGCTCACGTCCAAGAGGACCATCGTCGAGAAACTAGCTCACAACTTCTCCGCGAAGGGGGGCTAGGGACCATGCCTGACATGGCCGTCATCAACTCCACCCATTCCAGTGGCGATCCTTCCCTTCCGCAGGGGCCGCTCATGATCGTATCCACCCTTGAGGCCCAGGGTTACGAGATGGAGTTCCACGACTACCAGACCCAGCACATGCCTGACCAGGGCAACCCGGAGTCCTTCTACCAGTTCCTCCGCGGGGTCCAGGCCGATATCATCGGTATCAGTGTCTTCAGTTCCTCCCTTCCCACGGTCTTGCTGGCGGTGCGGAAGCTGAAGGAGGAGTACCCCGGGAAGACCATCGTTCTCGGCGGTCCGGCCGCAACCGATACCCCGGATGACATTCTCAGGTTCTTCCCAGTAGACATTGTCGTGCGGGGCGAGGGCGAGGTCACCGTTGTCGAGATGATGCGGGCCATAGAAAGCGGCACAGACCTCGCGGAGGTAGCCGGGCTATCGTTCAGACGAAACGGGGACATCATCTCTACGCCCAACCGGCCTCGGATAGCGGATCTTGATGCCCTGCCGTATCCGGCCTACGACCGCATCGACTTTCGTGACTACGGCTCGTCCCTCGGGACGGTCTACTCCAGAGGATGCCCTTACGAGTGCAGCTTCTGCTCGGTTCACTCCGTGTGGCAAAGAAAGATGACCCACCGCAGCCCGGAAAGCCTGGCTGAGGAGATTGCCTACGTGGTTGGTAGTCATCCCGGCGAGATAGCCGAGGTTGCCTACCATGACGATACGTTCGTCTTGGATGAGAAGCGCGTTACACGCCTCCTCGGCGCTCTCCGCGAGCGGGGGGTCGAGATGCCCTGGTTTTGCTATGGACGAGTCAACCTGATGCCGGAGTCCCTGATTAAGACCATGGCGGACTTCAATTGCAGCAAGGTTCTCTTCGGCATCGAGTCGGGTTCGGATACCGTGCTCAAGAGAATCCAGAAGCGCTTCACGGCGGAGGAGGCCCGGCGAACCGTAGACCTTACCCGCTCATACATCCCGTCCATCATCAACACCTACATCTACGGGTTCCCGTTCGAGACCATGGAGGCTTTCCACGAGACAGTCTTCTCTGTCTTGGACGACAGGCAAAAGGGCATCATCTCCAACCTGTACCTCCTGTGCCCACTGCCGCAGTCTCCTCTCCATTCGGAGTTCCGGGACATTCTCCGCTTCTCGCCCCGGTACCATTCGCTGCTGGGAACCCCAACTTACTTCGCTCGCTACCCGGAAATCGTGGCGGAGATAGTTGCCCATCCGCAACTGTTCTCGGCCTACTATCACTACGAACACCCCGGACTGGATGACAAAATGACCTTTCTCGAGTTACTTGACAAGAAGGGCCTCAAGGTCGCGTTCAGCTGAGACAGCCGCCGAAATCGCTGGGGAGCGGGTGAGAGTTCTGGCGTCAGGCATTCGTATCGTCGAATGGGATGTCACACCCAGGTGCAACATGCGTTGCCGGCACTGCTACGCCGGCGCGCTCTACGGCGATGCCCGTGAGGAACTCGGCCTTGAGGACTCTCTACGGCTGCTTCGCAACCTGCACAGCGTAGGCGTGCAGAACCTGACCCTCTACGGTGGTGAACCCCTGCTGCGCGGAGACCTGGCCGAACTGGTCAGAGAAGCCCACACCCGAGGGACCGGAGTCTACGTGGTCACTAACGGCGTCCTGCTCACGGCGGCGCGAGCCGAGGAACTCATGGACGCTGGTCTCAGCGGTTTCGGTGTCAGCCTCGACGCCGGCACGAGGGAGACCTACCGCAAGATCCGGGGTAGTGACTTGTTTCCACGCGTCCTGGGCAACGTGCGGTCTCTGGTCCAGTCCATCCGTGGCCGAGCCGGCTCGACAACGGTAAGTCTCAGTCTCGGCTTCGTCCTCTCCCGGGTCAACCAGGGGGACACCGCCGCCGTCATCCGGCTGGCGCACGATCTGGGCGCGGACCATGTAATTCTCACGCCGCTGGCCCATGTTGGAAACGCGCGAAAGTCCTGGGCCGCGGACGCCGTTCTGTCGCCCGGGGAGTTCGTGGACGCGGCGGAGACGGCCATGCGGGTTCGCACCGATCTCGGGCTCAGCGAAGACTTCGTGGTCATGGACTTTGCCACCCACCGGCTTCTTGATTACATCAGGGAGGCTTGGGGACTGACGTTTCCCCTGCCTCCCCGCCGGTGCTCGCCACTCAAGGGCGGCCTTTTCGTCAGGGCCGACGGGGTGGCTTTCCCGTGTAAGGGGACCATCGCCGAGATGGGTCTCAAGGCAGGGGGCTACAGCGTCCAAGGGCACAGTCTTCTCGAACACCCGCTGTCGTGGATCCTCAACTCACCTGATTTCGTCCGGCTATTCGAGATGGCCTCTCCTGAGACGCTACTTCGCGGGCTGCCGGCCTGTCGGGAGTGCGAACACTTCCTCGTCGAGTGCGGCCCGTGTCCCATCGCGGCTCTCCAGGGCAAGCCACACGCCGAGTTCTGTCATGACTACCCCGTCGGTCTCATCTGCCAGGCAGCCAGCGACCGGGGCAAAGGGCTGAAGGACCGGAACCATGGCTGACATCTGTGTGATCAACGCCAACGTCACGCCGGTCCACCAGGTTCCCCTGGGACCGTTGCTCATTACCGCCGTCCTCAAAGAAGCGGGGTATGGCGTAGAGTTCCGGGACTACCAAACTTTCAGAACCGACCATAAGCTTAGTATAGACACTTTCCTCACTTTCCTCAGACAGGCAGATAGCAATATAATTGGTATAAGCGCCATGTGCAACTCCTTACCGACAGTGCTGGGAGCGGTCCGGCGGCTAAAGCGAGACAGCCCGGACAAAAAGATCATCCTGGGGGGGCCGGCGGCGACGGATCTCCCTCAGTCCATCATGAGGCGCTTTCCGGTTGACGCCATCGTTGTCGGAGAAGGGGAACGCACGATTGTCGATCTGCTTAGAGCCCTCGAGTCCGGCGGTGACCTGGACGGGGTCCAGGGCCTCTGCTATCGGCGCCGCGATGGGGCTATCCGGATGACTCCCCGCCGCGCTCGCATTCCAAACCTAGACGATCTACCGTTTCCCGCTTACGAGGAGATCGATTTCGCTGACTACGGCCCAGCCGCCGGAATCATCATCACCTCGCGAGGGTGTCCGTTCCGCTGCACGTTTTGTAGCGCCCACTCTGTGTGGCAGCGCAGCGTGAGCGAGCGGAGCGTGGCCAACGTAACCGAAGAAGCGGTGCTTCTTTCCCGGCGGGTTGACCGGCTCGTCTTTGTCGACGATACCCTGGTCCTAAACGCCAAGCGAGTGGAGAGCTTGCTCCAGGCCCTGCGAGCGGCGGGCGTCGATAAGCCCTGGAGGTGTAACGCCCGGATCGGTCTCATGAGCGACCACCTGCTGCGCCTCATGGCCGACCACGGCTGTGAGGAGGTCTTTTACGGTATTGAGTCCGGCTCCAATCAGGTTCTCCGCGCCATCAGGAAAGGTTTCACCATAGAGATGGCTCGCCACGAGGTGGAGCGCACCCTTCGGTACATCCCGAAGGTAACCACCTCTTATGTCTGGGGGTTCCCCTTCGAGACAATGGACGACTTCTACGAAACCGTGATGGCGATAGCCCAGGACGCCCAGATGGAAGGCGTTCGGCCGCAAGTCGGCCTTCTGTCCCCACTCCCCAAGTCACCGTTATACCGGGAGTACCGGAGATGCGTTCGCTTCTCGCCGGAGCTGAACCCCCGGGTCATGCTTCCTTCTCCGGAGAGTCTGGCCGACTATCCCGACATCACCGGGCTGATCGTGGACTATCCCCAGCTCTTTTCTCCCTTCTACTATTACGACCATTCCGACCTGGACCGGAAGAGCGCGGTCATGGCTCGGATTACCAGAGAGACCGCCGGATGACCTCATCAAAGCCTCGGCGCCCCGCGATCCTCGACGCTGTCTTCGGCCTAGCCCTGCTTTTGTCGCATCGGATCTGGGGGCGGATCACGGGGTGCCTTCTCATCGCTGTCCCCGCCGTCGTCGCGATAGTCCTGGCCATCCCGCGCATCCTCGATCTAGGGGACCCGCTCGTCTACCTGGTCATGGTCATGCCCCTCTACCTGGTCATGGCCCTACCCTCGCTAATCGCGGCTTTCCTCGCTCACGAAGGCGGCCACTACCTGGCGTTGAGAGGGTTGGGGCACAGGGCCGGCTTCACCTGGCGCTTCCCCTTGGATATGCGCACTGTGGCTCATTGTTCAGGTTTGGGCGGCTCGGATGCTCCGTCGCTGGTGATACGGGGATTGGCGGGCTTCGGCGCCAACGTAGTTCTCCTTTTGCTCCTTATCGGCGTGGCCGTCAGGCAGGTCTCTCCGTTCCTAGCCTACCTGGCCGTCTGGCAGGGGGTTTCCGCCCTGGCCGCGACCGCGTGGAGCGCCTCGGGATCGAGAACCGATGCCTCCACACTCCGCAACGCTCTAGCCCTGGAAGACGCGGTAGAACTGAGAGCTTTCAAGGAGGGATGCCAAGACACCGTCGTGCAGCTGAGCCTGTCCGTCACCGAACGCTGGGAAACGTCAGTGCCCTACTGGGTCGTCATTAGGGGTCTAGTTGATCCGGACATCGCCACCGGGTCTGACTCCGCGATTGTCTTCGCTACGGCCCGCGAAGAGACGATGGTTGTGTTTCCCGGCCGAACCCATGGGACCTACCAGCTGCGCGCTCGAGGTCGGGCCGAGGGTAACCAGGCGTGTTGCCTCACCCGGTGTGGTTCACAGGTGTGTGTCTCTCTGTAGGGAGGGGAGAGGAACATGAGTCAGGTTCCGCTGGCTACAGTCCAAAGAAAAATCGGGGTCGGCTCCCGCGACTTTATCCTTCTGGTCTGCGGGCAATGGGTCTCACAATTGGGGGACGGCATCTACAACGTGGCCCTGCCTTTGTTTGCCCTGGCTGAGTGGGGTACTGGCGCCTCACTCGGCCTAATCATGGCCACCGCGTTGTTCCCTTTCACTCTCCTGGCGCCCTTTGCCGGGGTCTTCGCCGATCGCTGGAACCGTCGACTGGTCATCATCTTCGCCGACTTGGCGCGTGGGGTCATAACTCTAGGGGTGGCCTATCTGGCCTGGGCCGACCTGCTAACCATTCCCCTACTGGTCCTGGCCACCGGCCTTGTCTCGGCGGCGTCGGCCTTCTTCCAACCAGCCATCATGGCCTCCATGCCGAACATGGTTGGGAGAAGTGAGCTACCACGGGCGGCTTCCCTGCTGGAGATGGGCAGGAGCATAGCCAGGGTTCTTGGACCGGCCCTTGGTGGTGTCCTCATCGTCGCTCTGGGCTTTCCCCTGGTCTTCCTCATCAACGGCGTGAGCTTCATGATGGCGGCCCTGAGTGCGGCCTTTATCTACATACCACAGACCGCCAAGGCTAAGACCCTGACCGTAATTCAGGACCTCCGCGAGGGCATTCGTTTTGTCCTCAAGAGCCAGTTTCTCATGGGGCTGATGCTCGTGTTGTGTGTCATGAACTTCTTCGAACCCGCCGTCCTTCCCGTTCTCATGCCGATTGCGGCCAAGAAGGTGCTGCTGGTGGGCAGCGCCGGCTACGGCTGGATGCGGGCCGTGGCCGGACTGGGGGGCTTCGTGGCTCTGATCATTCTGGCTTTGGCCAAAAAGACAGCCAAGCGGCACCCCGTTCTAATCGGATCCCTCGTAGGCACGGGCGCCTCCTTCGTCTTGCTCGGCTTCTACCCTGGCTACTATGCAACTCTCGGGCTGCTCTTTGTCTACGGTCTGCTCGTGGGACTGGCGAACACACTGCTAATCGTGCTCTTTATCGGCTACGTCCCCGACGAGGTAAGGGGTAAGATCATTGGCATTGTAAGTACCGTCTCGGCGGGCATGATCCCCATCGCTTTCCTGACCATCGGGGCTCTGGCCGACTTGATCTCCATCGGTCCGATTCTCATGGTCTCCGGTGTGGCCGTGGCCATCGCGGCTTTGGCTCTCTACCGCGTCCGGGGAATGGCTGACATCTGAGCGGGAAGTAACGACCGGGGGCTCTGTACGTAGGGAAGACCTCGCTCGGTTCAACGCCCATTGAGCCCAGCGAGGTCTTCCCATGAGGTACGATTTCAGTCTACTGCCCGAGGCTAAGCCTCGGGGCCCACAGTCACATGGGCTACTGCTTTACAGCTATCAGGGCAGGCTGATGCTATAATGAACGCCGTGGTTTTCTGTGGAAGGTGGGATATGGATTTGGTGTGGGTCATCACGCTCCTCATCGTTGGCTTTGCCGTCATCCTCGGCGGAGCGGGACTGTTCACCAACGCTGTGGAGTGGCTTGGCAAGCGTCTGAACCTGAACCAGGGCGCGGTCGGCAGCGTCTTCGCGGCCGTTGGAACGGCCATGCCGGAGACGCTTGTTCCGATTATCGCCCTCCTCTTTGGGAGTGGCGCTGACCGGGAGGCCATCGGCATCGGGGCTATTCTGGGGGCGCCGTTCATGCTCTCGACCCTGGCCTTCTTCGTCACCGGGGTGGCCATCTTCGTCTACGCCCGCAAGGGACGCCGGCCCGCCCAAGTCTTGGCCTCGCCGTCGGTTATGAAGCGCGACCTTGAGTTCTTTATCCTGGTCTACGTCCTGGTCGTTGCCGCGGGCATCTTGAACATGGGACGTTTCAAGTACGTTCTGGCAGCCGTGCTTTTCGGCCTTTATGCCCTTTACGTTTACCGGACGCTCACGCGCGCCGACGGAGACGAGATTGAGGAAGGCTTGCCCCCGCTGCTTTTCGCCCGCAAGGCCGGAGACCGCCCCCCGACCTTCGGGCTCATCGCCCTGCAGATGGTCACGGCCCTGGCGGCCATTGTCGGCGGGGCGAAAGCCTTCGTGAGCGCCGTTTCTCTCATCTCCGGGCTCCTGGGCGTACCCGCCTTTGTCCTGGCCGTTATCATCACCCCCATCGCCACCGAGCTTCCGGAGAAGTTTAACAGTGTTATTTGGGTTAGTCAGAAGAAGGACACCCTGGCCCTGGGCAACATTACCGGGGCCATGGTCTTCCAGAGCTCGATGATCCCGGCCATCGGCATGCTCCTGACCCCCTGGACCCTGAGGGGGCTGGAGTTGGTGACGGCCTTCATCGCCCTGGCCTCGGCCACCACGGCCTACATCCAGGTGCGTAAGTACGGGAAGATCAGCCCCTACGGACTTCTCCTCGGCGGGCTGTTCTACGTGGCTTTCATCGTGGCCGTGGTGTTGATGCGGTAGGGCAACCATCCTAGGCTGTCCGGGAGCAAAGGTCAGTCGCCCGGGCTGCTGACTACATGGCTTTCGTGGGAGGACCAGGAAGGTCTCGCCGCGAACCAGGCAGGCGTTGTCAGTTTGTGTCGCCCGGAAGGCGGCGCCGCCGATGCGTGTCTTCGTCTGCCATTCCTCCAAGGACAAACCCGCCGTGGAGAAGCTCGCCCAGGCCCTGCGCGATCGCGGCATCGACGCTTGGCTCGACAAGTGGGAAATCGGGCCCGGGGACGACATTGTGGCCAAGATCAACGAGGGTCTGGAGGAAACGCAGGCCGGGTTGATTGTTTTCTCAGCCCACACCATTGAGAGTGGTTGGATCAAGGCCGAGACCAGCTATCTCACCTACGCCCGCATCCAGGAGGGCAAGGCCCTCATTCCGGTCATTCTCGGAGACGGGGTTCACATCCCGCCTCTTCTCCGCCCGCTGGCCAGGCGGGGCATCGAGGAAATCGAGGCCATCGCCGACGCGCTTCTCAATCGGCGGGCCGGGCCGCCACCGGTCGGAAGCCCGGCCGAGGGCCGGTGCGAGCGGGTCCTGGTGACCTTGCGCCGCGAGGGCGCCTCCGGTCTCCGAGTTGGGGTCAAGTTCGGGGACGCGGAACACCAGAGCGTTCCTTTCCGGGCTCTCCCGCCGGCCGTGGCCCAGGGCCGCGCGGCCTTCCTGGGGGGCTTCCGTCCCGGGTCCCGAGGCGCCGCCGAGGCCGCGGCGGCCGCCAGAACCTCCCGGGAGGCGGAGTTGGTCGATCTCGGCCGCGCCCTGGGGGAACTGTGCCTGCCCGGCGACGCGGGCGAGGCCCTGGCCAGCCTAGTAGACGGGTGTGGGGTAGGCGCCCTGATCGAGGTTTGTTTCGAGGCCGACGATCCGGAGCTTCTCGGGCTGCCCTTCGAAGCCCTCCGGCTCCGCGACGGCCGCCTCCTGGCGACTCTACCGCCGGTAGTGATGTTCCGCCGGCCGCTGGGCCTGGAGGCCAAACCCCGCCCGCCGCTTCCCGGTCCACTCAAGGTTCTCGTGGCCGTGGGCGCGCCCGATGAGGGCAAGACCCGATCAGTTGTCCTCGACCACGAGCGGGAGCTGCAGACCATGCTGGACTCGGTCGAGGAATTCCGCCGGCACGAGAACATCGAGGTTCGCGTTCTGGAGGTCGGCCATCCGGAGGTCATCGGCAAGGCGATCGAGCGCGACGCCTACCATGTCCTCCATCTCTCCTGCCACGGCGAGCGGGGCAGCCTGGAGCTTGAGGATGAAGAGGGCAATTCCGTCCCCACCACGGCCGAGGAGCTTCTCAAGCCCATCCGCGGCGTCGGGCGGCCACTGTCGCTGGTCTTCCTCAACGCCTGTCACGGCGGAGTGGACAACAAGCAGACGGCCAGTTTCGCCGAGGCCCTCCTCCGGGCCGGGGTACCCTGCGTTCTGGCCATGCAGACTTCAGTGAGCGACTACTACGCCACGGCCCTGGCCGGCAAGTTCTATGGCCACCTTCTCCTCCGTGAGCCCCCCTTGGCCGGCCGGGCTCTGGCCGCGGCCCGTAAGGATCTCGAGGGGACCCGCCTGGCGGCGGATCCCGCGAAGACCCGGCCGGAGGAAATCCAGCCCGAGTACGCCACGGCCACCCTCTTTGTAGCCGACGAGGAACCTCGCCTGGCGGACTTCTCCTTGGACAAGGAGCCCCTCCGCGAACGTCCGGAGCATGAGGGCGCCGGGTCGGTGCCCCAGCTCAATGTCGGCGATCTCGTCGGGCGACGGCGGGAGCTTCGCGAGACCCTCCGCGTCCTCCGTGATACGACCCGTCCGTATGCCGGAGTGGTCCTCACCGGCATCGGAGGTGTGGGCAAGAGCGCCCTCGCCGGACGAGTGATGTGGCGCCTCAAGGAGAGCGGCTTCCGGCCGGCGGACCACAAAGGACCCTTCGACCTGGCGGCCGTGGCCAAGAGCGTTGGCCGATGCCTCCTGGAAAGCGGGCGGACGGAGACGCGCCGGCGGGCCGAGCGGATGGTCTCGGAAGAGCTCGACGACGAGCTTCGCCTGGAATTCCTGGCCGGCATGCTCACCGAGGAACCGGTGCTCCTCGTGCTCGACGACTTCGAGCAGAACCTCTTGACCGGTGGTGGCGCGTTCCGCGATCCCAGCGTGGGCGCCTATCTGGGTCACCTCGTCGATAGCGCCCGCCGGGGACGGCTTCTCATCACCAGCCGGTATCCCATCCCCGGGTTTGACGATCGCCTGCGGAACATCGCCCTAAACTCCCTTACGGGGGCCCAGACGCGCAAGCTCCTCCTGCGGCTTCCCGAGCTCGGCCGCTGGGACCGCGACCCGAAGGAAACGGCCAAGATCATTGACCGCATCGGCGGACATCCTCGCCTGCTGGAATTCCTCGACGCGCTTCTCCGCGGGAGAGAGCAGAAGCCGCACCCGGAAGGCAAAGACCATCTAGCCCGTCTCACCGAGAAGCTGAACAAGTTCCTCGAGAAGGAAGGTATCGACCTGAGGGCCGACCCTATGAGTTTCGATGAGGGGATGTGGCAGGTCGTGCAACTGGGCGCCCGCGATGTGCTCCTCGAGGAGTTGGCGGGCATGGCCCGGCAGGAAGGCATCGATGACGCCCTCTTCCAGGTGGCGGTCTCAAACCTCCCCGTCTCTCCGGCGGGGCTTGCCCACATGCTGGCCGACGGCCCGGCCGAGGCGGCAGCCGAGAAGCGGGTGGCGGAGGCTCTGACCCGCCTGGCCGAGCTTTCCCTCGTCTACGTGTCGCCCCAAGATGGCCACGCCCGGGTCCACCGCTGGACGGCCGAGGGCTTTGTCGATCTGACCACGCCGGCGGCCCAGGCCGACCGCTACCGCCGGGCAGGCCGCTACCGCCTGTGGCGGGTGGAGCATGAAACCCACGACCTCGAAGACGCCATCGAGGCGGCGCGCAACTTCCTGGCCGGGGGCGACTTCGACGCCGCCGTCGGCGTGGCCGGTCTCTGCATCGACCTCTTCCGGCGCTTCCGGCACACGGCCGGCATCGCCGCTCTGGCCGCGGAGGTCCTCGAGTTGCTTCCCAGCCGGCACCCCGCCTACCCGGCCATAGCCGACGAGGAGGCCGACGCGCATCTCGCTCTCGGCCAGATCGGCCGCGCTCTAGAGCGCCGGCTAGAGGTGCAGGCGCTTCTCCTCGCACGCGTTCAGGCCGAACCCGATCGGGCCGACCACCAGCGCGACCTCTCCGTGTCCTACGAGCGAATGGGCGACCTCTACCGCGCGCTGGGCCAGGGCGAGCAGGCCCGCGAGTCCTACCAGAAAGCCCTGGCCATCGCCGAGCGCCTGGCCCAGGCCGAACCCGATCGGGCCGACTACCAGTGCGACCTCTCCGTGTCCTACAACAAGATGGGCGACCTCTACCGCGCGCTGGGCCAGGGCGAGCAGGCCCGCGAGTCCTACCTGAAAGACCTGGCCATCGCCGAGCGCCTTGCCCAGGCCGAACCCGATCGGGCCGACTACCAGCGCGACCTCTCCGTGTCCTACGAGCGAATGGGCGACCTCTACCGCGCGCTGGGCCAGGGCGAGCAGGCCCGCGAGTCCTACCAGAAAGACCTGGCCATCGCCGAGCGCCTGGCCCAGGCCGAACCCGATCGGGCCGACTACCAGCGCGACCTCTCCGTGTCCTACGAGCGAATGGGCGACCTCTACAGCGCGCTGGGCCAGGGCGAGCAGGCCCGCGAGTCCTACCAGAAAGCCCTGGCCATCGCCGAGCGCCTGGCCCAGGCCGAACCCGATCGGGCCGACTACCAGCGCGACCTCTCCGTGTCCTACTAGCGCATGGGCGACCTCTACAGCGCGCTGGGCCAGGGCGAGCAGGCCCGCGAGTCCTACCAGAAAGCCCTGGCCATCGCC